>ORMF010922887.1_pt1 | contig 10892 bp, 17 predicted proteins | sample 1779871 | NCBI WGS metagenome assembly ORMF01 (sample SAMEA104232316, study PRJEB22302) | groundwater metagenome | biome: forest; feature: aquifer; material: groundwater | place: USA | collected 2011-08-07 | depth 5.4 m
CCTCCAAGCCGCTCCCCAGGGCTTGATCATCTTTCTACGGCGCACCTCGGAAGCGGGGGCCGTGTCACTGCTTGGCCACACCTTCGCTGTCGCCGCCCAGTGGTCCCATCGCTTGGTGCGCTGCGAAGTCGACCTGACCGCCGCCACCATCCGTTGCTACGCCCTGCGCCGGCGCGACCCTGGAGACCAACCCCTGCTCACCGCCCACCCCTTTTCCCTACCCCACCGCCCCTTTCGGGAGTGACATCGACGTGGTGGCACGAACGTTGAAACACACTTTTTCTGACACTGAGGTACTGACATCTGTCTGCTTAGTCTTCACGCGGCCGTCCTCCCTCTACCATCGCTCTCTCCTATGGCCGACGTCCAAGAGTTCTCCCCGTGGGGGATTGCGCCGTGTTCCGCGGCTCGGATGATTGACATGATAACCCCCCTAATTTAATCAGTCTGCCGGTTCTACAAGAAATCCGGCCGCTTCCAATCGCTCCGCCACCGTGTCTGCGTTGAGCGTCGCTGCGTCGAAGCCAACGATTACAAGCTTCGTCGCGAGGTCGACGGTCACGCTCTCCACGCCCGGCGTTTTGGTGAGGGTGCGCTCGATGTTCTGAACACAGACAGCGCAATCGATGGTGGGTACGGTGAACACTACGTTCTCCACGGTGGCTCCTTTTTCAAATGGCATCTCACTGCGAAGCTACACCTTCTACTTGGCTGGAAGGTCAATAGGGTAACGCTGCGGCCGGGGGGGTGGTCAACATACCGATGGTCATCTGGCCGGACGGGCAGCGCTGGAGTTCGCCTCAGGTGCCCTGCGGCGGCCGCGGGTCGGCGGGGGCCAGCACCCACCTGGGTTGACTGACGATACCCTGTAATCCAGGGACATCCAAAAGGCGCAGCCGCTTGCGACCTATCTCCAGCAACCCCGCATTCTCCATCCGGCGCAGCTCCTGGGTGACGGTTTGGCGCGATGCGCCCACGGCCTCCGCGAGATACTCGTGGGTAAACCCCTTCACCTCATAGCCTCCCTGGCTACGCCTGCTGTTCCCCAGCAGCAACCTCCCCAGCCGCTCGCGAACGGTCCGGTAGGCCATCTGCTCCAGCCGCTCTTCCAGCTCTTGAACCCGCCGTCCCATGATGGCCAGGAGCCTGAGGGCGACCCTGGGCTGCTCCTGCAAGAGGCGTTCCATGTCGCGCCGGGTGATGGTGCAGACTAGGGCATCGTCCTCGGCCTCGGCGAAGCAGTCCCACATAGACTGCCCGGCCAGCGCCATCTCGCCGAAGATGGTCCCCGCCCCGACGGTGGCCACGATAAGTTTGTGGCCTTCCGGCGTCAGACGGTAGAGCGTCACCGATCCTTCCTTGAGGATGAAGAGCCGCTCCGCCCGATCGCCCGGACGGTAGAATACGGTTCCCTTGGAGCGGCGTCGCATAGGGGTTACGTCATGGATGGCGTTGATCTCCTCGGTGGAGAGGTCGCGGAAGATGTCCACCGCCCGCAGGTAGGACAGCAGCGGACCGCCGCCACCGACCTTTGCCGGCCGCCCCGGGGCTCTTGGTCGTGTTCGCATCGTTCGTGCCTTGGCAATGTCATCGAGACGACAGTATTGTACCTGAATGGCGAGTAGGGTGGAGGACAGGCCGGAGTAAAAAGGAGGTAGCGACATGCCCACGGTGAAGCTAATTCAAGAGCACGAGGCGGAAGGAGAGGTGAAGGAGACCTACGAGAAGATCAAGGCCCGGTACGGGGGTTATCTCCCCGATATCTACAAGGCCTTTGCCAACGACCCGACGTACCTCGCGTCCATCAACGAGCATATGGCTAAGGTCCTGGCGCCGCGCAAGGTGGACGCCAAGACCAAGGAGGTCATCGCCTTCGTGGTGGCGGTCATGAACCAGTGTGACTTCTGCATCAACGCCCATACCCTCGGGCTGCGACGCCACGGCTACGACGACGAGGGTATCGCGGAGATCCTGGGCGCTGCAGCGCTGTGGTCCGAGGTGAACCGGTTCAACATCGGGGCGCGCCTATCCTGGCCGCGCGAATAAACAGATGACCCAGCGAGGCTGTGTAAGGAGGAGAGCATGCCGGACGTTACGGTAACCCCACTGTCCAACGGGCCATATCTCATCGTAGGCCCCATTACCCTCATCGACCCCGAAGGCCGGGCCCTGGCCGTGGCGGGCGAGAAGGTGGCGTTGTGCCGCTGCGGCGCATCCGCCACAAAGCCCTTCTGTGACGGGACGCACGTGAAGATTGGATTCCGGGACAAGGAGGAGGCCACCTAGCCTGGGCTCCCACCACAGGTCCAGGCCGATGCGTGACCACGATGCTCGGCCTCGCAGGTGGGAAGCCCTGCCCCGTGAGACCCTTCCGCATGCGCTCTCTCCTGATTATGAATAGAATGCCCTACGGGACATCCTCGCTATCCAGACCGCCGATCAGGCGGGCTGCAGACACGTCCGCGGTCTCTTGGCGGCCAAGGCGGAGTAGATGGATGCCGGAAAACTGAGTTGCTGCCCGCAACGGCCTCATGCTACGCTGCCGCATCGGGCGCCGGGAGAGCGCGTCTCTCAATCAAGTTTTTCATGAAGGAGCTGCGACAATGACGACGTTGCACACCCCCCAGCTATCCGACTTCTCGGAAGAGGACCGCGCCATTCTCGAACGCCTCGCCAAGCGAATGGGGCAGACGCCCGAAGGCCTGCTCAGCCCCTCCATCCACGGGGTCCAGACCCACTGGCCGGCCTGGCTCGAGGCGAATCACCTGGAAAGCAATCAGGCGTACCGCATCCAGGGGAAGCTGCCCCAGATCGCCAAGGAGGCCATCCACGTGGCGGTCTCCATGACCAACCACTGTAACTACTGACTCACCATGCACTCAGCCGCCGTGATGCGGCTGACCGGCAGCGAGCGAGCGGTCGCAGAGATCTCGGCAATAGCCGAGCATATGGCGAGCATGACCGCGGCGGCCGCTGGCTTCATGCTCCAGCCCGATGTCCCGGCCCAGGAGGGTCTTCCCGCCGTGGCCACCGTTGCCCTACTCGATGAAGAGACCGCGCCAGAGGCCGCCGCCACGCTGGCCGAGATCCGCGCCTGGGCGGGTGAGGCCCTGAAGACCGACCGCGTGCCCAGCATCTGGCGAGCGTTCGCGCACCATCCGCGCCTGCTGGAAGCGGTGTGGCGCAAGAACCGGCTGGTGCTCGGTGCTGGGGTGCTGGACGAACGCACCAAGGCAGGCGCGGCCCTGGCGGTGGCGCAGTTCCGGCAGAGCCCATACTGGATTGCCTATCAGACGCGGTTTCTACGCGTGTCCTGCGGGTTCGACGACCGCAGTCTGGTGGAATTGACGGCCATGATGATGCACTCGCTGGCGTATAACACGATTGCCCACGGCATGCGGTTGGATGCGCCGATAGACAACCTGGCCGCCGCTGATTTTGCCCCGGGCGGCCGGTTGGAGCACAGCCGCAGCCCCGCGCAAGCCGCTCCTGGGGGCGCAGCACAGTAAAGACAGAAGCCGCGCCCGGTGGTGAGGCCGGCGCCGTCCACCGGGCCGCAGCGCCAACGCGTCTCGCCTCCATGGGATGACAGGAACCACCTAGTCCGGCGTGTTATGACACGTCCGTTGATGGCACCGCGTCTGTTCGGGAATAGCGGGCAGGCCTTCCTGGTCGGCCCGGTAGCCCATGGTCTCTTTGTAATAGGGGGTAACCCGCACGCCTTCACGCTTCAGATGGCGCGCCTGCAACACGGATTCCAGCGCCTGACGCAGGTCCTGCGCCACGGTCCAGCCACCCTTGAAGGCGATCCGTCCGGCGTGGTCGAAAACCCAGCTCATATTGGGCCGTCCACTGTAGAGGCGGTGCACCTCCCCGTCGAGGCCATCAACCAGGAACGTGCGCGGGCTCTGAAAACGCCGCTGGAGGTCACGGGCGTGCCGCCACTTGTGTTCGATGCTCCGGTGAGCGGGGTACTGCGGAAAACTGTCTGGGTGCGCCTCTCGCGCATAGATGAACAGGAAGTGCGCCCGGCCGTTGAACTCCCGGGCAAACTGGTCCATGAGCGGAAACTCCGCTACACAGGGTGGTCAGGTGATGGAGCCGAACTCCAGCACCACCGGCAGTCCGCGCAACTGGGAGAGGGTTACCTCTCCTCCGTCCAGCCCCGGGAGGGTGAAGTCGGGTGGTTCCTCGCCGGCATGGGCGATGCTGGCCAGCAACGCCGCCTCCGGGTTGGACGGCGTGAAGACATCGTAGTTGTACTCTCGTCCCAGGAACTCGGACATGCTTGCCTCCAGTCGTCTCTACCTCATTGAGGGCCGCTCTCACGGGGTCGCCTAGCCAGCGCCTGCCGGAACTGCTCGGTAGCCACCTTGCCGCCCAGGAACTGCTGCTCCGCATGGGCGCCGTTCTCCGATGCCGGCCGCAACCCGATCGTCTCCCGGTAGTAGCTGGCGACCTGGCCGCCCGTGCGGCGCAGTTCGCGCGTCCGCAGGATCTCCTCCAGCGCCGCCTTGAGGTCGGAGGCGACGGTCCAAGAGGCCCGGAAGCCCACGTGGCCGGTGTGGTCGATGATCCACGCCATGTTGGACACGCCGCCGTAGCGGCGATGGACCAGCCCATACAGGCTATCGATCAGGATGGTGCGCTGAACGCCCTGTTCCCGGATGGCTTTTGCGTGGAGCAGCTTCTGCTCGATGTACTGGTGGGGCGGATAGTACTCTCCCGGATGGGCCTCCCGCACGTAGATGAAGAGAAAATGGGCTTGTTCGGCAAACTCCCTGGCCAGGGCCTCCATTCGCGGAACCTCCGCGATGCAGGGCGGTCAGGTGATGCTGCCGAACTCCATCACCACCGGCTTGCCCCTCAAGGTCGAGAGCGTCACCTCGCCACCGTCAAGGGATGGAAGGGTGAAGTCGGGAGCCATTTGGCCCGCGTGCGGGGCCGCGGTGCGGAAGTACTCGTGTTCCGCATTCTTGGGTTGCCAGACCGCTAGGTTGTAGAGCCCGCCCAGAAACTGAGGCGACTCCTCCAGTTCCGGGTCTGGGGCTGCGGCGGCCCTGTCCGCTTCCGGTGCAGTTTCATTAGGTTGCCCGTTCACCGTCCACCTCCCCGTGCAATTTCATCCAGGGAGCCTATCCCAGGCCCTCAATATAGTGGAGGTGCGCCTCAGCGTCCATAAGCCGGTCCAGTTAAAACATCCACAGATTCTCAAGGATTCAGAATCAGAGTATCCGCAGATGACGCAGATGTAAGCAGATTAGGCAAGGTCACCGGACAACGAGGCGAGGCCGCTCACCACCGGCGCCAAGCGGGACAGCGGCCAACTGCCAGCCATCATGAGCATAATTCCTTGTTGCCGGTCTGTAAGCGGGCTTACAGACCGGCCCGCACGCGGACAATTTTCCTCTACGCCTGGGCAACCCGCGTCAGTCCTTCCACGTCGCGGATGCTAATCCTGGCCCGTCCGATCTCTATCAGGCCGTCCGCCCGGAGTTGGTTCAGCGCTTGGGTGGCGGTCTCCCGGAAGGTGCCGGCCAGCTCCGCCAACTCCTGATGGGTGAGCCCGGAAATGGTAGCGCTGTCCTGCTGCCGCATTAGGCGGAGCAACAGCGACGCCATCCGTGCGATGACGCTGCGGAAGGCCATGTCTTCCAGCGTCGCTTCAACGTCCAGCAGCCTGCGGCTCAACGCCTGCAGCAGGCGCAGCCCCACCACCGGCTTGGTCAGCAGTAGCGCTTCGACGTCGGACCGGCTCATCGCACACAACACGGAAGGTTCCACCGCTTCAGCGAAACTGTCGTACATCCCCTGCCCGAGGATGGACATCTCCCCGAAGAAGGTGTGCTCGGTGAGGCGGGTCAACACCAGCTTCTTTCCCTCGGAGGAGAGGCGGTAGAGTTCGACCGCCCCGTTCTTGAGCAGGTAAAGCACCTCGCCCGACTCGCCCGGGCGGTAGATGACGCGGCCTTTCTCGCAGGTGATGGAGGTGGTGACCCGGTCGAGCCAGTCCATCTCCTCCATGTTGAGATCGCGGAAGACTTCCAGAGCGGACAGGTACCCGACCTTCTGTCCGAGCACCAGGGCCGCCGGGGGGCGGTGGGTGCGCGCCCCGCTGTTTTGACCGGTGACCGCCGATGATATTTTGTGAAAGAACTCTCCTACCATCCGTCACACCATCACTTTCCGCGACGGCTCATTACCCGACCGGTAAGAGCCGAGCGCCCGATTACCCCGACTAAATAACCATCGCCCCAATCCTACCAAAACGTAAGCCAGACTACTGACTCGGGTGTGGCCGCTCCGTTACTGTCTGTTAAGCTGGCAAGCGGCAGAGCCCCGAGCCGGCGGCCCGATATTCGGTGGAGGTCATTAGAGATGAAGCCGGCCCTGTCGTTGTTGGCCAGCCGTGGGTGGCAGGCAACCGCCCTTGCCAGGCCGGTGGCACGACTCATCCGCCTGCTACGGTGGCTGCTCATCGGCGCGGCAGCCGCTGTGGGGAGCAGGAGCATGAGCGCTGGAACGGCTCCGGGTACCCTCGAGGTCTCAAAGGCGAGCAGATCGCCGCCGCCAGCCGGATCATCGCCGTCGCGGACACCTTCGACGCGCTCACCAGCGACCGGCCGTATCGCAAGGGGATGGCCCCGGACGCGGCGGTGGGGATTCTCCGGGATGCGGCAGGCGTGGACCTTGACCCCGAGCCGGTGCGGGTGCTCGCTGACCTGAGCCAGCGGAACGATCTGGACGCCGAACTGGCCTTCGGCTACTGTTTCACCCACTAGCTCTAGCGTTCGAATGAAGCGCGCGCTCGGCGAATCGCCTGGAAATCCTCACGGCGCCAGCGGTAGGGCGCCTCGATGATCGGGCCCGGGTCTACGCTGGTCGTCCGCCATTTTGTGTAAATAGACAGTGAACACCACTGGCCGCCGCCGTCTTCATCGCGGGGCCCACCCCTGCGCTGCTCCTCGCGGTCGCATCCGTCTTCTTGTTACTTCCACGGAGTCGCGGACCAGAGAGTCTTGGAAAAATCGGTGGACAGGCGCGGCCAAAGAATTCTTATTCACAGTTTGCATTCCGAGACTTGGGAGGTTACACCTTCGCTCCCGGCCGGTCGGCGACTCCTCCCGGCGGCATGAAAGCCGGCACGTCAAGGCGTGCCACGCCAATCCGGTTGTCGGCCATCCCATAATAAATATCGAAGCGGTCCGGCGAGCCGAGATCGTCGCGCCGGTCGATGCCCGTGGGGAACACCACGTTGGCGACGGTCCCACGGCGTTCCTGCGGCAGCTCCGGCGTCAACACTGGCTCCACCGAACGATAGCGGATCACGTGCGGAATCTCCTGCGAGAGCACCATCACTCCAGCCGAGTAGCTTAGCTGGAATAGATCGCTGCCCAGTTTCGCCACCTCACTGACGCCGTGGTAAACGATCAACCAACCGTGGCGGGTCAGGATGGGTGGAGCACCGCCGCCGATTTTGAGCCGTTCCCAGGGCGCCACCGGGGTGGCAAGCCGGTGATGCGAGCCAAAATGGCAGAGGTCAAACGGCTCACAGTCCGCCATGGCCGTTGAGCAATAGGAAATCCAGAGGCTTTCGCGATGGAGATCCACCAAGCGGGACGCAGGGTAGCACGCGATTTCCTCCGGACGAGTTCGGGCAAAGAGCGGCCGATGGAGGATCGCCATTGACGGCCGTCCCGATGGATCTGGAATGGCGACAGGGAAGACGCTGGCGTCCTTGTTGTCCACGCCTTCGAACTCACAGCCCTCGTACGGTTGGAAGGCAGCCAACCCCAAGCGCTGCCAGTGGAGCAGGTCTTCGGATATCGCTAGGGCGATCCGTGGGCCGTCCGGCGAATGCGCCGTGTAAGTCATTACGTAGCGTCTGAGCGGTTCGACAAACGTGATACGCGGATCCTCGCAGCCGCCGGTACCATCCTGCCGCCGCTCGTAATCCGCTTCAGGCTCCAGCGCAATACCGAGTCGCTCGACTCCAAACGGGTCGCCGGCCTCGTTAAACCGAACACGGGCGATGCCGATGCGAGAATAGTTGCCTCGCGCGACGAGCCGCGGAAACAGGTAGAGTTCACCGTCAGGGCCACGAACGGCGGCCGGATTCAGCACACCCTCGGCCTCCAGCGGATTGCTTGGTTCTGGCTCCATTATTTGCCCCAAGCGGCGTAATAGGAAGCCACTCATCGGCTCTCCTCCTCATTGCGGTTTGCTAGCACTAGCGTTCCAATGAGCCGCGCTCCCGGCGAATAGCCTGGAAATCCTCACGGCGCCAGCGGTAGGGCGCCTCAATGATCGTGCCCGGCTCCAGGACGGTGGTCAGCAAGGCGAGCGCGTCCTCTACGATGACGCGTTGCTGGTCGGAGTCTCCGGGCATCCCGAAGGGCTGACCGTAAGGGTAACGCAGCACAAGGGAGCGGGGCGGCTTGATACGCTCCGGTTGTTCCCGGTTCAGGTTGACCACGACCGTGCTCATCCCATGGTTCTCCAGCACCCGGCCGATCAGTCCTCCGGACTGATTGCACACCGGTCAGGTCGTGCCAATGAGCACCGCCTCAACCCCGTCGGCCTTGAGCCGCTCCGCCACCTCCGGGGCGGTCTCCTCCATGAGCTGCGGGACCATGGGCCTCGGGATGAACCCCATGAAGCCATAGCATGGATCGGCAAAGGAGCCGATGAGGCCCTCTGCCTCCAGTTCCTGAAGGCGCTGGTACGGAAACACAACGTTGATGTCGCGGAGGGCGCCGGAGGTATCGTAGTGGGTGTGCGCCACGCTCAACCGATCGGGGGGCGTCGCCCGCGGGATGATACGATAGGAGACATCGCCGTCGGTGTTGTACGGCTGCTGCTCGTCCTTTATGTAGACCCCGCCGGTGCTGATGAGGGCTACCCTCGAACGTGAGAGTGAGGTCCGCAGGGGCGTCCAGGGTGCGCTTTCGAATCGCAGCGCGTCCGGCGCACTGCGACTGGTTACGCGGTCCTCCCATTGCTGCAGCAAGCGCTCCACCCGGCTCCAGTCACCATCGTCCCGGGACTCGACTGCGCTCTGGTACAGCTTGTTGAAGAACTCGACTACCTGGTCCTCCGGCAGGCGGGCGATGTTCCGGATTTTCGAGAAGGCCATCGTTGCCGGGCTCTTCGCAAGGTCCTGGGGTTCCAGCGGCATAATATGTCCTCCGCGTAAATGTATCGGTCTGAACGGGATTGGCCGGGCTCCTGCAAAGCGGGATCTCCCCCGGCGAGACGGTGCGGTTACCTGCTGGGGACCGGCACAACTCGATGGTCCCTGACGTCGAAGCAGGCCAGCAGTTGGTCCAGGGTGGGATTGCCTGTGAATGTCAATTTACTGTCGATCAGGTAAGACGGCACAGCCACCACCGCATCTGGACGCCTCTCTGGAGCGACATCCAGGTCGAGGAGATCAGTTTGGAGGTCCGGGAGTTGCTCGTGCAGTTCCCGCAAGAGCCGTAGCGCCTCGACACACCCGATACAGGTCCCAGACACGACCACTTGCAGGACAGTCATACAATACCTCCGCCGCTCTGGAACTTTTTTAGCTGCTGGCCGGGCCATCTGCCAGCTATCGCGGCGAATACTAGGCCTTCGTTTGCTGGACCCCCTCCGTTTCACAGTAGCGCAGGGCAGGAACTCACCTCCTGTTTTTTGCACGACCACCTATCAACGTCAGCATGGGCTCCCGTAGCATCTATTGACTGTAAGCTGGCTTACCATTGGCCGGACCCGCGCCCGAATCGGGTGGGTCGGTCTCCAGACGTAAGGGGCAGTCCGGTACCTACGTCGGGGACACAGGATCCTCATGTGAGTTAGTATCCGGATCCACGGCGGCGCCGCCGACCTTGCTTCCATCAAGCAAAGCGAGGCGTCGGTGAAGACCGCATCGGCATCGCGATCCCGCAACCGTCGATGAGGGACAATCGACTAAACTGGTTCGATAAGGTGCTGTGGCGTTGGTCTGTCATCCAGTTGGGTGGAGTCACGCCGCTGCTCGCCAAGCGGAAAGGGACCGATCTCCCCAGCTTGCCCGCGGTCGTTGCGAATGTAGTCTGGCTTACAGTCCGCATGGGCAGCGGTGTGCGACGATGCCCCTGCACGGGTCGTGGAAATTCGTCTCGATGGAAGAGGTTTAGCAATGATCGTCTATAGCACAACTTGGTGCGGGGACTGCCGGCGCGCCAAGCGGTTCCTGGATGCCCACGGCATTCAATACAAGCTGATCGACATCGATGGCGATCGGGACGCCGCCCGCGAAGTCGTCCGACTCAACGGTGGCTATCGGACCGTTCCGACCATTGTCTTCGAAGATGGGTCGGTGCTGGCGGAGCCGTCTGACCGCCAGCTGGCGGAAAAGCTCGGTCTACCGCGGAAACGCCCAGCGGCGTCGCTGCCGCTCCATGAACGGGCGCCAAGTGCCGGTGAGGTATGACCTCGCCGTCATCGGCGCCGGATCGGCGGGCCTCAGCGCCGCACGCTTTGCCCGCCGGCTGGGGCTGAGCGTCGCGATAATCGAAGCCGCCCGCCCCGGCGGCGACTGCACCTGGACGGGATGCGTGCCCAGCAAGGCGTTGTTGCGCGTTGCTTCCCTCGCGAACGGGATGCGGCATGCCGGCAGGCTCGGCCTCGCCCCCGCCAGTGGCGACGTCGACCTGCCACGCATTGTGGAGCGGATCAGGGGCGTCCAGGCCGAAATCTACCGGCAGGAATCTCCCGATGTGTTGGGATCCGAGGGGATCGCGGTCATACCAGGGCAGGCCAGCTTCGAAAGCCCCCATCAGTTGGTCGCCGGGGATACCACCGTCACCGCGAGACGCTTCCTCATCGCCACGGGAGCCGGGCCCGCCGCCAGATCGGAAGAGCACACG
>ORMF012296982.1_pt1 | contig 10891 bp, 11 predicted proteins | sample 1779871 | NCBI WGS metagenome assembly ORMF01 (sample SAMEA104232316, study PRJEB22302) | groundwater metagenome | biome: forest; feature: aquifer; material: groundwater | place: USA | collected 2011-08-07 | depth 5.4 m
GAACTTCTGGATGCGCTTGTTCTCCTCTACTTCGCCCGTGTAGATGTTCCCTTTCGAGTCCATCGCGATCGAGTTGATCCAATGCAGCTGGCCGGCGTACGTGCCGTTGCGGCCGAAGCTGCCGAGCGTCTTGCCGCTCTGGCGATCGAGAATCCACACTTTGTTGTTCGTGCCGTCAGCGACGTACAGGTATTTCTGCTGTGGATCGCGTGAGATGGCCAGCTTGTACGTCGTGCCGCACGGTGGGAACTTCATGTGGTACAGGCCGCCGCATTCGTCGCCTCGCGACGGCGTGTTGGGCGCCACGTAGAACTCCTTGACGAACTTGCCGTCGGTCGTGAACACCTCGATTCGATTCTGGCCCCGCTCGCCGATATATACGAGACGATCCTTGGAGATCTCGGCGAAGTGGAGATCGGGCACGAAGTTCTTTTCTTCAGGTGGCGGGCCGCCGGTCCACTTGTACCCGGGAATGGGGTCGTTGGTGATTTCGCTCAGCGGCATCCCATGGCCGCCCCAGCCACGCTTGAAGGCTCCAGTGGTCATGTCGTACACGACCACGCGCTTCTGGTTGATGATGTAAATCTCGTTGGCGGATTCATCGAGCTGAAAACGGCCCTTCGACACGAACATGTCGGTGTTCTGGTTGGTCTCCTTGAAGGTCCCTTCCTTCGGTGGACGATGGTCGAAGTCCCAGACGAATTTTCCGTCGCGCGTGAACTTGAGGATGCTGTCCTGTGCCCCGGTTCCCGCGACCCAGACGAAGCCTTTGGAGTCCGGGATCACCGTCTGCAAATTCGTCGGCCAGAGGGGGTGATAGCCGGGGCCTCCCCACGAGTTGACCACGTTCCCTGCCTGATCGAGCTCGATGACCTCGGGTCCGCGGATGCAGCAGTCGATGCGCCCGTCAGCGCCCCCGACTTCATCGGGGTTGGCGGTCGCCGCGCGATTCAGGAACCAGATGTGGTCGTTCTGATCGACGCTGATGCCCGTTACCTGCTGCATGCCCCACCGGTTGGGCAACGGCTTCGGCCAGAACGGGTCCACCTTGAAGATGGGTGCGCCGTTCGCATCGACGGCTTGTGCCGGTGCCCTTTGCGCGCGCCCGAGCGAAGTGAAGGCAAACGCCATGAGACAGATTCCAAGGGCTACGGTGGACGTGATTGATGGCTTCCTCGTCACGGGACGTTCCTCCTTCTCGAGCGGCGCCGCGATTTTCAAGGCGCGGTTTCCGGTGGACGCGGCGTTACCCTATCACACTCAATCACGCACTTCAGCGTCGACTTGTCCTAGACTCTCACCCATGAAAAACAAGCTCTTGGCGACCTTCGTCCTGGCGTCGGGACTGGCGTCGGGACTGGCACTGGGCGGCTCGAAAAGCGCGTGGGCAGAGGAGGTCACGCTCATCGCGCCGGGCGGCATGCGGTGCCCGATCGATCGCATGACGCCGGATTTCAACCGGAAGACCGGTCACGTGTTGAAGGCGACCATCGGCTCGGGCGGTGCCACGCATCAGCAGGTCGTGCGCGGCGTGCCGTTCGACGTCCCGATCGTCCAGCCGCCTTACCAGGACGTGATCGCGTCCGGCAACGGCTTCTGACGGCGCGGCGGCGTATCGCGCGTGCGCGATGCAGCCGGCTCGGTGATCGATGTCGTACGGAGCCCGTGACGCTTCAGCACGGAAGCAACTTCGATTGCATCTGTTAAGCGCTGTTAAGCGGGTCGTAACAGGAGAAACTCCTGGTCTCCTGTTCAACCTCTACCTGCATCCGTGCCGGTTCGTATTATCGCCAGTGACCGTTGATGAAGTACCAGCCACGACGGTCATGCGCCCAGTGAGCGGGCACCCACGCGGCGCGGGCGCGCGGCGCCCGATCCCAGCGGCCTGGCGTCCACGCGTAGTTGCGTCCTTCCCAGCGGTAGAACCCCGGTAGCCAGACGTATCCCGATCCAGGCGACACAACACGCGTTTCCACAATCGGCGCCGGCGGTCCGACGCGCAGGTACACGCGTCCCCGTGGAGCCGCCGATGCACATGCGACCGCTCCCGTCAGAGAGCCGGCCAGCACCAGTACTGCGACCGTCGTCCGAAGACCTCTTCCAAGTGCCATGACTCCGCCTCCGAAGCGCTGGCTTGCCCCGCCGAAGCTCGCAAGCGAGGGCGGGTTTCGCTCCTCATACGGAGAGACGGAGTGGGCGGGCGGATCGTTGCCTGCGGTGGTAACGAAGGGTCTGGCTACGCGCGCGCTGCGCCGGCGGCAGCCGCCTGACGAGCCACGGGCGCACTCTGGATGATGCGCAGCATCCGGCGCAGCGGTTCGGCCGCGCCCCAGAGGAGCTGATCGCCCACGGTGAATGCGCCGAGGTACTCGCCGCCCATCGCCAGCTTGCGAAGCCGGCCGATCGGCACGCTCAGCGTGCCGGTGACCGCCGCCGGTGTCAGTTCGCGCAGCGACGCCTCCTTCTCGTTGGGCACGACACGCACCCATTCATGAGCGGAGGCCAGCATCGCCTCAATCTCGGCAAGCGGCACATCGCGCCGCAGCTTGATGGTCAGGCCCTGGCCGTGGCACCGCATCGCTCCGATGCGCACGCAGATCCCGTCCACGGGAATTGGTTCCTTCGTGCGGCCGAGGATCTTGTTCGTTTCGGCGAGGCCCTTCCATTCCTCGCGGCTCTGCCCGTTGCCTAGGTCCCTGTCGATCCACGGAAGCAGACTCCCCGCCAGCGGATAACCGATGTAAGCGGTCGGGAACTCTGCGCCACGGATCGTCTCCGTCACGGTGCGGTCGATGTCGAGAATGGCGGACGCCGGATCCTCGAGCAGCGTTCGGACGGGCGCATGCGCGCGTCCCATCTGGGCCACGAGCTCGCGCATGGTCTGGGCCCCGGCGCCTGACGCCGCCTGGTAGGTCATCGCCGTCATCCACTCGACCAGACCCGCCCGGAACAGCCCGGTCATGGCCATCAGCATCAGGCTCACGGTGCAGTTGCCGCCGATGTAGTTCCTGATGCCGCGCTCCATCGCCCGGTCGATCACGTCGCGGTTCACGGGATCGAGGATGATCACCGCATCGTCGGCCATCCTCAGCGTGGACGCGGCGTCGATCCAGTAACCTTGCCAGCCGGCCTCCCGGAGCCTGGGGTAAATCTCTGACGTATAGTCGCCGCCCTGACAGGAGATCAGGACGTCCATGGCCGTAAGCTCGGACAGCTCCTTGGCGTTCTTGACCAAGGGGACGTGCTTACCGATCGCAGGCGCGGCTGCACCGGCCTGCGAGGTCGAGAAGAACACCGGTTCGATGTGATCGAAGTCGCCCTCTTCGCGCATCCGCTGCACGAGGACGGATCCCACCATTCCGCGCCACCCAATGAGCCCTACGTTCATGACGATAAAGTCTAACGCATGCGCGGCGACGGCCACGAGGGCCACGAAGACGGATTGGCCACAAAGGACACAAAGATCTCAAAGGAAGAACACAGTGACCTTTGTGGCTAAACGTTAGATCCGATTCGAAAAGAGGACGAGCGCCTGGGAGAGCGTGACCCAGACACCCCAGGCGATCGGTACGGCAACGGCTGTCCAGGCAAGCGCAGTCCGTCCGTCGAGCCCACCCGGCCCAACCCCGAGGCCCTTGGATTGACCAGCGTCTGACTCACGGCCGCCGCGCGCCTGCAGCTTTGCCAGCTCTTCGTCCGTCATGAACCAGCGATCGGGAAGCTGCGTGACGAGCGCGTTTGCGATCAGTCCGAACACGAGCATTGCGGCGAGTATGTACATCGTGACGTCGTACGCCCGTGCCGACGGCACGCCGATTTCACGCTGGTACTCGCGAATGTAGTTCACGATCACCGGACCGATGATCCCGGCGGTCGACCAGGCCGTGAGCAACCGTCCGTGGATGGCGCCGACGAACTGCGTGCCGAAGATATCGGCGAGGTACGCCGGAATCGTTGCGAACCCACCGCCGTACATCGAGACGATGACGCAGATCGCGAGCACGAACGCCGCCTGGCTGCCGGTTCGCGCCGCCGTCGGAGTGAGCGTGTAGAGCGCGATGCCGAGGATGAAGAACGTGTAATAGGTCGCCTTGCGGCCGACGCGATCGGAGAGCGATGCCCAGAAAAAGCGCCCGCCGATGTTGAACAGCGAAATCAGTCCGGTGAATCCCGCGGCCACCGCCGCACTCGCGCCAAAAATCTCCTGGAGCATCGGCGAGCCCATGCCGATGACCCCGATGCCGGCGCTGACGTTCAGACAAAGAACCGCCCAGATCAGCCAGAACTGCTTCGTCTTGTGCGCGTCGCGAAGATGGACGCTTCGCGCGGCCATCACCATCGCGTGTCTTTTTTCCGCGGCGATGCCTCGCGGCCGCCATCCCGCCGGAGGCACCCGATACGCGAACGCGCCCGCCATCATGGATGCGAAATAAATGGCGGCGAGCACGAGGAACGTCTGCCAGACGCCGACCGAGGTCGGCGTCCGGAAGTGCGTCATCAGCCGGTCGGCGAGCGGGGCGCCGATCATCGCGCCGCCGCCGAATCCCATGATCGCCATCCCGGTCGCCATGCCGCGCCGGTCTGGAAACCACTTGATGAGAGTAGAGACAGGCGAGATGTAACCGAGACCCAGCCCGATACCACCCAGGACGCCTGCGCCGAGCCACATCATCCACAACTGGTGGAGGATTACGCCGGCCGCGGCGATGACGATCCCGCCGCACCAGCAAATGGCCGCCACGATGCCTGCTTTGCGCGGACCTGATCGTTCGACCCATCCGCCCCACAGCGCGGCCGACGAGCCGAGAAACACGAAGAAAAGCGTGTAGATCCATCCCAGATCGCTGACACGCCAGTCGCACACGGTGGTGAAGAGCGCGGCCGTCAGCGTGAGGTCCGGACACACGATTGGTTTGGTGATGCCGAGCGCGCGGGAGAGCGGCAGCCAGAACACGCTGAATCCGTACGCCATGCCGATGCAGAGATGAATCGCGAGAGCGGCAGGTGGCACGAGCCATCGATTGAATCCGGGGCCGGCGACGATGCGCTCACGGTCGAGGAGGCGTGGAATCACACGGGCGATTATCCTAGTTGAGCTTTACGGGCGCCATCGCCATCGGTAATCCTTACGGAACGAATGGCGGACGATCGCACCCCCATTAGTCCAGAAAAGCTCAAACAAGTCCTCGACAGGCTGAACGACGTCCTGGCGGAAGCCGCCCGCCTCCGTACCGAAGTGATGCGCCAGTTGACCGAGCAGCGTGCCGGCGCGCAGCAACACCTCTCGCCCCGGAAGCGAAAGACCACGCGCCACAAACGTTAATGTTTCGACCGCGGACGTGGTAGGGGCGGGTCTTCAGGCCCGCCCCGGACGACCCGCGTCAGCGTTGCACAGAGACGGGGGATGTCATGCGGCGCGCGGAGAATGACGTCGCATTTCAGCTTTTCCGCCTCCGCGAATTCGTCGTCCTCCCGCGCAATCGCCACGATCGGCGGTCTATCGGGCGGGAGCCTGGCGACGGCGGCATGGGGTGGGTCGTTCACGCTTTCGAACGCGATGTGCACGAGAATGGCTGCGGGCGAAATCGCGACGTCGCTCAGTTTTTCGAGATGCGGCACCACCACCGACGCCAGGTTCGCCGCGGCGAGCACCTCTTCGAGGGCGGCGGCCACTTCGCGGCGCGGTTCGATGATCAGCACGGATGCTACCTCCGCGGCTGGGACGAGAAGGTCCAAGCGAAGTGCCGCGATCGCTCTCTCCGGACCCGCGACGTAAGCCGCTGTCGGCAGAGGCGTTTGCGGGCCGTCTCGTCCGTTCTAGCTCTGACGCAGTCAGGAAGTAGAAATTACGTCGCCCGCTCGATCGGCCACCCGAGCCTTTTCGTATATAAATAGAATCCGGTTCCACCGATTGCTAACCCCTGGCCCCTAATCCCTGACGCCTTTCCAATGGTCGTCCAGAAATTCGGCGGAACCTCCGTCGCAGACCCAGACGCTATTCAACGGCTGATTCAGATCGTTCGCACCGCACGGACGCGCGACGGCCGCGGACCGGCAGTCGTCGTGTCCGCCATGAGCGGCGTGACGGATGCACTGCTGGACATCGCCGCCGCCGGCGGCGCCGGTCGCGTGAATGATGCGCTGCCGCATCTCGAGGAGCTGCGCGAACGCCACCTGTCGGCGGCGCACACGCTCGCGCCGCAGGACGCCGCCGGCGACCTCGGGACGCGCATCAACGCGCAGTTCGACGATCTCGTCGCCCTTGCGAAGGCGCTCTCGGTGCTTCGCGAGGTCTCGCCACGCACGCTCGACGTCGTGGCGGCAGCCGGCGAGCTGCTCAGCTCGCGTATCGTTGCCGCCGCGCTGGCACAGTGCGGCTTGCCGGCGGAATGGGTGGACGCGCGGCGCGCGATCGTCACCAACGACGACCATACCCGCGCGGTGCCGTTGGCCGACGAAACCAACGCGGCGTTGCGATCCTCGGTGCTCACGGTGATCGACGCGGGACGGATCCCGGTGCTTGGCGGCTTTGTCGGTTCCACGGTCGATGGGCACACGACGACCCTGGGCCGCGGTGGATCGGATTATTCGGGCGCCCTGGTCGGAGCGGGCATCGGCGCCGACGAGATCCAGATCTGGACCGACGTCGACGGCATGCTGACCGCGGATCCGCGCCTCATCGCCAGGCCGCGCCTCGTGCCGCAGCTCTCGTTCGCGGAAGCCGCGGAGCTGGCATACTTCGGCGCGAAGGTGCTGCATCCGAGCACGATTCTTCCCGCCGTCGAGCGCAATATCCCCGTGCGGATCCTGAACGCGCGGAAGCCGGAGGGTTCGGGCACGTTGATCACCGCCGAGCCGCCGCCGGGATCCACGCCGCTCACCGCGCTCGCCTGCAAGCGCGATCTGACGGTGGTCGACATCACGTCGAGCCGAATGCTGATGGCGTACGGGTTCCTGCGTCGCGTGTTCGAGGTGTTCGAGCGGTATCGCACCTCCGTCGACGTCGTGACGACGTCCGAAGTCACCGTGTCGGTGACGGTCGATGACCGGCGGCATCTGGAGGCGATCGCGGAGGCGCTGTCGGAGTTCTCGCAGGTCTCGATCGAGCACGAGATGGCACTGCTGTGTGCGGTTGGCGATCGGTTGCGCAACGAGCCAGCGATTGCCGCGCGCGCGGTCGGCGTGTTCGAGGAGGTCCCCCTTCGGATGATCTCGCAGGCAGCATCCCGGCGGAACATCACGGTCATCCTTCGCGAGGCGGACCTCCAGCACGCGATGGATCGGCTGCACGAGGAGTTCTTCGCGTGAGGCTCCTCATCGTCGGCTACGGAAAGATGGGCCGGCTGGTCGAAGAGCTGGCGGTTGCGCAGGGGATGGAGATTGCCTCGCGCATCGACATCGACGATGGCGACTGGTCGACGCCTGCGGACGTCGCGATCGATTTTTCCACTGCCGCCGCGCTCGAGGCCAATTTCCCGCGATATGTGGAGCGCAAGCTGCCCGCCGTGATTGGGACCACCGGGTGGTCGGACCTGCTGCCGGCGTACCGCGCGGAAGCCGAACGGGCCGGACTCGGGATCGTGGCGTCGGCGAACTTCTCGATCGGCGTGAACCTGTTCGAGCTGATCGTGGCGGACGCGGCGCGCATGATGCGGGCACATCCGCAGTACGGCGCCTGGGTTCACGAGCTGCATCACGCCGCCAAGCGCGATGCGCCCTCGGGCACGGCGCTGTTGCTGCGTGACGCCATGACCCGGGCCGGGTACGATCGCGTCATCGACGTATCATCCACACGGGCGGGTACGATTCCCGGCACGCACACGATCGGATTCGACGGTCCCTCGGATACGATCGAGCTGACGCACGTAGCCCGCGACCGCCGCGGCTTTGCATCGGGTGCGCTGCTTGCCGCGCAGTGGATCAAGGACAAGCGCGGCTGGTTTTCGATGACCGACGTACTTCGGACAATGTAGGGGCGGGGCTTTGGACCCCCCCGCGGGTTGTAGCCATGAGAATTTCATTTACAGGTGTCGGCACGGCGCTCGTCACGCCGTTCAGACAAGACGGATCGATTGACGAAGCGGCCATGCGCCGTCTCGTGCGCCGCCAGGTCGACGCGGGCATTCACTTCCTGTCGCCGTGCGGCACGACGGGCGAGGCGCCCACGCTGTCCCATGCCGAGAAGCTCCGCGTGGTCGAGCTCGTGGTCGAGGAGAACGCCGGGCGGGTCCCGGTGCTCGCCGGCGCGGGCGGATACGATACGCGCGACACGATTGCGCTCGTCCACGACATGGAGAAAGCCGGCGCCGACGGCATTCTGTCGGTCACGCCGTACTACAACAAGCCGACACAGGAAGGCCTCTACCAGCATTACAAGGCGATCGCCGAATCGACGCCGCTTCCGATCGTCGTGTACAACGTCCCCGGCCGGACCGGCGTCAACGTGGACGTCGCCACGCTCGTCCGCCTCGCCGACCTCGCCAACATCGTCGGCGTCAAGGAAGCGTCCGGCAATGTCGTCCAGATGTGTGAGATCCATGCGGCGGTCCCGGACGATTTCATCCTGTTGAGCGGCGATGATCCGCTGACGGTGGCGGCGATGGCGATCGGCGGGCGCGGCGTGATTTCCGTGGCGTCGAACGCGGCGCCGGCGGAGATGGTGCAGATCGTCGAGATGGCGGAGAAGGGCGACTATGCGTCCGCGCGACGGCTGCACACGTGGCTGCTGCCGTTCTGCATGGTGAACTTCGTCGAGTCCAATCCGATCCCGGTGAAGGCAGCGATGGCGGCGATGGGACTCCTCGAAGAGCACTATCGCCTCCCGCTCGTCCCACCCAGCGCGGCGGCGCGCGACAAGATCATGCGTGTGCTACAAAGCCTCAAGATGCTCGGGGCGGCCGCGCGCGTATGAGGCGAGCCTGACCCGCCTTCGCCGCATTGCGGTTTTGGCGAGGTAAACGGCTCTGCCCACAGCCCGATGAGCGATCTCTCACACCGCATCACGACCCTATTCGAGCAGGGAAGCAGCGCCCCTCGAGACGAGGCGCGAGACGCGTTTCTGCGCCTGCGCGACGAGCTGTCGCTCGGGAAGGTTCGAGCCGCCGCGCCCGACGAATCGTCTCCCACAGGGTGGCGCGTCAACGTGTGGGTCAAACAGGGGATCCTGCTCGGCTTCCGCTTCGGCGACATCGTCGACATGGGAGTCGCGAAGGGACGCTGGCCGTTCTTCGACAAGGACACGATGCCGCTCAAACATTTCGATGCCGCGAGTGGCGTGCGAATCGTGCCTGGCGGTTCGTCGATTCGGGAAGGCGCCTACCTCGGCCCTGGCGTCATCTGCATGCCACCGATGTACATCAATGTGGGCGCCTGGGTTGGCGACGGCACGCTCGTCGATTCACATGCGCTCGTCGGCTCGTGCGCGCAGGTTGGAAAGCGCGTCCATCTCAGTGCCGCTGCGCAGATCGGGGGGGTGATCGAGCCGGTCGGCGCGATGCCCGTGATCGTCGAGGATGACGTGCTCGTTGGCGGCAACTGCGGCGTGTACGAAGGCGCGATCATCAGGAAGCGCGCGGTGCTCGCGTCCGGGACGATCATCACAGGCTCGACTCCGCTCTACGACCTTCCCAACAGCCGCATCATCAAGCCGGAGGCGGGGCAGCCGCTCGTGGTGCCCGAAGGCGCTGTGGTTGTACCCGGGGCGCGCGCGGTCACGGTCGGTGCGGGCAAGGACTGGGGCCTGTCGCTGGCGACGCCGGTCATCGTGAAGTATCGCGACGAGCGGACCGACGCGCGCACCGAGCTCGAGCGATGGATTCGCTAGACGTGGAGGCCGCTGGTCCAAGCAGCGTCGAGGACCTCACCCGCGCGCTCGTTGACATCGACTCCACGACAGGCCGAGAGCAGGAAGTCGGCGCGTGGCTCTCCAGGTTTCTCCGCGACCGTGGGTACCGCGTCGTCGAGCAGCCTGTCGCCGATCGGCGCTTCAACGTCTTCGCGCAGCTCGACGCGCCGCCGCAGGTCGTGTTTTCCACGCACTTGGACTGCGTGCCGCCGTTCTTTCCGTGCCGTCGGGAGCTCGGCATGATTTTCGGCCGTGGCTCGTGCGACGCGAAAGGCATCCTTGCCGCGCAGGTGATCGCGGTTGAGCGGCTGAAGGAGAAAGGCGAACAACGCATTGGCATGCTCTTCGTCGCCGGAGAGGAGCGCGGCAGCGACGGCGCGCGCGTGGCCAACGACCTTGCTCCGGCAGGCGTGAAGTATCTGGTCAATGGAGAACCGACCGACAACCGCCTTGGTGTGGCAACGCGCGGCGTGTTTCGCGTGCGGCTGCGAGCGAGCGGCCGCGCGGCGCACTCGTCGTTTCCCGAGCTCGGCGATTCCGCCATCGACAAGCTGCTCGATGCGTTGATGGTGATGCGCGGAGTGGCCCTGCCCGAGGACCCGGTTCTTGGACGGACCCACTACACGGTCGGACTCATCGAAGGAGGCGTTGCGCCGAATGTCGTCTCACCGCATGCCTCCGCGGAGCTGCTGTTCCGAATCGTGGGCGACGGAGCGCCCGTCCGTGCCGCGCTGAAGGTCATCGAGACCATTGTCGCGGTCGAGCCGGTGCTCGAGATCCCGGCGGTGCGGATGCACACGGTTCCGGGCTTCGAGACGGCGGTCTTCCCCTATACCACCGACATCCCCCTGCTGACGCAGTGGGGCACGCCGCTCCTGCTCGGACCGGGCTCGATCCACGTGGCCCATACCGACGATGAGCACGTCGCCCTTGACGAATTGCATCACGCCGTCGAGCTCTACGAGCGCGTCGCGATGCAGCTCCTCAGCGCGTGTTAGACTCCTTTTTTGGCGGGCCTGACAAGGCCCCCCCCCGTGAGGGGGGGAC
>ORMF011588279.1_pt1 | contig 10890 bp, 9 predicted proteins | sample 1779871 | NCBI WGS metagenome assembly ORMF01 (sample SAMEA104232316, study PRJEB22302) | groundwater metagenome | biome: forest; feature: aquifer; material: groundwater | place: USA | collected 2011-08-07 | depth 5.4 m
CGTCGTGTGGTGATAATCAAAGGTTTTCGCGCCGCGAAAACCTTCAGAACCACTTTTTCTTCTTCAGGTAGATCACCATCAGGATCGTGGTGACGACCATCGAGCCGAACGCCCAGTAATAACCGTGGTCGAGCTCGGGCATGTTCTTGAAGTTCATGCCGTACCAGGTGCCGATGACCATGATGGGGATCGTGACGGCGGTGATGGCCGTGAGAAACTTGATCCCCTCGTTGGCCTCGAACGCGGCCTTGTTCAGATAAATGTCGAACGCCATCAGCAACCGCTCGTGGTAACCGGCGGCGGTGTCCTCGAGCCGCGCGAGGTTGTCGCGCAGGTCGCGGAAGTACGGCAGCAGCTTTGGCCGGACGAGCTTGCTGTCGCCGCGCGCGAGCCGGTCGATGACGTCGCGTTGCGGGCGGACGATCGTGCGCAGCCGCGTGAAGTCGCCGCGGACATGGAGCAGTTCGCTGACGAGGGTGTTGTGGGTCGAGTCCTTGGCGAGGACGTGCTCTTCGAGTTCCTCGAGCTCCGCGCGCAGCTCGTCGATCACGGGCGCGTAGTTGTCGACCAGCAGGTCGATCAGCGTGTGCGCGATGCGATCGGGGCCGCGCGGGCCGACGCCGGCGCTTTTGGTGAAGCGCTCGATCATGGTGGAGACCGTGCGCAGCGGCGCGGTGTGGAACGTCACGAGGTAGTCGCGGCCGAGGAACAGATCGAGTTCGGTCGTGTTGAACTTGTCGGTCCGCGTGAAATCGACCGCGTGGGTGACGATGAACAGGTAGTCCTCGTAATCCTCGACCTTCGGCAGCGAATTCGGCGCCACGCAGTCCTCGATTGCGAGGGGGTGGAACTGAAACACGCCTTCGAGGATGGTTTTGATCTCCTCGGGCGACGGATTGTCCATGTCGACCCAGAGCAGCAGCCCCTTGTCCGCCCGGACGAGTCGCAACGCCTCGAGTTCCAGGTTCTGTCCGACCAGCTTGCCGTCGCTGAAGATGAAGGAGCGGATCATCTGAATTTCGGATTGCGGATTTCGGTTTGCGGATTGGCGGGCCCGACGAGGCGATTTCGCACGGCACCCCGGCCCTTGGCAAACTCGGAGCCGCGCGCGCGCAACGATTTAGGGCCGACTGAAATCCGCAATCGGCACTCCGAATTCCACAATCCTCAGAGCCCCAGCTTCGCTTCCGCCGCCGCCACCGCGGCGATGAACGCCTCCGGCGTCGGCGCATTGAGGAAGGTGGCCCGGTCGGCGGGATCCTTCAGGATTTTGCATAGCGCGCTCACGACGGCGAGGTAGTCGCCGGGCTTGGTCTTCGGCGTGCCGAGCACGAAAAACAGCCGCACGATTTCGCCATTCGAGTCGAAGGAGATGCCGTTGTCGGCGCGGCCCACCGCGAGCACGATTTTCTTCACGTGCTCCGTGCGCGCATGCGGCAGCGCGACGGCGTTGCCGAGGCACGTGGTGTCGAGCCGGTCGCGGGCCAGCAGCTCTTCGTAGAAAGCGCTGAAGTTGGCAACGTCGGGATGGCCCTCGAGCTGCCGCGCGATTTCGTTGAGCGCGGCGGTGCGCTTGGTACTCTGCAGATGCAGCGTGATGCGCGATGGATCGAGGAGCGAAGTGATGCGGCCGGCCATGCGAACGGGTGAGGTATCACAGAGCGCCGCGACGCGAATGTTGGCAAGGGCGGAAATCATTTTGTGTCAGCGCGGCGAGCGGCGCGCCTCCGCGCCGGGCCCTGGGCGATGGGGAAAGCGTTTGCGAGCGGATTCGAAACCGCTGAAATGGATGGATGAAACGCTGGCTCCTCCCCCTCGCAATCGTCGCGGTCGCGGCGGCGGCCGAGGAAAAGTTCTCCCGTACCATCCGGCCGGATGATTTTTCCGCGGCGGGGCTGACGAAGCTCTCGGCGGAGGAGGTTGCCCGGCTCGATGCGCTGGTGCGGGATTACAAGAGTGGCGCCCTCGAGCGCGCTCGCGGCGAAGCCGTGGCCGCGGAGGCGCGCGCCAGGCAGGCGGAAGCCAAGGCGGCCGCGGCGAACCCGGTCCCCGCTGGTGGCGGCGGACAAAGCCTGCTGGCGAAGGCCAGGGTGCTGCTCACGCCGGGGACCGAAATCGAGTACACGACCGTCGAGAGCCGCATCGCCGGCGAGTTTCGCGGCTGGGAATCGCGAACCGTGTTCACGCTCGAGAACGGCCAGCGCTGGCAGGTAGCCGGGACCGAGAGCTACGCGGGGGGCCGGCCAGTGCAAAATCCCGCGGTGAAGATCACGCCGGGCGCGCTCGGGACATTTTGGCTGAGCGTCGAGGGCGTGCGCCCGCGCGCGAAAGTGGTTTTGGTCGGGAGCGGGAAGTAGCGCGAACCTGCCGCGGAACAAGGCGAGACGAAACTCGTCCCTCCATGTCTTGTGGTTTGTTCCTGGAGGGCCGGCCTCCGTGCCGGCCTTTCGTTCGGTGAGTATCTCGTGAAGACGGCGCGGCGGGCATCGAAGGCCGCCGCCGCGCGATCACGCGCTTGGCGCGGGACCCGCTTCGCGCGCTTCCGCGGCAGCGGATAGCTGCTCGTCGGTTTCGACAATCCGCGCGATGCTCAGCAGTTTGTCGCCCGGCTCGAGCGTCACGAGCCGCACGCCTTTCGCGCCGCGACCGGTCTCGCGAATATCCTTCACCGGGCAGCGGATGCTCTGGCCCTTCGCCGTGAGCAGCATGACCTCGTCGGTGTCGCGCACGCTGAGTGCGCCGGCCAGACGGATCGAGCCGTCTTCCGGCAGGTCGATCGCCCAGACGCCGCTGCCGCCGCGGTTGATCAGGCGGTAGTCCTCGAAACGCGTGCGCACCCCGAGCCCGGCCTCGCTGGCCACGAGGAACTTCGCCTCGTGGTCAACCACCTCAATCGCCTGCAGGTAATCGCTCGCGAGCTTGAACCGCATGCCGGTCACGCCGCCCGTCGCCCGCCCGGTCGGGCGGAACAGATCGTCGCCGCTCTCGGGATCGCGCTCGCGGAAACGCACCGCCAGGCCCTGGTTCGAGACGAGGATCAACTCGTCGCTGCCGGTCGTCAGCACGGTGCCGATCACGATGTCGCCCGCGGAGAGATTGATGCCGATCAGCCCGCCCTCGCGCGTGGCGTTGGCGTAATCCGAGAGCGCGCTCTTCTTGATGATGCCGCTCTTCGTCGCCATGACGAGGTAACAGTCGTCGACGAAATCCTTCACGCAGAGCATCGCCGCAATCTTCTCGCCCTCGGTGAGCCGAAGGAACGAGGCGACCGATTTGCCCTTCGAGGCGCGCGTGCCTTCCGGCACGTCGTAGACCTTTTTCGCGTGGCACTGGCCCTTGTTCGTGAAGAACAGGATGTAGTCGTGCGTGCTGGCGGTGAAGAGGTGCTCGACGAAATCCTCCTCGTACGTCTCGGCGCCAATCACGCCTTTGCCGCCCCGCCGCTGCGAACGATAATCCGCCACGGGCGTGCGCTTGATGAAGCCGAGGTGGGAAACCGTGATGACACAACCTTCGTTCGGCACGACGTCTTCCATCCGGAATTCGCCGATCGCCGCCTCAATGACCGTCCGGCGCGGCGACGTGTACTTGAGCTTCATTTCCAGCAGCTCTTTCTTGATCAGCGCCATCAGCTTCGTTTCGGAATCGAGGATGCTGCGCAGTTCCTCGATCAGCACCATGAGATCGCGGTACTCGGCCTCGATCTTGCCGCGCTCGAGACCGGTGAGCTGGTACAAGCGCAGTTCGAGGATCGCGTCCGTCTGCCGATCCGACAGCGGATACTTCGCCATCAACCGCACCTTCGCCTCGTCGCGATTGGCCGAGGCGCGGATGATCTTGACGAAATCATCCAGGTTATCGAGGGCGATGATGTACCCTTCGAGGATGTGCGCACGGTCCAGCGCCTTCTCGAGCCGGAACTTCGTGCGGCGGGTGACGACATCGCGGCGGTGCTCGATATAGCACTCGATGAGCTCCTTGATGTTCATCTGCTTCGGCCGCTTCTTGTCGAGGGCCAGCAGCGTGACGCCGAAGGAGGATTCGAGCGCGGTCTTCTGGAAAAGCTGGTTGATGACGACCTTCGCCTGCTCGCCGCGCTTCAGTTCGACGACGATCCGCGTGTTCTCGTCGGACTCGTCGCGCAGGTCGCGAATACCGTCGATTTCCTTTTCGGAAACGAGCTCGGCGATCCGCGTGACCAGCGTGTTGCGGTTCACGTTGTACGGGATCTCCGTGATGACGATCTGCTCCATCCCGCCCTTTATCTCCTCGGTGTGGGCCTTGCCGCGCGTGCGGACGATGCCCTTGCCGGTCTTGAGATAACTGAGGATGCCCTCGCGGCCCGAGATGATGCCGCCCGTCGGGAAATCGGGGCCTTTGACGATCGTGCAGAGCTCGTCGATCGAGATCGAGGGCTTGTCGATGATGGCACAGGTGGCGTCGATAATCTCGTCGAGATTGTGCGGCGGGATGTTCGTCGTCATGCCGACGGCGATACCCGTCGACCCGTTCATCAGGAGGTTCGGCAGCGCGGCGGGCAGGACGGTCGGCTCGGTCGTCGACTCCTTGTAGTTCGGCGCGAAATCAACCGTGTCCTCCTCGATGTCCCGGAGCAGTTCCTCGGCGATCTCGTTGAGGCGGGCCTCCGTGTAACGATATGCCGCCGGCGGATCGCCATCGACCGAGCCAAAGTTGCCCTGCGGGTCGATCAACGGGTAGCGCATGACCCACGGCTGCGCCATACGCACGAGCGTGTCGTAGACCGAGGAGTCGCCGTGGGGATGGTAATTCTTCAGCACTTCGCCCACGACGCCGGCGCACTTGTCGAACGGCCGGTTGTGCAGCAGGCCTTCGCGCAGCATCGCGTAGAGGATCCGGCGCTGGACGGGCTTCAGGCCATCGCGCGCATCCGGCAGCGCACGCGAGATGATGACCGACATCGAATAATCGATGTAGGCCGTCTGCATGATGTCGGTGATGTTGGCGGAGGAGAGTTTCTCGGAAGCGGTGTACATTCGGTAAGGGGAACGGATCAGAGGTCGGACGCGGTGAGTCCGACGATCTTCATCTGCTGCTTCAGCAGCCCAAGTTTGAGCGGTTTACTCCCGTGGACGGGAACGACGATTCGCTCGCGGTGGCCGGGTTTGGTGAAGATGTGGTGACTGCCATTAATGCGGGCGAGTTGCCAGCCGCGCCGCTGAATGAGCCGGCCAAACTCCTTTCCAGAAATCTGTTTCATCGGTGGTTCTTCCCATTGTTAGGGGTGTCCACTCGGCTCGTTTCACACTGCGATTTCGATGATCTGGTCTCCAGCAAGATTCTGTTGCGGGGAGGCAACCGAAAGCCACCCCTCGATCGCTTCTTTGATATTCACACGCAGCTCACGCAGCGTTTCACCCTGCGTGACGCACCCGGGCAGTGCCGGTACTTCGGCCCAATAGCCGCCTTCGTCCGCTTTATGGATGATTGCTTTGAGTTTCATGGTAGTTGCAGGTTCACACATCCAGGTACTGCACGTTCAGCGCGTTGTCCTCGATGAATTGCCGGCGGGGCGGCACCTCGTCGCCCATCAGGAGCGTGAAAAGCGCGTCGGCCTTGGCGGCGTCGGCGATGTTCACCTTGAGCAGCCGGCGCTTCTCCGGGTCCATCGTCGTCTCGAAGAGCTGCTTCGGGTTCATTTCCCCCAGGCCCTTGTACCGTTGAATCGTGAGGCCCTTCCGCCCGTTCGCGCGGATCGTCGTGACGATTTCGAGCGGGCTGTGCAGCTCGATCTTGTTTTCCGATTTCTGCCCCGGGTTTTCGAGGATCGTGAAACGGGCCTCTTCGCTCGCCGTGAAGCGCGAGATGTCGAGTCCGGTGGCGGCGATCGCCTTCAGCAGCTTCGCCATCTCCGTGCTCTCGTAGATCTCGTGCACCGTCACCCGCTTGACCGGTCCCGCTTTCTTCTCGATCGGCGAATTCGTGCCGCCCGGACCGGAGCCGTTTGCCGTCTGCTCGGTCAGATCGGCGTTGAGGTTGTGGTAGGCGAGAAACTCCGCACGCGCGTGTTCATCGAAGAGGAACTCGTGGCTCTCCTTGTTGCCCTCGCGCACCCGGGCGACGTACCGCGGCAGCGCGTGCGTGGCGGGATCATGGGCATCGAGGTACTCCGCCAGCGCCGCGCCATAACGCGTCACGCCGGCGCCGAGCTTTTCCAGCGCGGCGAGGTTCTCGACGATCTTGTCGATCTGCGCGGGAGAGAAGACGTGATTGTCCAAAAGCCGCGTCAGCACGACGTCCTCGGAACCCAGTTCCAGCAGGATGCGGTTGAGCTGCTCGTCGTTGTCGACGTACTGTTCGCGCTTCTTGCGCTTGATGCGATAGAGCGGCGGCTGGGCGATGTAAATATAGCCGCGCTCAATCAGCCCCTTCATCTGGCGGTAAACGAATGTCAGCAGCAGTGTGCGGATGTGGGAGCCGTCGACGTCGGCGTCCGTCATGATGATGATTTTGTGGTAGCGTGCCTTCTCGACGTTGAAGCCGCCGACGGATTCGTCGCCTTCGCCAATGCCGGTGCCGCACGCCGTGATCAGCGTGCGGATTTCCTCGTTGGCGAGCACCTTGTCGAGGCGGGCCTTCTCCGTGTTGATCAACTTGCCGCGCAGGGGCAGAATCGCCTGAAAACGGCGGTCCCGGCCCTGCTTGGCCGAGCCCCCCGCCGAGTCGCCCTCGACGATGTAGAGCTCGGTCAGCGCGGGATCGCGCTCGGAACAGTCGGCGAGCTTGCCGGGCAGGCCCCCGCTGGACAGCGCGCCTTTGCGCACGGTCTCGCGCGCCTTGCGGGCGGCCTCCCGTGCGCGGGCGGCGTTGAGCCCCTTGTCGACGATTCGTTTCGCCACGGACGGGTTCGTGCCGAAATAAAACATCAAGCCCTCGTACGCGACCGAGCCGACGATGCTCTCCACTTCGGGCGAAAGCAGCTTCACCTTCGTCTGCGACTCGAACTTCGGGTCGCTGTGCTTGATGGAGATGACCGCGGCCAGGCCCTCGCGGACGTCGTCGCCGGTGATCTGCGGGTCCTTGTCCTTCAACAGATTGTTCTGCTTCGAGAATTGATTGATCGCGCGAGTGAGCGCGCTGCGGAAACCCGAGAGATGCGTGCCGCCATCCGGGTTGTGAATCGTATTGGTGTAGCAGAGAACCTGGTCGTTGTAGGTGTCGTTGTACTGCAGGACCACGTCGACGTGGATCTCCATTTCCTTGTCGTCGATGCTCGTCCGCATCTCCTTGCGAATCGCGACCGGCTTCGGATGCAGCGGAGTCTTCCCCTGGTTGAGCTGCTTCACGAATTCCTCGATGCCGTCCTTGTAGTAGTACATTTCGGGCTTCGGCGCCGCGGGCCGCTCGTCGATGAACGTGATTTCCAGCCCCGAATTGAGGAAGGCGAGCTCGCGCAACCGCTGGCTGATCCGATCGGACTGGAACACGGTGGTCTCGCGAAAGATCTCTGGATCGGGTTTGAACGTGATCAGCGTGCCGGTGCCGCGGGCTTTGCCGATGACTTCGAGCTTCTTCACGGTCTTGCCGCGCTCGAACTTCATGTGGTGCACCTTGCTGTCGCGGGACACCTCGACCTCGAACCACTCCGAGACGGCGTTGACGCATTTCGCGCCGACGCCGTGCGTGCCGCCTGAGAACTTGTAGCCGCCCTGGCCGTACTTCCCGCCCGAGTGCAGCGTGGTCAGGACCATCTCGACGCCCGGAATCTTGTAGATCGGATGCGGGTCGACCGGGATGCCGCGGCCGTTGTCACGGGTGCTGATCGAGCCATCGACATGAATCGCGACCTCGATTTTGGTGCAGTGCCCGGCGAGGTGCTCGTCGACCGAGTTGTCCAGCACCTCGGAAACGCAGTGGTGCAGTGCCCGCTCGTCCGTGCCGCCGATGTACATGCCGGGCTTCTTGCGTACGGCCTCGAGGCCCTCGAGCTTGCCAAGTTTGGACGAATCGTAGGACTCAGGAATGGGCTGGTTTTTGGCGTCGTGGCGGGACTCGGGAACGTCGGACATGCAGGGAATTTCGGAGTGATTTAGTGGCCGAAAATGAAAGGCAAAATCTCCCTTCAAACCGCGTGGCTGGCGAGGGTTTTTTTGGGAAAAAACCGACGTAAAAAGGCCCTTTATTTCGCGATAAAAGGCTTGCGATTTCCGGGGGGTACCCGGAGGGCGGGGTAGCGGTTCCTGCGAAGTCGCGCGGCGGCCGGAATAACGCCATTTTCGCCCTTCCGGCGGGGGTTTGGCGTGGGTCCGGCTCCACCAAGCCAGCCTGGATCTCGGTTATTCGTGGACCTGAGTGGGTCTCAGGGTCTCAGAGGAGGCCGTCTGTCTGGGTGGACTGCTCAACTACTTCGTGCATCCCCCGCCCAACGTTTCCCGAAGAACCTAAGAATTGCCGTGAAGCCCGTCGCCTGTTTCAAGCAGCATCGCCTCAATGAAATCGCTTGTCCCCCTCGCCGCGGCCATCGTTGTCGCGCTCGCCCCGCTCGGCGCTGAGCCGGCGGCAAAGCCCCTGCGCGTCTGCCTCGTCTCCGGGGCCGAGTCCTACCACAGCGACGAGGCCTTTGCGGGGCTGGCGGCGTACTTGGAACGGGAACATGGGATGAAGTGCGAGGTGCTGCGATTCAGCCCGGACGGCACGGCGCTGCCCGGCATCGAACATCTGCTGGCGGCCGACACCGCGGTGTTTCACGTCAGGCGCAAAACGCTGAACCCGGCAAACCTGGCCGTGCTGAAACGGTTTTTCGCCTCGGGCAAGGGTTTCGTGGCGCTGCGCTCGACGTCCCACGGCTGGGAAAACTGGAAGGAGTTCGACCACGAGGTGTTGGGCGCGACTTACGGCGGCCCCGGCGGCGGCAATTTCGGGAACGCGGAAAAGCTGATCTTCAAGCCGCATCCGATCTGGGACGGTGCGCAAGGCCTGGACACGAAGAAGGATGTTTACCGGCTGACCAATTTCGCGCCTGACCTCAATGTGCTCGTGGAGGCGGATACGAAGAATGGCCGCGTCCCGGTGGGCTGGACGCGGCCGCATCACCAGAGCCGGCTTTTCTACCTGGCCCTGTTCTACGAGATCGACCAGCCGCCGTTTCAGCGGGCAATCGCGAATGCGCTGCGCTGGGTGACGGCGCCGGCGCCCCAACCGGCGCGCTGACCGTGAGCGATCTTTCGATTTCCGGCGCCGGAGGCCGCGCGCTCCACGGCAGGCGTGCGGTGGTCTGTGTCTGGCTGGCGTTGCTGCTGGGTGCGAATCCCTCGGTCCGCGCGGCGGCCGCCGTGCTCACGGCGCCCTTGCGCGTGGTCGTGGTCGATGGCGCGGGCATCGCACCGACCGGACCTCTCGCGGAGGCGCTCACGCGCATCCTGGGCGCCCCGGCGCGGGTCGTGCGTCCGAACCACCCGGCGGGCGGCGATTCGCTCTCTGCGTTGCGCGAGGCGGCTGCCGCGGTTTTCATCCAGGGGCCGGGGGCGAACGCGGCCGCGGCGGATGTCGGGGTGGTGCGCGAGTTCATCGAATCGGGCGCGGGCGTGGTGGTGCTGGCGGCGACCAGCGCGGCGTGGCCGCAGGGGCTGCCGGTAACCGAACTGATCGGCGCGGTGCCGGGCGGGCCATTCGCGGCGGGCGCACCGATGGCGGTGATCGATTTATATCCGCATCCGATCCTGACGGGGGTGACGCGGCTCGAGACGAAACAGTCGGTCACGCGCTACGACAAACTGGCCGACGATGCGCAGATGATCATCGAGGGCACGGTGGGCGAGACAACGACGCCGCTCGCGTGGGTGCGGCAGCGAGGCCAGCGGCGGCTGGCGCATTTCGCGCTCGCCGATGCCGCGCTGTTCGCCGACCCGTTTTATCAACAGATGATCGCGAACGCGCTGCGCTGGAGTGCGCGGCGGCCCGTGCCCGGTGCGCGGACGGTGGTGCAGCGGACGTTCATGCCCGATGCGTATCCCGGAGCGTTTGCGATCACGCTGCCGAACGGGCCGAGCCTGTGCCTCGATCCAGTGCGCGGCGGCGTGAGCTATGTGTGGGCAGGCGACTTCATCGACCTGCGGCCGCGCTGGCTCACGAAGGAGGGGAAACCGGCGCGGTTTTTCGGCGACGTGTTCTATCGGGAGAAGGAGTGGCAGCCGCTGCGTGCGGGAGGGCCGTCGGGCAAGGCGGAGTTCCAGTTTCGCGGGTATACGCTGCGCGACGGCGAGCCGGAGTTTCATTATGAGATTGGCGGTCGCGACGTGTACGAGTCGTTCGCGGCGGCGCCGGGCGGCGGATTGCTGCGCCGGTTTCGCGTCGGTGCGGGCGGCACGCCGCTGTCGATCCAACTCGAACCGCAAGCGGGCGCCGAGGGGGCGACGCGCGGGCTCGAGCGCGACGGCCCGCTCGCGTACTTCGCGAATGCCGCCGGTGGCGAATTCACGATCGAGATACGGCGCAAGGCGCTGGTGACGCCATGAATTCGGAGCCAACAAACCGGTTGCCCGCGAATGGACGCGAATCTTCGCGAATCAAAGAGAGAACGCGGATTTCCTCGGTTGCGGTGGTGATTTCTGCTCTGGCATTCGCGGTCATTCGCGTGTTTCGCGGGCGCGCTGTTGCATTGCGGATCGGTGCGGTGAGTTCGCTGGTCTTCGCGGCGCCGGCCCTGGCGCAGCCGGCGAAGATCTCCGGGCAGGTCCGGCAGGCGAAGTCGATCCAGCCGGTGCCGAACGCGCAGGTGCGGTTCGAAGGCGCGGCCCTCGCCGGCCGCGAGAACAGCCAGTCGATCCGCAAGGCCAACGCGCAGGGCCGCTACACCGCGGACCTGCCGGCGGGGACCTACGACGTCTGGGTGAGCGCGCCGGATTTCGAGGA
>ORMF010139576.1_pt1 | contig 10889 bp, 7 predicted proteins | sample 1779871 | NCBI WGS metagenome assembly ORMF01 (sample SAMEA104232316, study PRJEB22302) | groundwater metagenome | biome: forest; feature: aquifer; material: groundwater | place: USA | collected 2011-08-07 | depth 5.4 m
AAGAGCTCGTCGCCGCCGTCACCCGAGAGCATGACCTTGAACTCCTGTCTCGCGCGGCGGGCGACGAGCATGGTCGGGAAGATCGAATAGTCGCCGAAGGGCTCGCCGCAAGCCGCGACGACGTCGTCCAGGAGCGCGAGCGCCATCTCGGGGGTGGCGTGTTCGACCACGTGCTCCACGCCGAGCTCGCGCGCGTACGCCCCCGCGTCGGCCGCCTCGTCCGTCGCGTCGCCCGCGTTGCCGATCGTGAACGTGCGCATCGCACCTCCATGGGCGGCGCGCATCTTGGCAACCACGAGCGGCGAGTCGATCCCGCCCGAGAGGAAGGCGCTCAGCGGCACGTCGCTCACGAGCTGCCGGCGCACCGCGGCCGTCACTGCGGCGTCGACCGCCTCGACCGCCTCGGCCCCGCGCAGCAGGGGCGCGGCATTCGCGGCGAATACGAAGAAGCGCCCACCGCGGGTGCGCCCGGTGTCGCTGACTTCGAGCCAGGTGCCGGGCTCGAGCATGTGCGTGTCACGCAGCAGCGCGTATGGGGCCGGCACGAACGCCAGCCGTAAGTAGAGACCGAGCGCTTCCTCGGCGACCGGCAGATGGGCGGTCCACGGGTGTGCGAGAAGCTGATCGTATTGCGAGGCGAAGACGACCCCTTGCGGGCGGTGGAGGTAGTAGAGCGGCTTGATGCCCGCGTGATCGCGCGCGAGGAGAAGCCGTCGCTCGGCCCGATCGTAGAAGGCGAGCGCAAACATGCCGTTGAACTCGGCGAGCGCGTTGGACCCCCAGGTGGCGAGCGCCTGCAGCACGACCTCGGCGTCGCCACTCGACCGAAACCGTACGCCGCGCGCCTCTAGTCGTCCCCGAAGCTCCACGAAGTTGTAGACCTCGCCGTTGAACACAAGCACGTGGCGGCCGTCGAAGGTGGCCATCGGCTGATGCCCGGTGGGGCTGAGATCGCGAATCGCGAGCCGGCGAAAGGGGAGCGGGCAGCGACTGGCGTCCGCCCAGAAACCCTCGTCCTCGGGGCCGCGCCGCGCCATGAGCGCACCGAGCCGTGTCCAGTCGGCCGGGCTCGGTTCGTCCGTGAAACGAAGCTCACCGGCAATGCCGCACATCGGCTCCCCTCACGGTCATGATCGTCGTGACGGCGCTGCAGAACTCCTCAGCGTAACGCTCGCGGGAATTGTTGGCGCGCGCAAACGTCCAGGACTTGTGCGCCATCGCCTCGAGCTGGGAGGGCGGAAGGTCGGCCACGCCGCGGATGGTCTCCCGGATGGTTTCGATCGAGCAGTCGCCCAGGACGCCGCCGAAGCCCTCGACGTCCACGCCACTCTCATGGCTGACAATCGGGATCAGGCTGGCCTGCATGCAGGTGACCACCGATCCGGCCTGCCCCTCCGAGCAGGAGGGGTAGATCAGGCCGACACACCGCTCGGCCAGCGCGACGAACTCCGGTGACCCGACGTCCACCCAGCCGACGGTATGGATGTTGCCGGTCTGGTAGAGTTCCCGATGGAAAGCCTGCTCGAAATCCTTGTCGCTCTGGATCGGGCCGCACACCGTCAAGTGTAGGTCCGGCATGCCGGAGAAGGCCTCCAGCACCAGGTCCAGGCCCTTGTGGACCAGGCCGCTGCTGCCGGGCCACATGAAATGACGGCGGCAAGCGTCGAAGTCCTTCCGTTCCGGCCACGCATAGACCCGACAGGTGGGCACCGGGAGCCGGTAGAGCGGCCTGTCGGCGTAGCGATAGGTGCTCAGGGTGAACTCGTTTCCCAGCACCGTCGCGCAGTCCGCCGCCTCGATGGCCCAGTTGGGCTCCACCCATTTGAAGCTCTTGAGGCTGACGCCCCTTCGGCGCTGCAGCGCCAGCGCGCGTTGATAGGCGGCGGTGTTGTTAACCAGCCAGTGGGCCGTGTCGAGGTGCGCGATCTTGACGCACGCCGGGTCGAGCTGCCGAGCGATCCGCTGGAAATTCGTACGGGCCGCCATGTACACGGCGTAGTCCTTGCTGGGGTTGAACGACGTATTCAGATAGCTGATGGCGTCCACGGCATAGCCCAGGTTCAGGAACGTCTGCGACATTTGCCAGGACTCCCAGAAATGGGTGTGGGTGTCCGGCATCCGGTCCGGGCCCGTAAGGAAGGGCTGGACGACATAGGCCAGGAGAACGTTCCCGCGACTGCGGCCCTGGGGCCGCAAACTGACGCACGCCGTCTGATGGATGTCCTGGGTGTAGCGGCTGATGCGCACCCCGAACCGATTCAGAAGTTGGTTGACTCGCTGTCGCATTCCCGCTTGTCCCGTGAGCTGGTCAGCAGGCCGCGCTGCCGCGCGCGGCAAAGGACTGCGGGCCCCGCGCCTCACCGATCTGTTTTCTTTGCCCTTCGCTCGCGGCGGCGTCAAGCTGAGGCGGCGGCAGAGAGGAAAGCCGCGCGCGCCCGGCACCGCGCCGGGCTTGTTCGTACCGGGGGCGTTGCACAAGAGTCGGCTCTATGGCGAGACTGTATGGATGCTTTCGATAGGGAGTCCGAGGTGTGTTCGTGCGATGGCAACCCTCCTGTCAATTGCGGCGCCGGTCGCGGCTGCCCTTGCTGGCGGGCAGATCGGCGCTTCGGCGACGACGGGCCGCTCCACTGCACCGTCAGCACCCACAGGTGTGACAACAACCACCATCCCTAGTCCTACGATCCCTCGGACACACTGGCGCGTCGAGCACGTCGACAGCGAGGAGCTCGGCGGTACCAACAACGCAGCAGAGAACGCCTTCGATGGCGACAGCCACACGATTTGGCGGACGCGGTGGTACGTGGACGATCCTGAACCGCCGCACGAGATCCAGCTGAACCTCGCCGGCGTCTACGAGGTAAGCGGATTTCGCTACCTGCCGCCGCAGGACGATTCGACCACCGGCCGCATAGATCAATACGAGTTCTACGTGAGTCTCGATGGGACGCGCTGGGGGACTCCCGTGGCTAGCGGCTCTTTCGACGACGCTCCAACCGAGAAGGTGGTGACGTTCGCACCATCCGCCGCCCGGCACGTCCGCTTTCGCGCCCTGAGCAGCCACAACGGCGATACTTCTACCGCGATCGCAGAGTTGGCCGTCATGGGAGCGTGTGTCACGCCGTCGATCACCGTCTTTCAACCGCAAGATCACGAGCTGCGAACCTCGACTGATCTCGCGGTGTCAACCAACACGTGCTTGGACTCGGCTCGACACGCGCACTGGAGCGTGCGGTTCGTACTCGACGGGAAGAGCACCGTTGACATCCACACGCCCCCGTTCGCGACGACTTTCCATGGTCTCAACCCTGCAGAGCACGTGATCGATGCGCTCCTTCTTGACGCCCGCGGCAAGCCGGTGTCGGGGCCGGCCGCGCGGCACAGCGTCACTCACGTTGGCATCGGCAGATACTACGTGGCGATCGGCGACAGCATCACCGACGGCTTCGACGACGATGTTTCCGAAGACGATGTCTCGCCCGACGGACGAGACCGGTCACACGGCTACCCACCGATCCTCAACGGACTCCTGACGGCGGCGACCGGCGGCCCGCACACCGTTGCCAACGTCGGGGTCCCTGGAGCCAAGTCCTCCTGGGGGGTGGCCGCGATCCGCAACGTGCTCGCGAAGTATCCGGACGCCGAGCGGTTCCTGATCCTGATGGGAACCAACGACGCAAACCTGTGGGCGCCGCTCCCGAGCGGACTCGGCCTGAAGACCAGCAACCCGGGCTACCCAGGTTCCCTCAAGGCCAATCTCCAGAAGATGACGGACGCCGTAAACGCCGCGGGAAAGGATGCCGTTCTGCTGAAGCCCCCCCCCGCGTTGGCCGACTGCGGGCATTGTGACCGCTATCCTGATCCAGACCAAGGCCGCCGGAACGTGGAGCTCATCAAGCCTTACAATCGGGTGATCGATGAGCTGGCAGGCGATGCCGCGAACCGGATCACCGTGGTACCGCCGGATTTGTACTCCTACTTTGTCCTTCACTACGCGCAGGAGTACGCGGACGTCCTGCACCCCAACGGGATCGGCTACCAGTCGGTCGCACGCCTCGTCTGCCAGTCCCTGACGCGTGGTGCCTGCGCGAACGCATCGCGCCCGGCCAAGTAGCGGCGTCACTCCTTGCCCGCGTGTCAAGGACGTGGCATTTGCCAAGTCCTATGCCGAGGTTAGAATGTGGGCGGAAGGCCCAGGGGCGTTCCACGTGAAAGCCGTCATTCTTGCTGGTGGTTTCGGAACGCGTCTGTCGGAGGAGACCGTCCAGCGCCCGAAGCCGATGGTCGAGATCGGCGGAAAACCGATTCTGTGGCACATCATGAACATCTGTGCCGCACACGGGATCGACGAGTTCATCGTGGCGCTGGGCTACAAGGCAGACATCGTCAAGGAGTACTTTCTCAATTTCTACGCGCTCAACACCAATCTCTCGATCGACCTCGGAACCGGTAAGACGATCATCCATGGCGGCGCCGACCAGCCGCGGTGGAAGGTGCATCTGGTAGACACCGGCCTCCACACGCAGACGGGCGGGCGCCTCAAGCGCCTGCGTTCCTGGCTGAAAGAGGACGAGTCATTCTTGTTTACCTACGGTGACGGCGTGACGGACCTCGACCTCAAGGCTTTGGTTCACCTGCACGAGACGCACGGCAAGATTGCGACCGTCACCACCGTCCACACGCCTGCGCGCTTCGGAAGAATCATGTTGGAGGGAGATCGCGTCGTCACCTTCTGCGAAAAGGCGGAGGCCAGCGAAGGCTGGATCAACGGTGGCTACTTCGTCTTGAATTCCAAGGCGTTCGACTACATCGAGGGAGACTCCACGATCTGGGAGCGCGATCCGGTCGAGCGGCTCGCACAGGACGGGCAGCTGGTAGGCTATCGTCATCACGGTTTCTGGTCATGCATGGACACGCTCAAAGAGAAGAATATGTTGGAAGAGTTGTGGAGCAACGGCAAGGCGCCCTGGAAGATATGGCGCTGAGCCTCGGCGTCGCCTCACAGCTCCCGACCTGAGAGTGTACGAGTGATCTTCCGGGAAACACCCTTGCGTGGGGCGTTCGTCATCGACCTCGAGCCGCAGGTGGACCCGCGGGGCTTCTTCGCGCGCACGTGGTGCGAGAACGAGGCGACCGCCCACGGGCTGAACCCGCGGGTGGCCCAATGTAGCGTGTCCTTCAATGCTAGGCGCGGGACGTTGCGTGGGATGCACTACCAGGCTGCGCCCCACGAGGAGGCGAAGGTCGTCAGCTGCACCCGCGGCGCGCTCTTCGACGTGATCATCGATCTGCGGCGGGGGTCGCCCACGTTCGCGCGGCATGTGGACGTCGTGCTGACGGCAGAGAATCGGCGGAGGGTCTACGTGCCCGAGGGCTTCGCGCACGGCTTCCAGACCCTCGAAGACGACACGGAGGTCTGCTATCAGATATCGGAGCGCTACCACCCCGAGCTGGCGCGCGGGGTGGCCTGGGACGATCCCGCGTTCGGTATCAACTGGCCAATTGCCGAGCCGAGTCTTTCCGAGCAGGATAGCTGCCGTCCGTGGTTGGACGGGCAACGGAGTGGTGGGAGGGATCCGCAGTGAGCCTCGGCTGGCTCGAGCCGACGGGAGACAGCGCGTCAGTCGGCGAGGAAATGCACCGGCTGATCACGAGGCTGTATCCGATTTGTCGCAGCATCACCGGGCAGGGGGTGCGGGAGACCCTCGAGATCGTCCGCTCCTACGTTCCGCTCGCGGTGCGCGAGGTGCCAAGCGGAACGCCCGTGTTCGACTGGACCGTCCCCAAGGAGTGGAACATCCAGGACGCCTACGTCAGGGACGGGACCGGCCGGAAGGTAATCGATTTCCAGCGCTCTAGCCTTCACGTCATGAGCTACAGCCGGCCCATCCGGGCGCGTATGTCCCTGGCGGAGCTTCGTCCTCATCTCTTTAGCCTGCCGCAGTTTCCGCAGTGGGTTCCGTACCGGACTTCGTACTACAACGAGAACTGGGGTTTCTGCCTGAGCCACGAGGACCTGCTGGCGCTCGAGGAGGGAGAATACGAGGTTTGCATCGACTCCTCTCTCGAAGATGGTCACCTCACCTACGGCGAGCTGTACCTACCCGGTGAATGTCCCGACGAGGTGCTACTCTCCTGCCACATCTGCCATCCATCGCTCTGCAACGACAATCTCTCGGGAGTGGCATTGGCGACGTTCTTGGCGAGAACATTGGCAGGAAGGCAGCGACGGTACTCGTATCGCTTCCTCTTCATTCCGGGGACGATCGGATCAATCGCCTGGCTCAGCGCGAACGAGGATCGAGTCTCCCGCATCAAGCATGGCCTGGTGCTGACGTGTGTCGGGGACGCGGCGCCGCCAACTTACAAGAAGAGCCGCCGCGGCAACGCGGAGATCGACCGGGCGGCGGTACACGTTCTCAAGCACCGCCCGGGCACGTACCAGGTGCGAGAGTTCACGCCCTATGGGTACGATGAGCGCCAGTTCTGCTCGCCCGGATTCAACCTCCCGGTGGGATGCCTGATGCGGTCGGCGCACGGCGAGTTTCCCGAGTACCATACCTCGGCCGACAACCTGCACCTGGTGCAGCCGCAGGCTCTGCTGGACTCGTTCGCCATCTGCACATCGATGATCTTCGTGCTCGAGAAGAACGGCCTGTTCTTGAACACGAATCCCAAATGCGAACCGCGCCTCGGCAAGCGCGGGCTCTACCGATCCCTGGGCGGTGCCCTGGACGAGGAGTCGGACGAAATGGCCCTCTTGTGGGTCCTGAACCTCTCGGACGGGACGAACACGTTGCTCGACACTGCCGAGCGGGCCGGCCTGCCATTCTCGAGGATCAGGAAGGCGGCGGACGCCCTGCTGGCGCAGAACCTTCTGCGGGAAATGCCGACGAGCGCATGATCACGACGTCAGCATCGAGGCCGTGCGTGGGAGGTTCGGGATGAAACCCGGCGCGGCGCTCTCTGGCCGCCGAGTTCTTGTCACGGGTGCAGCTGGTTTCATCGGCACGCACCTGGTGTCGCGGCTGCTCGACGTGGGGGCCCACGTGCATGCCGTGGCGCGCGGGGACAGCAGCGCGCGGCAGGTTACGGGGGTGAGCTGGCGGACCGGCGATCTGGCAGAGATCGCGGTGGTACGTGAAATGCTGCAGACCGTCCGGCCGGAGTTGATCTATCACCTGGCGAGCCACGTCGCCGGGAGCCGGGCCCTGGATCTCGTGCTCCCGACCTTTCGCAGCAACCTCATGAGCACGGTCAACCTGTTGACGGGCGCGCTCGAGGTCGGCGGCGCGCGCGTGATCCTGAGCGGTTCCCTGGAAGAGCCAGAATCGGTGGGAATAGACGCTGTACCATGCTCGCCGTATGCGGCCGCGAAGGGCGCGGCGAGCGCATACGGACGCATGTTTGCGGCGCTCTATGAGCTCCCGGTCACCATCCTCAGGCTGTTCATGGTCTATGGTCCGGGACAGCGAGACGTGACGAAGCTGGTGCCCTACGTGACGCGGTCGCTCTTGCGCGGAGAAGCACCGCGTCTGAGCAGCGGTGTGCGGGAAGTGGATTGGGTCTTCGTGGAGGACGCGGTCGAAGCGTTCTTGCTGGCGGGAGACCGCTCCGGGCTGGAGGGAAAGACGATCGACGTCGGCTCCGGTCGCCTCACCACGGTGCGCGAGGTCGTCGAGCAGCTGGTCGACATCGTGAAGCCGCCGGTCAGCCCTGCCTTCGGAGTATTGCCGGAACGCTCGCTGGAGCGCGTCGTGAAGGCCGACGCCGCGCGATCGGCCTCGCTGCTCGGGTGGAGGACTCAGACAAGTCTGCGCGAGGGTTTAGAGCGGACAGTAGAATGGTACGCGCGGGCAATCGGGGACGGCGCGACATGAACGAGCGGACCCGAGATGCGAGTGCTGGTGACCTCCCACTCGGGAAGGTCTGATGAGTGCGGCGCAAGCTAACCTCCAGCCGGTTTTTGATCGCTCATTCTGGTGGTTCAGTATCGGTTTTCTGTTGTTGATGTTTGCGTTGTTCATAGGCCCGCGCCTTCCGGACGACCAGCAGGCCACCCACTGCGTGGTCAACGTACATCTGCCCGGACCGTTCGGCATCGCGCTCAATTGTGATTCCCATGTGTTCATGCGGCTCGCGCGCGAGCCGAGCGCCTTGCTCGAGCCGCTCAATATCCTCCAGTCCCGCCCTGGATTGATATTTGCCGCAGCGCCCCTGGCATGGGCGCTGTCACCTTTGGCGGGCCTCGCCGGCAAGCTGGGTATTCGGGCAAGCCGACCCGATATTGACCCACAGCGCATTGATAATGCGTTCGCCGAGGACATTCCTACCTATCTCGCCTACATTGCCCTCAACGTCGCCATCGTGCTGGCGACGTTTTGTTGTTTCCGCAGCATCTGTGCGCTATGGGCCAATGACGGCACGTCAGGAAACGTCGTCCTTACGGCAATCGGCTTCCTGCTGGTCACCAACGACGTTGTGAAGGCTTTCGTCTGGTCGCCGCATACCCAGATGTTCAACATCCTGGTGCCGGTCTTCGCCCTCTACACGTCGATGCGTGCCGGTGCTGGCGCGCTGGTCCAGCGCCGTTTCGCAATTTTCGTCGGTATTGTGACTGGCCTTGGCGGCACAGCTTATCCGTTGTTCGTTATCGTTCTGCCTTGCGTCGCCGTCTGTGCGTTTGTGTTCGCGCTCCGTCACGGCTCGCGCACGATCTGGTCCCAGTCTGCTATCAATACCGTCGTGCTAGTGTTGCTCGCCCTTGCCCCGGAAGCACTGTGGGCTGCGTTCGTGCGTTTCATGACCGGCAGTTTTTATCAGCATGAAATGGTGGCGTTTGGGCAGGTTACCTGGATCGCAGACGCTTGGCACCAAGGTCTCGGCACGGTGGCCGCCACCTGGTGGCGCAATCTCGAACGATTGCTGCGGTTCGCGGCACCGCAGGCGGTCCCACTCGCCGCTGTGTTGGCCGTAGTAGCCGCGTTGGGGCTGGCGAACCGAGGCGTCGGACCCAACACACGACCTTCGCTCTTGCCGCTCGCGGCGACCGGTATTTTGGTCAGCATTGTCACTGCCGCGTTCTATGCCAGCGTCGGATTCATCATGCCGCGGCTCGCCTATTCCGTCATCCCAGCGCTAATCGTGGTGGTGGCCGCGGCCGCCCTCGCGGTGACCGCGCGCAACAATGCGCGGCGGCAAACGTTGGCATTTGTCTGCGTCGCCGTAGTCGAGGCGATCTACACGATCGTGAAGAATGGACCCTATTCGTAGTACCGTGTTTGTGGCGGCGGAGTGGCGGAAAGGGTAACCGGTCGGGGAGATCCCGGTCTCTTGCGCTGGCCTGTGCGGATTAGGTAGAGCTTGTAGTCAGCGCGCTGAGGTCGTCGGCGAATGTTACCCGACCGCACGCTACGGGAAGCCAACGCGTCCGCCCCGGCCCGGAGGCGGTTGCCGGATCCCCACGGCGTGACCGGGTGCACGGAACGGCCGAGAATCAGCAAGGTGTGAGCAGACATAACACGAACGTAGCGTGCCCTCCTGGCCCAGGAGAAGTTCGAAATGCGACTATTCGTCAAGCTTGTTACTGTCCCACTGTTCCTCGCGACCGCGCAGCTCTCCCTCGCGAAGTGCGGGGATAACCCAGGCGACAATGAAGCGCTCGCCGGGGCGCGGGCTCAGGTGGCTGAGGACTGCAATTGTGTCAGCGCGACGAGCCACGGGGCGTACATCAAGTGCGCGCTCCACGTGGCCAAGCAGCGGGTCAAGGACGGGACCCTGCCGACAATCTGCAAGCGCGCGGTCAAGAGGTGTGCAGCAAGGTCGACCTGCGGCAAGTCAGGGTTCGTCGCCTGCTGCATCAGCAAGAACAGCACGACGACTTGCAAGATCAGGAAGAGCACCAAGTGCACGGGCCAGGGTGTGTGCCCGGGCAGCTACCCGAGCTGCTGTGATGCGTGTGGCACGGGGGGCTGCGCGACGTCCGTCACCGCGCCGGACTGGACGAGTCACTTCCAGGCCGTTTGGCACTTGGGGGAAATCGGCACCGCGACGCGCGCCAACTCGACCGGCACTATCTGTGGCAGCGCCTGCAACCTTGCCGCCACGGGGGCGACCTCGGCCGACACGAGCAACTACAAGGAGGGCGCGGCCGCCGTCAGTCTCGACGATGGCGAATATTTGAGTTGCACGAACGAGACCTGCGGCGGCGCAGACCAGCTCGGGATCTCGGGGGCAAGCATCACCTACGGCTGCTGGGCCCGTCCAGACTCGAGCGCTGCCTGCGAGATCGTGAATCACGGTGGCGGAGGTACGGGCTATCAGTTGTTCGCCGACAGCTTGGGCGGCTGCAAGGGCCTGAGCAACAAGTATACCTGCCAGCTCGACCTGACGGATGCGCGGAGCGCGGTCACGCCCACGGTCGGCACCTATCATCACGTCGTCTGCCGGCTTGATGATACGGCTCCGCCCCAGGCGCTGCAGGCATTGGTTGACGGCGTCGCGAGCGGCGTAACAATCTACCCTCCGACCTCCACGGGAAACACCAACCTTTTTAGACTGGGGGACAAGGACACACCATACGACTGGGAGGGGCAGCTCGATGAGTGCTTCGTCTACCCAGGGGCGCTCACCGATGCGGAAGTCTGCCGGATCTGCTCCTGCGGAATTGACGGCCTCGGGGGCGGGAAGGCCGGCAACGACTGCAGGTGTGATGGCGCGACGTGGGTCAAAACCGGCCGGAACGCGACGGACTGCGGGAACTGTGACCTCAGTAGCATCGCATGCAACCAGAGTGCGCCCGGCCTGGGTGGCGGCGCGACGACCACTACAACTAGCACTACGACCACCACATCCACGACGTCGTCTACGGCCACCACGTCGACGTCGAC
>ORMF011536715.1_pt1 | contig 10888 bp, 13 predicted proteins | sample 1779871 | NCBI WGS metagenome assembly ORMF01 (sample SAMEA104232316, study PRJEB22302) | groundwater metagenome | biome: forest; feature: aquifer; material: groundwater | place: USA | collected 2011-08-07 | depth 5.4 m
CATCGCCAAACTTAATAGAGACGCCCAATTGACCCGGTGCTTCCCTGCCGTCGAGCAGCATAATGCGCTGCACCTGCCCGCTGCCTATCAAATGCGAAAGCGGAAACTGTGCCTGGGACTCTTTGGGGATCCGGATGGAAAAAAAGACCATATCCTCTTTTTCCAACTGTTGCCAATCGGAAACCGTGGCAAAGGCGCCGCCCATGCTAAGATTGGCTACTGAGGCTTCATGGGAAGCAACCCCCACTTCATCGGATTGCCTGCGAATGATCATGGGTGCTTGAAGGGCAACGCGCGGACTTTTCCTCAGCTCAACGATGGGCGTAGGGCCGATTACGCGGTTTTTGCCTGCATGTTTTCCACGATAGAGCCTTTGGTCGGCAATCGCCAGCAAAGCGTGTGGGGTCAAACCGTCCGAGGGAAAAACAGCGATGCCGATGCTTACGGTAACGTGCGCATGCCTAAACGGGAACTGCTCAACCGCCTGGCGAATACGTTCAGCGCAGGCCAGTGCGCCGACAGCCTCGGTCTCTGGAAGCAGCATGACGAATTCATCGCCCCCGTAACGGGCGCCGAATTCACTGGTTCGGTGGCCGATGCGGAAAACGCGCGCCAAAGCCGCAAGTAATTCATCGCCTGCAGCATGGCCGTAGGCATCGTTGTAAGTTTTTAAACCATCAACGTCGATCAGTGCCACCGCGCAGGGTCGTTGCATGCGTTCGGCATTCTTCAGTTCACGCACGGCAGCATCAAACAAAGCGGTGCGATTATAAAGGCCGGTCAGCGGGTCCAGCATGGCGCGCTCTGCCAAACGCTGCTCGCGATGCTTCGAGCGCGTAATGTCCCGCATGATAACCAGCGTATAAAGCACGTGCGTTGACGGGTCCTGCATAGGCGTGTAACTAGCGCTGACTATCCGTCGCTGGCCCTGGGCGGTGCGAACACTGTATTCAGCTGCGTTGACCGGCAATCCGGTGCGCATCGCCCTTAAACCTGGGCAGGCTTGCGGCCGGCTTGCCAAACAATCGCCATGCAAATTACGGCAGCCCAACAAAGCGCCACAGTTAGCCTCGCTGACCGCCGCCCCCACCCACTGCTGCAGCGTGGGGTTCATGGCAATGATCCTGCGAGCTTCGTCGATGACCATCATGCCATCGCATGCCTGCCATAACAGCTTAGGGATTAAAGCAGGTGCCTCAGGCCCTGGATTCGCTATGCGCTTGACGGCTTCTGTGCCCATTGGACACCTCCCCATGGCTTTGGCCCGCCACCACAAACTGCCGCAACGCTTGCGGCTGCTTGAGAAGTAAAACACCGCGCTTGCCTTCAACAAGCCCTTCTTCTTTAAGCCGGCTGACGGCACGAATGGCGCTTTCTGTCGTGGTCCAGGCAAGTTGTGCTAACTCGCGGTGCGTCACAGGAATAGTTTCGCCAAACTGTTCATAGAGTCGTAAAAGCACCTGCGTGATCCTTGAGGGCACATCCTGCGCCATTACGCTGCAATGCTCAGCCATGTGGCGCAGGCGTTGTGCGCATAATTTAAGGACTTCATAGCAAACGGCGGGTTCTTGCTTAAGGATTTGCTGTATCAGCGCGGCAGGCACGCGCAGGGCAGCCACATCGCCTCCGGCAATGGCTGTTGCGGTATAGGTGCTGGGAGGAGACAGAACAGAAACCCCACATAGCATTTCCTGCGGGGTCACCGTAAAAAGCGCAATCGCATGGGCTGCGTCGTCTGCGGTATCTTCGCGCACCAAATGCACCCAGCCCTCCAGTACGAACCAAAGGTACTCAGCCGGCTTTCCCTGGCGAAACAAAACATCGCCGCGGTGGTAATATTCCCTCACCGCGCTTTTTATCAGGCGGTTTTTCGCCGCATGGGAAGCGTGCTTGAAAATCGTCAGTTGCTCCAAGGCTTTGTTTGGCATCGCAACTGAATTATATGCAGATAGCGCTACCTGCTTCTATGACGCGGATCATGAAGGAAAGAAATGCTTGGCGGGAGAAACTAGGGCTCTATTTTAAGAGCCGGAAAGTTCACGCAGCTTTTCAGGCTTGGTAATCGTCGTGGACCCGCGGGAAGATTTGATCAGCCCGTCTTTCTTAAACTGGCTCAGTACGCGGATCGTGGTTTCTACGGTGGTGCTGGCCATTTCAGCAAGTTCGTGTTTGGTTAGCGGGATCGTTGGCCCGAATTTCTTGGTCAAGTTGATGAGGGTTTGTGCCAGGCGCTGCTCAACCGGATCATGCATCGTGCAGCTTTTATGCTCAACTTCGCGCAAGCGGCTGCAGAAATGGCAGAGCGAATCCTGCAAAAACGCCGGGTTCTGCTGCATGAGCTCATGAAAAGCTTGCGTGGGAATACGCACCACCGTTGAGTCCACAGCGGCAACCGCATCTGCCGGATAAGGTTTGCGGTCCAAGGCAGGCAGACAGCAAAAAGTCTCGCCTGATGTCATCACACAAGTCGTAGAGGCTTGGCCAGAAGCCAAGAACTTCATGAGGTGGACGCGGCCTTCTTTGACGATGCAAACCGAATCGGCAGGCTCGCCTTCGCGAAAAACCGTTTCGCCCTTGGCGTAGCGCTTCTCGCGTGAAAGGCTTGCCAAGCGCTGGCGCTGGGCGGGGGTAAGTTTTTTGAAGAGCTCAATGCGCGATAAGAATTGTTCCATGGTAAACGCTCTCAGTTATGGCTAGAAGCAGTGTGTTTAAGGCATTATTGTAGCACAGCTAGGGGGGCTCTTTTGAAAGTGAAAAGGTGCGTTTCAGGCAGGAGAGCTGATAAAAAAACCTGGGTCCGCCGTCTTACAACTTCCCCGCAACTACCCGGCGGATCCAGGCGACTTTCTATTCCCCAGGGCCATGTTTCCTCCTTTCCCTGGTGGGTTTAGGTTCGGCAATTCTCTCGCGGCAGCTTCCTTATTTCCGCCTTCATTGGCAGACCCAGAAATCGCTGGGTTTCGTTGAAGCTCCGGAGTTTTCCTCCCCTTACCCACTTATAAGTTTACTGACTTTGCAGGATTATTCTATGATCCTAATCAGGTAGCGGCTGGTTATTTCCGCCACGCGTGCGTGTTTTTAACACTACAAGTTAAACAATCGCAGTGCCTTTTTGCGATGCACAGTGGCGGCGCACAATATCCTCCGCTTCCAGCCAATCATCCAGCTCATGCCCCGGCTGGCAGCCGCGCTGCTCGTATAATTCGTACGCGATTTTTGCCACTTCGCCCGGATCAATCACAGGACTCGGTGCGCTCGCAGGTGGCTTTGCTTTCCTGCTTCCCAATCGCATTGCTGCCATTTTCATCACCCCCTTCGTTAACCGCGCTTCATGGGTGCGCCGGAGCGGTCGCGCCGCGTACGCCCCTTTTTCAGGCGCAGCGCCATGGCTTGCATCTTGCTTTTCCAGAGCGTGCCCTCTTGGCGTATGTTCTGCCCGCGCACTTTCTTGGGTGCGACAACCGCTACGGGCCGCCGGCGGATGCGCACTTTCTTGCTTTCCGTTAATTGCCCTAACAGTTTTATACGCATAACCAGCCTCACGTTTTGGCTGAATATAAAGCCCCGATCCCCAACCAGGCAGAGAGGCTTCCAGCCACCAACACAACGACGGAACTTACCCACAGTGGAATATCCACGCTGCCCACAACGACAGGAACGCCGCTCAGCGCACGCAAAGCATGCACCGCCATTGCGGTAGCCAGGGCCCCCGACAGCCACATGCGCCATAAGATCCAACGGTTCATCGTCAACCTCCCAGGCTTCAGGCACAGCCTGCGTGTTAGCGTTAAGCGGAATTTTCCACTCCCGGCGAAGCTCAAGGACAATTTCCAAATCATGCTGCGATGCCTGGATCAACCCTTCCCGTATCAGGGCGCCTACTGCCATCGTTACCAGTGGCGCTGACCAGGAAAGCTCGCGCATCAAACGCCGCACTGTGCTGGATCCGTGCTGTTCAAGGTCTGTTAAAATCTCTCCGCTGATGATGCCCAGCATTGTCATAAGCGGCGCGCCTTTAGCGCGCTCCTCATACTGCTCAATCCGGTTAATCATCTGGCACCTCCTATTGATTATGGCAATAAGGGTACGCCATAAACAGGAAGGAATCTATGACTCACATCATATATGGTTTTTGATTCTCTATTGCGGAACCAGAGAGCTCCTCCAGATCAGTCGCAGATGTGCATTATCAGCCAGTCCGGGACGCGATCAGAGATCATCGAATGGCGGATTTGAGCTCTAATGTCGCTCATCCCAGGAGTGCAGATTTCAGAGAGGGAGAGAGTCCTGAAGGCCATTATTTCAGCCTTTTCGCCGTCACGTTGTGGTATGTAAAGCTGGAGAGAGGACAAGAGTTCTCCGGAGCAGTAATTGAGACGCCCTAACTCTTGACAGGGCGCCAGTTACGCGATGACCTGGCCGGTGGTCTGCAAACGCCGCATGCTAATTTCCTTGGCCAAGATTTCGAGCCAAGGAAATGGCTGGCGAACTAGGATTCGAACCAACCTCTCTAGGTTCCCTGCTAATAGCCTCTCAGTCTGAAGCTAGCCGTCCGGCTTGCCTATTTTGTGCTTATGCGGCTCCTGCTGGCGTTTGAGAGGCTCTTTATGCCGCCTATCCGGCCATCTCAACAGGTTCGAACTCGAATTCACCTATCAGCAGTATGATGATATTTCGATACGAAATATCGATATTTCATGGTATACTTTCCTTGCCATGGAAATCCTGCGCACCAAAGAACTGGGCTTGCTCGCGAAGCGCCTGAAAGAATCCCCGGTGGTCGCCATTCTGGGGCCCCGGCAGTGCGGCAAGACTACTCTGGCTCAGCAATTCGCCCGCCAGGAGGGAGTTGGCCCAGTCCACCGCTTCGACTTGGAAGACCCGCGCGACCTGGCCAAGCTGGATCAGCCGATGCTGGCTCTTGAAGGGCTCCAAGGGTTGGTCGTGATTGATGAGATACAGCGCCGTCCCGACCTGTTCCCTGTGCTGCGCGTTCTGGCCGACAAGCAGCCCAAGACCAAGTATCTCATCCTTGGCAGTGCCTCCCGCGACTTGCTGGCGCAAAGCTCCGAGTCCCTGGCAGGCCGCATCAGCTATATGGAGCTTGGAGGATTTTCGCTGGAGATTCTGCCGGAAGACAGCGCTCAGCGCCTCTGGCTTCGCGGCGGGTTCCCAAAATCATACCTAGCCGGAAGCAACGAAGCCTCCTTTCAGTGGCGAGAGGATTTTGTCACGACGTTTCTTGAGCGGGATATCCCCAACCTAGGGATTCGCATTCCGGCGAATACCCTGCGGCGATTCTGGATGATGCTGTCGCACCATCATGGGCAGATTTTCAGCGCTTCCGAAATAGGACGAAGCCTGTCTTTCTCGGATGCTACAGCCAAGCGATACCTTGATGTGTTGACCGGAACCTTCCTCATCCGCCAGGTGCAGCCCTGGTTCTACAACACGCAGAAACGCCTGGTGAAGCGCCCCAAGGTCTATTTCAGGGACTCGGGCTTGCTACATACCCTGCTCTCTCTGAAGAACCGTGATGATGTCCTGGGGCATCCGCAACTTGGAGCTTCCTGGGAAGGGTTCGCGCTGGAGCAAACGATCCAACACCTGGGCCTGCGCGAGCAGGACGTGTTCTTCTGGGCCGTTCACACGGGTGCGGAACTGGATCTGGTCTTTCAGCATAAGGGGAAACTCTGGGGCATTGAAGCAAAATACGGCGATGCTCCAACGATGACCCGATCTATGCATGCAGCATTCGAAGATCTTTCCTTAGCGCATCTTTGGGTGGTGTATCCGGGATCGAAGCCCTACGATCTCCATAAACACGCTTCTGTCGTGCCGATCCAACAGCTAGGCCTCATCAAGCTTTAGCCAATAGGCTAGTCTTCCGCTTAAGCCTCTCTTGCTTTATCACCATGGGCATCGGGCCCGCTAAACTCATAGACGTTTTTGACGCGCTTGGTGGGTCCGGCCATACAGTCTCCATCTTGGTGAACAAACATATCAACAGTCACTCTGCCGTTATATGCCTTCAACGAAAGAATCCTCGCTCGATCCCCCAGGCCACGCGAAACCCGATGAACAAGATGCTGGCCATCGTTAATTAAAAAAGCAAGCGCCCGAAAATCTCCGCTGCCACCTTCGCCTTCGGAGATGATCACCGCTGCGTCCTTGAGTCCGTCATTGTTAAAATCGCCGTACACGTAATACCCCTCATAAGAGAGGTTGTAGAAGAAATAGCCATTGTTCCATCCATGCCGGCCATTGACCAATGTGACGCTCTTGGCAAACTCGGGATAGGTCGTCAGATATACCATATTGCCGAATGCGTTATGTGCAGCAGCTTTTGATTGGTGCTCGAACACAAAACATAATACAAGAGCTAGAGAAACAACGCTGGAAATCGTTTTTATTCCGAACTGCTTTAATCGCATATAAACACAGGCCGCTCGTCAATCGTTACCCAGTGGCCTTCGGTACAGCGATATGGCTCCTTTCTTGGTTTTCGTTGTTTTATCGTCTTATCAATTGGCGACTTGATGGTGAACTCTGCTTCATAGACGGGAACCTTTTCGACATACTCCCGTGTCTCGCGAGCTGTATCGTCATCAGCTCCAGCTGATTCGAGAAACGGTTGCACGTCGGCCCATAACTGAGAGTTTTTCCAGGCATTCTCGGCAAGATGCTGAGCTCCGGCAATGCGTCCCTGGCCTGCGCTGTAAGCCCCCAGGACAAACTTGTACCGCTCTTGGGAATTTGTTACGGCAATGGTCGTTGACCCTTTCAGCAACGTCGTATTTTTGCTGAACATGCTATCCAAATCTTTGAGATATCGCGCGGCCGCGGAAGAGGCATAATCAATATCAAAGCGTTGATCGTTTCCCTTCGAAACACTTACACCATATTGTTTGGCCGTATCCGGTTTGAACTGAAAGTGGCCAGCTGCTCCAGTAGCACCTCGTGTTCCGAGCAGCGCGCCGAAGCTGCTTTCCTGTCCGTACACTGCCTCGAGCGTATTCACAGTCAGACTGTCATTGCCGTCAAAATATTTCGAGGCACTTTCAAGCGCTTTGCGTACATGCGGGGTTTCCCGCTCCAGCCATGCATCAACGTTAGACGGTCGCTTCTTTACCATGTTCTTTCTCTATCTCTCCCTCCGCTTCATTTATGAACAACTCATACACTAATTTGCCTCTCTGCTCTCAGACAGAGAGGTGCTCAGGTCGAATCCTGGATTAACTCAACAACCGCAGCTCTTTCTCCAAATCCTCAACCGAATAGCTGGACTTATACCCCCGTTCCACGAGGTAGCTTTCCATTTCCCATAAGGTCAGGCCGGCTTGACGCGACGCTTCAGAAAGCGTGGCCCTGCCGCTTCGGTATTTATCGGCTGCCTTTTCTTTTACTAAGTCCAAGTACCCCAATATCACCAGTTTCCGGATAATGGTGCTTCTATCCTCATGTTCTTCCTTGCTGAGCTTCTCTATACGTGACAGCACTTCCTTTGGAAGCCTGATCCCGATTGCGTTCTGTTTCATGTTGCCTCCATCAATATCTTGTCAATAACTGCATTGCTGAACCAACCGATTTTTTTCAGCGCCTGCAAACTTCCCTCAAGCTTGGCCTTGTCAATTCGCTTCTCCTGGTAGAGCTTCAGGATAATCGCCGGCGTACCGATAAGCTTGAGATTGAGCAAGACGCTTTTCTTCCTTAAATTATCATCGTCGCTTGCCAGATAATCCGCTTTCTCTTGCCAATAGAGAGCGAGCGCTTCGCCCTCACCACCTTGCACGTTGAACTGGGCAGCCTTCTTAAGCAGCTTTTTTTCTCGGACTCGCTTCACGCTCAACTTGCCGGCCGCGATCAATCCTTCAATAACTGTAACGTCCTCATAACCCTTCTTCTTGCCTTGGAGGATTTCTCGGTATACCTCTTCCGGCACCACAACGGGCTTGAAGCGCTCGCAACTGGCTTCCAGGAGCGTTATCTTAGCCAAATGAATTACCACCATTGCATCTTTGATGATCATCAGACACTCCTAGTGTACCATATTGTGCACATTGTCGTATTAATTACTTTTTACCATGAATTTCTTCGAATCCAAGAGACTTGTATGCACGAATTCGCTTCACATGCATGCTCCGCAGTACAGGCGCCTGCAAATCCGCGTAATCGTACACAATCGCGCGATCCTTCCCCTCATAGCTTCGAAGTATCCGCCCTACGTACTGCACAAGTTTGCCCTTGAAAGCCACGGGAAACGCCAGAAAAAGCGTGTCTATCTGCGGGCAGTCAAAACCCTCTCCCAAATATTGACCTGTGGCAATGACAACAAGCGGCTTGTTCTTGGGCGTTGCATCGATGCCCACAAGGAGTGTTTTCCGCAGATTCTTCCCCAGCGTTCATTCAAATACAATCGGACCAATTCCCTCATTAACCTATCCGTCCGCTAACATCCGGCAATGCTCTTTCCATTGGCTCAAGATCAAGCAGCGCCTACCCTCGGCGACAGCACTCAGAACATCCTGTTGGATGAGAGCATTACGAGCCTCATCATGGACGAGCAATCGAAAAACTTCCTGAATGGGTTTCTGCTCATCTGAAAGCTGTGTGAAGCAGGTCTCACGAACGATCAGCTGCTTGATCAGATCTGTCCGCAGTCCCTCCATGCTGTGCCGGATGGGTCCGCACTGCATGTACAGGATGTCTTGCAGACCATCCCGCCGGTGAGGAGTAGCCGTTAAACCCAGAATATAACGAACCGGCGCCTTGCGTACGGACGACTCAAACGTGAAAGCCGGCAAGTGATGGCACTCATCCACAACCAGGAAGCCATAGTCCGAGAAAAATTCCTCAAGATCCTTAATCGTCTTAAGGCTTTGGATCATGGCCAGATCCACAATGCCGCTGCGACGATGCTTACCGCCTCCCACCTGGCCGATCTGCTTGGACGGCAACCCCAACAACTCCATTAACTGAGCCCGCCATTGTTCCAAGATCGGCTTGCGGTGCACCAAGATCAGCGTGGGTACATTGCGCCGGGCTATCGCAAAACAGCCCATAATCGTTTTGCCGGCACCCGGCGGAGCCACGAATACCCCTTGGTCATGGGACAATACGGCCTCAATCGATTTCTCCTGCTCTGGACTTAAGTTCCCAATAAACTTGAATGACAGCTTCTTGGGCTCGAGACGCCGGTCCTCCACGGATACGCTGCTGCCTGATTCATTGACGAAGGCTGTCAAATCTTCCGACACGCCCCTGGGCAGATGGATGTGCGTCATGTCCTCTTCGTAGCATTTAATGAACCGTGGCGTTTGAAACGTGGAGAACCGCAGCCGTTGGCGCTCATAGAATTCAGGATTATGGAGCGATGCCAGGTGCTTGATTTCCGAGAGCATCCACGGTGGAAGACCAGACTTCTCCACGCTCAGCGTGGCCCCCAAGACGCAGTGGATGGCTTGTGGTGCCGGATAGCGCTGACGCATCTGTGCTGATATCCTGCTCATTGTTCCCGGCCCAACAGTCACAGGCGGTACAATCTCAAGCCAGGCCTTCAGTTGCTCGGGCGAAACTCGCTTGATCTGGCTTAAGAAAGCCCATTGATCCGGCCAGGGCTTAAGCTCCGGTTCATCAATGTTCAGAAACTCGGTATTGCCGAGAGGTCGGCAGGCTTTTTGAAACGGAAGAGCGATGAGATTGCCAAAACCACCTTTGGGCATGAAGTCCTGATTTGGGAAGAACCTATCGTAGCTGGCCAGATCCATTTCCCCGCGGGCGATCATGGTCTGTCGAAGCAGGCGCATACCCAGCTGACGCGCAGAAGTCGCCAAAACAGGAGAGATGAAGAAAATCCAGACATGACCACCGTTACCTGACCGCGAACGCTCAAGATAGGCAGGGATGGCATACCGCTGACAAACCGAAAGGAACGCCAGCGCATCCAACCGCCAAGCACTCCCATCGAAATCACATGCCAGAAACCAACAAGCATGATCAGGCAGGAGCGGATAGACTCCGATGGTCACCGCTCCATTCAGATGACTGCGGATGACCTCGTCTGTCAACGGAAGGCAGTTCTTCGGTTTGCCCTTCTTCACCTCCCAGCGATCCAAGCAGGCTGGCGAGTACCCTTTCTTGCCGGTTCTCTCATTGATCCAGAACAATGCATAGACGTCCTCACGTCCGCGAAACAGCGTACGAAACAGACGGATCTTTTCCTCTGGAGAGGCCTGAGCGGTGACAGCGGGAAGGTCGCTTTGATCCGCAGAGGATTCCCAGAAGGACGGCTGTATTTCTTTGGCTTTGGCAGGATCATTCATGCCCAGCAACTTCCGAAGCTGAGTATTCTCTTTTCTCAGACGTTCCAATTCCAAATTCAGGTCTTGAGGTGGATTATCCATCGCTGAACATATTCGAGAGGTGCTTACGCAACATCTTCATATTGTAGGCTCTGTCGCGGGTTCTGACGACTCAAACCTCTCTGGTTTGGTAAGAGAGGTCGCAGGGGGAATGCCGTGTGGTTCCATTATCATGGCCTTTCGGAGCGCGACCCGCCTGTGATTGTTCGCCGCTATGGCTATTAATGGGCCCAAGCCACGACCGCAGAAATCAGAGAGGAAGAGAGGCTCAGGAGGCCTATTTCTCGACGGAGACTGGCAATTTCACCGACGAGTGCCAAGGAGAGAGGTTGACGTGTCGTACGAGCAAGCTCAGCAAATGCCCTAACAAGCGAACACGTCGCTAGATGTGACAAGTCCTGATTCTCGACGGAGAATCAGGATTCTTTAATTTCCTGGACTCTGATTTCGATGCGAGGGGGTGGGTGGCGAACTAGGATTCGAACCTAGGCAAGCAGATCCAGAATCTGCTGTGCTACCGTTACACC
>ORMF010592072.1_pt1 | contig 10885 bp, 12 predicted proteins | sample 1779871 | NCBI WGS metagenome assembly ORMF01 (sample SAMEA104232316, study PRJEB22302) | groundwater metagenome | biome: forest; feature: aquifer; material: groundwater | place: USA | collected 2011-08-07 | depth 5.4 m
AACAACAACCAAAACACTCAAAAACTCTCCCAAGAACCTCTCCAGTTCAAGGGGTATGGACACACGCGACCAAGAAGCTAAATCAAAGACAAGGGGGCCTGGGGGCGATCATGGTAAAATGGTCTCAAAAAGAGGCAGGGAGATTTATATGACTTACATACCTAAAATTTTGGCGTTTGCGGGGAGCACGAGGACGGATTCGTATAACAAGAAGTTGATCAGGATAGCGGTGGCGGGAGCGAAGGCGGCGGGGGCGGATGTTACTTTGATTGATTTGAGGGATTTTCCTATGCCGCTGTATGACGGGGACCTGGAGACGAGGGAGGGGTTGCCGGCGAATGCGGTGAAGTTGAAGGAATTGTTTTTAAAGAATCAGGGGCTTTTGATTTCATCGCCGGAATACAACAGCTCCATTCCGGGGGTTTTGAAGAATGCCGTGGATTGGGTATCACGCGGAGATGAGAAACCTCTGGCGTGTTTTGAGGGCAAGACGGCTGCGCTGATGAGCGCGTCGCCGGGGGCGTTGGGCGGCCTGCGGGCGTTGGTGCCTCTGAGGTTGATGTTCAGCAACATCCGGGTGATGGTGATGCCCGATCAGATTTCTGTGCCCAAGGCGCATGAGGCGTTTGACGCCGACGGGCGCCTCAAAGACGCCAAGCAGCAGGCCGCCGTGGAAAAGCTCGGCGCGGCGCTGGCTATTTTGCTGGCCAGGCTGAACGGGACTTAAGCGAATTTGTTTTTGTGTGCGGGGTTTCTCGGCGGGTCGTTGACGGGGCGCGGGTTGACGTGAGGGTTTTTCTCAAACGAGGGCGACAGGTCCGCGTTGATTTTAGTATATTCGGGGTTGGTCTCGATCTTGGGGATTATCGCGTCTACCGGGCATTCGGGAATACAAAGCCCGCAGTCGATGCACGTCAGCGGGTCGATGACCATGAAAGGCTTTCCCTGATAGTCTCCGGGATGGATGCAGTCCACCGGACAAACGGCCACGCAGGCGGCATACTGCTCGCCCAGACATTTTTCTGTGATCACATGCGGCATAAGGTGCCTCCTTTTGTATTTATATCTTAGCGCAAATGGCCGGGCAAATGTCTCATTTTATTTATATCAAACCCGGACATGATTTGTTATTTTAGATACGACTCGGGGGGAACATTAATGATGAAAAAACTCATGATCTCGGCGCTATTGGCGCTTCTGCCGTTTCAGGCTTTTGCTGAGGCCCCCGAACCCGTCCGCGAAGTCAGCGGTCTCCAATGGCTGCAGCTCAGCGTGGGGAAGAGGTTTGAGCAGGTGCTGATATCTATGAGGTTGATAGCCAACAGCGGCGTGAGTCTGGATGAGGCGCCGAGTACGTATTATGACGCTATTTATGAGACGGTGAAAAGAGACCCCACGCTGTACGAATCACCGGTCACTCAAATACTCGCCCGCTATTTGTATGAAAACCGCCCGGAGCTTAGGCCGGCTCTAGACAAATTGAGGGCCCCCTCCGCCGCGAAAACCACCCCCCTCGGCAGCACCCCCTAGCTCCTCCCTGGAGCACCCCGTCCCCGCCGCCCCCTTAAGCCCATGTTAAGAATAAGTAAATAATGCTTGACATTACATAGGCCCTTTGTTACTCTGACCCCTGTTGTATTAACCACTTACAACCAGATAGCCTACATTACGCCGCGGAAAGGGGTGAACAACTTCAAAGGCATAAGGTTATCGGACGGCCTGATAAGCCGTCTACCCTAAAAGCAATACCCTAACTAAGACAATAGCAATACTAGGAGAATACCCAAATGAAGTTAATCAAAGCGTTGTTTGTTTCAGCGCTAGTGCTGGCCTTCGCAGTGCCGGCCTACGCCGAGACACAAAACGTCAAAGTGAGCGGTTCCATCGACGCTTACTCGTTCTACCGTGAAGACTACGACCTCAGGGACAGCAATGATGCCGGCTCAATACCCGTCGGCACGGCAGTTCCTGCGGGTGGTGGCGGAACGGGAAGCGTCACACAGCGTTCTGGATCGGATACGTTCTTCAGGACGAACACTCAGGTCGAGGTTTCAGCCGACCTGACGGATAACGTATCCACGGTGATCAATCTCGTCAATCAGAGAGATTGGAACACGGATGAGTTTTCCGGTGCCGCAGGTACTCCGACAGCAAACGCCAATGACGAGTTCGATGTCAACGTCGACCTGGCTTATGTGCAGATGAAGGAGATCTTCTACGCTCCTCTCACGCTGACCATCGGTCGTCAGGACATCTGGTTCGGTCGTGGTTTCATCATCGGGAATAACAATGCAGCATGGGACAGCGAAGGCAACACGCAGGCCGACGAGTACTCAGTCACGACGGCCTTCGACGCTATCCGCGGAACTCTCGATTTCAACCCTTGGACGATCGACCTGGTCTACTCCAAGATCAACGAGAACTCCCACAACCCCGAAGATGACAGGGACCTGTATGTCGCAAACGTGAACTACAAGTTCGCCGAGTACAACGCCGTGGCCGAAGGCTACTGGGTTGGCGAAACGGACAAGTCCGCGTTAGCCGGCGCCACTGGCACCAACAACAACGAAACCCACACTCTCGGCGGTCGCGTGCAGTTCGACCCAATCGCCCAGATCACGTTGGGTGGTGAGTTGGCCTACCAGTTCGGCGATTACATGTCGGCCCTGGGAACGAACGAAAGAGACAGATCGGCCACGGCGGCGAATCTATTCGGCACCTATCGCTTCGATTATACTTGGAAGCCTGAGGTGACCCTCGAATACGTTCACTTCTCTGGTGAAGACAACCTGTCTACAACCACCGACGAGTACAACGCATGGAACGCTCTCTTCCGCGGCAAATTCTGGACGGCTTATGCCGATTTCCGTGAATTTGTGTACGCGACCGGAGACGCTTCCGACCAGTCCGCCACTCAGAACCAGAACTTGGTTCAGCTCAAAGGCGCCATGAAGCCCACGGAAGACCTTCTTTTGGAAGGTGCTTTCACTTGGGTATGGACCGATGAGACGGTGAGCGGTCGTTCGGATGAAATCGGTTGGGAATTCGACGTGGTAGCCACCTACGACTATACCGAAGACGTTTCTTTCGGTCTGCTCGCTGGCTGGTTTGTCCCCGGCGACTTCTACACTCAGCCCAACGACGAAACGGCGACGGACATCGTTTCTTCCGTCAAGGTTGCGTTCTAAGCTAAGTCGATAAGTAAGCTATAGTAATAAGAAACCCCTTGGGGCTGAAAAGCTCCAAGGGGTTTTCTTTTGTAGAGAGACTTATTAACTTTCTAACGAATGAAGTTTAATCTTTTCTTTTATTAGTAATAAAATCCTGAACCATTTTCTTGGCCAGGGTGTCGTCGTACTGCTTGGGCGGGTGTTTCATGAGGTAGGCGGAAACCGAGAAAATTGGCCCTTTGATTTTGCGTTCACGGGCGATCTTGAGGCAGCGTATCGCGTCCACGGCCACGCCGGCGCTGTTGGGGGAGTCTTCCACCGACAGGCGTACTTCCATGTGCAGAGGGACGTTGGCGAAGCCGCGTCCTTCGATGCGTATGAACGCCACCTTGTTGTCGTTCTGCCATGCCACGTAGTCGCTGGGGCCGATATGGATGTTCTCGGAGTCCAACCTTTCGGAAAGCTGCGACTGCACGGACTCGGTCTTGGAAATCTTCTTGTATTTGAGGCGCGTGCGGTTGAGCATGTTCAAAAAGTCGGTGTTGCCGCCGGTGTTGAGCTGATAAGTCCTGTCAATCTTGGCGCCGCGGTCCTCGAACAATCTGGCCAATGTGCGGTGCACGATGGTAGCTCCTACCTGGGACTTGACGTCGTCCCCGATCAGCGGAATGCCCCGGTCCACAAAGCGCTTGGCCCAAGCGGGGTTTGAGGCGATGAACACAGGGATGCAGTTGATGAAGCTAACCCCCGCCTCGAGGCAGCACTCGGCGTAAAACTCGGTGGCCTTGGCGGAGCCCACAGGCAGATAGTTGATGGCGATCTCCGCGCCTGATTTTTTCATCACCTTGACCACGTCCACAGGCTCGGCGTCGCTCAGGATGAAAGTCCTGTCGGCTGGGTAGTCTTTCATGTGCTCGGCCATGCCGTCGAGCAGCTGGCCCATCTGTACCACGGCGTTCGGCGAGGGGAGATGGTTGGTGATCAGCTGCGTGCAGTTGGGAAATTGGAATATGGCTTTTTTGACGGGGAGGCCGACTTTACGCTTATCGATGTCGAAGGCGCAGACTATCTCTATATCCTGGGGGCGGTAGCCGCCGATCTCATAATTCATGAGGCCGAGCGCTTCTTTTTTGTTCTTAAGGGCGTTGTTGCGCCGGTAAAACTCTATGCCTTGTATCAGCGAGCTTGCGCAGTTTCCTACGCCGATAATGGCCACCCGTATTTTTTTCATTTTTGAAGGGAGTCCTTGAGATAGTAAATAGTATGATACAAAGCAGTAAGTATAATGAAGTGCTATCTTCATTGTCAAGCAAAAGCTAGACACAAAAATTACGTATATTCTTTCTTTCCAAAAGGGTAGAGCATTTGATATAATAATTTTTGTGTTTCATTAACATTCTGGATTTCGACACTTGTAAAAAATTTTTAGAAAGGATTTTTTTAGTCGTGGAAGACAAAAAGCCCAACCCCAAAAAGACCTCCAAAGAGTGGTTCCCAGGGTCCATATTTATATGGATCTTTCTATTTTTAAGCATTTTTTACTTTATGCACATGGGAAACATACCTCTCGAAAAGCCAAGCAAGAACTTGGCTTACAGCGAATTTTACTCCATGCTCGAGACCAACCCGTCCAACCAGACGCTTAAGAGCGGCGTACGGGTGGGTAACGAGGTCAGCGGCGACCTGGTGAACGGTGAGCATTATCGCGTCCAATTGCCGCTCATGGACCCCGATGTGGAGCGCCTATTGAGACAGAACCTGAACTCCTATGAGATCCGGCCGGAGAAGACGTTCTGGACGCAGCTTCTCTACGCGGTCATCGGCCCTCTGCTTTTCGTGGGACTGCTTTGGTTTTTGCTTTACCGCGGCAGCGGCGCGGCCGGCGGCGGAAGACTCATGTCCTTCGGTAAGTCCAAGGCGCGTTTGTCGTCCAACACCAAGATCACGTTTAAAGACGTGGCCGGCGTGGACGAGGCCAAGGAAGAGCTCAAAGAGATCATCGAATTTTTGAAAGACCCCAAGAAATTTCAGCGTCTGGGCGGCAAGATCCCCAAAGGCGTGCTGCTCATGGGCCCCCCGGGTACAGGTAAGACGCTGCTGGCCAAGGCCGTCAGCGGCGAGGCCGAGGTGCCGTTTTTCAGTATCTCAGGTTCGGATTTCGTCGAGATGTTCGTAGGCGTCGGTGCCTCGCGCGTGCGCGATTTGTTTGAGCAGGCCAAAAAGAGTGTCAAGTCCAGCGGCCGAGGCTGTATTATCTTCATCGATGAAATCGACGCGGTGGGACGCCAGCGTTTCGCGGGCATCGGCGGAGGCCACGACGAGCGCGAACAGACGTTGAACGCGCTGTTGGTCGAGATGGACGGTTTCAACACGCAGGAGGCCGTCATCCTCGTCGCGGCGACCAACCGGCCCGACGTGCTGGACCCGGCGCTTTTGAGACCCGGACGCTTCGACAGGCAAATCGTCATCGACAGGCCCGACCTGAACGGTCGCGAAGAGATACTCAAAGTGCACACCAAGAACATCAAGGTCCTCGACAGCGTGGACTTGAAGGCCATCGCCAGACAGACGCCGGGTTTCTCCGGCGCGGACCTGGCCAATCTGGCCAACGAAGCGGCGCTTTTGGCGGCACGCTACAATAAAGAGGGCGTCGGTATGGTTGAGCTTCAGTCCTCGATAGAGCGCGTGATGGCCGGGCCCGAGAGAAAAAGCCGCATTATCTCAGACAAGGAAAAGAAGATCGTCGCCTACCATGAATCGGGCCACACACTGTTGGCGCTGCTTGTCCCGGGCGCGGATCCCTTGCACAAAGTTTCCATCATCCCACGCGGCACGGCCGCGCTCGGCTACACCATGCAGGTGCCCATCGAGGACAGGTACCTTACCTCGCGCCAGGAGCTTTTGGGCCGCCTAGTCGTGCTTATGGGCGGCCGAGCGTCCGAAGAGCTGAATTTCGGAGAGATCACCACCGGCGCTCACAACGACCTTGAAGTGGCCACGGACATCGCGCGGCGCATGGTCTGCGAATTCGGCATGAGCGAAAAAATGGGCAACCTGACGTTTGGCCGCCGCGACCACCAGATCTTTCTGGGGCGCGACCTGGGTGAGGAAAAAAATTACAGCGACGATACGGCCCGTATGATTGACGGGGAAATCAAGAGGATCATCGACGAGGCGTATGAGAAAGCCAAAAAAGTGCTCACCGCCAACATGGACAAGCTGAAGCTCTTGGCCACGTCTTTGCTCGAGAGGGAAGTGCTGGACGCCGAAGAGGTGAAAGCTATTGTCGGTATCGAAAAGGTCGCTGTTTGATTTCCGCCTAGGCGAAAAGAAGATCTGCCTGGGCCGCGAAACGAAGATCATGGGGGTCCTCAATGTGACCCCCGATTCTTTCAGTGACGGCGGTCGCTATGTGGACCCGGCGACGGCCCAGGCTCGTGCGTTGCGCATGGAGTCAGAAGGCGCGCATTTTATTGATGTCGGAGGCGAATCCACGCGGCCCGGTTCCCGCCCGGTCTCATGGAAAGAAGAGGTTCGGCGCGTGTGCCCGGTGCTGAAGCGCATTGTCGGCAAAGTGGGCATCCCTGTTTCCATCGATACTTATAAATATGAAGTAGCGCTGGCCGCGCTGGACGAGGGGGCGCTGCTGGTGAACGACATCCGGGCGCTGCGCGGTAACAAACGCCTGGCCAAGGCCATCGCCCGTTACAAGGCCGGGGTAGTCTTGATGCACATGCCGGGCGAGCCGGCGACGATGCAGAATAAGGCGCGTTACCGGAACGTCGTTTCGGATGTGCGGGGCTACTTGAGGACCGCCATTGATCGCGCGCTGGACGCGGGTATCGACAGGTCCCGAATTTTGGTCGACCCCGGGTTTGGTTTTGGAAAGACCACTGAACACAATCTGAAGCTATTGAACGGACTCGCGGCGTTTGGCAAGTTGAAATGCCCCATGCTAGTCGGGTTGTCACGCAAATCTTTTATAGGCAATGTGCTGGGCGTCGCGGTGAAGGACAGGCTCTACGGATCGCTGGCCGCCGCGGCCGCCGCCATCCACGAAGGCGCGCACGTGCTGCGCGTGCATGATGTGCTCGCGCACAGGCAGTTGGCGCTGTTTTTGGATAAAACCTGCGTTCAAAGGGCAAACGATTGAGCTATCTGATCCAAGAATTGCATCTCTGGTGGAAGCCCGTAGTCGAGATAGCCATTTTTTGGTTCGCCTCTTACCTGCTCTTCGTTTATATCAAAGATAGCGGCATGATCCAGGCACTGAAAGGTCTGGTGATACTCGTGCTGCTTTTTTTCGTGGCCCAGATCTTCGAGCTCAAGAGCATCCGCTGGGTGCTGTCCCATATTTTCCAGATCTCCATCATCGGCTTTTTGATCATCTTTCAGCCCGAGTTGAGACGCGGTCTGGCGCGCATCGGGCAAAGCCCGCTATTCAAGATTTTTCTCAAAGAAGAAAACATCATCGACGAGGTGACGCGCGCGGTGATAGCGATGTCAAAGAATAAGATCGGCGCGTTGGTCGCCATAGAGAAAGAAGTCGGGCTCAAGCCGTACACAGAAAACGGCATTGCGCTCGACGGCGTGCTCACGTCGGAGCTTTTGTTGACCATTTTCATGCCCAATACGCCGTTTCACGACGGCGGCGTCGTCGTGCAGGGAGACCGCGTGATGGCCGTGGGCTGCGTGTTTCCTCTGTCGCAGAGCCAAAAACTTTCCAAGACCATGGGCACGCGTCATCGTGCCGCGTTGGGTTTGAGCGAAGAGACCGACGCGCTGGTGATGGTGGTTTCCGAGGAGACCGGCATCATCACGCTGATGATACAGGGCAAGATCGTGCGTGACGTCGACGAAGACAAGCTCAGGCAGCATCTGATCGACCTCTATCAGCCCCAGAAAACGCAGGCCAAGCCCAAGCGTATCCGCGGTTGGTTCGGGAGCGCGGCATGAGGGAGGGCGCTTAAGTATGAAGCTGCTACAAGGCTCTTTTTTCCTAAAGATCGCGGCCTTGGTATTCGCGATCATCAGTTATACTTATATCCGCAATGAGATCCGCCATACCGAGAAAAAGGTCTCCGACCCCTCGTATAAACTGATCAAACTGACGGCCAAGAGCCTGCCTTTGAAGTTGAGGCTCGACTCCTCCCCGCCGGAAGGCTACCGTATTCTCGAGGATAAAGTGATGACGCAGCCGACGCATGTGATAGTGATCGGCCCCGAGGCGCTGCTCGAGGAGGCCTACACAGCGGAGACCAGGATACTGGACGTGAGCGAGAGCACCAAGACGGTGGTCAAAAAAATTCCTCTGGAAAACGTGGCCGGTATTTCGCTTTCGGGCGAGCCCTATCTCGTCGAGGTGACCGTCCCGATAGAGAAAATAGAGACGCCGCCTCCGGCCGCGGCGGCCCCGCCGGACGCCGAGCCTCCGCAGCAATAATCCAAAGCCATGATCAAGCTCGGAGTGAACATCGACCATGTCGCGACGCTGAGACAGGCGCGTTTATCGCCCGGCCTGCGGGCCTCCGATGAGGTTTACCCGGACCCGCTGAAGGCGGCCAGGATCTGCCAGCACGCCGGCGCTCACGCGATAGTCATGCATCTCAGGGAAGACAGGCGTCATATTCAGGACGCCGATTTATTCAAAGTCAAAAAAGGTGTTTCTCTGAAACTGAATATGGAAATGTCCATCGCCGATTCGGTGGTGCGCGTGGCGGACAGGTTGTCGCCGGACCAGGTCACGCTGGTGCCTGAAAAAAGGCGCGAGAGAACCACCGAAGGCGGCCTCGATCTAAGCAAAAAAAGTGCCCGGCTAGCGCGCTGCTTGAAGTTGTTCAGGAGAAAAAACACCCCTGTGAGTCTTTTCATCGATCCGGACATCCGGCAGGTCAAAGAGGCAAGGCGCCTGGACGTGGATGCGGTGGAGTTCCACACGGGGGACTACGCCAACGCAGCGACCGCTTCGGTGGCGTCAAAAGAGCTCGAGCGGCTCAAAACCGCCGTCGCCGCCGCGCGTGCTATGCGCCTGCACGTCTACGCGGGCCACGGTCTGGATTACCGCAACGTGAGCGCACTGATGAAAATCAAGGGGATAGAGGAGCTCAATATCGGTTATGCGATTGTGACACGCGCGCTATGGGTGGGTTTTGAAAACGCTGTACACCAGATGCTGCGGCTGCTCGACAAAAATGAAAGTTAACTTGTCCGCGGGTCGTCCCGCGCACGCGATCGGCATCGACATCGTCGAAATCAAGCGCCTGGCCAAAGTCAGCAAGCGCTGGGGCGCCAGCTTTCTCAAGAAAGTGTACACGTCTCGGGAAATCGCTTACGCCAAATCCAGGCGTTATCCTCACCAGCATCTGGCCGCGCGCTTCGCGGCCAAAGAAGCCATCTTTAAGGCGCTCGGCGAAGTGGAGAGAAATTTTGTCGGCTGGAAAAATATAGAGATATTGAACGACGCCTACGGCAAGCCCGAGGTGCACTGGCACGGTCAGGCCGAGCGCGTGCGAAAAAAAAGAAAGCTCAGGGGCGCTGTTGTGAGCCTGTCTCATACCGAGAACTACGCGGTGGCCAGCGCCATGCTGATTCCCGAGCGCTGATGCGCCGCCGGGACAAATTTCCACTATTGCCTCGAAATAAAAACAGCGAGAAGGGCCGTTACGGCCACGCGCTTATTGTTGCCGGATCGCGTCGCATGACGGGAGCGGCGGTGTTGGCCGCCAAGGCCGCCGTGAAGGCAGGCAGCGGGCTGGTGACGCTGGCGATCCCCGAGGGCTTAGGCAAGGTGCTCCCGCGAGTGCCCGCTGAGGTCATGCGGCTTGAACTGCCGGCCACGCGTTCAGGCGCTCTCAGTCTAGCTGCCTCGGCCCCGCTTCTCAAATTTATAAAAGCGTGTCACATCAATGCCGTGCTTATTGGCCCTGGGCTTTCTCTTGAGGCGGCTTCGTTGGTCCGACGCCTGTTGGCCCGAATGCCTGTGTCCGGCGTGCTGGATGCCGACGGGTTGAACGCGTTTCAAGGCAAGGCAACGCTTCTTAAAAAGCGCAGGATGGGCCTTGTGCTGACTCCGCACAGGCGTGAATTCGAGAGGCTTTTCGGCAGAAGGCTCCCCGAAGGTCTCCGGAAGCGCGCCGCGCTTGCAAAAAAAATTTCAAAGTCTTATGATGTGGTGCTTGCGCTGAAAGGGCATCGCACGCTGGTGGTTGAACGTGACAGAATCTACGTGAACGCCACGGGCAACGCAGGAATGGCCAAAGGCGGTACGGGTGACGTGCTAGCGGGGATGATCGTAGCCTTCATCGCCCAGGGACTGGGGCTTTTTGAGGCGGCGCGCTGGGCGGTGTATTTTCACGGTCGCGCGGGCGACATAGCCGTCAAGACGCAGGGCGAGCTTTCGCTCACAGCCAGCGACATGATAGACTGTTTGCCAAAGGCTTTTGGTTCGGTGCGGCCGTAAAAGCACGGCCTTGCTCACCATAAACTTGTCCGCCAAAGAGCGCGGCGGACCTTCGGCTCGCCGGAAAGCGGCGAGCCTCCGGCTGGAGTAGCTCAGATGGTAGAGCAGCCGCCTTGTAAGCGGCAGGTCACCAGTTCAACTCTGGTCTCCAGCTCCACATTGATTTAAGTTTAGGGCAGGTACCTAAGTGGCCAACGGGGGCAGACTGTAAATCTGCTGGCTTTGCCTTCCCAGGTTCGAATCCTGGCCTGCCCAC
>ORMF011834404.1_pt1 | contig 10885 bp, 11 predicted proteins | sample 1779871 | NCBI WGS metagenome assembly ORMF01 (sample SAMEA104232316, study PRJEB22302) | groundwater metagenome | biome: forest; feature: aquifer; material: groundwater | place: USA | collected 2011-08-07 | depth 5.4 m
GCGAGCGTACCACGGCGGTTTTTGATCGGCTTGTGCCCGACAAAACTCCACGCGTATTTGTCGAAGCTGCCGAACTCTTTCCGCACCTTCAGAAACGCGCGCGCATTGGACACCGTCGAATCGATTTTAAGACGGTTGCGGATAATGCCGGCGTCGGCCATCAGCGAGCGGATTTTGGGCTGGCGGTAGGCAGCGACCTTCATCGTGTCAAAACCGTCGAAGGCCTTTCTGTAGTTTTCTCTTTTCCTCAAGACGGTGATCCAACTCAACCCGGCTTGCGCGCCCTCGAGCGTCAACAGCTCAAAAAGCTTTCTGTCGTCATGCAGCGGGACTCCCCACTCCCGGTCGTGATAAGCGCGGTAAAGCGCATCCTCGCCGGCCCAGGCGCAACGCTTACGGTCCCGGCTCACAGGTTCTTTTTCTTGACCAACACCACGGGTTTGTCGGGCACCATCACCAGTTTCTTCTCGCTGATGTCGGCGGGCTCTTTAAGCTGCAGGTTGTTGGCGAACTCCAAAGAAAGGAGCTGCTTGGAAGTCAGGCCGATCAGCGTGCCCTCTTTAACGATATAGTGCATCTCCACAAACCCTGAGCGGCCGGCGGGCGGCGGCATCGAAGGGTTGTTGGCAACGATCAGATGGACCTGGAAACTGCCGAACGGATGAACAGAAGAGCTGAGAATATTGACGTATTTGTGGGATTCGCTCAACCCCGGCGGATCGTAAGTATTCAGCGACATCTCGATCTTATCGCAGCCTACCTCGGAACTGACCTGCGCGCTCACCACCTTAAGCGCGGGCGGCAAATAAATCTTCCCCACCAATTGATGCACTACCGCTTCGTTGTTTTTGTTCATGATCCTCAACGCGTAATGCCGATAGCCTTCGGCCCATTCGACGCCCTGAACGTTGGCGCCGGGCCGGTGATCGGAAATGAAAGAAAAAAGCTGGGTTTGCAACGCCTTGGAGGACATCGCCGGCGGAGGCGGCGGTGCGGACCGCAACTCCACCGGAGTCTCGACGGGCTTGTTCTCCACAGGAATCGGCGCTTTTGAAATGGCTTTTTCGAATTCTTTTTCTACCGCCTCCAGCTTTGCGTCGTCTTTGGCGACGAATGGTTTTTCGGCTGGCGGCGCCGGAGGATTGACTACCGGCCGCGGGGGCTCGCTTTTGACTGCGGGCTTTTGCGGAGGCGCGGCTGGCCTAAAAAGTTTTGGCGGCTCCACGCGCGGCGGCTGGGGGATCTCGAGCTTCGGTAAAGGCTGTGGCCTTGGCGGCTCAAGGGCAGTGTTTGTGACTTTGGGTCTTTCGACCTTGCCGTGCGGTTTGAACACGGAGGTGACCCTCGAGCGTAGATTTGTATTAAAATACCGCCCCATGTCGACCTGCCACACCAGGCGGCTCAAGATAAAGGCCGAATAAAACAGGTAGCCAATGATCACTATTTTGATGAGATATTGCACTGTGGCTCTAGCTTACGAAAAAAACCGACTCAAGGGTATGGATATTTTGTTCCTCCGCGGTTGACTCCAGCTACCGGCTTCCGATAGGTATACATAATTTAACAAAAATAGGCGCGCTTTTACATTAGAATTTAATATTAAAAGCTTTTTCCCTAGGATAATCCTCCGGGATTGACTAATATAAAGCTAGACGGCAACGGCAAAGCGGAGGTACTTATGGCACGGATACTCAAAGAGCTGCAATTTGAAACGCGAAACGACGTCGGCGTACTCAGCGAAGTCACCGAGGCCTTGAAAAACAGCGGCGTCAATCTCACGCATGCGTGGGCCTGCGGTGAAGGCTCGCGGGGTTATTTCGGGTTGATCACCAGCGACAACTCGCGCGCCAAAAAAGCATTAAAAAAAATCGGTATCTATCCCAAAGAGATTGAGGTCTTGAACATCCGCCTTCCCAACAAAACCGGCGAGCTGGCCAAGGTCGCCAAGAAGCTTTCCAAGGCTCGCATCAGCATCACCAGCGTTGCCGCCACCTCCGGCGGGAACGGAAGGCATGTGTCGTTGCTGGTCCAGACGCGCAACAATCAAAAGGCAAGACGTATCATTTAAACCCAATCAAAAAAAGGACGCGCGGGGAAATCCCGCGCGTCCTTTTTTATGCGTCCGCTCTAATCAGATTTTTATATGCGTTTTTTTGATCTAGACCGCAACTTCCAAGCGTCTATGGCGGCGCCGCAGGCCGCGTAAAGGGTCGCCCAGAAAAGCGACGGAAACACCAGCGTTGACGCCCGCAGGGATTGGTTCAGTACCTCATGGTATGCGGGAAAGGGCAGCGCCAAAATCTCGGGTAGCGCGCTGTGCGCCATCATCATAAAAAGCCCCGGAAATCCAAAGATCAGCGCGCGCACGGGGCCAACGTAATAGTGCAGATATAGCCACAGTGACAGGGGGATGGCGATCAATCCGAAGGCGGCCCCGGTCAGCGCCCAACGCCAGACAAATCCCGTTTTTTTAGCCCATCGCGACACCGCATAAGAAGGAAAAACCAGCACGGCGATAACAGCCAGACTAATTGCCCACGAAAAAAGCAAGTTCGTGTGCGCGAGCGCCCTCTCGAAGAATGAGACCATAGCCCCCCCTATTTATGCGGTCGGTCGGAAAAAATGACCGCAGACCGCTGTCATGATGGCATTGAGCTCCTCGCGATAGCTGTCATAATCCCGCAGGATTTCGGACAGGTCCGTGCTTTTTTGAAACCAGTTCTCGAGCATCGGCCTGTCTACTTCGAGATGGAACTGAAAACCGTAAACATTTTTCTTATAACGGTAGGCCTGATGGCGGACCACGGGATGCGTGGCCAGCAGCACTGCCTCCTGCGGAAGGTCGAAGGTGTCTTCATGCCACTGAAGTACACGCAGCTGGTTACCCTGCACCGCTGAAAAGATGGCGTCCCCTCGCCCTTCGGGCAGCACCTCGACGCGGCTCCAGCCAATCTCGGCCGCGGGCGCCTTGTAGACTTTCCGCCCCAGCGCCTTGGCAATGAGTTGCGACCCTAGACAAACGCCTAACGTGGGCACGTCGCGACGAGCCAGCTCGCGAATAAACTCCGTCTCCGGCTTGAGAAACGGGTATCTGTCCTCTTCGTCGACGTTCATCGGCCCGCCCATGACCAGCGCGGCGCGCACCGCCTCTACCGGCGGTAATGGCTGCCCCGCATACAGCAGTACGTGCTCATGCGCCAGGCCTTCGCGCTCAAGATAATCCAAAAGCGTGCCGGCGCCTTCATTGGGAACGTGCTTCAGTATAAAAACTTTCTTCACTCGAGCGTCACTCACGATCATTGCGCCGGCGCCTCCTTGGCCCTATGTCCCGTCTTCTCCTTAAAAGGCGTCGCCAAAAGCACCGCGTAGCACAGCGCGCTGATTAAAAAAATAAAACTGAAACCGAACAAGCTGGAGATGATAGGCGCTGCGGCGGCGGCCGTGGTGCCAACCACGCCGTTGATCGCCCAGCACCAGGGCACTAGGCTGCGCGAATGATGCCTGGCAGTCCTGAGACCCAGGGGGAAAAATTGCCCCATCAGGAACGCGGCGGGCGCCGTCACGGCCATAACAAACACGCAGCGAAAAAGCATGCGCGCCTGCATCAGCGATTTCATCCCCGAATCGAGAAACAGCACATAACCTAGTATGCAGCCGATCAGAAGAAAAAGTCGCAGGTAATAGGCCCGGTAAGAGGCGGCCAAGCGGCCGCTGGACAAGCTGCCCAAACCGGCAAAAAATGTGAGGCTGCCCAGCACCACCGGAGTGGTCACGTTGTGCGCGCCCAAAAGCAGCGACATCTTCTGCATCAGCGTCACTTCGATCAGCATGAAGCCGGCCCCGATAGCGGCGAAATAGACCACCAACCGCGTGACCGGCCCCTGCTGGGCCTTTAAATTCAGCCGGTGCAGCACCAGTGGCGCGGCGATGGACAACAGCGAGACCACCGCCACGATCAGTACGTAAAGAAAATACCGCGCCTGATACGACCTCCCGGACGCTAGCGGCGAAAAAATGCTGGCGATGAACTTTTTAGAAAAATAGGTCTCGGGCGGAAAAAGCTGGAATACGAACGGTTGGTCGTCCCGGGGCACGTGGAAGTTTGAATGGTAGATTTTCTTGAGACGCTTGAAGAACCCCTCCTCATTCGCCGTTCTTAGGGCCAGTGCGTAGGCCCAAAAGTTTTTTTTGATGGGCTCGTCGGGCATGTAGGCCACATGCAATCCCATCACTTTGGCTGAGGCGCGTATCCTGTCCCTCTCGGCCTTATCAAAACCGGTCGGTTTGACCAGCATGAAATCCTCGTCCCAATTTTCGAACCAGACGCGCGGGCCCGGCTTTTTGGACAAGATCACGACGGCCTCTTCAGCTGGGAAGCGGTGCTCGCGCGCAAGTTGCCTTATGCCATGCAGTAGTCTCAGCTTGTTGGTGTTCATGAACACTATATAGCCACCCGGCCGGAGTCGCCGGAACATCGCCTCCAGCGCCTCCAACGTATAGATGTACTTGATGCTGTGATTGATGGCGCCGGCATAATAGGCGAATGTCGCCCCCGACCAAGAGATGAGTATTACATCGTATAAACCACGGTCCTTTTCCAGGAACACCCTCGCCTCGCTAGGGATCATGGAGATGTTGGGCTTGCTCAAGAACCCTCTGAGACTGGGCTCCATTTTCATTCCCAGCTCGATGATGTGAGGGTTTATCTCTACGCCCGTAATTCGTGTTTTTTTTCCGCTCAATTGGTCAATATTTATCATGTCGAAGCCGCACCCGGCCAGCAGCACCAGCACACGCTCGGGTATTCCGGCAGCAAAGACCAGATAGGCCGACACCTTGTCCATGTTGAACGCCGCGGCCGGTGGATAGGCCTCCACGGCCGCGGCGCCTTCATAGCGGCCGATAATGATGAGTTTGTTCACATAGGTGGGCCATTTTATTTCGTGGGCACTCAGATGGCCCTGACTGGTCCAGCGCGATTCCAGCTCTGTCACCGTAGAATGTTTGCTGGCCGGGTTCTCATAAGGAAAAAGTTTGGGCTCAAAAAGCTCCGGCCTGGCACCGGCCAAAAAAAGCACGGCGCCGACCAACAAAGCGATCAACGCCACCCTTCTAGCTGGGACATTTTTGGGGCAAAACAAAAGCGCTGTGGACGCCAGCGCAGCCGTCGAAAGCAGTACGCTCCAGCGATAGTGGAGATGGTCGATGAGAAAAAACGACGCCAGGCACCCTGCTGCGGCCCCGCAAAGATCAAAGAAATAAATACGCTTGTAGGTGTTCGCCGGAAACATAAAAAACAAAAGACTCATCAGGAGGCCGAACAGGAAATATGGCGCTGACACCGATAGGACGACGCAGATGAAGAGTTTGGGCGGTAGGACGTAGGGGTTTGTCATTTGCTGCTGCAGGCGGGCTATCCAGGCCAGCGTCGCCGGCGCGAGCATGAAGGAAAGCGCGAGCAACATCCAAAGCCAGAGAAAGAACTCGTTCCTTCTCTCGCTGGTGGCCAGCCGCTGTAGGCGCCCCTCCATCGCGCTGACCAGAGAGCCCGCCGCGCCCAAGCTTAGCATGGCCAACCCCAGAACGAAGTAGCTGAAACCCGACCCCAGCACCAGCGAGGTTGCTTCGATAGAGAGCAGTTGAAAATATAAAATCGCTGCACTTGAAAAAAATAACGGCGCTACGAATTGCCCGATCGACGCTGACGACATGAACTATTTTTGCCTCCGCCCACAATTTAACAAAAAAGGACACGTTAAACCATACTATTAACGTGTCCCTTAAAAATGGATACGCCGGGAGCTCCGGCGCACAGATCTTACAATCTTCAGTCGTCCGGTCTCAGGCGGTTGCTTTCTATATAACGGCCGATAAACGCGCGTTCTTCGGGCGAGATGTCTATGAAACGGGCACCGACACGGAAACTGGCTCCCTTGATGGCGAAGGCATAGCGGACCTCGGCCGTCAATTCGAACACGCGATGTTCCGATTCCCTCCCGGACCCATCAAGATTGATGGTGAATTGGAGGTTGACCTCGGTGCTGGCCGGGACATCAAAAGCCGTGAAAAGACCCAGTCCCCCTTCGCTGATGTCAGCGGCGACACCGTTCAACTCTTTGTCCCCGATCTGTAACTTCACGGCAAAAGGCGCCTTGATGTTATACCGCACCAAGAAGGTGTCACGCACCCTCCGGTGCTGCCGCTTCTCCTCCGGCACTTCAGCCATACCACTCTCCTCAAAAATATAAGCCCTAGCTTACTTCCACGGGGTAGTCGTAGGCAAATAAAAAAAACAGGGCCTCTTGTGTAAAAAATAGCGACAATTCATTTTTTTTGATTTATTCTAAAAGCGTTGGAAGCTTACCCAGGGAGGGTACAGAATGGCAAAGGTCGGAACGTTGGAATGGAAGAAAAGTATCTCACGGGCTTTGTCGGGCAAGAAAAACCCCATGTTCGGCAAACGCCACTCCAAAAGCACGCTCGCCAAAATTAGCCAAAAACTACGCGGCAAGAAAAACCCCATGTTCGGCCGCCGCCACACGCTCGAGACGCTTGAAAAAATGAGCGCGGTGATCAAAAAAACTCTGGGGAAATTTAATCGTAACTGAACTGAGGTTTTGTGCCCTCCCGAGGTTTCGGGAGGGCCTCGCCGTCCCCTCTCCGGTTTTCAACACTTAACCTCGCCTTAACCTAAGCGTAATACACGTCGGCTACATTCCGCTTAATTATATGAAACGGATCGATGCGGTCGTCAGGAGGGAGCGTTTTCACCATGTCAAGTCGGCACTCGACAAGGTCGGGTGCCCGGGCATGATGGTCTTTTCCTTCCAGGGGCACGGACGTCAGGGAGGCATTGTTGAGAAAGTGCACGGCCGCCGCGTCAAGATCCGGTTTGTATCGAAGATACTAATGGTCATCTTCGCCGCGAACGAGGATGCGGAGCACATCGTGGCCGCCATCGTGAAGGCCGCGCGCACGGGCAATATAGGAGACGGTAAAGTCTTCATCTCGGACATCGAAGGTGCCGTCCGCATCCGTACGGGCGAATCGGGGCTGGCAGCGATTTAGCAGGTAAAAGCCACACACGCTTCGCATAATCGAAACATGTCCGTAACATGCAGGCGCTAAGCTCTTGCTGACAAAAACGAATAAAAGGAAAGGAAACCATGATGGAAACTAAAGTCGCTTTAGACACGATCTGGGTGCTGGTCACCGGTATGCTCGTGTTTTTCATGAATCTGGGCTTTGCCTGCGTAGAGGCGGGGTTCCAGCAAAGCAAGAACTGCGTCAACATCCTGTCGAAGAACTTCGTCGTCTTCGCCGCCTCAACGGTGGCGTTCTGGTTCATCGGCTGGGGGTTAATGTTCGGAGACGGCACACCGTGGGTCGGACTGCAAGGCCTGTTCATGCTCGGCGGACTGGACAATAGTCCCGCGACAGGCGACGCCTATCAGGGTGTCTACAGTGCACTGAACTGGACAGGCGTGCCTTTGGCCGCGAAGTATTTTTTTCAGTTGGTTTTCGCGGGCACCGCGGCAACCATCGTTTCAGGCGCCGTGGGTGGACGTATTAAGTATTTCTCATTCATCGTTTTCTCGCTGATCCTGGTCGGTCTGATCTATCCGGTCACCGGCCACTGGATATGGGGCGGCGGCTGGCTGGCTAAAAGCGGATTTTGGGATTTTGCGGGATCAACGGTGGTGCACTCGGTGGGCGGTTGGGCGGCCTTAACCGGAGCGATCATCCTCGGCCCACGCTTCGGCAAATTCGGGCCAAACGGACGCATCAACGCGATCCCCGGTCACAACATGGGCTTGGCCTTGATCGGAGCGCTGGTGCTCTGGCTGGGCTGGTTCGGGTTTAACCCCGGCAGCACCATGGCCGCGGACCCGCGTCTTATGTCACATATCTGCCTGACGACGAACATGGCCGCCTGCACAGGTCTTCTGGCCGCCACATTCATGTCGACACTGCTGCTCAAAAAGCCCGATTTCGGCATGACCATTAACGGTTGCCTCGCGGGCCTTGTTGCCATAACCGCCGGTTGCGCGTTTGTGAGCGTTGGCAGTGCGGGCATCATCGGTATCATAGCGGGTTCGATCGTCGTTCCGGCCGTAATCTTCTTCGATAAAATCAAAGTGGATGACCCCGTAGGCGCGACCTCGGTTCACCTGGTCTGCGGCACTCTGGGGACGGCTTTTGTCGGCCTGTTCGCCGAAGACTGGGTCAGCCCCAATACTACCGGCAACGGCCTTTTTTTCGGGGGCGACGCCAAACTGCTAATGGCTCAGCTTACGGGCATCGTAGCCGTGGGCGCTTTTGTGATCGTGGCCTCATCCGCCGCATGGCTGGCGATCAAGGCTATCCTGGGCATACGCGTGTCACTTCAGGAGGAGATCGAGGGTCTGGATCTGGGTGAGCACGGCAACCAGGCATATCCCGATTTCGTGGCCCACAAGTCTCATATGAGCTTCATCGACGCCTCCAACGGCGGGGCGACGCAAACCCACAATAAAACCGGTCATACGCCGCAGCCGGTTTCGCAGCTGAGGTAACCATGAAAAAAATAGAAGCGGTCATCCGGCCCGAGAAACTGGACGACGTAAAAAAAGCTCTGGAGGTGGCCGGTTATCCGGGCATCACCATCACTCAAATCGAAGGACACGGAAAACAAAAGGGCGTCACGGCACAGTGGCGCGGTGAAATCTACAGGGTGGATCTTCTTCCCAAAACCAAGGTGGAGATCGTCGCCGCCGAGAAAGACCAGGAAAAGATCATCAGCGCCATACAAAAAGTGGCGGGTACCGGCAATGTCGGTGACGGAAAAATATTCGTCACCAACATCGAGGAAGTGATACGCATACGTACAGGCGACAGGGGTGAAAAGGCGCTTTAAGCCTTAACGAAGACCGCCTCGGAAACGCGTTTTTCCGAGGCGGTTTTTTGTTACAATATACCTATGCACGAACTCATCTGGATAGTCCCCTTCCTGCTTTTACTCGGCTGCATCGCCATCCTGCCTCTGGTTCGCAAGCACTGGTGGGAGAAAAACTACGCCTATCTTTCGTTCGGCCTCGCGGCACTGATAGTCGTCCGCTACGTTTTCTTCCTTGAAGATTCGGCCAGCATGCTGCACGTCGGCGTCGAGTACATAAGCTTCATCTGCCTGATCGCCGCTCTGTTCGTCGTAGCGGGCGGCATACACATACAGGTCAAAGGCGAGGCCACACCCCTGGTCAACACCCTATTTTTGGCCATCGGTGCCGTGGCTGCCAATTTTCTGGGCACCACCGGCGCGTCGATGGTGCTGATACGGCCGTGGCTGCGTATGAACAAATTCCGGCTCACCGCGCATCACATCGTTTTTTTTATTTTCATCGTCAGCAATGTCGGAGGCGCGCTGACGCCGATAGGCGACCCGCCGCTTTTTCTAGGCTATCTCCAGGGTGTGCCTTTTTTCTGGGTGCTGCGCGAGGTCTGGCTGATTTGGCTAGTCACGGTGGTCGCGCTTATCAGTGTTTTTTTTGTGGTCGATACGCTCAATTTCCGCAAGTCCCCTGCCGACGTCCGCGCAAAAGAGACGGCGCATGAGGAGTGGCGCTTCAGCGGACTGCATAATCTAGTCTTTCTGGCGGTCATCATAGGCAGCGTGTTTATCAATCATCCGCTTTTTTTGCGCGAAGCCATCATGGTCTGCGCGGCCGTATTGTCCTATAAAACTACGGCCCGGATCGTGCACAAGCACAACGATTTCAATTTCGCTCCCATGCGTGAGGTTGCAATACTCTTCTTCGGTATCTTCTGCACCATGGTCCCCGCGCTGGCGTGGCTGGAGCACAACGCGGCGAACATCGGCGTGAAAGAGGCCGGGCAGTTCTACTGGGCCAGCGGCGTCTTGTCCAGTGTGCTGGATAACGCGCCGACTTATCTGAACTTCCTCACGGCGGCGCTCGGTCTTTTTGGCCTGTCAGGCAGGGAAGGTGTGCAGGTTCTATTGCAGCAACACCCCGAATACGTCCGCGCCGTCAGCGTAGCCTCGGTATTCTTCGGCGCAGTGACATACATCGGCAACGGCCCCAACCTTTTGGTCAAGTCCATCGCCGACGCCTCCGGCGGCAAGGCGCCGTCGTTTTTCGGCTATCTATTGCGTTATGCCCTTCCTATACTCATTCCGATTTACGCGTTGGTCTGGTTGGTATTCTTCCGAGGCTGAAACTTAAGACTGGTTTTGCAGCACGTAGCGCCAAAGGATTTCGCCGACCGCCTTGTGCCCCTTGGCGTTCCAATGGCCGTCTCTTTTAAAAAAAAGACTGCCCTCCGCCTTGGCTATGATCCTCATCTCCTCGGTGGGGTCCAAATACACAATGCCTTTTTCTTCGCAGATAGCACGCAGCAGGCCGGCTACTTTATCGGCGTCATAATTTTCAGATGCGAGCTGATAAAAGCCCCCCGCGCCCCTGAAATCTATGCCCTGAACAACGGCCCAGGCTGGCGCGAAAAACACCAGCAAATCGCTCCCTTCGGCCGACACCGTTTCCCGGAGTTTGTCCAAGAGCGCTGCGGTCACCTTCCAGGCCTCCATCGTTTCACTGTCATAGTCTTTTTTCCAAACACGGAACTCGTCCGGCAGCGCTCGCCGGTCGGGCCTCATTTGACCCATCCCCTCGTGAAACAAGTTATAAACGCGGAATTTTTTAAGCCATGAGGTTTTCGCCGGCGAGGCGGTCGGTGCAGGGGGGGCTTGCGGGAAACGAACGTTCTGAAAGGTGGCTTTTCCTTCGGGGTTTAAAATAAACTGCGGCTTGTCGCCGCGGTGATAAGCCGGTCGGGCATTATACCAGACGTCGTTTTCGCAAAAAACCAGAACCACCAGGTCGGGTGAGTA
>ORMF010196086.1_pt1 | contig 10881 bp, 10 predicted proteins | sample 1779871 | NCBI WGS metagenome assembly ORMF01 (sample SAMEA104232316, study PRJEB22302) | groundwater metagenome | biome: forest; feature: aquifer; material: groundwater | place: USA | collected 2011-08-07 | depth 5.4 m
AACATAGCATGAGACGACTGAAGAACCCGCCGTCGTGGCTCGGAGTGGTGCCGTGCTTTAGCCGGCATAACTCTCTGTAGGACTAGTAGAGATTGCCGCTGGAGCAATCGTAACGGGCTGAAAAATACAATAAGGCCGAGCTGACATCTTGCGCTCAAAATTTAGATATGTTTTAATTCTCTTTGTGAAAGTTAATTATTTACTCATTGGAATAATTGTTGGCTCGGTTCTTCTTTTTGTTTTTGTTTATCCTCAGGGGATTAATACGGGCATAGACTGGCTTGGTTGGAAATTGCCTCATGTTCCGGAAGTTCCATTTCGTCTTGGATTGGATTTGCTTGGTGGTACACACCTTGTTTATCAGGCGGATTTGTCAAAATCTGAAAACAAAACCGATGCCATGCAGGGCGTTAGGGATGTTATTGAAAGAAGAGTTAATTTTTTTGGTGTTGCTGAGCCGTTAGTTCAGATAAGCGGTAGTGATAGATTAATTGTGGAACTTGCCGGAATAAGCGATGTTAGTCAAGCAATTCGATTGATCGGTGAGACACCATTTCTTGAATTCAAAGAAACAACTGCCGAGACTCAAACAATTTTAGATGCTCAGCAAAAAGGACAGAGATTGGATGAAGATCCTTTGCGTGCGACTGGTTTGAGTGGTAGACATTTGAAGAGGGCCACCGTTGTTTTTGATCAACAAACATATCAACCTCAAATTAGTTTGGAGCTTAATGATGAAGGAGCAAAACTTTTTTCTCAAATAACTAAAAATAACCTAGGCAAAATAGTGGCAATATATTTGGATGGTGTTCCAATTTCTACTCCCGTAGTTCAATCTGAAATTAATGATGGGAATGCTGTTATCACCGGTAAGTTTACTCCGAAAGAAGCTAAGACTCTGGCAACAAGATTGAATTCTGGAGCTTTACCTGTTCCAATTAATCTTATTTCCCAGCAAACAATCGGGGCATCTTTGGGGGCCGAGTCACTTTCAAAGAGTTTGACCGCTGGAGTTTATGGCTTGATATTGGTCGCTTTGTTTATGATAGTGTTTTATCGTCTACCGGGTCTTGTGGCAGTTTTGGCTTTACTTTTGTATATATTGATTGTTTTGTCAGTGTATAAATTAATACCTGTGACACTGACTTTGGCTGGTATAGCCGGATTTATTTTGTCGTTAGGTATAGCTGTTGATGCTAATGTTTTGATATTTGCCAGAATGAGAGAGGAATTGAGGGCTGGAAAATCAATCAGAACTTCAGTTCACGAAGGTTTTTCAAGGGCATGGCTTTCTGTTAGAGATAGCCATGTGACGACACTTATTGGGACTTTCGTGTTGTATACTTTTACCACCTCCATTGTTAAGGGCTTTGCCCTTACTTTAGGAATAGGTGTTTTGACAAGTTTGTTTACCGCTATAGTGGTGACGAGAACTTTTTTGAATTTGTTTGGCGGATCAAGGTTTGAAAATAAAAAATGGCTTTTTTAGATATATTTATGAATAAGATTTACACGATAATGTTTTGGTTCTCAATACTACTGGTGGTAGTATCAGTAATCGTTGTGGCTGTATTTGGATTGAACTTGGGAGTGGATTTTAAGGGTGGAAGCGTTCTTGAGATTGAATTTGCAAACGAAAGACCGGAAGTAAGCCTCTTTCAAAATTCCGTTTCCGGATTTGGTGATTTGTTGATTGCCCCATCTGGAAACAATGGTTTTATGATAAGAACAGGTGAGTTATCTGAAGATAATCATCAGGCCATGCTTGGTAAATTCAAAGAAGCTTTCCCCAATTCAGGTTTAGAGGAAAAAAGATTTGATTCTGTGGGTCCCCTGATTGGGAATGAACTGAAAAATAAAAGCATAACGGCCATAATTTTGGTTTTGTTGGCGGTCATTGTTTACATAGCAATTGTTTTCAGAAAACTTTCAAGAGTGTTACCTTTTTGGGCGATGGGAGTATCTGCCATTATTGCTCTTGCTCATGATGTGATAATTCCTACCGGAGTGTTTGCCCTTCTGGGACATTTTTATGGCATTGAAATAAGCGCGGTATTTGTTGCAGCTGCCCTTACTGTTTTGGGATATTCGGTGTCAGACACGGTGGTGATATTTGACAGAGTAAGGGAGAATGTTTTAAAAGGAGGAGGCGGTGACAATTTTCCGGCCATTGTTCACAAAAGCATAATGCAGACTTTGACAAGATCATTAAACACCACGTTCACCACTTTGCTGTCTTTGGTCGCCATATATTTTTTTGGTGGAGATAGTATAAAGTATTTTGCGTTGGCAATGATTATGGGTATTTTCCTGGGAGCCTATTCTTCCATATTTGTTGCGTCACCCCTATTGGTTTGGTGGAATCGTAAAGTTCATTGACCAAGTATTGACTATATACAATAGTAGTGATATTGTATATAAATTGATAAATAAACCTAATAAGGCATAGTTCCAATTCGGGGCTTTCCATGGGAATTTAATTTAATATGAGCAAAAACAATTTAAATTTGTCGGGACAGAGTGCCATTACAAAAACGGTCGCAAGTTTAACCAAAAGTCTGTCTGAAAGAAATAGGGATATAATTTCCAGACGTTTTGGGCTTAAAAATGCAAAAAAAGAAACCCTTGAGTCTATTGGTAAGAGTTATGGTATTACCAGAGAAAGAGTCCGACAGATTGAAGAATTTACACTCGCTCAACTTTCTAAGGGTGGACCAAGTGTTGAGGTTGAAAAATATGCAACTTTGGCAAGAAACTTTTTAAACGAAAATGGAGGAATAATGAGAGAAAGAGATTTGTTTAAAGCCTTTTCCGGTAGTGATTCCGAATCTGTTCTTAATTCCTCGTTGGTATTTGTTTTGACATTGGATAGAGACTTAACCAGATTTAATGATAACGATAATTTTCACTCTTTTTGGGCAACCGACAAGGTTACTTTGGATAATTTTAAAAACATGGCATCAGTCTGCTCCAATCTTTTAGAGAAATCAGGCAAAGTAAGCTTGGAAGATCAGTTTTATAATTTAGTCAAAAAGAATAATGCTTCCGGATTGAATGGTGATTTAAACCAAAAACATTTGACTACATATCTTGCAATATCAAAAAATGTCGGAAAGAATATTTTCAATGAAGTCGGATTGGTTTCTTGGCCGGAAATAAGACCAAAAGGAGTTAGAGACAAAGCCTATTTGGTGTTAAAAAAAGAAAATAATCCTAAACATTTCAGTGAGATTGCCAAATTAATAAATTTGGCAGGATTTCAGGGTAAGAAAGCAAATGTTCAAACTGTCCACAATGAACTGATAAAAGATGATAGATTTGTTTTGGTCGGCAGAGGAATGTATGCTTTGTCTGAATGGGGTTATAAATCAGGCACAGTTAAGGACGTGTTAGTTGATTTATTAAAAAATTCTTCTAAACCGATACACAGAACAGCTCTTTTAACCAAGGTTATGAATGCAAGAATGGTTAAAGAAAATACGATACTTCTAAATCTTCAAGATTCAAAAACATTTATTAAAAACGAAGACGGAACATATGAATTAAAAGAAGCCTAAACGGCTTCTTTTAATTTTAACTTGCCTAATGTATAATGGTTAGGTAATGGATTCATTCTCTTTTGCCTTAGATTCTTTGGAAAATTTGCTATATTTTTTGTTTGGTTATTGGTGGATATATCTTCCATTTATTTTAGTATTGCTTCTTCTTGGTGCATATGAAACCTATGCTAAATTAAGTTTTATAAAATCTATAAAATGGACATTATTCGATTTAAAAGTCCCACAAGATCCCGGTAAAAGTCCTAAGGCCACTGAGCAAATTTTTGCTTCGCTTCATTCCATTTTACCTCCCCCTATCAAATGGAGAGACAAAGTATTTAAGGGAAAAATGATTGATTGGATATCTCTTGAAATCGTTGGAATCGGTGGAGAGACTCATTTCTATATTAGAACACCTGAACAATATAAAAAACTTGTTCAATCCCAGATTTATGCTCAATATCCTGATTCAGAAATTTCCGAAGTGCTTAATGATTATGTCAATTTGTTGCCACCCTCATTACCCGATGAAAGTAATGATCTTTGGGGTTCAGAAATGGTTTTGAGTAAAGAAGATTTTTATCCAATCAGAACTTATCCAGAGTTTGAAGAAAAATCAAGTGGCCCGGATTCAATCAAAAGAATTGATCCGTTGGCTTCTTTGTCGGAAGTATTATCAAGCCTTGAGGCCGGAGAGTTTTTGGGGTTGCAGTTGATTATTAAGCCAACCGGAGAGGGTTGGGTTAAAAAAGGTCAATCGGAAATGGATAAATTGCAGGGCAAAAAACCTAAAGTCGCAGAAAGCATGTTTTCTAAGGCCGTATTTGAAATTGATAAATTAATTCCTGGTCATGTCGAGTCGGCAAAAGAAGATAAAAAACCCGAACAAACCCAATTGACTTCAGGGAAACAGGAGGCAATAAAACTTGCCGAGAAAAAGATGGGTAAACTCGGTTTTGATTGCGGCATCAGATTTATATATGCAGGTCCGAGATCTAATTTTCACAGAGAACACATAGCCGGCATTATCGGTGTTTTTAAGCAGTTCGCGTTGCAAACAACCAATAGTTTCAAGCTTAATCCCGCGACGATAACTTTTGGTAAGTGGCCGTTTAAAAAAAAGAGAGAATATGACAAGAAAATATTTTTGTTGCATAAATATAAAAATAGGTCTTTGCCGATGAAGTCTTTTGTTTTAAATACTGAAGAACTCGCTACGATATACCACTTACCAGATGTGAGTGTCAGGTCGCCGTTGTTACCAAGAGTTGAAGCTAAAAAAGGTGAACCACCGATAGGTTTGCCAATATCTTAGGCTTAGTAATGAATCATGGATAAAATAGAACCAACAGAAACAGTTTTTTTGGGAGAAACAAGCTTTAGAAACACAAAAGTCCGTTTTGGCATTAAACAAGATGATCGAAGGAGGCATATGTATGTCGTTGGTTCGACCGGAATGGGTAAGTCTGAATTTTTAAAGACTATGGCCATTCAGGATATTGAGGCCGGTCGCGGGGTTTGTTTTATTGATCCCCACGGTGACACCGCTGACGATTTACTTGATTATATTCCGGAAAATCGCATCAAAGATGTTGTCTATTTTGATCCGGATGATTTGCAATATCCAATTGCTTTCAATGTTATGGAGGGTATTGGATTTGATTATAGACACTTAGTTGCATCAGGACTTGTTGGTGTATTTAAGAAAATATGGGGCGCAGAGGCTTGGTCAGGAAGAATGGAATATATATTGAACAATACGATTTTGGCTCTTTTAGAATATCCGGATTCCACCCTTCTCGGCATTAACAGATTGATGTCCAGTAAAGAATATAGAAAAAAAGTCGTTGCTAATGTTAAGGACCCAATAGTCAAAGCTTTTTGGACAGATGAATTTGCCAAATATGCCGATAAATTTGCCACCGAAGCAACGGCTGCCATCCAAAACAAAGTCGGACAATTTGCTTCAAATAATGTTATTAGGAATATTCTTGGTCAGCCAAAATCCAAAATTAATATCAGGCAAATAATGGATGAGGGCAAGATTTTAATCGTAAATGTTTCCAAAGGAAAAATCGGCGAAGACGCTTCAAGGTTGTTGGGAGCTTTTCTCATCACAAAAATACAATTAGCAGCCATGTCTCGTGTTGACACACCCGAGTCTCAAAGACGAGATTTTTTCTTATACGTTGATGAGTTTCAGAATTTTGCTACAGAGTCTTTTGCTAATATTCTATCCGAGGCCAGAAAATATCATTTAAGTTTGGTAATGGCCCACCAGTATATTAAACAGATGGAAGAGCCTGTTATGGACGCTGTTTTTGGAAATGTCGGCACAATTGTTTCATTTAGGGTTGGTGCCGAAGATGCAGAATTTTTAGAAAAGTGGTTTCAGCCAGATTTTATGATGAATGATATTGTTAATTTAGGTAAAAGAAATATGTATCTCAAGTTGATGATAAACGGTGTTTCGTCAAAAGGTTTTTCCGCTTCAACATTGGATAGGTTTCCCAAACTAGAAAATTCAAATCGCCAGGCCATAATTGATGCCTCAAGAGAAACCTATACAACTTCAAAATCTATTGTTGAAAAAGAAATAGCCGAATGGGCCGGACCGGTCGCGGAAGAGATTTTTGGTAGTTCCTCACAGGGACAGGGGGGTGGGTATCAGCAAGACAGAAGGCCAGATTATCGTCCTAGCAGGCCTTCTTATCAGGGACAAGGCAATTATCAGAGACCAATGCCCGACAGACCTCCTAAAGCAAAACTTCAGAATATTTCCCAAGTTGTTCCAAGTGAGATTTCTTTAAGTGCTTTAACTTTACCGCCCATTGATTTTAAGGGGAGAAAGATAAACCAAACTTTGAAGAAAAGACCAAAAAATAAAAATCAAGACAGGGTTGAAGTTGATACTGCCGAATTAAAAAAACTTTTGGAAGAATCTCTCAAGAAAAAAGAATAGTCACTCTGCTTAGTGATTCAGAGAGGGATATGGCTGAGAGCTTTTTATGTTTGCTAAAAAATTGGCTTATTCGTTGGTTGACGGAGGTCGTTTTTGGACTGGCACAGTGTTTTTATAAGTGTATACTGCAACTAGTGATTATCCTTACAAGAAAGGAGAAACCATAATGACCAGGCTTAAATGTTCGATTTGTGGCAATTTCACGACAGGAAAGTGGACCTGTGGCCATGAGTTAGTTGAGGAGCGGGGTGGGGCACGAGGCAGAAATGTACAAAGAGTGAGGGTTTGCTGTGGGCTTCCCATGTGCAAAAAGCACAGATGGTGTCAATGTCGACATCATGATAAAGAAGATTCCTGGCCAGACAAGATCTTCTGGTCCAAAGGGTACCCCTAAAACCGTATCGCTAGTGGCGACCACGTTCGATGCCCGGGAAGCGAAAGTAACCCGGGTTTTTGTTTTTCTAAACATTCAAGCGGAGCCAAATGTCCTCTCTGACATCTTCGCAGACGAGCCATGAAATGAAAGGCGGACAATAAAGAGTCCAAAATAACAGGTCAAACGCCGAGTCCGTCGGTTGGCGGACGAGGAGGCAAGTGCGGGTTACTTGTTATTTAGGCAACTCTTTACAGACGCTCTTGAATTGAATGGCGAAGGCGAGGACCAGATGGAAGAGATGATGTTTGGCGGAGCGCCTATTTTGTGATTTTAATAAATATGATAGGGTGTCGGTGTGCCAAACAAATACTATAAAAAATTTATCAGGATACCTCCCAGCGAGAGCATAGATATCAGAGAGATTTCACCGATAGTCCATCATCCGCTTTTCCAACGCCTCCTCCATATTATGCAACTTGGGGCTAATTTAGGAGTATTTCCAGGCGCTTCTCATAATCGTTTTGAACATGCTTTGGGGGTGTATGGTAAAACATCTGTTTTTTGTGAACGTTTGGTTCGTGAAGGAACACTTACAAAACATCAGGCAAAAAACATCTCTCTCTTTGGTCTCCTTCACGATATTGGACACGGTCCGTTTTCACATGTCATAGAAGAACTTACTCCGATAAATCATGATGAAAATGGTTTTAAGATAATAAATCAATTAGATAAAGCCATAAAAGAGTCAGGCGGAGACCCTAAATTTATTAAAGATTTATTTGGCAGAAAGAATAATTTTTATAAAATAGTGATGGATAAAAATTTAGGCATGGATAAGCTGGATTATCTTGAGAGGGACGTTTATCACACAGGGTTTGGTCAAAGACCCGACATAAAAAGCGTCTTTGATTATTTGAGTTTTATTGACGGACGATTGGTTATAGATAAGAAATCTCTGGAAGCGGCCAAACAGATTCAGAGATTATACATGTATATGTATAAGGAGTTTTATCTGCATAAATCTTCTCAAATAAGTCAGAGATTTTTAGAAAAAATGATTGCCACTTGGATTAAGCTGGAAAAAATAAATCCCAGCAAACTTTGGTTAATGAATGACACGGAGTTGTTAGCCAATATATATTTTCACAAAAATCCTACGTTGGCTTTTTTGTATAATTCTTATAAAACAAGAAATTTACCCAAGACCGGTCTGGTTGTCCGTTTAAAAAATCGCCAGTCTAAAGAAAGAATAAGTGGAAAGATAATCAAGGTTATCGGCGAAGAGGGTGTCTTTTTTGAAAGTTTTAATAAGCATTCGTCTTTTGGCGATCTTGAAAAACTTGAAAATTTAATTGGCAAAACCATAAAAGTTGAACCGCATAAGATTGTTGTCGTGCCGATGAGTACCCCATGGCGTTTTGTTCCTGAAGATATTTTTTATCATGATGACGGCAACACATTTTCCTTAAAAGGTGTTTATCCCGAATATTTTGAGGCAATGAAGATGGAGGCAGATGATTATGTTGCCGTTAGGGTGTGTATCATTGGAGACAGGAATATGATATACAAAAATTCAGATAAGATTCTCAAGGTTATAAAAAAGAGTCTGGAAAATTAAGAGTCGTTATTTTCAAAACTTAAGGTCTGTTTTGTGTTGCAAAAGCGATTGATATTGTTAGAGTAAGGATAATTAGGTCAGATAGAAATAGAAAGGTTCCAGATGGAACAGTATTGGATGCCTAAGAAATTGGACTTTGATAATTTGAGGTTGTGTTTGGATAATTATCCTGCGGATTTTCTTTTTATTAGATTGGTCGGTTCGGCGGGTGGTACGGAGAAGGTTAGCGAAAAACTTGAAGGCCGAAAACTTGATTTCAGAAAAGACAAATCAGGCTTGTATCTCCTTATTGATTCAAGACAGGTGTTTCACTTTCCCCTAAAAGATTATGAAAAAGGATTTTCTTTGGCATATGAAAGAATTGAACCGACAGAAGACGGTATCGGAAAGATGGTTATGTTAAGTGAAGGAGTTGACCCGTATGACCCCAATCTGGTGGAACCTAGGCGGTCTTTTTTGAGAATCGTATTGGACTATCACTTGATGGAAATTCATTTCAAGGGGAGGATAAATTTAAAATTTCATTCTTGGTGGATTAAGCCGTATTGGAAATATTGGACGATTGGGATGCCTTAGTGCGATTTAATAAATAATTTTACAGACCAAACGGTCTGTTTTAGTTTAGTGGTGCGCCCGGTTGGAGTCGGTCACAGATAATGGTTCGCCGTCGCTTACCATTTCTGCGACCCCGCCTCGCGGCGATGGTCTGTTGACCATCGCATCGTTCCGGCATTCAACTCCAAACGAAAGTGAAGCAGTTCACTTTCTCCGAGCTCAACATAAACATAAATTAAAACAGGGCACGAGAACCCTGTTCTAATTTATGATGTGCGCCCGGTTGGAGTCGAACCAACGACCATCTCCTTAAAAGGGAGCTGCTCTACCAACTGAGCTACGGGCGCATAGATCACACTACTAAGACAGAATATCAAAAATTTGAAGGCACTTCAAGAAGTTATTGACTTTGCCGTGGTTTTATATGATAATAATACAAATTTGTTATTTTAAAAAGGCTAAAAATGACACGAAGAGGCAGGATTCTTTTAAATATTTGTTTGTTTCTCATTGTTCTTGATATTGGTCTTTTGTGGTCTAGAGCGCATAGAGTTCAATATGGTGGCTGGAATAAAAAAGATATGTCCTTTTTGGATGAAAGGATCCAGGCTTCTGTTCATGAGCAGGGATATGAAAATGCTTGGGTTCAGGATTTGGACAAGAAAGAAGGTCTGGTTCTTGTCACAACTGTTGAAAGTGGGATCAGTGTTGTTTTTAAGCCAACTTCGGAAAATTTTGATAAATTTCACATTGGTTGGATTTCTCCTGTCACGTTTGTGTGCTCGGGATTTATTAAAGAAAAATGTGATTTTAATTCTCCTTTGAAGGTCTTTGTCGGTAATTCAGAAGTTGAAGTCAAATATATCAAACATCCAGAAGCTTAGTTTGTTGGGAAGTGATTGCCCCTCGTTTTTAAAAGACGGGGGGATTTTGTTTTGAGTTTCTTTGTTGTATTATGTCGTCAGGATATGAAAAAAGATATTAAGTCAACCATAAAAGTTGGAGTCTTGATGGGTGGTCCTTCCTCAGAACACGAGGTTTCTTTAAATACGGGTAAAAATGTCCTTGAGAATCTAGACAAAACAAAATATGAATCAGTTTCTATTAAAATATCTAAGACGGGGAGGTGGTTTTTAAAAGGTAAACCGGTTAATCAGTCAGAGGCTTTAAGGGGGCATGATGTTGTTTTCAATGCTCTTCATGGAACTTTTGGTGAGGATGGAAAGGTGCAGGGAATATTAGAGCACCTTGGAGTCAGGTATACTGGTTCTGGTATTGCTGGTTCAGCAATAGCCATGGATAAATTTCATAGCAGAGAGATATTTAAACTTGCTGGTTTAAACACTCCAAAAACACTAAAAATTAAAAAAGGTGAAAATTACATGGCTCGTGTTAATTTTTTTGTTAATAAAATAGTAAAATTGCCTGTGGTTATTAAGCCTTGTTCAAACGGGTCATCAGTTGGAGTTAGAATTGCTAGCGATATTAATGAGATTAATGTTGCGGTAGTCGATGCTTTTAAGCTGGATCGACATGTTCTCGTGGAGGAGTTTATAAAAGGCAGAGAGTTGACCTGCGGTGTTCTTGATGATTTTCCTTTATCTGGGACTGGTCAAACCGGAGCTTTGCCCGTGACAGAAATTATTCCGGTAAAGAATCATGGGTTTTTTGATTATGATGCAAAATACAAACCTGGCCATTCAAATGAAATAACACCGGCCCCGCTTGATTCCAGCATGACTCAGAAGGTTCAAGATATTGCCATTAAGGCTCATCAGGTTTTGGGATGCAGAGGTTATTCAAGAACTGATATGATCTTAAAAAACGGCAA
>ORMF011058116.1_pt1 | contig 10881 bp, 11 predicted proteins | sample 1779871 | NCBI WGS metagenome assembly ORMF01 (sample SAMEA104232316, study PRJEB22302) | groundwater metagenome | biome: forest; feature: aquifer; material: groundwater | place: USA | collected 2011-08-07 | depth 5.4 m
ATATTGAACATGAGCAGAGGCGCAGCAGCAACCACAGCAAATCAAGTCCATCTCATCGTAAAAAAAGCAGCTAGATCTGATGCAACTAACTCGCTTATGGTGAGTTCAATGCCCTATGGTGGAACCTATGATGATGATGGAAGATTTCGTGTAAGAAGTATCACACTATCTCGTGAAGAATTTCAGGTATTTCTTCTGTTCTATGCATATCTTTGTAATACTACCGGCATATCATTTAACGGAAAGCCAATTCCTAATCGTGCGCTTCAACGTGTTCTCCATTTTTTATTTATCGATATGATTCAATCAACATTAATCCGACTATCATCTCTACGCGAATTAGATCTAAAGAATGCCTTATTGCCTTCGTGGTCGTTTATTTCAATGCGAGATTCAAATACTACTTCAGCCGACCACATTCATTCATACTTTTATAAATATAAATTACAGTGCCTTTTAAATGCGACGCTCAATGCTGATCTGGAAACCGTAAACCGAATTTTAGAAAAAACCAAACCAGAGCAACGTCACATTTTATTATCTGCTGTTGGCCGCGCTACCGTTACACACATAAATATCGAGCGTACTGGCACACCATTACAAATGGCACTGTATGGTCATGATGAAGAAGTGGCCGCAAGAATCAAAAGTCATATGGACCCAGCAGAATTTCAACGTCAATGGGAAGCAGTATTCGGGCCTGATTACAACGCATTTCTTGCAAGACAACAACAAGACGCGAATGATTTGTGCAGCGACTTAGATGTGGAGTTTAGAGTGGCGTCACCTCTTGATGTCGCCAACGCACGTAATCGTGTTGCGGATACCAAATTAGAGAACACATTAAATCGTTTTAAAGATGAATTGAAACGATATGTCAAAGAAAATCAAGTTCATAATCCTTATATTTTGCAACGCTTGTTTGAAATTTACGACAGCCCTACTTATAACGACAGCCCTACTTATAACGGCAGGGATAAAGATTGTTTACTGTCCCAGCAAGCAATTGGTGTAGCACAAAAACTGTCATCACCGCGGTGGTTGCAACATTTATCACAAGGTATCTATTATCTCGCGATAGAGAATGAGCCGGCGCGTCGATCGTTTGATTTGCGTAATTCGTATCCTTCGGTTGATATTCGTTCATTGGATCGTTTGGGTGTTGATTCTTGTATACATATATACGGGCTGGCGTGGCGACGTGCTGCTGGGTCCTGCGGAGTGACGGTGCGGTGGGCGTGCGGTTGGCAGGCCTGCTCGCTTTTACAAAACTTATGTCAAGCAAAAACAGCAAGTTTTCAGAACATTATGCCGCGAATGCGAGCGCAATCAACTGACTACTGCTGAATAATTCAGTGATGCGACACGAAGTCGTGCGATGAGATGTCGATAAAAAAAATTGACTATTTGCACTGTCAAATAGACTCGCGGAACGCTCATTCTGAGCGTTCCGAAAATGTAGTAACATCTTTTTTCTATGAGGAGAATATTGAACATGAGCAGAGCCCCGTATCTCGTGCTACAACGCAATTCAAATGGTTCAACAGCCGTTGTTAGATCAGAACCCTTCGGCGTCGCCTCTTATTCAACTGATTTTGCTGCATTGGTGATGTTAGCCAGTTTAGCGGAATATCCAGCACCATCGGAAGACCGTGTTAATAAAAAGCGACAAGAGAAACTGGGTCGGTTACAACACGCGCGAAAGAAAAATAAAGAAAAGAAAATTCCGTCTTACACAGCACTTACTGCACAGCCTGTTTTTAAAATTTCACCCGCTGTGTGGATGAAAGCGTTGGATTTTTTGGTGTATAACAACACGTGGCAATGCATTCCTTTGGTATTAGCACCAGAAAATTTTCCAAATGATCTTGGACGAATTGAAAGCTTAATATCCCATTTAACACCGCGTCTTCAAAACAGCTTATTTTCCGAAAATTACGAAAAGAGTTATGAAATCACTTGTTTATTTGATGCCGCACTCAATGCCGATCTGGAAGTCGTAGAACGCATTCTAAGCAGCAGTAAAAATCCAGGAGCCATATTGTGTGTTGAAGGGCGTGCAACCATCACACACTTAAATATCGAGCGTACTGGCACACCATTACAAATGGCACTGTATGGTCATGATGAAGAAATGGCCGCAAGCATCAAACGTCATATGGAACCAGCAGAATTTCAACGTCAATGGGAAGCAGTATTTGGGCTTGATTACAACGCGTTTCTTGCACGACAACAACAAGACGCGAATAATTTGTGCGGAAAATTGGATAAGGCGTTTAGAAAGGCGTCAGTCACTGACGTCAACAACGCAGTTAGGCGTGTTGCGAATACCACTTCTGCATTACAAGACACATTAAATCGTTTTAAAGATAAATTGGAACTATATGTCAGAGAAAATCGAGTCCATAATCCTTATATTTTGCAACGCTTGTTTGAAATTTACGACAGTCCTGCCTGTAACGATTGGGATAAAGATTGCTTACTGTCCCAGCAAGCAATTGGTGTAGCACAAAAACTGTCATCACCGCGGTGGTTGCAGCATTTGTCACAAGGTATCTATTATCTCGCGGAAAAAAATGAGCCTGCGCGCAGATCGTTTGGTTTGCGTGATTCTCATCCTTCGGTTGATATTCGTTCATTGGCTCGTTTGGGTGTTGATTCTTGTATACATATATTTGCGGCGCCGAAGTGGGGTGATCGATCGGCGGGGCGCGGTGGGTTGTGTTGGGGGTTGGCGGTCGCTTTACAAAACTTATGTCGAGCAAAAACAGCAAGTTTTCAGAACATTATGCCGCGAGCGCAATCAACTGACCGCTGTTGCATAATTCAGTGATGCGACACGAAGTCGTGCGATGAGATGGCGATAAAAAAATTCGACTATTTGTACTGTCAAATAGACTTTCGGAACGCTCATTCTGAGCGTTCCGAAAATGCAGCAACATCTTTTCTCTATGAGAAGAAATGAATACAATTTTTTTTGTATTCACCTGATAGCCAAAATGCGAAAGCATGCCCACGTCCAGCGGGTCTTTCATCGTGAGAGAGTCTGTAGAATCGAGATAACGAGGTGTGATGGTAGCATATCCCAAAAATCTTTTTGATTTATGTGGATATGTAGCGCTGGAAAGGCTTTTGTCGCACTGCACTGTAAAGCTCCCCCTATTTAAGTATTTCACCCAATTGATTCTACAGTCTTTTTTTACGGCACTTTTCCGAGCTTTTTTCTCACTATTTTCTATAATTAGCGAAGTTGGTGAGCATTGGGGGGGTGTATGTTAAAACTATCACGGTGTGCATTGATTGGTTGTTTTATATTGGTTTCCACCAGTTCGTATGCGGAAAATAGGGTGATCTGTCCGCAATATATGAAATGCATTATTGATAAATCTATTGGCAATCGTGCCTGTCATCTTCCTGCGGGATTTGAGAACTGGAAACTTTTTTCGACATTTGATACAAAATCATCGGGTAGATTTGTTTTTTATAAAGCAGTTTATACGCAGTATTCTGATGTGACGACAGTGACTTGTCGCTATGGTAACGAGAAGGGACCTTACCTTATTTTAAATAATGCGAATAATTATAATCCGTTGTTTGAAAAAAACGCTCAGTGGATAAAGCGAGATAATCGTCGTCATGTTTGTTACGCAACTTTTCCGGTGCATTGCAGTTTTCGAGCAGAATGAAGTTGTTTTTTCACGCGCTACGAGTGGCGAGTACGCCACGTCGTCGCGCTTTCAGAAGGTGTCAATGGCAAAGAATACGATACAGGTTAACAGCGTATTGGCTTTGCATGGTTGCCCAATTACTTTTTTGAACCAGGCGGCGTTAATGACCCACCAACGATACGATTGCAATTGCCTTTCATCACAAACATCCATTCGCTTGGATCACCGTTTTTCTTAGATTGTGCTGCGCAAGCATGTTTTGGTGTGCCACAGTCATTTTTCGCTTTTTTCACAATGCCGTAGCATTTTTCAACAGGGCATTTTGATTTTGCATCAGCCTGTGTCATCACACCCGCTACCGTTGCACCTAATGCGGCAACCATGAGCGCCTTTGTTACTGTTTGATTCCGTTTCATGATAAAACCTCCTTGTTAAATTCGTTGCACAAAATATGGTATCATAAATCGGGTTGTTTTAAGGGAGAAAGGGAATCTCATGATTATAAAAACCGCTGCCATCATTCGTCCGTTTATTCGAGCTTTTGATTTTTTAAGCCCATTTGGTGATTTGCTTGCCCGTATTTGGGTTGCGCAAATATTTTTTATGTCTGGTCTGGTTAAAGTGCAGGCGTGGCAATCGACCCAGATGCTCTTTGAGCATGTGTATCGCGTGCCATTGCTGTCACCTGGCATTGCCGCAATTTTAGGAACGGCTGCAGAGTTGATTTTGCCTGTCTTACTGGTAATCGGATTGGGCGGTCGCTTTGTTATTTTGATTTTCTTTTTGTATAACGCGATTTGTGCGATTTCCTATCCTTTTTTATGGACGTCAGCCGGTGCCGCTGGATTATCACAACACATGAATTGGGGTCTTTTATTAATGTTGTTGATGTTTCATGGATCGGGAAAATTGTCATTGGATTATTGGATTCACCAATATCACGGACATCATTTGACGAATCCGATTAGGAGGTTTAGATCATGAGTGAAAAATCCACTGGAGAATTGGCTATTCGAACCTTGGCAATGCCGAGTGATACCAATGTTAACGGTGATATTTTTGGCGGCTGGGTGATTTCTTATATGGATTTGGCGGGCTTGAGCATTGCGCGCAAGCATGCCAAATGCCGCGTAACAACGGTCGCAATTGATAAGATGGTATTTCTATCGCCTGTTCACGTCGGTGATTTTATTTGTTGTTATGGGAAATTGCTGAAAGTCGGGCGTACGTCAATGACCATTCATATTGAAACATTTGCAACGAGTGAATTAGGTGATGAGCGGCGTCGGGTAACAGAAGGTGTTTTTACTTATGTTGCGATTGATGAGAAGGGGCGGCCGATTCTGGTGGGGAACGCTGAAAGATCTTAGTACGTTGTCACACTCACTGTGCGCACTTGCTTGCGCGCGCGCTTCCATCGCTACTAATGAACTCATTACTGCATTTAATTAGTAGCGATGGAAGCGCGCGCGCAAGCAAGTGCGCACAGTGAGTTTATTTTCTCAAATATTGCTTATCAAACCTGACAGCCATCACCCAATAGGCAATCCACACGCCAAACCCCAAAACTGAAACAATTTGGTTGATCGGGTGAATGGGTAATAATATGCCCATTAAGATTAAAACAACCTGTGCGATACCCAGTTTTAGTAAAATATCAGCTGATTCGATCGCGTCTTGGTTTGCTGGAAAGGTTTTTTTGAGTGCCTTGGGTATGCCGAAGGGAAGCATAATAAATTGAAAAACAAAGCCGACCCATGGAATCAAAAAGAGCCAGACAAACCAGCTGGGAAATGCCTGATTTTCTTTTGGTACCCGCTGTAATATCTTGAATAGGGTAAGGCAGAAAAAAAACGTGGCAATTAAAATAGCGACAATTAAAGTAAGGGTCATTTTGAAAATTTGATCGTCCATAAAATTGCACCCATCCTGGTTGGCTTATGTTGGTAACAAATCAGGCCTAGTAGTTTAATGTGGTAAAACGTCAATTTTTGTTGAGAAAATTTTTTCGTGCAAGATCGACAAAAAGTAGTGTTTCTCTCTATAGAATTGTTACCTTCATTGATTATAGCACTGTGGTGGGTTCACGAATCAATAGTATTTTTCCATTCCAGTTCAATTTTCGAATCGAATCTGGTATTTGAGAAGCGGGGATTGTGACGAATTTCCGTTCAAAGCGGGTGGTAATTGCAAATAACGTGTTTAATCCGCCAGCTCCTTCAAGAGAGATGTGCGAGCGTTCTTTCAAGGATAATAATTTTTTAGGAGGAATTAAAATATCGGTTGCACCAATCCATAAAGGTTGATTGTTGGGTTGTAAATAAATATCGCTTTCCCATAGGCGAATTTCAATGATGCGATTTTTTTTCGGAATACGTTTGATGAAAAATATAACGGGTGGTTTCTCGCGATAAAGCAGTGAAAAAATTGGTAGATGATACTGTGCCTCAATGCTCGCAAAACGTTGAAGGGTTCGCTGTAGTTTTTTGTGCGATAACACGGGTTGCCAGCCTGCTTCTTGCAGGGCTTGTCTAATTAATTTTAGCGAACCTTGCCATTGAACATTGAATGGTTGAAATGGCTTTCCAAAACGATCATTGCGATACAGCGGCGCGTAATTGAGCGGGGCATTCCACCATGTGTTAATGGTGGCGTTTTGTTGATTCCAAATTGGCGTATATCGTGCCAAATTACTGTGAAAACTCAGTGGAATGGAAATTGCCCAAGGTATTCCCAAGCCTAAACTTAAAGTTAAAATAGCAGCGCGCGCATTAAGATGTAATTTGCTGTGTGCGTGTGGCATGCGTCGATAGCTGATGATGCAGACAGTTACAATGGTAAAGCCGAGTAAAAAACTACCCATAATATCAGTTAACCAATGAGCACCTAAATATAATCGAGAAAAGGCAACGAGAAAAATAAATAAACAGGCAATGGTCCAGGGAATCCAGCGGTGTTTTTTCATGATAATTTGTGCGGCGAAAAAAGCCAGTAATGAAAAAATGACAAAACTGAGTGTTGTGTGTCCGCTGGGAAATGAGGATGTCGGCGCGACAAATTCAAATCCTTGTGGTCTGACTGAGTGTGATAATGATTTAAAAACAACAACCGCGCCCGCAGATAAAATAAATCCCGCAAATAAATGCGCGGCAGTGCGCCATTGTTTTTTGATGGATAAAAACAGCGTGATGATTACGCTGATTATCGCGATCGTTTTTGGTGTTCCCATGATGGTGATGATAGTCAATATTTTATCGCAGATCGGTGTGCGGATACTTTGCAGCAAATGAAAAAATGGATCATTTAATTCTTTTAAAACGCCAAAATATCTTATTTTGTAGAATAAAATTAAAAACAAGCTGCCTGACAATAACCCTGAGAATAACATCGTGAGTTGATGATGATCTTTCGGATTTTGCTGGTTGGTGATAAGACGAATAAAAAAACGTCCGCCATTTTTACGCGATAAATAATACCAGCAACGATCGGTGATGTGATTAACAAAGCGCGCCAATTGAATAAAGAAATGCTGAATTAACCAAAAGCAAAGCCACACAACAGCGAGAACACCAAGACCATACAGAAAAAACCGCGTGGTTTCGCCTTTGGGGACTTCGCGTGATAAGGCGCCGATCATCATGCCGGGAACGGTATACATCAGCGCCCATAAAAATGCGGATGGAATCGCGGCAAGGACAAACCGTATCCACGACAATTTCAATAATCCTGCAATTAACGGCACGGTGCTACGCGCAGGCCCAATAAATCGTCCGAATACAATACTTTTTCCACCATGTTTTTCGACGAATTTTTCACCGGCGGATAACCAGTGCGGTTTGTTTTTAAATGGCCAGATGGTGCGAATGCGATGGTTATAGGTATATCCTAAGATGAATCCAATGCAGTCGCCCATGAATGCGGCGATGGATGCGATAACCAATGTTAGCATGGCGGGCATCGCGCCCATTCCCACCAATACGCCAATCAAAGTCATGGTGATGCTGCCAGGAACGATGGTACCAATGATGGGAAGTGATTCGGAAAAGGCAACAATAAACGTAAATACCAATCCCATGTGCGGATGTGATGTGAGATAGTCCTGAACGAGCTGAATATAATGACTTTCCATGTGGTTCCTTAGGATCATGCACTAATTAACTCCAGCAACTGACGCTTCAGATTGATGTGAGATTAACGTGTTCTGATTGAAGAAATGTGAAGGAATACTTTATTGTATTTCGAGCATTTCTGAAAGAAGAACACGTTAAGATCGCATCAAGATGAAGATGTTAGTTGCAGGAGTTAATTAGTGCATGATCCTTAGCTCACGCTTTTTCCTGCTGCTTGTAAATCCGCATGATACGATGAACGAACCAGTGGGCCGCTTGCCACATTCATAAATCCGATGCTTTTTGCATATTCCGCATGATCAATAAATTCTTGTGGTGTTACGTAACGATCGACCGGCAAATGATAACGCGTCGGTTGTAAATATTGTCCGAGTGTTAGCATGTCAACGCGGTGTTCGCGCAGATCACGCAATACTTGTCTGACTTCATCGGGTGTTTCACCCAATCCTAACATCATTCCTGATTTGGTTGGAATATGCGGAAAACGATCTTTAAATGTTTTTAATAACGTTAATGACACTTGATAATCTGAACCAGGGCGCGCTTGTTTGTATAAACGCGGTGAAGTTTCAATGTTGTGATTAAAGACATCGGGTAAATGAATGCTGGTTGCCTCGAGTGCGCGATCCATGCGTCCACGATAATCAGGTACCAATGTTTCAATTTTAATTTCCGGGCAACGTTCACGAATTGCTTGTATACAAGCACTAAAATGCGATGCGCCACCATCGCGTAAATCATCGCGATCAACCGACGTGATAACAATGTATTTTAATTTCAGTAATTCAACTGTTTTGGCCAGATTAATGGGTTCTTCTGGATCGAGTGGATCAGGGCGTCCGTGACCGACATCGCAAAATGCGCAACGACGCGTGCATTTATCACCCATGATCATGAATGTCGCGGTGCCGTGTCCAAAACATTCATTTAAATTGGGGCAAGATGCTTCTTCGCACACGGTATGTAATTTATTTTCACGTAAAATATGTTTAATTTCATTTACTTTATCGTTGTTTTTAAGCTGAATGCGAATCCAATCGGGTTTGCGAAGTGGGGGTGCGCTGTTTTCGATTTTCACGGGGATGCGGGACAGTTTGTCTTTTCCGAGCATTTTTTCATTTGGGTTGTATTTGTTTTCAGACATGGGATTTCTATTTCTCCGGTTTGTCACGCTTTTTTTCAGAGGCTTTGTTTACGCTCATGATTACTACTGCTAGTACGTTGACACGCTTATTTTTTTTCAAGGAGCGGACTTGCAGAAACGCGCATGGAGCGCGTACTCGCGCGTAATAAGCGTGCAATAATGACATTGCACGCTTATTACACTCCACTTCGTGTTCGTTTCATGCGCGTTTCTGTGAGTCCATCCCTTATTTTACATCGTGCTTCATCTGCACGAATTATACCCGAAATTTTTCATCACCGCTTCGACTAATATCTGTTTTGTATTCTCGATTGTGATACTGGGTGAAAACGCCTTAATTTGCGTCATTTTCATGCCTTCGTATCCGCAAGGATTGATGTAAGAAAAAGGCGTTAAATCCATATCGACATTCAATGCAATGCCGTGATAACTGCAATATTTTCGAACGCGTAAGCCAATGGAGCAGATCTTTGCCTCCTGTACGTAGACACCAGGTGCATCGCAGCGTGATTGTGCGATGATTCCAATAGTTGATAATGTATCAATTACGCTATTTTCCAGTTTTCGAACCAGTTCTCTTGCATGCAACTGCTGACGCTTCAGATCAAACAAAGCGTAGGCAACCAATTGTCCGGGGCCGTGATAGGTGACTTGTCCGCCTCGATCGGTTTGTACAATGGGGATCGAATGAGGATTTAAAATATGTTCTGCTTTTCCCGCTAACCCTTGTGTAAAAACAGGGGGGTGTTCAAGCAACCATAATTCATCAGGGGTGTCGTTTGCGCGGTGATCGGTAAAATCCCGCATGTTTTCCCAGGTTTGTTGATACTCGATGGTATCAAAATGGCGAACAATGAGGGGGTGCGTGGGCGTTTTCATTTTTTAGTCTTCGTTATTTCCCCTATGAAGGGGGATTTTCAACAGTGCCAATTATGCTATGATCATGACTCATTTGCCAGGGGTGCGATTTTTCGCTGAGAGAATCATCAGATTCAACCCTTAGAACCTGAATTAATTAGCATTAACGTAGGAAGGCTTTCATGACATCGCACACCGTTGGCGAAATTACGCTGTCCATTTCAACCGTTGTTTACCTTTTTTGGTTTGTCCCACAGCTTTGGATGAACTACCAACGCAAAAGCACCGAAGGCTTAAGTTTGTGGATGCACGGACTTTTATTTTTAGGGTATAGCGCGGATTTATTATACGGATTTGGTCGCCACATGCAGTGGCAATATCGTTTGGTGACCATTATCGGTTTGATTTTTTTATTTTTACAGCACATTCAATTTGCACGATATAGCGATCACACTAAAGCAGAAAAAATCAATTTTATTTTATTAACCATTCTAATTATCGCTGTTTTTTCATACGCTATATTGAATTTCACCTGGTTGCATCATGAAAAAAGGTATTACGATATTGCAGGATTTATTTCTGATTTGTGTTGGATGACGTATGTTTTCCCGCAGATTATTAAAAATTTCTATCAGAAGTCGACGAAGGGATTAAGCATGGGATTTGTGGCGATATCCATTGTGTTGAGTTGTTTGGATATCACTTCTACCTTTGCGTTACATTGGGATTGGCCGAGTATCGTAAGCGAATGTATTACGTTGGTGAAAAAATCGATTTTGGTTTTCCAGATTTTTTATTATCGAGATAATCAACGGGTGGTTGATCAGAACGCCTTGCGTTAGTAGCGTTACCTCTTTGCTAACGCTTGGGTTCTGAAAGATCATCTTTTTTCAGAACCCCTTGCGTTAGCAACGGGGAATGCAACACTTAATTATTTCCATAATGCATGCTATCAGAAGCATCAGGTCCGTCTGTCACAGTAACTGCTGGACGAGATGGGCCATAATGCATGCTGCTCGATGCAGGCGGATTAGCAGATGGGCCGTAGTGCATGCTGCTCGCTGCAGGTGGCGGAGTCGGG
>ORMF011312727.1_pt1 | contig 10881 bp, 14 predicted proteins | sample 1779871 | NCBI WGS metagenome assembly ORMF01 (sample SAMEA104232316, study PRJEB22302) | groundwater metagenome | biome: forest; feature: aquifer; material: groundwater | place: USA | collected 2011-08-07 | depth 5.4 m
AGCAAGTGCGCAAAGCAATGGAGCATCACCCTCACGCAGTATTACTGCAGTTCACTGCGTGAGGGTTTCGTGCCATCACTTTGCGCACTTGCTATCGCGCGCGCTTCTGAAGCACAGCCGCTGAACACACTGCTATCAAAATTCATGTGTGATCACACACAGATCCTACAGAAACGCGCATGAAGCGAGTACTCGAGCGTAATAAGCGTGCATAGAGAGTTACTTCGGCGCTCGAATTTGTAATACCGCCGCTTGATATTCTGGCTTCAATAAAATAATCTCTTCCAAATATTTCTCACGACGCTCAATCGCATGAATGACGTTTGCCGATTGCGCTGCAAGTAAATACATCGACGCAGGATCCTCACTGACATTCGCCGCCTTTACAAAATATTTTTCCGCTTTTTTATGATTACCCATCAAACGTTCGATAATCGCTTGCGATAAATAAGATTGAAATTTTTTCGCGCGTGATATTTTTTTTCTTTGGCGCAATACCGCAGGCAATGACGTAAAAAAATGAAAAGTGCGTAATAAAAAATAAATCACAAAAAAAGCAACAACCAACGTTGCAATTGCCACCCACACACTGGTTGCAACAATCCAATGCTGAAAAGAAATCATCACGTAACCTGGATCCTTATGCGCATAAAATATAACAGCAGCAATAGCCGCTAAAAATAAAAGAATGAAAAATATTTTTTTCATAGATTAAATCTCCACGCTGGGTGGATTTTTTTGGACTGGCGCAGCCGAATTATTTTTGGTATCTGGAACGGTTTGCTTTTGTGGTTGAGTTGGTTTCTGGGGCAATTGTCCGGCATCGGTTTGTGACAACATCATCAGTGTATTTTCTAACGATGGCAATGCAGGGCGAATATTGATTTTTTGCAATGAGGTAATTTTATCCAGTATGGGCTTGGTTTCATTTGTCAATGCAAAATACGTCGATAAACTATTTGAAACAGACTGCAAACTGGTTTGAAATACTTTTTCGTCATGATGCATCAATGCCCATTGCGCAAGGCTTAACTGCAAATACATGTTTTGTTTTATAGCAAATTCTAATTGCGCATCCAACAATGGTGTAACCGGTTCTTTTATTTGTCGAATAATGAATAAATTTTTGATTGATTTGATTTGATCAACAATCCGGTCACGCCAATTTGTTTCATTCGAATCCGTTGGCGTCGTTTTTTCTGTTTTAATAACAGGCGCAGAAGGAATCGCTGATAATGCTTGAATAGATTGATTTAAAGCAGCAATGTCAGAAAATATGGCGTTTTTATCGATAGTGTTAGCCGATTGTAATTGTGCAATATCGGTATTTAACAAATTACTGAATGCAATTTGCGTTGCAGGCACTTGTTTTTGAGCAAATTGGAGTGTTTTTAATGCAGCGATAGGGTCATGACCAATCACCAATTGCATGTTTGCTAAATGCACCAAATAAATAAGTTCACTGCTTTGTGTTCTTTGCGTCTTTACCACTTCGTTTTGTAATAACTGTAATTGCTGCGCTTGTGTTTGATTGTTGAATTTAGTTTCCATCGATGACTGGAAATTCAACACGCTCACAATAATCGCACCAACAGAAACGACAACGGCAATACCGGAAACCCAAAATGCACTGGCATTTGACTGATTTTTTGGTGATTCAATATCAGACATGAACAATCCCTCTTTTGATGTAGATATATAATATGCCACAGGAGAAGCATTAGCGAGAGCGTTATGTTATACCCTCGCTTGGCGTACGATTAAAACCTGGGCTCACAGAAACGCGCATGAAGCGCGTACTCGCGCGTAATAAGCGTGCATATGGTGGCACGCTTATTACGCGCTTCATGCGCGTTTCTGTGAGTTCAGTGACTTGGCTACTAATAAATCGCCGCCACTATGGCTTCACTGGTTGCATTGTTGGCCTGTATAACGCGCGAAAACCCATCCTTTGTTGCTTGTTGCTTCATCTCATCGCTGATCACACAAATGGTATTTTTTAAAAGCCAAGCTCGGTGTTTCGGATTTTTAAACAATAACAACAAAGCAAAATAACTCTCTAAGCTTGTGCTCACAATACAATTAATGTCACTGTCAGTTATTGTTTTAAAAACAATATTCATATCATAGGCAACTGGATTTCGACGATAACAAATAATCGATTTTATTTCTGCGCCACGCTTTTTAAGTGCATCAGGTAATAGTGATTTTGAATTCTCGCCACAAATAATTGCGATTTTTTTATTTTTAATCGATTGCATTTCTGGCAGTAATAGAATGCCTTCGCTATTGAATTGTGAAGGGCAGATCACATCACGCACGCCTTGTTCTTCTAATGCGAATTTTGTAGCAGGCCCAATGGCGATAATACATTCACCCTGCGGGGTGTGTTTTTGAAAAAAGTTTGCAACGGCATTGGTACTCAGAAAAATAAGGCAATCAAATTTATCTGTATTTTCTACAGGAAATTGAACCGGTTGAATTTCAAATACCGGTAGATTAAAAACAACCCCTCCTTTATTTTCGATGAGATGATTCAGTGAATCTGCTTGATGTTTAGGACGTGTATTTAGAACGCGATAGGATGACATTATTTTACTCGCACAGGATAAGCGGAAAATGCGGGGGTTTCGTACGGATGTATTTTTAACAAGGTTGCTATGACTGTATCGATTAGATGGTCTTCACAAATCATTTCTACTTTATATTCCACTTCATGTGAAATTTTATTTTTTCCACCAGAAAATGGATTGCTGTTTTCAAGCGGGCGATATTGACCTTCGCCTTTGGTTTGCCAGCAGCAGGAATCATAATTGCCAATTTTTCCGGCGCCTTTTTCGAATAGGGCGCTTTTAACGATTTCAAGGTGAGATTCGGGGATGTAAAAAGAAAGTTGATGCATAATGGACGACCCATTTTGTGTTAGTGCGTTGATACGCTAATTTTGGCCTATCTAATCGTATTCTTTGTCATTGGCACCTTCAGAAGCGCGGTGACGTGGCGTACTCGCAACTCACAGCGCGCAAAAAACTCATTGCCAATTCACGCGCTGTGAGTGGCGAGTACGCCACGTCACCGCGCTTCCGAGGGAGCTTTGTCGCATTCACCAGCTAAATTTAGGCTGACAACGTACTGGCCTCTGATAATAATTTACTACCCACTGTTTTTCCCATCGACTCCGCATCATCCGGGCTTCCAATAACACGCGCACGAACCAAATGTCCCGTGTTTTCATCACCCAGCATGCCTGATAGCTGCATTTGATGATCAAACATTTTAGCATATGCACCAATGGCTGTATGACAATCACCACCAATTACCTGATTTACTGCGCGTTCTGCCATCACACATTGCGCTGTTGGCTGATGATGCAACGGCACTAATAAATCTCGCATAACAATATCATCTTCGCGACACTCAATACCAATTGCACCCTGTCCAATTGCAGGTATAAATATTTCATCTGAAAAATAACTGCGAATACAAGATTTCAAACCGAGTCGCTCTAAACCCGCCGCCGCTAAAATAATGGCATCATAATTTCCTGCGTCTAACTTTGCTAATCGCGTATCGACATTTCCACGTAGCATGGTAATTTGCAAATCAGGTCGCATAGATTTAATCAAACAAGTGCGTCTTGGACTGGCAGTACCGACAATGGCATTTTCGGGTAGTGAAAAAATATCAAGGTGATGATTGGAAATAAAGGCATCTCGCGGATTTGCACGTTCGCAAATGGCAGCCAATATTAATTTTTCCACTGGAAATACCGACATATCTTTAATGCTGTGCACAGCAATATCGGCTTCGTTTTTTAGCAAGGCATCTTGCAGTGCTTTAACGAAATTTGTTTTTCCGCCAATTTGAGAAAGCGGAATACTTTGCTGTTGATCACCTTCGGTTGTGATACCAACTAATTCAATATGCAAATGCGGATATATTTTTTCTAATTCGAATTTGACGAAATTAGATTGCCATAATGCGAGCTTGCTTTGGCGGGTGGCGATTCGGATTGTTTTTATTCGTTTCATATTTGTGATCATTCCAATATCGGTCATTCTAAAACACTCTGGTAAGCACGCTTATTACGCGAGAGTACTCGCTTCATGCGCGTTTCTGTGCGATCTTCAATAACTCACACCGACATTCTCTTCAGCATGTCATCATTATGCTGCCAAAGCCCATTAAAATATTGCTGAATGTGCGTACGAAAATTTCTGTCTTCATGATAATGACCGATTAAATCAGGCGTAATGGGTAATAGCTCATATCGCACGATAATTTCTTTAAAATCACCGCATGCAAATTGCCACAGTGATGGCGCCCCACCGGGATAGCAAATGGTCACATTAATAATGCCAGACAATACGTTTTGTAATTCATGCAATACTACTGCAACACCGCCCGCGCGTGGTTTTAATAAATGTTCATAAGGGGAATGCTGACGTTCCTTTTTTTCTGGCGTAAAACGTGTGCCTTCCAGAAAATTAATTAATGTTGCAGGATAGTCACGTAAAACATCACATGCTTTTTTAGTTGTCTCAATGTCTTTGCCTTTTAACTTTGGATTTTTTTTCACTTGTTCGTGTGAATGACGCGACATAAATGGATAATCCAATACGTAACATGCTAAACCTGCGAGCGGTAATTGCCACAGTAATTCTTTTTTCATGAAAAATTTCAATGAGGGGATTTTATGATTAAAAATATTTCCCAGCACCAAAATATCCAGCCAGGAACAATGATTGGATACCATCAAATACCAGCCATTTTTTTTCAATTCCCCTGTTCCCAGGACATTCCATTTTCCGTGTGTTGAAATCTGCGCTATCCAACGATTAACGTGCGCAAAACACACAGGAATTTTTTGAAGAAAATCGCGGCGCATCACAAAACGAACGTGCCGAATCGGAATTAAAAATATAAAGAAAGATGAAAGCAATATAACACTTGCACAAACCAATGGATTTAACGCATACAAAATCAGCGACACAATGCCGCGTAACACTTTCAACATAATTTAAAAACTCTCTGGTTGAAGCGCATTGTCGTTACTTGTTTTTAACGATTCTGCTTCTTGATAAATATTTTGGGTTTGTTTTTTGATGTGAATTTTAAAAGGACAGTTTTTTTTATGGTAGGCATAACAGTTATAAACACCATGCGTGCTGTGTTTCCATTTTCCTTTGGTTGGTTGATATGTCAAAGTATGAAAAACCAACATCACAGGCAACGCAGGTTGAATGGTTAAATTACCTTCCATGGTAAAGCGCTGCTCTGCTTTATAAACGCACGTAATCTGACCCATCCCTTCGCCAGTCCATTGTGCGCCTACAAACTGAGTGAGATTCGTCGCAAATGAAGTTTGATAGCTTTTCCATGTGCCATCCTTTGTTTGCGCCTTCCACTTTTGTGTCGTTTGATTTTTTTTAACTTGGCTGATGTGTGGGCAAAATGAATTTATCCCTGGCGTCTTTGTGGTAGGAGCAGCAAAAGCAACCCCTTGCAACGCTATTGCAGACGCACAGATAAAAATGATTATTTCCGTTTTCATACCGGTAATTATAGTCCGAACATCAAAATATGCATGCCCATGTTATCTAGTGGCGTATTTACCAATAAATTCAAAAAGGTAAGGCCAAACAAAGCAGGAATGGGTGACAAATCAATGCCGGCAATCAGTGGAATATAGCGGCGAATAAACGACAACAATGGATCCACCAGCAATGAAATAATTTGCATTATTGGGCTCATCTGCAGCGGCAAAATCCAGCTTGCAATCACGTTAAGAAAAATAGCGTAAATGTAGATATGAATAAATTTACTGAGGATGCTGGAGAGGGTAAGTAGAAATACCCCTGCAACATGCGGCAAATGTCCAAGCGCTATCAGCCAAACCAATCCTGTTCCCAGAAATTGCAGAATAAATGCCAAAATCAAAATTGATAAATCAAATCCTTTTACACCCGGAATGACCTTGCGAAAAGGGACCAATGGTTTTTCAGTAAGTTTAATCACAAATTGCGAAAATTGATTGTGCCAACCTGCGCCTAACTTTTGCATCAAAAAACGCAGCAGTAAAACAACGACATAGAAACCAACAGAGAATCGGATGATTTGAAGAAAAAAGGATAATAATGCGTCTGACATAACTAATACTCACAGTAAAAATTGTAAATCGCTAGTGCGTTGACACACTAACTTTGTCTTGAAGAAGCACTCACGGAAACGCGCATGGAGCGCGTACTCGGGCGTAATAAGCGTGCGGGTAACTTTCCACTGTAACTGCACGCTTATTACGCGCGAGTACGCGCTCCATGCGCGTTTCCGTGAGCCCAGTGTTTATTTAACAATGGGCATCAAAGTAAGTGTATCAATGCGCCAATTCTTTCGCCCGATTAAACGCCGCCTCAATCGCTTTTTTCACGATGTTTTGTGTATCGTGATTTTCGAACACTTCAATTGCGGCAGCCGTTGTCCCTTTTTCAGCAGTCACTAAACGGCGTAATTGCTCAAAAGATTCATCTGTTTCCATCACCATTTTCGCAGCACCGGTTGCCGTTTGTGCCACCAGTAATTTTGCTTGCTCCGTACTTAATCCCAATGATTCTGCAGCGCGTTGCATCGCTTCAAAAATATAAAATAAATATGCAGGGCCTGAGCCAGAAACGGCCGTAATCACATCCAACTGATCTTCATTTTGTAACCAAACTGCTGCACCCACTGATCGAAACAATGATTCAGCAAAATCTTTTTGATCAGATGTGGTGTGGGGATTCGCAAATAATCCCGTCGCACCTGCGCCGACTGCTGAGGCAATATTTGGCATCGTTCGTATCAACGCGCAATGCGAGTGCGAAATCCAATGGATAATGCTAGTAGTTTTAATGCCTGTGACAAGCGAAATTAACAAAGGATTTTTTTCTTGAATGATTTTTTTGATTTCCGTGCAAACCGTTTCCACCACCCACGGCTTCACTGCAAACACAATAATATCGGCGTGTTTTGCTGCTTCAATATTATCTGCTGTGAGATGAATGCTGAATTTACTTTTGATCTTTTCGTGTTTTTGCACATTGGGACTGCTCGCCCAAATATGATCTGCTGGAAATCCATTACTAATTAATCCGCCAATCATTGCGCGTGCCATGTTACCCGCACCGATAAATGCAATTTTCTTGTGTGCGTCCATTTTATATCTCCGCCCTATGTGGTCGCTTGCGCTCATGCGCGTCAAGTTATGCAGTTTTTCGATAGCAGCGATGGAAGCGCGCGTGCTAACAAGCGCGCCTACGTGGTCGCCTGCGCTCCCACTTCCATCGCTGCTAACAAAGCACGTGTTATACCGAACGGACTTGAAAGCGCGTTACATTATCGCTCGCCAAATATCCCTGTGCCAATACGAACCATCGTGCTGCCCGCTGCAATTGCCGCTTCAAAATCCGCTGACATACCCATCGATAAAGTATCTAACAAAATGCCACCTCGAATCAATTCCTGTTGTAAGCGGGCAGTTTTTTCAAATGCAGCAACGTGATTTTTTTGTGGAATAATCATGAGTCCACGCAAGACTAAATTCGGTAATGATTTTATTTTTTCCGCCAGCAAGAATACATCTTGTGATGATACACCCGATTTCGTCACTTCATCATCGATATTGACTTCGATACAAATATTTAAGGGATGTTTTGCATCACGCGCCTTATTTAATCGTTGCGCGATATCAAAGCGATTGACGCTGTGTACCCAATCAAAATGCGTTGCAATTAATTTGGTTTTATTTGATTGGATATTGCCGATGAAATGCCATTCAATTGGTAAGTCGTGCAATGTGCTTTGTTTTTCTATGGCTTCTTGAACATAGTTTTCCGCGAAACGCGTTTGCCCTGCGGCAAACGCGTTGCGAATTTTTTCGATGGGTTGATTTTTGCTGACAGCGAGTAATAGGACGCTGTTGTGGGTGCGGTGAAATTTTTTTTCTGCAGCACGAATGCGGCGAGCAATATCAGAGAGTGTCATATTTGTTTTACAATTCTTTCTATTCGGGCATCAGATACATCTTCAATCCATAGTATACCGCACGCTCATTACGCGCGGGTACGCGCTTCATGCGCGTTTCCGTGGATAGAGGGTGTGCCTGGTGCCGTGCGTTATGCAAGCGTTTTTGTTGGATCGGTGCATAACTACAGGCACGCTCCACAGAAACGCGCATGAAGCGCGTACCCGCGCGTAATAAGCGTGCAACAATAATGATGCTGTGCGCTTAAATGCGTTGCGGCCCCGCATTTTTAATCGCGTTAGCCACATCAAACTGCTTGAAATTCTCAACAAAACTATCAATCAGCGCATTCGCTTTAGCATGATATGCATCTTGATCCTTCCACATTTTACGCGGATCTAATGTTTTTGTATCCACATCGCGAACCACGGTTGGAATATGGAAATTAAATCCTGGCAAAATGTCGGTCGGTTGCGATATGAGTTGATTGGAAATCGCAGCCGTCACCACCGCACGTGTGGTTGGAATATCAAAACGATGACCACCTTCGCCATACGCACCATTCGTCCAGCCGGTATTAATCAAATATACGTGTGCGCCAGATTGATCTATGCGTTTCATCAATAATTCAGCATAAACCGTTGCTGCGCGCGGAAAAAATGGCGCCCCGAAACAACGACTGAATGTTTGTTTAATCGCACTCGTGCTGCCCATTTCTGTGCTGCCAACCAATGCGGTGTACCCACTTAAAAAATAATAGGCAGCTTGTTCTTTTGTTAAAATAGCAACCGGTGGCAATACGCCATGCAAGTCACAGGTTAAAAATAAAATCGCTTTTGGAATGCCTGCTTGATTGCGTTCAATGCGTTTTTTAATGTGTAGTCGCGGATAGGCAGCGCGCGTATTTTGCGTGAGGCTGCTGTCTTTAAAATCGGGAATCGCTTGTTCATTTAGCACCACGTTTTCCATGATGGCGCCATCGCGAATCGCGTGCCAAATCACCGGTTCATTTTTTTCCGACAAGTCGATGCATTTTGCGTAGCATCCACCTTCAAAATTAAATACGCCTTTTGCACTCCAGCCATGTTCATCATCACCAATTAAATAACGATCTGGATCAGCAGATAAGGTGGTTTTTCCTGTGCCCGATAATCCGAAAAATAAGGCAGTATCGCCCTCTTCTCCGACATTCGCAGCGCAATGCATGGGCAGCACATCAAATTCTGGCATCCAATAATTCATGACAGAGAACATCGCTTTTTTCATTTCACCCGCATATTGCATGCCGCAAATTAATACTTTGCGTTCATTCAAATTCAACATCACTGTTGCATCAGAATGAGTACCATCACGCGCAGGATCGCAAACAAAATCAGCAACCGATAACAATTCCCACGTTTTTTCTGCATCGTGTTTTTTGTGAGGACGAATAAATAAATGCTGCGCGAAAAGTTGCTGCCATGCGGTATCCGTTGTCACTTTGACAGGAATACACAATTCATCATCTGCACCGACTTGTAATTGCGAGACGAATGTTTTTTTAGTGGATAAATAATTTTCTGCGCGCGCCCATAATGCGTGAAATATTTGCGAATCAACCGGTTGGTTGATCGCGCCCCAATCGACGGTTGTTGCGGTAATGTTATCTTTTACGATAAAACGATCTTTAGGTGAGCGACCTGTACGCTTTCCTGTTACCACGGTCAGCGCGCCATTTTGGCTTAATACGCCTTCTTTGTTCAAAACAGCGTATTTCATCAAGGTTTCTGTTGTTGGATTGGTATGAATTGCGACGTGTTCCATTTTTGCTCCCCGAGCTTTTAAAAAGTGATTCATCTTACAAAATTAGGGGGGTGGCGTAAATGGTTTAGATGGCTTAGCGCGTATGTCGCCAATTTTCAATGTGTAAATTAGGAACGCGTTCAAATTCTTTTTCATTCGCCGTCACCAAAATTAACTGATGACGCAGTGCGACACCGGCAATTAGCACATCATAACACCCGATGGGTGTGCCTGCTTTTCGCAATGTAGCGCGAATCGTTGCGGAATAATTTGCGTCTTCTTCGGTATAAGGCAAAATTACAACGCTTGAAATAATCCCTTGAACAATGGGTTTGATTTTTTTTGCCCGTTGCGGATCATGCAGTAACCCATACTCCAATTCCATTACGGTAATGCTTGAAATTGCAATTTGCGATGGCGGCTTGTTTTTGAGATGCGTCACTGTATGCAAATCATTTTTAACAAAATCACTAATGCAGCACGTGTCGAGTAAATATTTCATTTGAATGGATCTTCTTTTGGCTTAGTCAATTCCCTACGATGCGATTCAAAGCGGGTGATTTTCTCTTTGCCCAGCCCTTTAAAATTGCGAATACAGGGCGGCCATTCAGCCGCCTTGTGATTTTGGAGCCATTCTTGGATTGCTTCGCGAATGATTAAATTACGCGTTTTATTCATTGATTTCGCGGCCATCTGCAATTGCTCGCCCAGATTATTTTCAATGTAAATGTGAATATTCATGACGCACCTCCTGCGCAATATAATATATTATAGCATATTATACTGTGACAAGGCATGCGTCCGGGGTGAGCACACTATCGCGACAGCCTGTTACGAGCAATACCGTAGTTTTTAATACGTGAAAATTGAAAAAGGCAAAAAGGGCTAGCCTGGCATCGCAAGTTAGTGCATTGATTCTATGATGCATTTTTTCATCGCAAAAATTCATCGCAAAAATTTGTGGCGCCAAAAGGAAAATGTCCCCTTGAAACCAAAACGAAAATGTCCCCTTGATGAATAATTTGTCACCATAACCTTGTCGACTAAAACAGGGAGGTGATTACTCATGGGGGACCGTATGACCATACGAAAAAAAGAAT
>ORMF011181659.1_pt1 | contig 10880 bp, 6 predicted proteins | sample 1779871 | NCBI WGS metagenome assembly ORMF01 (sample SAMEA104232316, study PRJEB22302) | groundwater metagenome | biome: forest; feature: aquifer; material: groundwater | place: USA | collected 2011-08-07 | depth 5.4 m
ATGTCTGGTTCTTTCCGGAAGTAGGCGCGCAGAACATACTTACCTTCTTCAACCTGCTGCAGGCGGACGGGTTTAATCCGCTTATTTACAAAGGCACGCGCTATTTGCCTTCGCATACAGAGCATTTCCCCACAGGTGTGCGCGAAGCGCTGGGCAAGTCCTTTACGCCGGGCGAGCTTTTACGCCGCATGGAGCGGCGGCACGTCGATACCGGAGAATCTGCGGAAACCATCCTCAATCGGATCATGGAAACCGCCCACGGCGTCGAAGATGCTGAACATGGCGAAGGCTTCTGGACAGATCACTGGGCCTATAACCTTGATTTACTGGAGAGTTTTCTGGCGGTCTATCCGGAAAAATTCCAATCGCTGCTGTTTGAGGCCCTTGATTTTACTTTTTACGACAACGCGCATTACGTTGCCCCGCGCATTGAAAAGTACCGGCTGATCCATGGGGCGCTGCGCCAATTCCACGCTGTGGTTAAGGACCCTGAGAAAGAAGCGCTGATCCATGGCCGCGCGGAAAACCAGCACCTCATGCGCACCCAAGCTGGCCAGGGCCCGGTTTACCGGACAACGCTCATTGTCAAAATGGTTTGCATTATCGTCAATAAAGCCGCTTCGCTGGACCCGGACGGCATCGGCATTGAAATGGAGTCTGAGAAGCCCAACTGGTACGACGCGCTTAATGGCCTGCCCGGCCTGTTAGGTTCCTCCTTATGTGAAACCTTCGAATTAAAACGGTGGATCCTGTTTCTCCTGAATGCGCTTAAGCGCGTTCCCGGTGAGCCGTCGTTGCCATTGCCGGAAGAACTCAACGATTTCCTGGAAACCTTAAATACCCTGTGGCAGGAGCCGCCGGCACATTATTGGGCCAAGAGCGCGGACGCCAAAGAACGGTACCGTGCACGTATCCGTATGGGATTTTCAGGAGTTGAAAAGCCCGTCACCGGCGAATCGCTCAAACTTTTCCTCGAGGAAGCCCTGAAGAAGGTTGAGCGCGGCATTGCGCTGGGATTTGACAAGAAGTCCCGCTTGTATAACAGCTACTTTTATTACGAAGCCACAGAACACGTAACCCTCAATGAAGGCGGACAAAGCGGGGTCCTCCCGACCGCCTGGGTGCGCCGAACGCTTCCTCTATTCTTGGAAGGCATGGTCCATGCGTTGCGCCTTGAGACAGACCCCAAACGCGCGCAAGCACTGCATGAGGCGGTTGAACGCAGCCCGCTTTACGATGCTAAGCTTTCGATGTACCGCATCTGCGCCTCGCTTCTGGAGGCATCCGAAGAAATCGGCCGCTGCCGCATTTTTAATCCCGGATGGCTTGAGCACCAATCAATCTGGCTGCATATGGAATATAAGTATTTACTGGAACTGCTGCGCAGCGGGCTTTATGAGCAGTTCTATAAGGCGCTCAATAAACAGCTTATCCCCTTCCAACCGCCCGCACGTTATGGCCGCAGCGTGCTTGAAAACAGCTCATTTTTAGTCAGCAGCGCTTACGCAAACCGGCAAATGCATGGGGCCGGGTTTGTTGCGCGATTAAGCGGGGCCACGGCAGAGTTCCTGCACCTGTGGCTGTGGATGGCAATCGGCAAGGCGCCTTTCAGCGCCAATGAACGGGGGGAATTAACACTGCGCTTCTCGCCGATCTTGTCTTCAGATTTTTTCCCGGCCAACGGCAAATTGGAAACAGTTTTTCTAGGCCACACAAAACTCATTTATCTTAATCCAAAACAGTTGCCTACTTTTGGCCGCCGGAAAGCCGTGCCCAGCACCATCAAACTTTACCCGCATTCTGGCGAACCCGTTACCTGCAAAAATGGGATCGTTCCCTCCCCTTACGCTGCCATGACCCGTGCCGGGGCCATGGCCAAGATCGAAGTGACTCTTTCCCCGGAATAGGGTGCTAGCTTTACCACGTAAACTTAAGCTGCTTCTCTTCTTCAGGCACCCGGTTCTCCGCCATCAAGTTTTGCCTTGTTGGCAGCTCTTGATTTAACCCTAACCGGCTGGTCCATATTTGCCACAACTGCTCTACGGTTGATTGCCAATGAACCCCTTGCGCATGGAACCTGAATCCGAAGCGGGAATCATTAAGAGCGCCTGAGCGCGCTTGCCGTATGTGGCTTTCAATTTTCCGTGCACGCAACGGCATGGCTTCGGCTATGCGCTTTAAAAAAACAGAACGCACGCTGCCAGGCAGGCGCAGCGGCGTGTAAAACGCAAACTTAGCTCCGCAGGCTTTGGCCCGCTTAAGCAACAGGGGAATATCTTGCTCGTTTAAACCGGGAATAACCGGTGCTACCCCGATGCCGACAGACAATCCTTCATCCGCCAACAGCTTCAGCGTTTCAAACCGCCGGTTAACCGTTGGGGCCCCAGGCTCTATTGCGCGGGCCACGGTTTCGTCATGAAACGGAATGCTGATAGATATGTGCACATCGGCCTTTTGAGCAAGTGGTACCAGCACATCCTTGTCGCGCTGGATAAGCAAAGATTTCGTAATAATAGCTGCCGGGTTGCTATGCCGCACGCAAGCCTCAAGGCAGCCGCGCGTTAATTTCCAGGCCGCTTCCAACGGCTGGTAGCAATCCGTCACCCCTGAGAACATAATCGTTTCTTTCTTCCACCCCCGGCTCTTCAATGTTTTTTCAAGCAACGCAGGCGCATTGCGCTTAACAATAATGCGCCGTTCAAAATCGGTGCCGGCGCCGAAACCCAAGTATTCATGCGTTGGGCGGGCATAGCAATACGCACAAGCATGAAAACAGCCGCGATAAGGATTAAGGCTCCAACGAAACCCGATGTCGGGGCTGTTGTTGCGCGAAAGAATGGTTTTCGCTTTTTCCTGGTAAACTTCCAGCTCAACAGAGGGGGGTTCGCCTAGCAATTCGCGGTATTGCGTCAGGTAGGGATTTGGGGGATTCCAAACACGTAAAGCGATATTTGCCATGGAGTGGTCTCATGGCAAATATACTAGACTAATGTCTGCTTATCAAGTGATTTAAGCAAAAAGCTTAATCAGCAGGGCGTTATTGAGATAATTGAAATCAACCGGCTTAGTGATGTATTCGTAAGCTCCTGCCTCCATGATTCTTTTCGCTTCCTCTGCATTCCAACAGGCGGTTACCATGGCTACCGGTAATTGCGGGTCAATCCGCTTGATTTCTTTAAGCGTTTGCATGCCATCCATAACCGGCATCATCACATCCAGCAAAACCACATCCGGCTTGCGCTCACGGATCCGCTTTAACCCATCCTGGCCGTTATGCGCCAGCACCACTTCATATTCGCCTGTTTTTTCCAGGTTCAGTTTAAGCAGGCGCGCAAAATCCACCTCGTCATCAATAACCAGTATTTGTTTCCTGGCGGCTTTCTGCTTGCGAAGCAGCATTTCGGTAATCACCCGGTAAAGCTCCTGGTGGTCAACCGGCTTGCTGATTAAAGCATCCACTTTGCGCGTAGTGGAAGCGGTCACCGTGCCGGTATCATCGTGATAAACAGTCATCAAAATAACCGGAAGGTCCGGTTTAATCTGCTTAATGGCATCCGCTGTTTCCTGCCCGTTCATGCCCGGCATGTTGAAATCCGTGATGACCAAATCCGGCGCACGGGCCGCCACTATCCGCACGCCTTCTTCTCCCGAAGCGGCGGTTATAACTTCATATTTCTCAGTGCGCTCCAGGTTCAGTTTGATCATTTTGCTTAAATTGACTTCGTCATCGATCAAGAGTATTTGCGCTTTAGCCATCCGCTCCCCTACTAGCCGGCAAGACCACACTAACCGTCGTCCCCCGGCCCTCTTCACTTTCAATACTGAATAACCCGCGGTGTGATTCCAGAATTGTTTGTGTGATCGACAACCCCAACCCGGTGCCTTGGCCCGGGGATTTGGTTGTAAAAAACGGGTCCCAAATACGGTTCATCAAGTGTTTAGGAATGCCGCTGCCGGTGTCGATAACCTCGGCAAATACCCCCCATTGGCCCTCCTGCCAGCCGGAAGGAACCTGGTGGCTCTTGGCCAAATCCTGCGCTGTCACGGGCCTGGCATACATGCGTATGGTCAAATTCCCTCCTTTGGACATGGCATGAAACGCGTTGATTATCAGGTTAACAAACACCTGGCGCAATTGATTTTCATCCGCAACCACCTTAGGTAGATTTGGCTGCGCTTCTAAAGATACCGTCACTTGGCTGCTGCGCAGCTGCGCTTTAACCAATTCCAGCGAGGAGTCGATTAGCGGCCCCAAAGAAACCGGAGCGAGAACCATGGTCGCTGGGCGCGCAAAGTCCAGTAGTTCGCGGATAATGCGGTCTGCCCGTTGCACCGCGTTGCGCATCATCTCCAGGATCTCCTGCTCCTGCCCCTCTTTAAAAACAGGCAGCATGTCCAAGAAGCTTACCCCCTGCAGGATAATCGCCAAAGGATTTTTTACTTCATGGGCAACGCCTGCCGCCAATTGCCCGATGGAAGCCAGTTTTTCCGATTGTGTCAGCTGCGCTTGCGTTTCTTTCAGGTTCCAGTACGCTGCCTGTAATTCATCCTCGGTTCTTTTCCTGTCGGTGATGTCTTCCACGGTCCTCACATAACCCAATAGTTGCTTGCCGTCATGCATGGGAGCAGCCAACACATGGGCCCAGACGACGCTTGCGTTTTTTCTAAGAAACCGGTGGACATTTTCGTAGCGCGATGACTTGCGCACAAAGTCGTACCATTGGCTGTAAACGCGCGGCCGGTCATCCGGATGCACCGCATTGCTCCAGCCTTCGCCAAGGCATTCCGATAAAGTGGTGCCTGCAATTTCTTGGTACCGCGCATTCGCATAGGTGCAATGGCCTTGCGGGTCGGAAACAACCAGCCCTAAAGGTGACGATTCGCTGATTGCCCTGAATTGCGCCTCCCTTTGCTGCAGTGCTTCCTCCACCTGCTTGCGGCCGGTGATATCAAAAATAACGCCGTCTAGGTGAAATTCCCGGCCCTGTTCCATAAACGAACCGCGGCCGCGCATCTGCACCCACCGTAGCGTGCCGTCCGCATGCGTAATCCGGTATTCCACCGAATAGGCTTCTTTCCGCTCAACCGCATCGAGCACCGCTTGCTCAACCAGCAGGCGGTCTTCCGGATAGATCAAACTGGCGTAGGGCCTTACTGTGTTATCAAGAAATTCGGGCGCCGGGTATCCTGAAATTGCCCCTATAGGGTCGCTGATAAACTCCATCGTCCAATTGGAATCACAGGCACAGCGATACACCGCGCCTGGAATGTTGGAAACCAGCCCGCTAAAACGCAGGGCGCTCTCTTCAATGCGTTGTTTCGCTTCTTCCCGCTCTGTTATATCGCGCGAATTAATGATCAGCCCGCGTACGGCAGGGTCCATCAATTGATTCGTGCCGATGGCTTCAAGCACCCGCCAACTTCCGTTCTTGTGCCGGAAGCGGAAGACCGCGCTTCGCGTAGAACCTGGAAAAGGCAAAGCGGCGGCGATTGTTCCAAGGGTCTTGGCCTTGTCATCCGGATGCATATAATCGAAAATGTTTTTGCCGGTCAGCTCTTCGGGCGTATAACCTAAGATGCGTTCAGCCGACGGGCTTTCAAAAAGGATGACCCCGCTTGCGCTGAGAATGGTGATCACGTCCTGCGCATGCGCGATGAGGGCGCGAAAATAAGCTTCGCTTACGCGCACATCAGCGCTCATTTTATCCGCCAATTTAAGCGCGCGGTCCCGCGAGTAGGCAAACGTATGAAGCGCGATAAAAATAAAAATGCTGAGAAACACTCCCAAACCAATGACTATAAGCGGCGTGTAACGTTCGAACCGGTTGAGGCCAAATCCGGATTTGCCGTTAAATACCAAAGTCCAATGGCGGGTAGCTATATCGATATTGCTGAACACCCGCAAATCGCCCCTGAGGGGCTCGCGTGTTTGAAGTTTCTCCTTGTGGGAATCATAAAGAAGCTTTTCCCTGGAAGGGGCTAAACCATCAAACACTTCAAGATCAACCTCATTCAATTGGCCTAATGAGCTTGTTAGCTGGGGAATCAGATCAGCTGAACGAAAAACGCCTACGATATAACCTTGCAGCGCATTTTGCCTATCTTGAAGAGAATCCAGCGGGACCATATTGCGGTAAATAGGATTATAAACCTGAAAGGCGGGCCCTGTTTCAGCTTTTTGTTCATCCATAAACAGGTGGATAGGCTCTGTGATGGCTACTTGTCCGGTATCCCGGGCCCGGCTGGCCGCTGCCCAGCGGGCCGGTTCTCTTAAGACATCACGGCCCAACAATTGAAGCTGCTCATCGGTGTGCGGCTCAACATACTTGATAAGCAGGTACTCGGGCCGGGATCCTTCCGGAAATACATGAAAAGCAGGATACCCTTCCGGGCGCACGGAGGTATCTTTTTTGACAGAGTCGATAAAAGCGTCCAGGTTTTTAGCGGAAACGCGTTCCACAAACTCTACAGCAAACAATCCCGGGAAACGGTCCAGAAAATGAGTTCCCTTTACATAAGCTTGGAACTCGTCGCGCTCAACACTTTTGCTTGCCACGTACAGCCCCTGAAATCCGCGCAGCCCGTCCAGATACAAACTGAGTTGCTTATCGATGGCCCCGGCAATCTCTGTTATGCGCTGCTCAAACACGCGGTGCGAGCGGTCGCGTATGGTTTGCTCGGTAAAAAAATAGGCGAAGAGTGTAATGCTCAGCCCGACAGCCAGGGCAACAAAAGCAAGGATAATCATGAAGTTACTGCTTTTCCCGGGGCGGCTATTCAGGGCGGTTGTCATTCGTCAGATGGGCTGTTAACAAAAAGCCCAGGCTTGAATTGTAGCATAGTTTAGAACGCCACATAAATTACGTGTGCGGTTTGGAGAATCCCGCTTTCCTCAGGTACAATCGAGGATATAGGTGAACAGGAGTCTGGCCATCATCACCAACAGGCAAGTGGACGAATCTTGGCTCAACCTGACTGAAGCGGTGCTTGAGCGCCTTCAAGGGCGTTTAAGCCTCATTCAACCGCAGGAAGAACGCTACCAATTGGCGGCAGCAGCCCTGGACAATGCCTACAAACAACACCACCGCGACCATTTCCCCCCCGACCTGACCGAGCAACAGCGGGCGCAATTCCTTGAAGAGCTGCTTGCTTACGGCATTATTGAGCGCTTTTTGATCGACCCCGCGGTTGAAGACATCATGATCAACGCCACGGAGCCTATTTTTGTCCATCGAACCGGCGAGGGGCTGATAAAAACAGACCAGCGTTTTGCCACCAACCGGGAGCTGTGGCTTTTTATCAAAAAGCTCATCGTTTTTGCAGGAAGGCAGGAATTTGAGCAAATTAATGACGTTGAACTGGCCGATATCCGCGGCCGCGTCAATATTGTTGCTTCGCCCTTCGGGCCGCAAATCACCATCACCCGCGGAAAACCCCAGCCCCTGACCATCCTTCAGTTAATTGAATGGGGCATGTTGACCGCCGAGCTGGCAGCCCAGTTGTGGCTTTATGTGGAAGGCTTGCGCATCCGGCCCGCAAACATCATTATCGCCGGAGGCCCGGGCACAGGCAAAACCACGCTTTTAAACGCGCTGCTTAGCTTTATCCCCTGGAATGACCGCACTGTCATCATTGAGGACACCCTGGAGTTGAACACTGCGTTTTTAGAAGCGTGTTCGCGGCTGGAGAGTTCCCGGCAGATTCAGACGCCTGATTTGGTCAAAAACAGCCTGCGCATGCGGCCGGACAGGATTTTAGTGGGCGAGGTCCGCGGTAAAGAAGCGCAGGACATGATGACAGCGATGAGCCTCGGCAAATACTGCATGGGCACCGTACACGCTTCAACGGCGCGGGAAACGATCTTGCGCCTTCAAAACGAGCCCATGAACGTGCCGCCCATCCTGGTAAGTTTGGTGGATGTCTTCATTATCATCAGGAAGCTGCAGCGCAACAACCAGATAACCCGCATGGTCTGCGAAGTGGTTGAAACCGCGGGCATGGAGCAGCAAATTGTGCTCATTTCGCAGGTATGGCGTTATGATCCTGACCAAGGAAAGACAATAGAGGCGCTTCCAAGCAGCACTTACCGCGACCGGCTGGCAGTTGAATCCGGATTGAACACCGTCTTCATCATCGAGGAGACAGCCAGGAGAGCTAAAATACTTCAAGCGATGGCTGCTTCGGGGCGATTCAAGGATATTGATGCGGTGACACGCTTCTGCCAATGGTACAGCTTAGAACCTGCTGCCGCCTTAAAAGACTTAAGCCTGTCGCTTAAAGATAGTTAGCCGTCTCCAGGATAGAAACATAGTCAGCCACGCCCGCCTTCAAATTCATCAATGGCTTTTTGTAGCCTGCCGCACGCAGTTTTGAGACATCTGCTTGGGTGAAATACTGGTACTTCTCACGCAGCGTCTGCGGCATCTCGATATATTCAATCGCCGGCGGAAGTTTAAGCGCCGCGAAGATGGCCTTAGCCAAGTCATTCCACGATTGCGCCGTCCCGGTGCCTAAGTTATAAATCCCGCCCAGGCGCGGATTATCCAGGAAAAAAGCCATCACATCCACCGCGTCTTTGACATAGACAAAATCCCGGCGCTGTTCCCCGTCGGCATAATCCGGGTGATACGATTTAAAGAGGCGGATTTTGCCGGTTGCTTTTACCTGTTGGTAGCCTTTATGCACCACGCTGCGCATGTCGTCTTTGTGGTATTCGTTCGGGCCGTAAACATTGAAAAACTTAAAACCCACCAGCTTCTTCTGCAGGCTGTGTTTTAAAACCCAAAGATCAAACACCTGTTTTGAATACCCGTACATATTAAGTGGCCGGTAGCGCGGCGTGTCGTTATCGCGGTCAGAATACCCCGCTTCGCCGGCTCCGTAAGTGGCTGCACTGCTGGCATACAAAAAACGCTTGCCGCGCGCTAAGGCATACTCCGCCAAGGTCCGGGAGTAGCGGTAATTATTCTCCATCAGGTAGTTGGCGTCGGTTTCGGTGGTTGATGAGCAAGCACCCAGGTGGACAATCACATCAATCGCATGGTTGAGCTTGCCCTGGCGGAGATTTTCCAGCAGGGCTGCGCGGTCCAGATAATCTTCAAAGCGTTTGCCGGTCAGATTTTTCCATTTTTCCGTTGTATCCAGCGCGTCAACGACAATGACGTCTTCGATCCCTAAGCTGTTTAGCTTCCACAAGAAGCAGCTTCCGATAAAGCCTGCTCCTCCGGTAAGCAAAACCCTGGGCTTGCTTCGGCGAACGGTTTTTGGCCGGCTTGGCATCAGGACAATTCCCCCTGGATTTCCCGCTTGTAAAAAGCCATTGATGAGCGGATCACACGCACCGCTATCTCGCGCCCTTGAAGCCGGTGCACATTCACCTTCTTGTGCTCCAATACTTTATAGTCTAAAAGAAACCGCTTCAACTCGCGCAAGCGGTGCGGCGGAAGCTCCCGGACGTTTTTATAATGATTGAATTCCGGGTCATCGGCGGCAACAGCGATGATTTTATCATCCCGCCCTTTCTCGTCGCGCATCGTAATGACCCCGATAGGCTCTGCGCGAAGGATGCAAAGTGGAACAACCGGCTCCTGCCCAAAAACCAGCACGTCCAAAGGGTCGCCGTCCTCGCAGTAGGTCTGCGGCAAAAAGCCGTAATTGCAGGGATAATGGACGGCACTGTAAAGCACGCGGTCAAGCCTAAGCAGGCCCGTTTCTTTATCGAGCTCATACTTATTCTTGCCGCCGCGCGGGATTTCAATCACGCATTGGAAAACGGTGCCTGGATTTGGGCCTAATGGAACATCATGCCAAGGGTTCATTAACTGTCCATTCTAGCAAAAAGCAGCTGGTTAAGCGCCGGTTTGGGTGGGCTTTCGAACCGGACAAGTACTCGGCGGCAGGCCTAAGAGGCTGCGCGCCTGATTAAGCGCTTCGTCAATATCCCCAAAAACATTATCCTCTCCGATAAGCTCCAAGAGCCCGGCCCGTTCAATGGCAATCAACGGCTGCGAGTGGACGCCTGAAAGCAGGAAGGCAATGCCCTGCTTCCGCGATGCCTGGCACTGCTCGCGGATCGTCTGAATGCCGGTTGCATCAATCACCGGCACATCGCGCATGCGGATAATGCGGACTTTCGGTTGCCTGGTCACCTCTCCCATGGCTTCGCGAAACTTATACGAAGCGCCGAAGAAAAATGGCCCATTAATTTCGTAAATTTCAACACCCGCAGGCACCGAGCGCTTATCAACAGCGCTTGGGTCGTCTGATGCTTCGGAATCTGTTTCCTCGCGTGTAATCATGCCCACATTGGTAACCATGGCCATGCGGCGCATGAAAAGCAAAGCAGCCAAAAGCAACCCCACTTGGATAGCCACCGTCAAATCAATCAAAACAGTCAACAGAAAGGTAACCAGCAGCACAGCGATATCGCTGATGGGGCTTTTAAGCACCATAAGAAAAGCGTGCCACTCGCTCATATGGTAAGCCACAACAACAAGGATCGCCGCAAGGCAAGCCATGGGGACCAAGCCGACCCAGCGGCCGACGCAAAGCATGATCAGCAACAACACAAGCGCATGAACCATGCCTGCCACAGGCGTGCGCCCGCCGTTATTAACGTTAGCCGCCGTACGGGCAATGGCCCCTGTAGCAGGAATGCCGCCAAATAGGGGGGAAACGATATTCGCAATGCCCTGCGCAATCAATTCCATGTTCGAGCGGTGCCTGCCGCCGATCATGCCGTCGGCAACAACCGCCGAAAGCAGCGATTCGATTGCCGCCAGCAACGCTATGGTAAGGGCTGCGGGCGAAAGCTCCTGGAGCAAAGCAAATGACAAAGGCGGAAGCGATGGATGCGGCAAGGTATGAGATCGGAAGAGCAC
>ORMF011014027.1_pt1 | contig 10878 bp, 9 predicted proteins | sample 1779871 | NCBI WGS metagenome assembly ORMF01 (sample SAMEA104232316, study PRJEB22302) | groundwater metagenome | biome: forest; feature: aquifer; material: groundwater | place: USA | collected 2011-08-07 | depth 5.4 m
ATCTCCTCGGCCTCGGCAAGCTGATCGCGCCATCTATCCGGGGCGATCGCCTGGGTACCGATGGTGCCATAGAGGACCGGCCGGTTGATCGCCTCCGCGAGCCGCCGACCGACCGTGCGGTCGCCGCCGAACTGCACCACGCCGCGGCCCAGTTCGTCGACGATGCCGGCGATCTCTAACAGCTCCTCGTCGGAGGCGACGTTGGTAGGCGTGAGCCGGCCATGCAAGTCGAAGTGGCGCAGGTTGCGCTCGAAGGAGACGCCGATGGCTCCCGCCTCGATGCCCTCCCGGACAATCGCTTTCATCGCAGCGATCTCTTCCTCAGTGGCATGGCGATCCTGAGAGGCGTCGCCCATGACGTAGCGGCGGACGGCGGAGTGACCGACGAATGCGGCGATGTTGACGCCGAGACAGCGGTCGAGCGTTTCCAGGTATTCCGGGATGGTCTCCCAGGACCATTTGACGCCGGCCTGCAATGCCTCCAGTGGGATCGCCTCGACGCGGGAGAGGATTTGGAGCAGCGTGTCGCGGTCGTACTCGTGGGCGGGCGCAATCGCCAGGGAGCAGTTGCCGATGATTACGGTAGTGGCGCCGTGATAGCAGGAGTAGGTGCAGAGGGGGTCCCAGATCGCCTGGGCGTCGTAATGGCAGTGGTTATCGATGATACCGGGGGCAACAGCGAGGCCGTCGGCGTTCAGCGTCCGCTTCGCCGGCCCATGGACCCGGCCGATCTCGGCGATGCGGCCCTCCTGTACGGCGACGTCCGCGGTGAACCCTGCCGCTCCCGTCCCGTCGATGACCCTGCCTCCGCGGATGATGAGGTCATATGCCATCCTATCCTCCTGCAATGAACTCCCAGGTAGCCCGGTGTCTCGACAACATGGGCGTCAGCGTCAGTCGTCGCCATGGCATCTTCCTCCTGTCCTCGTGATGAGGTTGCGTCCACAGACCAGCGCGGTCTTGTTGTGCATGGGGACTAGCGGTACTGCTTCCTCCTCTTGATCCGACTCCTCGCCCGATGCGGGCATGCTGACACATGATTGTTGCTGTACAATAGGCAATTCCCGATGGTTGTGAAAGGAGATCCCTAACTGTAACGACCAGAGTATTGGCGCTTGGTAATCCGATGTCAATATTGTGAACAGCATCACAATATTCACTCTGCCTTGGGTGGTTAAATCAAGGTTCAGCGGATGTTCGCCGTCACGCCGACGCGGGTTCGATGCACCCCGGCCTGTCGTTCTTGGGCGAGTTGACGACCGTCGACACCTCGAAAGCCTCCATCTCCCCTGCGGGATAGGGCACCAGCAGACCGCGGAGGGTGGCGACGTTTCGTCGTCTCGGGTTCGAGCCACATCTCTTCAGCTGCGTTCGGGAGGATGACCAGCATCCGGATCGAGCGCATAAGAAAGTTCAAGACGTCAGATGATGTAGCGCTGGTAGCCGCCGTCGACGTTGACCGTCGTGCCGCACACAAAGCTGGCTGCGTCAGACGCGAGGAACACGATCACGTTGGCGATTTCCTCTGGGCTGCCTAGACGGCGGAGCGGCACGCTCTGGATTAGCTCCTGTCGCGTTACCTGCTCGTCGACCCCCCGCCGTGCCGCATCTTCCTGCCAGATCGTGGTCAGCAGCCCTGTGTCGACCCGGCTCGGGCAGACGACATTGACTAGAATATTGTCGCCGGCTAGTTCGTCGGCCAGGGCCTTGCTCGCGGCCAAGACACCCGCGTTGGTGGCCCCCGCCGCGAGGGCGCTGGGCAGCGGGTGCTTGCCGGCCTGGCCGACTACGTTGACCACCCGTCCCCACCGGGCGCGCCGCATGTAGGGCAGGGCCGCCCGCGTGAGCATCATGAAGCCCAGCAGTTTCGTGTCCAGGCTGGCGCGCCACTCCGCCTCGCTTAGCGTCTCAAGCGACCCGCGCACGTTGGTGCCCGCGTTATTGACAATGATGTCCACGCCACCCCAGCGGGCCACCACGCTTGCTACCAGCCGCGTGATGTCCGCCGGGTTCGCCATGTCGCCCTGCACGGGGAACACTTCGGCCCCGCTCTCGTCTGCGAGCCGTATGGCCGCCTCCTGCAAGGGGCCTTCCTGGCGGGCGCAGATCGCGACCCGTACCCGCTCGCGCCCGTGACGATCGCGACCCTGCCCGCTATCCCCAGGTCCATATGCCACCTCTTCGCATGGACCAGCAAGGCCTGGCAACCGTATCGTAGGCCGGTCGTGGGAAGTACGCCCTTTTTACCGTGGTGGCGCCTTCCGCACGAAGGAGCGAGCACCGTGGCCCTGCTGCCCTCACGCCCGATTCTACCCTCGCCCCTGCGCCTGCGCAACGGCCGCCGCGGTCCCTGTCGTCCTCTCCGACAGGCGGAGTTTTCGGGGCACCAACATCCGAGGCTTTGGGAGGTACTGACGCCGGGCATCGTGGTCCTCGAGGAACCGGCGGCACTCATCGCCGGTGAGCCAGGCGCGGAATGCACCTTCGTCGGCCCAGGTCAGGTACACCCTGAGCCCGTCATCCCGCTCCACGAACTCCCGGTCAACGGCTTTGGGCAGGCCCGAGTAGAGGAAGTAGCAGAGCCAAGTTTCCTGACGGCGCTGGTCCGCCGGGGATGGGCAGGGCGTAGTAGACGCACATCCGGTAGCTCATGTCCCGATGGTAGGGACCGGGCTGGGTTAGGACAAGCGCCGGTGGCAGAGGTGGACAAAGTACTGACCCGTTCGCTACCCTGCGAGCACGATGGCTGATGTTAACTCCCCGGTATAAGGCCCCAATGACCAACCCCGCCAACCGTTGGCTCCGAACGAGAAGCGTGTCGGGAGACGTCTACGATGCGACCTATCCGCGCCGTGCCGCCGCGGGTGAGGACGTCCACGGCGAGGCGAACTTTGTCCAGCGGCTCGCTCCTACGTCGGTGCTCGATGCGGGCTGCGGCACGGGCCGGGTGGGACGCGAGCTGGCCCGCCGAGGCCTGGACGTCGTAGGTGTTGATCTCGACCCAGAGATGCTGGCAACCGCGCGGCGCGTGGCACCCACCGTGAACTGGCACCTCGCGGACCTTATGACCGCTGACCTTTCCTGGACATTCGACGCGGTCGTCTTGGCAGGCAACGTCTTGATCTTCCTCACCCCGGGTACCGAAGGCGCGGTGCTCGCCAAGTATGGCTCGCCATGTGCACCCCGGGGGGTGGTTGATCGCGGGTTTTCAAGTGATGCCGGGACGGTTGACCGTTGATCGATACGACGAACTGGCTGGGAACGCCGGCTTCGTGCTCCGCGAGCGCTGGTCGACATGGGACTGCGATGCGTGGCATGCGGGCGGCGATTACGCCGCGTCCGTGCACCAGTTGGCCAGGCAACCAGCAGCATAGCCGATGGGCGAGACCATGCAACCCCGTGTGCCCCGCTGGGCCGGCCTCTATCTCGTCGGCAATGTGGCGCTGTTCATTGCCGTCGGCGCCGGCCTGCGGGCGAAGGCCAACAGCGAACCACCCCAGGTGGTTGTCGTCACCTCGACGGTCGTTGCTGGACCCGTCGCGACCCGCACTCCCTACGCTTCCTATATCCTCCAGGGCGACGTGCTGGACGCCCAAACCGAACAGCCCATTCCCCACGCCGTCGTCTTCCTCAATGGGTACCAGATGGCCAAGGGCTCGTTTCGGTTCACCATCCCTGTCGATTACAAGGTGGTGCTGCGCGTGGAACCAGACGGGTATGATCCGGTGGAACTGGGCATCAGCGGGCACCTCTTCAACGACGGCAAGACCCTGAAAGCGCCGATCCGGATGAAACGGCCGGCGCCCCGGTTCGACTGAGCATGAACACCGCTGACCAGGCCCGCATCCCACGCGCCATGCTGCGGGAGCTGTACATGGTCCAGGTCGCAAAGCGGGCCCTTGAACCGGGGTGAGCCCGGAATGCGGCCAGGCCCTGGAGGTCATCGACACCTGGGAACGGACCTGCGCCACTCCGGGCTGCGGCTACACCTTCAACTACTACCACTGGCCATGGCCCACGGCGCCGCTGGGACCGGAGGGCGTGTGACGACTAGCCCGCCATGCGCAGCCTGGGGATGTCTCGTTCCCGTCAGTTATGACAAACCCCTCTGCTACGAACACTGGCGAGCCTGGGACGATGGGCTGTTGGAGGAATGCCAGAAGTGCCACTGGTTCCTGGTCGATCCGGACGAGTTCGTCGCCTATTCCGAGGGCGGCGCCGAGGGCGAGTCTCCTCGGCTCTGCGACATCTGTCTCGCCCATGACGCCCCAGAATTCAACCCTTTCTTGGGTCGCCCTCCCGACCCCCGCCCGGTCAATGACCACGTTCCGCTCCAACGCCATATGCGGTGGGTGTACCTCCTCAAGCTGGCCGACGCGTCTTTCAACGCCGGCCAGACGACAGAGCTCACCATCCGGCTGCAGGAGCATCGCGACGGTCTGCAAAGGCAGACGCGGGGCAAGTCTCCAAAATTGGTTTACTTCGAGAAATACGAGGGGCACCGCTCCGAGGTCGACCCGCCGGGAAAGAGAACTCATCGACCAGACGAGAACAGGGATGGGTCAACGATGGCTGCGACGTCTCGTCGAGGACTTTCGGAGCGAACTGAGGTTGTTGGACCTGGAGGCGTAGCGAAGCGCCGGTCCAGGTGACACCATGGGAGAATGGTGGCTACTGGTGAGATGCCTTCCATGCCGTCTGAGCTCCGGGAAGGCGAAACAGCCGTTGGTGGCGCAAACGGGAAAAGGCCGGTCGGGATCATGGCTGAAAACAGCGCACCGACCCCGAAGACCAAAGCACGTCTGGCGACGTTCGCCCTCCGACCTTCGCTGGGTCTCAGGATTCGGACCGCTGAATCTTGCGCGGGTATAACGTTATGACCGGTCACCAAGGGTGCCTGTGTGCGCCCAATGACACCCCTTAACAACAGCGGTTCCAGCCCGGAATTGCGCCGGGTAGTTCGATTTCAGGGGGATACGTTGGCACCTCGGGGGGCGCGGTTAGGTCAAACCAAAGCCATACGGGAATTCGTCAGTTGGCTGCGGCGCCCTTTCGCAGCGCACCCTGGGGTGACTTAATCCCTCGGCTTGATATCGCGGTAGAGGGTAGCTTTGTCGACCCGGAAGGTAGCGCATTATTTCAGAGATTGAGGTCTTATTGCTGTCATACAGGGCCTGGGCCGCAGTGACTTTTTCAGGGGTGTTGAGAGAAGCAACCCGGGGATGGCCGCCGACTTTTCCGCGAGCGCGTGCCGCCGCTATCCCCGCCAGGGTGCGTTCCCGGATCAACTCCCGCTCAAACTCGGCCAAGGCCCCGAAGACATAAAAAAAGTTTACCGCCGCTCGCAGTGGTGTCGATATTTTCCGTCAGGCTCTTGAAACTGACGTCACTCTCTGCCAGGTGGTGGAGCGAACGGCCGAGGCGGTCCAGCCGCCAAACAACGAGGGCAACCAGCCCGGACGAAATCCAGCGCTTCGGCAAGACCAGGACGATCGGTCTTGGCCCCGCTGGCCACGTCGGAGTAGAGGCGCGCGCACCCGGCGTTGGAGAGTGCATCCTGCTAACGCTATTCGACGACAAGCCTCAAGAACTATATGCTTGGCGGTGATCCGCTCGAAGGTACCTCTCAAGGTGTATTCCCGTTGCAAGGGAGCAAACCCAACTCAAACTTGAGCGGCCAGCGATGATGCGCCTACCCCCGACTTGGAGAGATGTCTTGGCACCGTACACCACCCGACTTCAGAAGGGGGGCGCCCTACTCAACCCGCTCCGCCAGCTGAGTCTTGCCTGGGCAGAAGCCTCCGGCGGCTTGGTTCACCCCGTTATCAGCGGGGCGCTCGGCCTCACCAGCCGACGCGAGGCAGACGTGGTACGGAGGGCCTTCGTACCGAGGTTGGTTAGGAGCCAGCCACCTAACCTCTGGCGGACCGCGGCCATCTTGGAGCGCCATCGGAACGCTCCGTCGCTTGTCGTCCCTCTGCATTACTACGCAACGGCCTGTGCGGAGCCTCTGCTCTCGGACTTTGTCGAGCAGTTCCTGTACCCATTGGCCGGTACTGGACATGAGGTCGGGACCGTTCATGTCCTCCGGTTCATCGAACAGCAACCTGAGGAGCGGTTCCCGGCCGGGCGCTGGACAAAGACCGTCTCTACGAAGGTCGCTCGCGGGCTCCTCGCTGCGCTGCGGGGCTACGGAGTGCTGGCTGGTCGCAATACCAAGCGAATCGCGGCTGTGCGTCTCTCTGGCGAGGCCTTCGCGTTGCTAGCGCGCATTCGCGCTGAACTGGGCTTCCGAGGGGAAGCATCCATAGATGATCCAGTCTGGAGGCTCTTCTTCCTGGATGCCAAAGCCGTCCAAGGTCTGTTTGCTGAGGCTGCCGCTGAGCGGCTCCTTGTATTCAATGCTGCGGGCAGGGTCGTCCGTGTCGAGTTCCCGTCGTCGTCGCTGGAGGAGTATGCGTCCCTCATCGCTTCCGGAACGCCTGCGGCTGTTGGAGTCTGACCTTCTGGCAGACCCGCCGCGAATTAGCGCGTACTCGGATCTGCCGTGTGCGCTCTTTCGCTACGACCCAACCGCCGAATGGGATATGCGAGGCGAGTTGCGCAAGCTCAAAACGCGGCTGGAGAACGCGGGTAAAAGAGTGCATCTCGTTTCCTTGGCCGAATTCTTATGGGAAGCCATCGACAAATCAGAGGGACTAGCGCCCGTGGTTCAACTGGAGCGAGAGCGCGGTTGGGAGGCCGCGCAAGAACAGGTAGCCGCGTACCTCTCCGGTCAAGTCGTATTCCACCTGCCCTCGGCCATCTTGGACAGACTGTCGGCCCTGGACCCGAAACGGGACATCGGGTTGGTGTGGCGCGCCGGCGCCCTGGCGCCAGGGTTTTACCTACTCTCTAAGCTGGTGAACGAGTGGACCGGAAAGCTCTCTGTCCCAACAGTCCTGTTCTTTCCGGGCACCGCCGAGGCGGGTGAGTTGCGCTTTATGGGCCTGGTCGGTCGAGAGAGCGCCCACTCCTATCGGGTCAAGACATACGTTTAGCGGGAGGGTCGGGCATGCTGCTCATTCGCGATGTCATCCAGCGGGATCTTTCCCGAAGGATCGAAGAGATCATCAAGGTGGACCAGGCCGACGAGGCCGTGGTTTACGAGGAGTTGAGCGAGTACGTAGTGACAGGCGCCATCTCCGACTACTACCATCGGGTGCTGACCGCGATGGCGGAGGCGCCCACGACCCTCAGCGAAGCTGTGGGCATCTGGGTTTCGGGCTTCTTCGGCTCCGGGAAGTCTTCCTTCATCAAGAACTTGGGCTATGCCTTGGAAGATCCACAGGTTCTTGGCAAATCGGCCGCAGCCGTGTTCAAGGGGAGAGTCAACGACCATCGAGTGGGGGATGTTCTTGATTCCATTCACGCCCGGTTCCCGGTCAAGGTCATCATGTTCGATGTCCAGTCCGACCGCGCCGTGGAGGCCCAGCGGCGCTCAATTGCCCACTATTTGTACCGCGTCCTACTAAGGGAGCTAGGTTACGCTGAGGACTTCGACCTGGCCGAGCTGGAAATGGCGTTGGAGTCGGATAGCCGGCTGGAGGAGTTCCGCCAGCGTGTCAACCAGCGCTACGGGCAGCCCTGGGAGGACCGAAGGAAACTGGCGCTTAAGATCAACGAAGCCAGCGCTGTCCTCCATGAAATGGATCCGAGTACTTATCCCGCAGCGGACTCGTGGGCCAAGGGACTACTGAACAAAACTGTTGAAGCGACCCCCAACCGTGTGGTCCAGAAGTCCTACGATTTGGTGGCCCGCCGCTTCCCTGGCCATGCCCTCGTCTACATTGTTGATGAGGTTGGCCAATATGTGGCCGACAGCTCCGACCGCATAGAAGACCTACGCAGCGTTGTGGAACTCTTGGGGAAGGAGGGCCGCAATCGGATACAGCGTGGACAGGCTGTTGCGCCCATTTGGCTGGTGGCGACGTCGCAGGAACGCCTCGATGAGGTTGTCTCTGCTATCGGCGAGAGAAGAGTTCAACTTGCCAAGGTCCAGGATCGATTTCCCATCCGGGTAGACCTCTCTCCCACGGACATCAAGGAGATCGTCGTCAAACGGGTTCTGGAGAAGAAGCCCGAGCACCAGGCGGCGATACTGGAGCTCTACCAAAAGCATGAGGGCGCCATCAAGACGCATACGGCGCTCGAACGGACTCACCGGCGACAGGATTTGGATGTCCAATCATTCGCAAGCTTCCATCCTTATCTACCCCACCACATAGACTCGCTCTCAATTGACATAGTCTCTGGTATCCGTCGCCAGCCGGGCGCTGACCGCACCATTGGCGGGGCGACCCGCACGATTGTGAAGCAAGCCTACGAAATGCTGGTGAACCCCCGCACAAATCTCGCCGAGGCTCCGTTGGGAACTCTGGTTACCTTGGACAAGCTGTATGAGTTGCTGGAAGGGAGCTTGGCGAGTGAGGTGCGGCAGGAAGTGGCTGACGTGGACCAGAAGTTCGCCCCCGATCCCTGGTGTGGCAAAGTCATCCGGACGGTGGCTCTGTTGTCGCTGGTCCGCGACCTGCCAAGGACGCCAAAGAACATAGCGGCGCTCCTTTTTTCGCAGGTGGACGCTCCCTCATCGGTTGCGGACGTTGAAGCGGCGATACGGCAACTCGTGCAGGCACAACACCTGCATGAGGCAGAGGATGGCTACAAGCTGCTGACCGTTCATGAGAAGACGTGGCTCGAGGAGAAACGCGGCCAGGAAGTGAAACGACGACAGCGAGAAGAGCTCCTTGCTGCGCAGCTCGGCCAAATTCTTGGGGCGCCAGCCTTTAAGGCTTACCGTTACAAGACGCGCACTTTCCCAATAACACCGGCCATCAACACCAACCCAGAGAACAAATCGGGGGGCCTCTCGCTGGTTCTAAGGTCGGCAGGGTCTCCGGAACAGCTGGTCGCTGCGATCGAAGCCGCGCGCCTGGATAGCCGTACGACCAGTCACGTTTACTGGGTATGCGCCCTGACTCCCGAGATCGACGCTCAGATTGCCGAGGCGGTACGGGCGGACGAGATGATCCGCAAGTACGACCGCCTGCGAGCCGACGGGAAGATCACGCCTGAAGAGCGATCGAGCCTGGATGAGGAGAAGCGGCAGCTCGGCATACTCGAAGATCGGCTGCGGGGCCGCCTCCTCCAGTCCACAGGACAGGGACAACTACTTTATAAAGGTCGCGCGCGGGACGTGTCGAGTCTGGGCCAGACCCCTGTAGAGGCCGTACCAAAGTTCCTCAGCGAGGTGGTCCCTGATCTCTACCCCAACTTTGACGATGGGGCAGTGACGCCGGGAGCCAACGATATCGAAAACCTGCTCAAGGCAGCTAACCTCGACCATCTGCCCCAGATGTACGGTGCCTCTGGCTTGAAGTTGTTCTTGCGCAGTGAGGGCGCTGTTACGTTCAACTCAGATGCGACCGTGGTCCGTCATGTCCTGGGCTATCTGAAGGAGCGGGTGGATTATGGCGAAAAACCGACCGGCCGGGACATAGAGGCTCACTTCGGCGCGCCGAGCTTCGGGTGGGAGAGTGACACGCTCCGGGCCATCTTGGCCGGACTGTTCCGCGGCGGGGCTCTCCGAGTTACCACCCGAGGCCGCACTTATGAAACGTACGCAGACAGCGACTCGTGGCCGGCCTTTACGCGCATTCCTGATTTCCGCGCCGCCAGCTTCGCTCCCCAAATCGCCCCGGACGTAGGAGACCTTGTCCGCGCCAGAGAAGCCTATATCGCTTTAACCGGGCAGGCGATAGATGCAGATCAGCAACAAATCAGCCGTGCTTTGGGCGACTTGGTCGGCGAGGAGTTGCAAACGTTGACTCGGCTCGCCAGCCAAGCCCGAGAGCACCGGTTGCCGATTCTGGAGAGCCTTGCCTCATATGAAGGTGAACTGGAAGCGCTCAAGAAGGCAGATAGCCAGAAGCGGGTCCAGCTCCTCGCTCAGGAAGGCGAGGCCCTCAAGCGTCGAAAAGAGGAGGTCGCCCGGCTCCAGCGGGCGGTGACGGACGACAATCTCCGAAGCGTCAACCGGGCGTGCGCAGTGTTGGACAACGTGTGGCCGGCGCTTCAACGTGCGGGAGCCGACGATCACCTATCGGAAGCGGCCGCGCAACTCTCGACAATGCTTGGCGAGCCCACTCTCTTTGCGTCGCTACGCGGTATAGAGGAAGCGGCCACCGAACTACAAGACAAACTGGCGGAAATCTTGGAACGCGCCCATCACCAACGGAACGTCGACTATGAGGCTGCGATTGAGCGCCTGCGGGACGACGAGGCGATGGGCAGCTTGGCAGCAGACGACCGGGCGGCGTTGTTCCAGCCTCTGGAGGCCCACCTCTGCCATGAGTTCGGCATGCCCGTAGGCCGCTCCGCTTGCGGGAAGTGCGGAGCATCGCTGGAACAATTGGAAGCTGACATTGCGGCGGTCGACCACTACGTACGAGAGACCCATCGCCGGTTGGCCGGGCTAATCGCTCCCGAGAAGCCAAGAGTGGTCGTGCGAGCAGCTGACTATTTTCGAAGGATCCAGGAACCTGAGGACCTGCCGCCGGCAATCGAGGCGTTCCAGGAAGCGATCCTGAAGGCGTTGGCGTCCGGCTCTATCGTGATTGTCGAGTAGCAATGGACCAGGCAACACGTAACCAACTCCGCAACGCAGTTACCGGCTGCCGGCGCGTCCTGGAGCAGGACATACTGGACCAAATGGAAGGGGACTTCGGCATCCACCATGACGGTCGCGTCGAACCGGAGACCGCTGTCTCCCACCTGGGGCCTGAGGCTCTGAATGCCCGACGCCGGGCTGTCGCCGTAGTGGAACACCTGATAGGTAAT
>ORMF011177466.1_pt1 | contig 10878 bp, 9 predicted proteins | sample 1779871 | NCBI WGS metagenome assembly ORMF01 (sample SAMEA104232316, study PRJEB22302) | groundwater metagenome | biome: forest; feature: aquifer; material: groundwater | place: USA | collected 2011-08-07 | depth 5.4 m
CTGGTTCTTTATTTCTATGCTTCCCGTGATGAATATCATTCCGTTGGCCAATATTATGGCAGACCGCTACCTCTATCTGCCCATCCTGGGTTTCTGTCTGCTCCTTTCAATCACGGTAACATACTTGAGAGCCGTAATAAAATATTCTGTAATCATTCCTTTAATAATATTTTATATTGTCATGACGGTTAACAGAAACAATGTTTGGCGGGATGAATTTACGCTATGGTATAAATCTTCTCAAAGCCCGTTATGCAGTTTTACGACATATAATAATCTGGGAACGCAATACAACAAGAAGGGTTATCCGGATACGGCTTTAAAATGTTATCAGAAAGCACTTCAAAAGGCCCAGGAGGTTGGATTCACACACTATGCTACGGTGTACTATAATGCGGGAAACGCCTATGAAAAAAAGAATATGCCGCACGAAGCAGTTACCGTATATAAAAAGGCGGTTCAGCTAAAACCTGATTATCAGCAGGCGCATAATAACCTTGGAAAGACTTACTTTACCTTGGGTCAATATGACGATGCACTCGCTGAATACAATAATGCCCTTAAGATTGACCCCGACTTTCCCTATGCATACAACAACATGGGCGTTCTCTACAACAAACTCGGCAGACAGGCGGATGCTGTCGCTGCATATAAAAAGGCCCTATCGCTAGATCCCAAGTACGCCGATGCATATTACAACCTGGGTAACATTTACGAGGCAAGGATGCAATACGACCTCGCCTTAGAGGCATATCAGTCAGCACTTACATTTGATCCGACACAGGTATATGTCCATAACAATCTGGGCACTATTTATGATAAAAAAGGCCGTTTAGAAGACGCCATTTCGGAATATACATATGCAATAAAACTCGACCCAAAATACCCGTATTCCTATAACAACCTCGGCGCCTCTCTTACCAAAAAAGGTGACATGGACGGTGCACTGGCTGAATTTCAGAAGGCCGCGGCATTGCTCCCCAGCCAACCCGATTTCCATTTCAACATCGGGTATACTTACCTCCGGAAAAACGATTTGGATAATGCCTTAAAAGAATTTGAAACCACGCTAAAAATAGCCCCTTCCCATGCGGAAGCCCTTTTTAGTATCGGAAATGTTTATCACAGGCAGGGGCAGAAAGAAAAGGCCGCAAAGTCATGGCAGGCAGTCCTGAGCATAAACCCAAATCATGGAAAGGCAAAAAAATGTTTGGAAATGATTACCAAGTGAGAAACGATAGTAATAAATAAAGTTGTCATTGCGAGGGCTTAGCCCGAAGCAATCTCTCAAATATCAACTCATTTATGACGTTTACTCTATATATAACACTTCATATAAAACATCTTGTAATTGTTTTGTAGTATCGGTAAATTAGTTATGAACTTTATTATATGCCCAAATAATAAGGTACCATGAGAAGTATTATCTGTACGAAAAGCCGTAAAATAAGAAGCCTTTTCATTCGCCTATTTCGTGTTAGGTAGCAAGGATAATAAGTATGAAATTGAACGATATTATAGTAGCTGAAATTGATGAACTTGTTGCAATAGGTGAGAGGCTTTCGAGAGAGATGCATCACGCGCGGGTAGTAGCCTTGTCCTTGAACGCATCGAAGAATTCAGGGGACACCAAATTCTGGAGTTATTATAGCGATTTCTAGCCAATTATTTAAGAATTAAGATGTGACCCTTTGGCCTCTCAAAAATGTAAAAATATTTTTCCGTAATGTACTATTAGGAATCAAGTGCTAGGCATAAAATTTATTTTAAATTTTATCTTATTTTAATCAAATAATTATCTAGACAATGGGGTCACCTTCATGACTCAAGGAAAGTGCAAGCTCTGCGGGTCTCAGGGCACGCTACGAGATTCGCATATACTTCCGGAATTCGTGTATCGGCCGTTGTACGACTCAAATCATACGGCGGTCTCATTAGACATCGAGCGGCAGAAGCGCGGCAAGTCACAGAAAGGCTTCACCGAACGGCTTCTGTGCGCAGGCTGCGAGTCTCTATTCAGCGGTTGGGAGACGTATTTCGCGAAGGTGTGGTTTCACTATACGAAGCGTTTGCGTCCGGCCTCGCTTTCTGCCGATTTAGTCACAATAAGCGGTTTGGACTACGTGCGATTCAAACTGTTCCACTTGTCTTTGATATGGCGTGCCGGTGTATCCACGCGGAACGAGTTTAAGAACGTCAAACTCGGCGCACAGGAGGCAAAGCTTCGAATTCGTCTTTTGGCACAGGAACCCGGCGGTCCCGATGATTACCCCTTTTTCGGCCTTGCGCTGCGCGATCCAACTACTGGCGGCTTCCAGGACAAGATTCTCAAAGCACCCGATGCGACGCGCATCAACGGTCACAGGGCCTACACTCTTGTCTTTGGTGGGGTTCTGTGGCACTACTGGGTGTCTGGCCACACTGTCGGTCGCATAGTGCCGGCAAAATTCAGCCCGAGCGGTGAACTCATTTTAGCAGTGCAAAACTGGACGGAGAATGTATTTGTACGTGACATGGCCTCAAAACTCGGTCCGAAGATGCGCAAGCCGCCTTGACCGCGCTGTGGGCATCCTAATGGTGGAGTGTAAGGCGTAAGACACTCATGTAACCCTGAAAGATCTTCGCCTGTTTCGTTGCTGGATTCCTTGTAATACCTAGGGTCGCATCTTAAATATCAAATAATTGTTTCTCCAAATTTATTATCGTATCACTCAGTTTTTTATTCCACATTAACTCAACATTCATCTGTTGATATTTCGTTGAAATTGCTGCACCGAGGATACCATCGAAAAATTCCAGTTTACAAAGCCTATCCCTTCTGTTAATTTAAAGCAAAAAGAAAAATTAAAAATCACTATAATAATGCAATAGAAAATATTTATTATTTAAGATGTGACCCTTTAACCTCCTGTTAACCTTCCTTTTTAGTCGGGCATGAATCCGTCCAATTACTAGACGGTTTTTAGAAAGTCAATTTATGACAGATATAAAAAAACAATTGGAAATCGCTCGACAAAGCCTGCTCGATTTGACGATGCGTAATCGTCTCATAAATTTCCGCCCTTCAAAATCCAGCACGATAAAAATTACCGACGAAATAGCCCGAGAAGTATATGACATTCTAGTTTTGCAAGAAAAAGCGATGTCCTTTCTCCCTAAAAAGGATAAAGTCGGCGAGATAAATAACGCCAACCAAAATACTATTGAGCTTCAAACGCAAAATGATTTAAGCAAAGAAGAGAAAGCAATTTTGTGGGATTTTCCTGCCGAGGAACAGCTAGGCTCTCACCATACGGATAATTATCTCCAAACGAATTCAGATCGAGAGGCGCTACAGAGGAAGCTTTTTAGAATTAATCAACAAGCTAAATCTGCATTGGAGGAACAGGGATATACGATTCTCTATTTAGCATTAGGCTTTATCGAGTGGTTTGAAAGCGCGGATGCGTTAGAGAGTAGAAAAGCCCCGTTAATTCTTATTCCCGTAGAGTTGCAACGCATGAGTGTCAAATCAGCGTTCAAATTGGTTTGGACAGGCGAGGACATAACGACCAATATTTCGCTTAAAGCAATATTGGCGAATCAAGGTATTAATTTTCCTGAATTTGAAATGCCGGAAGATAAAACAGGAATCGACATATACATAAAAAATGTTATTACCTCGATTAGCAACTTTCCTAAATGGAAAGTTTTGAATGATATACATCTCGGGTTTTTTAGTTTTACCAAATTTGTGATGTATAAAGATTTAGACTCGAATGTTTGGCCGGACGATAGCAAACCATTCGACCACGCATTATTAAAAACACTTTTTGGTTTTGATTCGGAAAATAATTCTGACAATTCCGAAGATCCTGAAATTTCTGAAGAAGATCTCGATTCTAAAATTGCTCCTCAAGACGCATTCCTTGTAATGGATGCAGACGCTTCCCAAATTCTTGTCATTGAAGATGCAAAGAAGGGCTCAAATTTAGTCGTAGAAGGCCCGCCCGGAACTGGAAAATCTCAAACCATTACAAATATGATCGCGGAACTTTTAGCAAAAGGTAAAAGCGTACTTTTTGTGAGTGAAAAAATGGCAGCGCTTGAGGTCGTCAAAAGTCGTCTAGACCGAGTCGGATTAGGAGCATTTTGTTTGGAGCTTCATAGTCGTAAATCAAATAAAAAAGATGTTCTGGATGAGCTAGAGAAAGCTATTTTTAATACTCCCGCTAAATTTCCCTCAGCTTCTGATGAATACCATCAGCTTCATGAATTAAGAAATGAATTAAACGAGTATGCGAAGGCATTGCGTGAGCCTTTTCACAAGACAGGCTTTTCACCTTTTGATTTTTATTCTCACAGAGAAAAAGCAATAAACTACTTTGATCGGATGGGCCGTAGCGCGCCTCGAATTTCAGGTATGAACGAGTGCACAAAGGAAGAGTATCTTAACGCTAAAAGAAAATTGCAAGAATTGGGAGAGATACTACCTTTTGTTGGGCTTCCAAAAGCAAGCCCATGGCGAGGATGTAAAATCGATACCGTGTTGCCTTCGGATCAGGAAGAAATCATTGAAGCTTTAAACTTTTTTGAAAAGGCACTCTTAGAGTTAAGACAGATTACAGAAAAGCTTGCCGACCTTTTTCAATTGAAGCCTCCTGCTAATCAAACAGAACTTGTAAAGGCATCTGCGGCCGTCAAAATTATTCTCGAATCAAACCCAACAGATAAAAATGTTTTATTAAATCCGGAATGGAATCAACCTAATGATCAGGCGCAAAGATTGATAAATAAGTTAGAAGAATTTGCTGAAATTTCAAGTCGGATAATTTCTAAAGTTAAAGAGAATGTTTTGGCGGAACCCATTCAGGAAATTTTCGAAGAGTTTAAAAAATATTCTCAAAGTGGTTGGAGATTCTTTAATTTGAAATATCGCCGTCTTGGTAAAAAAATAAGAAGCTTTTATCAAAATAAACCACCTAAGAAATTACTAGAAATCATCAAGGACATAGAACAGCTTTCCGTATATTGCCGTTTGAAGAAGGAATTAGCAGAAGATGAAAATGTTGGAAAAGCACTTTTCGGTTCATTCTGGAACGGTGAAAAAAGCGATCGAGAGAAATTAAAATTATTTTCAGATTGGATTGTGGCGTTTCGCCGAGAACTTTTGCATGGGTTATTGACCGAAAACTCTGTGCAGATTATTAATCAAAAAGACACTAACCAACCACTCAAAGAAGTTGTCCGTACATTTGAGACTGCCGTTAAGAATTTCGAGGTTACTTATTTTAATTTAACCCAAAAACTTGCTTTAGATTCAGCGATTGCTTTTTCTGGAAAAGAATCTGCCGAAGTTAAGCTCTCAGAATTATTAGAGCGGTGTAAATCCTGGAGTTCAGAGATTCACAAGCTGTCCAAATGGACTCAATACAACCAGCGAAGAAATGAGTGCTTAAAAACGATCGCAAATCCAGTTTGCGTTTTTTTGGAAACAAACGAGCTTATCCCTGAAGATATTTGGCCTGCTTTGGAAGCGAACTTTTCAGAGCACTTGCTAAAAGTCGCATTTTTGGAAAGAAAGTCCTTGACTAAATTTGATGGAGACTTGCATCTTCGCAAGGTTCAAAGATTTGCAGAGCTAGATCAACAGCTTGTTGTCAAAAATCAACACAGATTAATAAATAAGCTTTATGAGGAACGCCCTAAAATATCTAATCATTCTTCATCTGGGTCTGAGGCGGGAATACTAATAGGAGAGTTTAGTAAAAAGCGTCGACACATGCCTATTCGCAAACTTCTGTTTGCAGCCGGCCAACTGATTCAAAAGATAAAACCCTGTTTTATGATGAGCCCTCTTTCCGTCGCCCAATTTTTAGACCCAAAATCCATACAATTTGACGTAATCATTTTTGATGAGGCCAGCCAAGTTAAACCTGAAGATGCTTTGGGAGCATTTTTGCGAGGCAAGCAGTTGGTTGTAATGGGAGATACCAAACAGCTACCGCCAACTTCTTTTTTTGACCACATGGTTGAATCAGATGAAGATGAGACTGAATTGTCTGCCGTTGTGTCTGATGTCGAAAGTATACTCCATCTTTGCAAAGGAAGATTCCCTTCTAAAATGCTTCGTTGGCATTATCGAAGCAAACACGAGTCATTAATAGCTGTATCAAATCAAGAGTTTTACGAAAATCGTTTATTCATTTATCCGTCAGCAATAGATAAAGCCGATCATATCGGATTGTCTCTTGTTCATCTACCCGAAGCTATTTATGACCGAGGAAAAAGCTCGGTAAATCGTAAAGAGGCTAAAATTGTTGCGGAAGCAGCATTAAAACATTATAGAGAATTTCCGAATCAAAGTTTAGGTGTCGGAACTTTTAATATAAAACAACAAGAGGCGATTCTGGAAGAGATCGAGTTACAGCTACGTCTTAACCCGGAAATGGAAAATCATTTTTCTAGCGATAAAGCGGAACATTTTTTCGTTAAGAATCTAGAGACCATTCAAGGTGATGAACGTGATGTTATTTTTTTAAGCATTGGTTATGGATTTGATGAAGTGAGAAAGCTGTCACGTAATTTTGGGCCACTAAATCAAGAAGGGGGACATCGAAGATTAAACGTCCTTATTACTCGCGCTCGTGAAAAATGCGTCGTTTATTCAAATTTTCGAGCGATAGATTTATCGTTGGATGAAAATGCCCCTTTTGGTTTAAGAGCTTTAAAAGTTTTTCTTGATTATGCTGAAACCAGAAGTCTTCGCTCTGCGACTACGAGTCGTGAAGATACGGATTCTCCATTTGAAGATGCTGTTTATGAGTTTTTAACTGGCAAGGGCCATCAGGTTAGAAAACAAGTTGGTTGCGCTTCATTTCGAGTAGATTTGGCTGTGGTCGATGAAAAATATCCTGGACGATATTTAGTTGGAGTGGAGTGCGACGGAGCTAAATATCATAACTCACCAGTCGCGAGAGATAGAGATCGACTGAGACAACAGATTTTAGAAGGTTTAGGCTGGCAGATACACAGAATTTGGTCTACGGATTGGTATCGAAATAGAAAAGAAGTTGAAAAAAGACTTTTGGAAGCTATAGAGCAATTGAAGAAAACAGAGCGAGATTTCGGCTCTCGCTCTAAAAAAGAAACAGTTGATTCAAAGCCGGAAGATACTGTTCCAGATTCACAATCGAGGAATCAAAAAGAAAGGGTTGAAGAGACTGAGAAAGCACCGCTTTACCAAGTCTGCCAAAGTCTAGCCATGACCTATCATGGAGACTTGCATGAACAAACGCCTGCTAAATTAGCCGAAGCTGTTACTAAAGTCGTTGAGGTAGAAGGCCCTGTCCATTTCGATGAAGTAGTGAGAAGAACTAGGACACTTTGGGGATTAAAAAGGTCTGGAGGCAGAATAGAAGAAGCTATCCGAAGAGGCGTTGAGTGTGCAGAGGAGAAAGGAAGCGTAAAAAATAAAAAAGATTTTCTTTGGCCTAGCATTGATCGACCATTAATTGTCCGCAGAAGAGAAGAAGACCCCCTTCCTAAAATCGAATTGATATGCGATGAAGAAATTGGAGAAGCTACTAAGTGGGTATTGAAGCAACAATTTGCCACAACACTCGACGATCTTGTTATTGAAGCTTCGAGAGTGGTTGGGCTCCAAGCAACTCGATCCGAAACCTTTGAACGAATTAAAACGATTATCTTGAAACTTATCGAGGATAATTTACTAGTTCGAAAAGCAAATGGAATGATTGGTTTAGCAAGCAGAGAATGATCTATGTTTTTTAAACTGGAACAATTGATGAGGTGTGCAATGCCAAAAAAGAAATTTTCAGAAATGACTCCAAAAGAAAAGGACAGAGATTAGGGTCAGACCTTGAAAATAGAATATAAAATCTGGTCAGTCTCTTTTTTAAGTCTTCTTTGTGCTTTCTTTTGTTCGCTTTAGTAGGGTCAGGGTCAAACCTTCGTGATAATTTATATTGAACAATAAAGGTTTGGCCTGGGTCGTGCTCTAATCAACAAATAACCGAACAATCGTTACAAAAGAGGGAGAGGTTTAAATTTCAGTTAAATTAACTATGTCTTTAAAACCTTTTATGCGCCTGGTGAATTTGTAGTCGGCTGTAACAAATGGTTTACTTTCTAATCGAGACAATGCAAGAAAATATGCATCGTAGACTGTTACGTTACATTTAAAGGACAATTTTTTTCATTTGTGTAATTCTCTCCACTTTCTGACCTCTGAAACACCGCCCCACTTGCCTGATTTTTTCTTTAATTTATGTCTCTTTCCAGTATTGTAGGGTGGATTAAGCGCAAGCGAATCCACCGATTATAGTATTACTCTGTAAAAACTTCTTTTTTCAGAAAGTTTTTTTGTGTCATAAAAAGTTAAATATGTCTAAAGTTTGAAGTGAGCTAAAGTTGTGGATAATAAAGAATTTTCTAAAGAAGCCAATACAGATTACGAGGAGTGCAGTGAATTACTTGCTATTTTCATACTCTATTGGAACAAAGTAAGCCATTAACTTTAGTCACTTTAGGCACTTTGGTTGCGGCTCCGCCACACTATGCTATATGCTACAAGGGTCGTTGTAGCGACAAAGCGATGCGAAATATTGTCGACCATAACACCGAATCCCTCTATGGTGCGCACCCCCAGCAAAAGCATATCCCCCGGCTCAGCAAACACAACCTCATCTATAGTTTCAAAGCCTTCAGACCGGAGTATGGCATAACCAACGCTTCTCTGGACTATTTGCTTTGTAGCAGTCAGGAAATCCCGCCTGCGTCTCGCCCCTATCCCGATAGTCTCGAGGACATCCTTCGGCAGCCAGGTTAATTCCGAGCCGGTATCGACCAACGCCTCAAGCGGCAGAGTGCAGCGATCAGTCTCTGCGGGATTAACAGCTACTATGTTTACCTTGAAAATACTCAAATTCTTTCCTCCTCTATTCAAAGGCTGTAATGTTTTTTCAACCAAAACTCAACTTGCGAAACCTGCCATTCATAATCAACATTGATCCCCCACTGTTTAAAATGGGAATTGTGTGTGGGCAGGGTCATCTTAAAAAATATCGATATTTTCTTTTGCATTATGATACTGTTTTCTAACTCATCTTTCACCTTAAATTGTTTCATTTGTGTAATTCTCTTTTTTGCCGTTGATATTCGTCTATCAGTTTCTCAGCAGCTTCCCGCAAGAAACTACTTCTGCTTTTCTTTTTCTCTTTTGTGATGGCATCTATTTTTACCAGAGTATCCTCCGGTAAAATTGCATTTATCCTTACCATATTCCACCTCCTGATTACACAGCTTTTTTATGTATGATGATATATGACCAACAGAAACCGTGTCAAGGGAAAATGGAGTGGGATTACATTTTGGTGTGTGCTTTATATCATGCAATGTCACATGGCAATGAACGGAGAAACATCGTCATCGATAATTCGGATCGACCCTTATTTCTAGAAATATTGGGAAAAATATCTGAACAATATAGTATAGAAATGAAACGAGATGGTAAATCATAGATCAGGATGTAAGAGCAATATTATCATTTTTATGTGAAGATGTCAGTTTATTGGATATGTTCTTTTAATATTTCCTCAATTACTTTAGCTGAGTTTTTCGCTTTAAAAGCTTGATTTAATTTTTTATACATGTCTTCTAACCTCTTCAATTTTAATCCCTTCTTGTCTAGATATAATAGTGTACCCTCAACAATATAGAGTGGCGCATCATAAAAGTCGTTATTATTATCATTGTCAATATAAAAGTAGTGAAGGGTAAATGCAGCTTTTTCTAATGGCGTTTTTCCACCTTCCTCAAGAGCTAAATCTTTTAATTTAGGGATCAATTTAAAATAATATGCCTCAGAATTTCGTTCCGCCTTAATACATTGGCGAATCGCATTTGAAATTTCTTTCATTTAAGCTCAAATCTGGGAATACTATTGAGGAACTGGCGGGCTTCGTTTATCTCTTCTTCTGATAATATATCGTCTGAATAGTCAATCGGAGTGTAACTGGAAGCTTTTTTGTATGACTCAAGATTGTGAGTTTCATCTTTTAATTGGTTAAAACTTTTATCCTTTACTTTTACATATGCCTTTTTAATGCTTTCTTGTATTATCTCAGGAAAACTTACGTATTGTTTTGTATTGTTTGTTAAGCAGATAAAGTAAGATTTCTCTCTGCTTACTACTCCTTCTTCAACTAAATCATCAATGATTTCCTTATAGTCATCAATACCAGGGCCATAATCAAGCTTTACACAGCAATGTGTTGATACTAAAGTACCGTGCTCTTTCAGGGCAAAATAATTGGCATAGTAATAAGCTTTTCCTAGATGATAGATATCGGTTTTTTTATTCGGGAATAGGTTCAGCAATTCTACTATAAACTGTTTTACTTCATTAATAGATTTCATCTCCTTTCCCTCCTTATTTTATACCTTTGCATTTTGGATTTAAATTTGCTCTTAATAAAATAATATCATTAGTAAGTTCGAAAGTACATAAAAAATTCACATCCTTCGATAAATGAGGGTGTTCGAAAGTAGAAGGTGATTTATGTCTCTTTCCAGTCAATCACTTTGGGAATCTGCTGAGATGGTTTATAGCGGATAAGCGCCGATAGTAGTTCTTCGGGGTCATGAGACGTTATAATCAGTTGACGATGTTCTGCTGAGATGAAACGTTCCTGTTGCATATAATCTACGAACTTCAGGAGCAAGTCAAAATATCCTCCGACATTGAGTAAGCCGATTGGTTTTGTATGCAATCCCAACTGTGCCCAGGTAACGATCTCGAAAAATTCGTCAAGGGTGCCAAAGCCGCCGGGCATCGCAATAAAGGCGCCAGAAAGTTCCGCCATCATGGCCTTTCGC
>ORMF010424789.1_pt1 | contig 10876 bp, 11 predicted proteins | sample 1779871 | NCBI WGS metagenome assembly ORMF01 (sample SAMEA104232316, study PRJEB22302) | groundwater metagenome | biome: forest; feature: aquifer; material: groundwater | place: USA | collected 2011-08-07 | depth 5.4 m
CAGCGTCTTGATGGCGGCGAACAACGCTTGGATACTCTTGAACGGAAAATGACAAATCTTCCCGATAAAGTATATTTCAATGAGAAGCTCGCTGATGCGGTTTCGGACACGGTGCAGATGATCGAACGGCGGATCGCCAAGAAGCAAGAGACCGAACGCGCGGGTTGGAAGAAAGTAGCAGAAATATTTAAGCGCAACGATCTCGCAAAACCAGACGACCTGGCCATTCTCGAGCAATTGAGCGGAGCGTCTTCTTGACCAATTCAATGGGAAAAATCGCAAAACCCCTCTGGAAAACTAGAGGGGTTTTTGTTATCAAAAGAAAATGATATACTTTGGGCATCTATTAGAATCGTACCTCACCCTAACCCTCTCCTACCCTAGGAGAGGGAACTCGCGTCGTCGATACCTCCACTTAGAGTAAGGGGAGGTTAGGAGGGGATATAAACCTTGAACTATGTCTCTCTTCCAAAAACTTCTCATTGTCGCCGGGGTAGCCGGAACGGTCCTGGTGGCCAGTATTCTGGTACTTATGAATAACCGCCAAACGCGCGATGCCATTCGGGTGGCAGACATGACAGTGATGCAGAATATCCTTGAAATTGGTTATCATGACACGGCTGGGTACCCACTCTTGGCTGAAGCGAAGGCCCAATACGGGATCCTGGGCGAGGGGAATTTGAGCACGCTTTGTTTGAGTGCCCAAGGGAAGGAAGAATTGAAGCGATCGCCGAGTTCTTGTACGGGCAGAGTGCTACTGTCGTTACTGCCGCGAGACCCTTCGTTCGTGGGCTCTGCCGCCGGATTACCGTGTAGTAATGATCCCGATAATGCCTGTGAATACACCTATTCTGTGGCAGGGGATGGGAGCAACTATCAAATTATCTTTCGGCTGGAAGGCGCGACCGGATCGCTCCAGTGTAACGATTACCCCTGCCTCAAAACTCTTACCAAAGAAGGGGTGCGATAGAATTGAACCACATTTTGTGGTATATTGTCAGTGTTCATTTGTAGCGTCAATCAACGATATGCTCGACCAACAAGACATCCAAGCCATAGGAAACCTCGTCGACGAAAAGATCAAGGCGAATAATGTTACGAATAACGCCATTCTTTTGAGTTCTGTCGACGAAAAAATCAAGGCGAACAACAAGGAAAACAACAAGGAAATTGTGGGAATGATGGGCGAGATGGTCGAACAGATGATTTTGCCGAGAATTGATTCTTTAGAACAGAGAGTAGGTTCTTTGGAACTCACCGTGGCCAATCTCCCCACGAAAAGGGATTTGGTGGATAAAATTGCCGACGGGGTGTCGGATACTGTCAAGATGCTGGAAAAGCGATCACTGCCCACCCGGCAAATGGATCAGCTTTTTAAGCAGACAACCGCCGATATTTTTGATCAAAACAATATTGGCTCCAGTGATCAACGCTCTCGGCTCCGACAGAGCATTGTTCCAGCCACTTAAGCGTTGTGCTCTCGTTGAGTATCATCTTCGGTCTGTGCGTTGGCAGTTTCTTGAACGCTCTTGTTTGGCGCATTAAAGAGGGAAAAACCCTTGGGGGGCGTTCGATGTGTCCGCATTGCAAAAAAATGCTCTCCGTACGGGATTTAGTGCCCCTCTTGAGTTACATGTGGTTGAAAGGCCATTGCAGGGCGTGTAAAAAGAGGATTAGTCTCCAGTACCCGATTGTGGAATTTGCAACCGCGGCAATGTTTGTTGCGGTTTTGTTTTTGCGTTGGGGCAATCCAATTCTTATACTCATCGATTGGGTGATCATGAGTGCCCTCATTGCTCTGTATGTGTTTGATCTTCAGTATGGGTTGTTGCCCGATACGCTCACACTCCCCGCGATAGGATTTGTGATCATCGAGCGGCTCATGTTGGGCGTGAGCGTGCAAGACGTGGTGCTCGATATGCTATTTGGCGCAGTGATTGGTGGAGTATTTTTTGGAGCACAATGGGTTATTTCCAAGGGCAAATGGATTGGCGACGGGGATATTCGTCTTGGGGTACTGATGGGGATACTGCTGGGTTTTCCAGGGGTATTGTTGGCACTCATGATTTCGTATGCGATTGGGTCAATGGTGAGTATTGCCCTTGTGGTATCAAAAATAAAACATTGGAATAGTCGTATCGCCTTGGGACCGTTTTTGGTTATTGGCACAGTGGTTGTCTATTACTGGCAAGATGCATTACTTGTATGGTTGGGGTTTTAAAATATTTCGATTGTCATCCCCGACCGGGATCGGGGATCCAGAAAATAACGGTCGTGGATCCTCGGGTCAAGCCCGAGGATGACAATGCCGGTTTCACCCTTCTGGAGCTCATGATCGTGATTGCCATCACAGGCATTTTGACAACCGTGGCAATTGTGCAGTTCAATGATGCAAAAAAAACAGCGGCTGTGCGACATGAGGCAGAAAATTTTGCCGCGTTTGTGCGCACCACCGAAAATATGAGCCGCGTAGGCATGCCGTTGCCGAAGAATTTGCAAGTGAATTGCAATAGCGATCCCGCGGTAGAGCAGACTCCCTGCGGGGGGTACGGGGTGGTCGTGTGGACCGATCGATACCTTCGGTTTGGAGATGTTGTGAATGTTCCACAACGCGCTGCCAATGGCACGGACAAGACTGTGGAGACCGTGACATTGCCAAACAATGTCCGCATTACCACCACTACCACTCCTCCTTCCTTTCCTCCTTCCTTATCGCACACCTTAATTTTTGTTCCACCGAAAGATAAATTTTGTCTTCGGAATGCGACCAATCCCGCTATTACTCCGGCATTCACCGAAAATGAGATCTGTGGCCCGGTTGCGGATCTTACCGTGGTATTTACATTTAGGTATACAGGAATTAATTACACAAAGAGCGTACGAGTCAATACGGTCTCAGGGTTGGTGAGCGTGGAATAGTATGTTTCAGGTTCATCGGCAAGATAAATACACTCGTGCTCGCACCGGGACGATCACCACGGCCCATGGCGCCATTGAAACCCCCGCGTATGTCATGGTGGGCACGCATGCCGCAGTGCGATGCCTCACCAAGGAACAGTTGGCTCAGACGAACACACAGGTGATTATTGCCAACACCTATCATTTGTGGAAAACACTTAGTGAGACCGGGCTATCTGAATACCCGGGGCTTCACAAAAAAATGGACTGGAACCACCCGCTCATGACCGACTCTGGGGGGTTCCAGGTGTTTAGTATGGGGTTTGCCCGGGTGCAAGGGGTGGGGAAGCTGGTGAAGGTCCCCGAACGCGCGGGGAGGGAAAACATGATCGAAATTACCGAGGATGGCGTCTATTTTAACGATGAGGGTCAACGGAAATATTTGGATGCCGAGAAGTCGATTGCGATTCAGCAGAAGCTGGGCGCGGACATGATCATCGCGTTTGATGAATGCACATCGCCTCTTCATGATTACGAATACACGAAAAAGTCGCTCGAGCGCACGCACCGATGGGCGCAACGGTCGTTGAAGGCCAAAACATCCTCCCAAATCCTGTACGGCGTGGTGCAAGGGGGAGTATTTGAAGACTTGCGCAACGCCAGCGCCCGGTTTATCGGTAACATGCCGTTCGATGGCTTCGCCATTGGTGGATCATTTGGCAATTCGTTTGGCGGGACCAAAGAAGATACTTTTCGAGAGCTCGAATGGAGTGTTCCGTTACTTCCACCGGATCGGCCACGGCACTTACTGGGGATCGGTCGCATCGATGATCTTTTGTTTGGAGTGGAGAGGGGACTTGATACGTTTGATTGCGTGGTTCCCACCCGCGAAGGCCGCCACGGTTGGATTTGGACGCTTCGCGGCAAGTTGGATATTACCAAGGGCATATACAGCGCAGACACCCGACCCATCGATGAAGAGTGTGGTTGTCCTGTGTGTGCACTCCAGCACCACACCCGGCAGTTTCTTCAAAGACTGTTCAAAGAAAAGGATCCATTGGCAGGGGAACTGGCGACACTCCACAATGTGTATTTTTTTAATGACTTTATGCAGAAGATCCGGAAGGCGATTACTGAGGATCGATTTTTGGAATTTAAAGAAAAAATGTTGAATCGACTTCGCCATAACTCCTCCCAACCTCCTCTTAGCTTAAGAGGAGGAGTCGACGACGGTTCCCTCCCTTAAGCTAAGGGAGGGTTAGGGAGAGTTATGGACGACTTGTTGTTTTGTCGCGACAGTCCTATGATACACGAGTAAACACATTCGCTTCTATTAGCATCGTATTGGCTTTAATTCGTACATGTATGACCCTTTCCGAACTCCAACAACAACGGCGAGAGGCAGACAAAAATTACTGGGATAATCGCGAGACCATCGATGAGTGGACACGGCATGTGCTGGAGCGGATTACCAAGGCGGCGGACAAGATGTCGGATTTTTGTTCTCAGCGCGCTCGGAAAGTGAATGTGTCCGATGCAGTCATTCGCACAGAAGTGATCCCTGATCTTTTGGGATATGCGCTTCAGCTGGCGAATTTGTTTGAGCTGGATGTGGAAGAACAATATCAACAGCGGGTGAATGAAGTGAGAGCGAAGATTGAAAAGCGATAGTATGTTCGGCCTCAGCCCGTCTGATTTCGGTATTTTAGCATTATTGGCAAGTTTTATTGTCCTCTTTTTTATTTTTGGTCGTATTTGGTCAGTGCTTGGGATCCTCGCTGGGTACGCAGTGGGGGGAATGGCGGAGTCTATCCCATGGTTAGCCGAAAAAAGCCCGCGCGCAGCGGGCTTATATATTATTACTGTAGCAGTGGCCACCTATTTGATGCGCGTGCGCATCTTTCGGTTGAGCAAATCCTCTACCATGGGACCGTGGGTCACTAGTATTCTGTTGGCGATGGTTGCCGGAGGGTTTTTATTTTCACGGTTCCTTCTCTTCCTGCCCACAGAAACCCTCACTTCGTTGAGTGATAGTGCTCGATCGCTGTTTATGCTTCCCGTGGCCAAAATACTCTGGAACATCCTCCCTATCGTCACTATCGTTGTGGTGCGGTCGCGGCAACCCGGGCCGGTTAGTTCTTCGTGATTCTCGGCCCGTTGGCAGAATCTTCTACTCTATATCCTTTCTTTTCGATTTGTTTGCGAAGCGCATCAGAGATATGCCAATCCTTTTGTTTGCGGGCTTCTTCGCGCTGGTTGCTGAGTTTCATAATGTCTTCGGGAATCGTTGTCGACGGTAGCGTGAGGAGGTCGAGTGCGAGTACGCGGTCGCAATAGGCGATGAATGATCGCAGTTGTGTTGCATTATGTATTGCGCGAAGGCCATCCCAAACAACCGCAATCGCCGACGGCATGTTCAAATCATCATTGACTGCTTTCAAAAATCGTTGTTGCCATTGCTTTGTCTGCGGCGAAGAGAGTTTTTTTGGAAGTGAATCGTACAATCCTTTTTTTCGCAATGCGTTGCAAAGATGTTCGTAACTTTGTTGTGCTGCTTGCAACCCTTTCATACTAAAATCCATGCGCGTGCGGTAATGCGCAGAGTAGGTCATCAGCCGATACGCGAATGGAGAGAAGCCTTGTTCTATCAGGCTCGTGAGTGTGAGAAAATTTCCTTCAGATTTTCCCATTCGTCCTTGGCGGATCGTTAGGTGTTCTCCATGCAGCCAAAAGCGTACAAAGCGTTTGCCGGTTGCGGCTTCGCTCTGGGCAATTTCGTTAGTGTGATGGACAGGGATGTGGTCAATTCCGCCACAGTGAATATCAATGGGGAGTTTGAGGTATTTCATGCTCATCGCAGAGCACTCGATATGCCAGCCGGGGAACCCTCTACCCCAAGGCGATGGCCATTCCATTTGACGATGACCGCCCTGCGGGGCGCTCAATTTCCATAGCGCAAAGTCGCTCGGATGTTTCTTTCCCTCCACCACTTCCACGCGTGCTCCTGCTTTAAGGCCGGCAAGGTCGAGTTGCGCAAGCACTCCATACTGTTTGAATTTCGAAGTATCAAAATAGACACCATCGTTAATTTGGTAGGTATATCCTTTTTGTTCTAATTTTTTAATCAGTCGAATCTGTTCACTGATGTGGTCGGTGGCCTTGCACCAAACAGTAGGCCCCAGTATATTGAGCGCTTCGATGTCATGTTGGAAGGCTTGGGTATAAAATTTCGCTAGCTCCCAAACCGTTTTTCGTTCTCGCTGGGCTCCCACCTCCATCTTGTCTTCGCCTTGATCTTGGTCATCGGTCAAGTGGCCCACATCGGTGATATTCATTACATGTTTCACCCTCCAGTCATTAAGAAGAAGTGTTCGTTTCAGAACATCTTCAAAAATATACGTACGGAGGTTTCCAATGTGTGCGAAGTTATAGACCGTCGGTCCGCAGGTATAGAGACTTACAGTTTTTCCTGCATGTGGTGAAAATCGTTGTTTGGTATGCCCGAGGGTGTTGTAGAGAAGAAGTGCCATAGTAAGAGTGTGAAGTCTTGGTGATTATAGCACAGAGCAGAAAATGGCAAAATCACCATTTGTACTGCCAAGGTGAAAAGTGGTATAATAATTTCAAGTTCTGAATATTTGTGCATTACTTTTATGGTTGATACGGCATCATTTCGGCGTCCTGTTCGTACTCTCCAGAAGGACGATGCTTCGGGACACCCTGATGGTGAACACAATGACCATGTTTCGTTGCCCGGGGAGGTCAGCCCACTTTGGGTGGATACCGTCCCTCCTACGATCCCTGAGACAGCGCCAGAACAGGGCGAAGGTTCAGCGGGAGGGGAGCAGCATGGCGAATCGGCGATTCCTCAAAGCTCTGGGGCTCACGGGACTGCGAGTATATCAGCCGATCCATCAATAACGGATTCGGAGAAAATGCAGAAAAAGATCGAGTCGATTCTGTCCTATGGTCTGGAAGCAGAATTCCGTTCCATGACTCCTGCTGTCCGCGAACAGTTTCGCGTTGAAGGAGAGAAGACCGCTTCGGTTATTCGACAGTTCATTGAACGCTCCAAGGTCACTGCCAAAAAAGTTTTGGAACTTATCCGACAGTGGCTCACGATGATTCCAGGGATTAATCGATTTTTCTTAGAGCAAGAGGCGAAGATAAAGACGGATCGCGTTCTAGAACTTTCGCATCCGCATACCGACGAGTAAATTAAGCAAGAAAAGCGAGATAAGCAAGATAAGCCTAGCGGCGATCATTTCTTAATTTACTTATCTTGCTTAATTTACTTATCTTGCTCGTTGTGTTCACTTTTTTTCAATTTGGTATTTCTACTGGTGATGTGCCCGTGGTGGTCACCGCCAGCACGTTTGATGCAGAGCAAGTCCTTGGTGGATTTGCGGCATTGGTGTTGGCAAGCGCCGTCGGACTGATTGTGTTATGGCTCTGGCGACGGTTCCATGTCCACCCGGTCGAGCATCGACTCTCGTTTCAGACCGTGATATTACTCGTTACACTTCCAAAAGACGCCGCCAGCGATAAGCCGCAAGAAATGACACACGAGAAGGTTCGTGAACGCATTGCCGTGGCCGAAACGCTCATGGCAACGATCTGCTCGCTCACTCAACCGTATCGATTTTGGCGGCCAACCCGCCCCATGAGTTTCGAGATTGTTGCCATGAATAAGCGCATTTATTTTTATGTTGCCGTGCCCCGCCAATACGAGCAGGTCATCGAGCAGCATATCCATGCGCAATACCCCGAGGCAAATATCCAAGCCGTAGTGGACTATAATATTTTTCAACCCCACGGAGTCATTGCCGCTGGATACTTACGCGCAAAGCGTGAGCCATTCTTCCCATTTAAGACCTACAAAACATTAGATTCCGACCCCTTGAGCGCCATTACCAATGTCATGAGCAAGCTCGGCGAAGATGAGGGCGCGACACTCCAGATCGTTTTTACGAGCGCTTCGCGTCGGTGGCGGAAGAAAGGGAAACGGTTAGTGCATGAGATGGAAAAAGGGACACGGCTTGCATTGGCCATGATCCGAAGCCAGCGGTGGATGATCACCCGGGCGTTCTTAGATATCGGCGGTATTTTTACGCGGATGTATCGCTCGAGTGAAGAAGAGAAGCAGCGCATGCAGAGCATGAGCGGGGCGCCGCATCGCCTTTCGCCCAAAGAAGAAGAACTCATGAAACTCATTGAAGAAAAGATTTCCAAAGTGGGATTGAATTGTTCCATTCGGCTGGTGGTCAGCGCTTCGAGTTTAAGCCGCGCTCAGAGTCAACTCGAAAGCATGTACAGCGCATTCTCGCAGTACACCATCTTTGAGTACGGGAACGCCTTCCTATTACGAAGGCCGCGCGATCTCGATGGCATTCTGCATGATTTTATTTTTCGAAAATTTCGGCTTCGTCAGAGTGTGGTGATCAATAGCGAGGAGTTTTCAAGTATTTTTCATTTTCCACTCCCCACCACCGAAACACACAATATTCAATGGTTGCTGGCCAAGAACGCGGGACCGCCGGTGAACATGCCAACCACTGGGATCATGATGGGGGTCGCCGAGTATCGGGGAGAAACCGCCGAAGTGCGTATTATGCCCGAGGATCGTCGGCGCCATGTGTATATTATTGGGCGCTCTGGGGTGGGAAAATCCGTGCTCATGACACAGATGGCCATTCAAGATATTACCAATGGCAGCGGCATTGGGGTGATCGACCCCCATGGAGACTTGGTGAATGATATTTTGGAGCGCATTCCGGCTAGTCGCGCCGAAGATGTGGTGTATTTTAATCCTGCGGATATTGAGCGACCGATGGGGTTGAACTTGCTCGAGTATGACCCCAAGTACCCCGAGCAAAAAACGTTCGTGATCAATGAAATGATTAAAATTTTCGACAAACTCTACGACCTGCGCCAAACGGGCGGACCGATGTTTGAACAGTACATGCGTAACTCCATGCTCCTGGTGATGGAAGATCCCGAGAGTGGCTCTACGTTGATGGAGATCCCTAAAGTACTGGCAGATAAAGAATTTCGGACGTATAAACTCCAGCATTGCGTTAACCCGGTGGTCAAAGATTTTTGGACCAAAGAAGCCGAGAAAGCGGGTGGGGAGGCGTCGCTGGCCAACATGGTGCCGTATATCACCAGTAAGCTCACGCAATTCGTGGCCAACGACATGATGCGCCCTATTATTGCTCAGCAAACGAGCGCCTTTAACATCCGCGAACTCATGGATGGTAAGAAAATATTGCTTATTAATTTATCCAAAGGCCGGCTCGGCGATATCAACGCGTATCTGATCGGAATGATTTTGGTCGGTAAAATTTTGATGGCGTCGCTGTCGCGCACAGATATTCCTCAAGAAGAGCGAACCGACTTTTATTTGTATATCGACGAGTTTCAAAACTTTATCACCGACTCAATCGCCACCATTCTTTCGGAAGCGCGTAAATATCGGCTTGACCTTACCATTGCTCATCAATACATGGGGCAATTGGTTGAAAAGCAGGACACCAAAATTCGTGATGCGGTGCTGGGGAACGCCGGAACCATGGTGAGCTTCCGCATTGGCGTTGAGGACGCGGAGATATTAGAAAAGGAATATACGCCTATTTTTAACAAATACGACTTGGTGAACATCGAGGCGTATCACGCCTATGTGAAGCTCCTGATTAAAAATCAAGCGTCGCGTCCCTTTACGCTTAAAACTATTCCACTGTCAGGGGGCAATGTCGAACTGGCCGAAAAAATGCGCGCGTTGAGTCGGCTCAAGTACGGTCGTGATCGGAAAATCGTGGAACAAGAGATCCTGGACCGTGTGATGAGAGTAGAAAAGACGGTGGAGGAGCCGGCCCCGATTGACTGGAAACTGTAGTTGACGATTCGGCGGGTGACTCGTATACTATCAAAACTCACATCAATAACATCAATATCTAATAACACCAAATCTTATGGATCCCAATACTCCATCCAATGACGTTTTAATATCAACGCCTTCTCTCGATGTCAAAGTATTGATGGAAATGCTTGAGAACGCGACGGCATTATTGCTTCAGGTCAAAAATGCCTTAGATCAATATGCTCGGGGGAAATCCGCATCAGCGGCGAGCGCATATTCTCCTCTGTCGGTGGGATCCCCCACCAGTGATGCTCGGCCCGTAGCCCCTGCCTACACCGAAACCACAAACTCCCTCGACAGAGTGGTCGAAGGAGTGTTTAATGGTTCTTCTATGGTCGGGATGGACGGGAAAATGTATCAGGTTCCCCCGAACTATGCTTCGAAATCAAAGTTAGTCGAGGGTGATCGACTGAAGCTCATCATTCGAGAAAATGGGATGTTCGTCTATAAACAAATCGCCCCCATGGATCGGGAGCGATTGATGGGTGTATTAGAACGATCAGAAGATGGGCATGGGTTTGTTGTTCGTGTCGGAGATCGGCAGTATGCGGTCCTGTTAGCATCCGTGACCTATTATCATGGAGAGGTGGGCGATGAAGTGATTCTGTTAACTCCTCGCGGGGCCAGTAGCCATTGGGGAGCGGTTGAAAATATTATTCGTAACACGCATTCGTTTAACCCTAGCTCATTTACACCATCGTCTCCACCATCATCATCACCTACGCCTTCTTCCTTGTCGTCGTTGGCTCCTGCCCCTACACCCACGAAACCTTTATCCGGCGAGGACGCTGAGCGTTCTATCCGCCCCGCTGGGCTGGGCGATCCACTCACCTCAGATCTTGACACGCTTCTTTCTGATTTTCCAAGGTCGTCCACATCACCATCTCCGAGTGTATGAGCGATGTTCTGTATCGGAAGTATCGACCGAGTCGTTTTGCCGATATCACCAATCAGCGGGCGATCGTAACGACATTGATTAATCAACTTGTCTTGGGTCGTACGGCCCATGCCTATTGTTTTTCGGGTCCGCGCGGCGTGGGGAAGACCACGGTCGCCAGA
>ORMF012207867.1_pt1 | contig 10875 bp, 10 predicted proteins | sample 1779871 | NCBI WGS metagenome assembly ORMF01 (sample SAMEA104232316, study PRJEB22302) | groundwater metagenome | biome: forest; feature: aquifer; material: groundwater | place: USA | collected 2011-08-07 | depth 5.4 m
CGCCGCCACCATCGACGCAACCTACGTCGCCGCCAACGTCGCCACCGCCACCTACGGCGCCGCCACCCTGCATTCCAGTCCCGCTCGTCACTGTCTGTTAGCAGGGAATCATGAAAAGCCAGAGTATCTCGCGTCCGGCGATGTCCGGCGACTCCCTGCAAGCCTTTGCTTCGGTCCCGACTCGGGAAAGCAGAGTTGAGACAGAGGCAGGGCTGCGTGTTGCGCCGTTCCAAGGCGCTCACCTGGAGCAGGTCCTCCAGCTCTATGCGCAAGTGTTTGGTCCGGCGGCCGCCAGCGCATATGCAGCGCGCCGGGCATGGCAGCGCGAGCAACACCCTCTTTACGAGAGCTGCCCTGAATGGGTACTGACTGATAACGGAACGGTCAGAGGCTTCCTTTCGACAGTTGCTGCGCCCTATCAAATCGCAGGTCGGCGAATCATCGCGCATACGCCCTGCGACTACATGGTTGCTCCCGAGTACCGCTTCCATGGGATCAGGCTGATGCAGACCTTTTTTCGGACGTGCCCCAACACGATCTCTTGTGACGATATGCCTCCGACTATCAAAGTGACTCGGTGGCTGGGCGCGAAGTACGTGGGATCCTTCTACCGCTATGTGAAGGTCCTGGATGCGCGTGCGATCGGCAGCAGCCGAGGCTGGAACCAGGCGGTGTGGCCACTGCTGTACTTGGGTAACGCACCGTTGCGGTGGCAGGAGCGGCAGAGGCGAACGGCAGGCGGCCCCGCAGTCCAGGTGGTCAGGACGTTCGACGAGCGCTTCCAGTCGTTTTTCGACCGGCAGGCCGGTTCGATGCGGGCCTCCCTGGCCAAGGACGTGGCATTTCTCAATTGGCGCTATGGGGCAGGCTCGCCTCACGCTGGGCGTGAAATCGGCGTCGTGACGGAAGCTGGCGAGTTAGCTGGGTATGTGATCTTCTGCGGGAGCACGAGAGGCCACACGGGGTACATTTTGGACCTGCGGGTCCAGGAACGTGAGGCGGCAGAGGTGAGCCGGGCGCTGCTTGAGTTTGCCGCTGAGCGGCTGCGCCAGCAGGGTGCATGGTCGGTCCGTTTTTATCAACTTGGCGGACGGGCGCCGGCGATGGAAGAACTGCTCACCGCGACGGGATTTATGCGGCGTGGATGGCACCAGTTGCTCGTCCGCCTCAGCGAGGCACGTTTGGAAGCATGGGCAACGCGGGGGGAGAACTGGGACCTGGCTTACGGTGATTGCGAAGCGAGCTTTAGCGCGAGATGAGCGGCCGCGTTAGCAGCGGCTCCAAGGAAGGAAACCTGATGGACCACAAGGCAACAATCCGCGACTACATCAAAAAGATGCAGGCGAATCAAGGCCGCAAGGGATTAAACGACGACACCGCGCTCATCGAGGAGGGCTTCCTCGACTCGCTCGCGGCCGTGGAGCTGGTCTTGTTCCTGGAGGAACGTTTCGGGGTTGAGATTGACCCTGGAGAGGTTAACCAGGAGCTGTTCTATAGCGTGAACGCGATCGCCGCCCTAATCGAACAGAAGCGTCTGGCGCAAACTGTGCTGGAACAGGCATAGGCCCATGTCATACCCCGAGTTCACCCTGGCCCACATGCTGAGGAATGCGGTTGAGCGAGAGCCTCAGCACGTGGCCATCGTTGATGGCGGACGTAACTATTCGTATGAGGAGCTGTGGGAGGCAGTCTCGCGCCTGAGCTCCACGCTCCGCGAGGAGGGTGTGCGCCGGGGGGACCGCGTGGGTATATATCTCGACAAGTCGTGGGATGTCGTAGTGGCGATCTTCGCTACGGCCCGGGCAGGCGCGGCCTTCGTCGTTATGAATCCCCTGCTTAAAGAGTCGCAGGTCCGGCACATCATGATGAACTGCGGCATCCGGATCTTGATCGGGGAAGGCCAACGCGTTGCGGGGATGTCGCTGCCTGACGTGGAGGTCACTTTCACGCGGGGCAGCGGTGAGCTCCGTCTGCCCTGGTCTGGGCGGGTCCGTTCATTCGCCGAGGCTATGCAAGGTCCGCAGGCGACTGACTCAAGCATCCCATGCACTGAGTTGGACCTCGCCTCGATCATCTATACCTCAGGATCCACTGGATTACCTAAGGGGATCATGCTGACGCAGCGGAATCTCGTGGCAGGGGCGCAGATCGTGAGCTCCTACCTGGAGAACAGTTCACGCGACCGGGTGCTAAGTCTCTTGCCCTTCAGTTTTGACTATGGGCTGAACCAGCTCACGACGATGATTCGGGTGGGAGGGACGCTCGTCCTCCAGCGCTCGCACCTGACCGGTGATATCTTGGAATCGCTGCGGAGTCAGAGGGTGACCGGGCTCGCGGGCGTGCCTTCCCTCTGGGTCTTACTGCTGCAAGCGCGCCGCAGCATCGAGCAGGCGCCCCTCTGCGACCTGCGCTACCTCACCAATTCGGGGGGGACGATCCCTACGACCCACTTCGAAGCACTGCGGCGCCTGTTCCCCCAAACGAAGCTGTATCTGATGTATGGCCTGACCGAGGCCTTTCGTTCGGCCTACCTGCCGCCGGCCGAGGTTGAGCGCGGACCGACCTGCATCGGTCGAGCGATTCCCGATACCGATCTGTGGGTGGTCAATGCCGATGGTGAAGAGTGCAAGGCGGGTGAGACTGGCGAACTGATACACCGGGGCCCCACCGTAGCACTGGGCTATTGGGGTGACGCGGAGAAGACTGAGCGTGTGTTTCGCCCCAACCCCTTTGCACTGAAGGGAACCGAGTCGCGGGATATCGTCGCATTTTCGGGTGACCTTGTTCGCCGGGATGCGGAGGGCTATCTGTACTTCGTGGGACGGCGAGACGAACTGATCAAGACCCAGGGGTACCGCGTGAGTCCGCAAGAGGTTGAGGACCTGCTGTGCAGCGCACCTCAAGTATGGGAGGCAGCCGCGTTTGGACAGGCTGACGACCTGCTGGGACAACGGATCGTGGCCGTGGTGTCCCTGAAGAACGGTACCGCCAGCGGACCCGGAGAGATCCATCATTGGTGCGCGCAACGAGCGCCGCACTACCTGGTACCCCGGGACATCCACATCCTGCCCGAGCTCCCCAAGACTCCCACAGGAAAGATCGATCGGAGCGCATTGAAACATGCTTACACCGCTGCTTAAGAACACCGAAATGGCGAGTAGGGTTGAGGAGCCGGCCAGCACAGCCGCGCCGATGGTTGCCTCTGTGTCTCTGGCAGAGGTCACGCGACTGGTCCCAACGCCGTTCTACATCTACGACGGCGAGTTCGTCATCCAGAGGATCAAAGAGGTGCAACAGGCGCTCGGCCCGGAGACGATGCTGCACTACTCGATCAAAGCGAACCCCAGTCTGGGTCTTTGCCAGTTGATGGCCCGTGAGGGCGTAGGCGTGGAGGTGGCTTCGTTGGGCGAGCTGTTACTCGCAACTCGAGCCGGCTTCCCGGCAGGGTCGACGCTATTTGCCGGTCCAGGGAAGACCGATGAGGAGTTACGAGCAGCTGTTGAGACGCAGATCGCCGCGGTGCACGTCGAGTCCATGGGTGAGTTGAAGCGCCTAGCCTGCATCGCGGGCGCGCTGGGCAAGACGGTCCGCGTGGCTATCCGAGTCAACCCCCGGCAGGCGCTCAAGGGCGCGCATCTGCGGATGGGCGGTGGTCCGCAACAGTTTGGGATCGATGAGGAGCGCTTGGACGAAGCCGTGGAGCTAACGAAGGCGCATGCCGCGCTCCGCTTGGTTGGGATCCATGTATACACCGGAACGCAGGTCTTCGAGCCCGACACACTGCTTAGCCAGTTCGAGCATGTTGTGGACCTGGCGCTGGCGGTGGCGGAGCGGCTGGGCCGACCGCTCGAGGAGATCGACTTCGGGGGCGGGTTCGGTGTGCCCTATTTCCGCGACAGTACACGCTTTGATCTGCGTTGCTTCGGCTTAGGTTATCGACGGCTGGTACAGCGTTGTGTGCACGATCCACGCCTGGCGCGAGCACGCCTAATCGTCGAGCTGGGGCGCTACCTGGTGGCGGAGGCCGGCGTGTATGTGACGCGGGTTGTCGACGTCAAGACGTCGCGCGGCACAACGTTCGTGGTCACGGACGGAGGAATGAACCATCACATCGCGGCCACCGGCAACTTTGGCCAGGTCTTTCGAAAGCCGTACCCGTTGGTAGTGCTCAACAGACCTGAAGCGGCGCCCGATCATCCAGCGACTATCGTTGGGCCATGCTGCACACCCCTCGATTGTTTTGCGCAGGGGATTCCGTTTCCAGAGGTCGCCGAGGGGGATTTGGTGGGTGTCTTAATGAGCGGCGCCTATGGCTACAGCGCGAGCAGCCTGGCATTTCTGAGCCATCCGGCGCCGGCCGAGGTGCTGACATGGAAGGGGCAGGTCCACGTCCTGCGCGCAGCGGGCCGACCGGAACAGGTCCTAGAGGGTCAGTGCGGGCTGCCAAGAGAGGCAGTTGCGGCGGAGCAGCGGATCCAGGGCCAGTGTTAATGGCGGCCGGTAGGCGGGCCTGAGGCTAGCGCCAAGGGCCCGTGGGCCCAGGCCGCGGCGACTCTCGCGATCCGGTAGGCGATGAATAGGGCGAGAGCGCCGAAGAGATAGCCTCCAGCGACGTCGCTGGGCCAATGGGCTCCTAGGTAGATCCGTGCAAATCCCACGCCGAGGATGCCGCCTAGCGCAAGCGCACGAAAGGCGCGTACGGTCCTGCGATGCTGGCCCAGTGCCTGCGCGAAGCAGAAGAGTCCGCCGAAGACCACCATTGCGGCAAAGGCGTGCCCGCTAGGGAAACTCGCGTCGCGCGCCGAGTTGAATACGGTCACGAGATCGGACTCCGGCCGGGGACGGTCGATTATGGCTTTGAGCTCTTGGTAGGTGAGTAGCATGGCCAACGTAGCACCGGTAACTGCCAGCGCAGCCGTGCGATCCCTTCTGACCAAGAGCAAGAAGGCTGCGGCCGCCAGCCCCAAAACAGCCAGATACTTCGGTGCTGTGAGGCGCGAGAGGAGTTGCACGGCAGAAGTCAATCGCGGCGACTCCAGCTGTTGGATGAGCTGGGCTGTCTTGAGGTCTCCCGGGAAGCGCGGTGAGTGGGTGGCCCACACGGAAAGTCCCAGAGTACAGATGATCCCGATCAAGAGCCAAGTTAGCCAAGACAGGGAGTGCCGCAGCTGCAAACGAGAACGATCCGGGCGAGCAATCGTCGCCATGCGACCTCCGGTCAGAACCGCGGGCTACATGAAGTAGCGATAGAGGAGGTCTCCGGCCTGTTCAGTCACTCCAGGTGGCACACCTTCCTCAACGAAAATGTGCGTCAGCGATTGGAGGAGGAGTTGGGCCTGGCGCTCCTGAGGCGTCTGCTCACGCCCATTCGCATAGGTCAACGCCAGCATGTCCTCTTCCCTCGCTCCAAAGCCGCGCTTGAAGTCGAGCAGGCCTGATTGCTTGGCGTTGCACCTGCCCAGATCCAACACGCGACAGCTCCGCGAACGCGCCTCAAGCATCCCCTGCCACAGCAGGGCGTTATTAGGGCGCAGTTCAAGGCCTTCAAAGTCGGAGGCGTTGAACTTGTAGTAGCAGACGTCCCGGGAGAGAAGGTAGAGCGTGCCCCCAATGATGTTGTCGTTCGCTACTGCGAGCAGCAAGAACCCCTGCCCGGGTTCAACGAAAGAGTCCCAGAGACGCTCGAAGAAAGCGTAGGGCTGGGCTAGCAGGTGGTGCTTCGCCTGACGGAGGCGCAGATGCAGCATGAACCAAGCGCGCAACTCCTCCTTACTCGCGGCAGGACGCACGATGACGCCGTTGCGCTGGGCCTTGCGAACGCCCCGTTGAGCCATAGGGGTGAGGCGCTCCCACAGGGCCGCCTCCTCGGCCTCGAGATTGATCCATTGGCGCTTGAACAGCGTGGAATTGGCGGCTGGGACCGGTATCTCCGGGGCATTCTGGGCCATCGTACGAAGGATCCAGGGGATGCCGTCGGCGACCATGGCCTGAGCCAACGCCTGGCGCTGCTCAGGCCGTTCGGCGAGAAGGTCGCAGTAGTCCGAAAAGGCCAGGGAGATGCGTCGCGGACCAACGAGGTCGTGCACCTCTGCCCAGGGGGCGCCTGCAACGGGCCTGGCACCGTCCATGAGGAGCAGTGCCCGCAGGTCCAGGCCGTAGGTTTCCTGGAGCACGTGCATCCAGGCGGCGCTGTGGAAGAGTGTCGAGTCGGGATTTTGTGTGAGCTGGGCCCAAGCGGAATCCGTCACCGGATTGACGGAGCGGAGTTCCAGGCCGGTACTCGTGGGTCGGGTAGAAATCGATACCACAACATCTCCTTGCTACCAACTATGACTCGAGCCGAGCAGGCCCTCCCTTGAATGTATCTGGGCTACTGGGCGCGGAACAGCGCCAAAGGTCTGTCTCGGCTGGGCGTGAGGACTAGTCCGGTAACGCCATTCGCTGGAGGCCGAGCAGAAGCCGCGGAAGACTAGTCCAAGAGGACAAGGAGCATGCTTTTTGCGTCTCCTTGAAATCACGCAATGAGATGGCCTAAGCAGTCCTTTTAACGGGGTAGGCTTGTTGCATACGCCAAGGGCCTGACTCCCAGGCGGTGTGAGGCGAAACCGAAGAATCGGCCCGGCCCGGAAATCATCCGATCCTGAAAAGTGGTTTGTCAGAGGAGGAGCAGCTGTGAAACGAGTCCTTGTTACGCACGCCGGCGGTCGCATTGGGATTGGATTCAGTCGGGCCCTGCGAGAGGCGCCAGAACCTGTCTACGTCATCGGCGCCGATTCGGACAGGTTCAAGATTCACCGGGCCGAGACTGACGTTCGGCACCTCATCCCGCGGGCAAATGAATGGGACTTCATCCCGATTCTACGCTCCGTCATCGAAGAGACGCAGCCTGATCTCCTCTGGGTCCAACATGAGGCGGAGATTGCCGTCGTCTCCCAATGCGCTCCTGAGCTAGAGGTGCGTACCTTCCTGCCCGACCCTGGAACGATCGCGACGTGCCAGGACAAGATGGCCTCCTATGAGTGCTTGAATCACGCCGGAGTCCCGGTCCCAGACAGCCTCTTGATCAAGAGCAAGGCAGACCTGGAATGGGCATTTCGTGATCTCGGCGAATGTCTCTGGCTGCGAGCTGTGAAAGGGACCGGCGGCAATGGTGCGCTCGCGGTTTCAGACCTCGCGACAGCGGTGCGCTGGATCGACTTGCGCCGCGGGTGGGGGCATTTCATGGCCGCACGGCGGCTGAGCGATCAGACCGCAACGTGGGAGTCAGTCTGGGCCGATGGGCGTCTGGTGGCCTGCCAGGGGCGGAAGCGGCTGTATTGGGAGTTTTCCGGGCTGACCCCGACCGGTGTCACCGGGATCTGTGGCGCCCACCAATGGATCGCCGACCCGATCGTCGATGAAATCGCAGTCCGCGCGATTCATGCGATCGATCCGCGGCCGCATGGCGTCTTCAGCGTGGACTTCACCTACGACAACGATGGAGCGCTGCTCGTCACCGAGATTAATGTGGGCCGCTTCATGAGCGGCGGCGCGATCCACTACCCCACGTGCGAGGCCACGAACTTCCCGTACATCGTGCTCAAAGTGGCGCTTGGGGAGTGGCCGGAAGAGCAGGCAGCACGGATCAACCCGCTTCCGACTGATGTGACGCTTATCCACGGTATGGACGTCGAGCCCGTGGTTATCCCGACAGGACGAGTGCAGGCCTACCAAGACGTTTTGCAGGAACGGCATCGGAGGGCCTCGCGGGGTCTCTCCGGCTCCAGGGCGGCAGCTTGATGCCGGCCAAGCTGAGAGCCGCGATTGCAGGGCGAGCATGAGAACGGCGATCTTGGTGAGCGCTCCGTTCGAACCCGCTCTGGCGGGCCGTGCCGCGGCCGGAGCGATTCCCAGACCTGACTTCCTGGCCTTGGCCGAAGGCCTGAACGCGGGGCTGATTACCCCTTGGGCCAACGAGCGTTTGCCGCCGAAGCCGGTACGCTTCGCTCGCGCGGCTTGGGCTGCGTTTCGCGAGCGCGAGCGCGCAGAGGTGCTCGTCTCCGACGTTGAGCGGGTCGGAATCCTCTTGGCGCTGCTCCTCAAGCTCACGCGCTCACGCACGCGCCACATCATGATTTGCCATGGGAAGGCGATCCACCCGGCCGACTTGAGGTTGATACGAGCCTTCAACCTGCAGACGCATATCCACCGCTTCGTCTGTTACGGCCCTCTCGTAGCCGAACGTTTGCAGTCGGCATTGGGTCTCCCGCCTGAGCGGGTGGTCTATATGCCTCACGCGGTGGACCATCATTTTTGGAGGCCTACCCCAGGCGAGCCGGAACGCCTGATTGTTAGCGCCGGCATGCTGCGCCGCGACTATCCGATCTTGATCGAGGCGCTGCAAGGCCTGGACCTCTCCCTGACCATCGCCGCGTTTAGTCCCTGGGTTGAAGGGGGTAGCAGCGACCTGGGGTTGAGCCTGCCGCCGAACGTAACCGTCACCCGCTGTGGCTACCCAGAGATGCGGGCCCTCTACGGACGCGCCCTTTTCGTAGCGGTCCCGCTCAAGCACAGCGATGCGCAGTCGGGTTCGCTCGTGATGTACGAGGCGATGGCGATGGGCAAGGCGGTGGTGGCAACGGCGACCAAAGGACAGGAGCGGCTGGGTATCCTCGAGCCAGGACGGACCGGCTACTACGTCGCCCCAGGCGACCGCAGAGGTTGGCGTGAAGCCATCCTCAAACTTTCCGAACATCCCGATGAGGCACGCGCCATGGGTAGCCGCGCGCGCAGCGTCGTCGAGCAGCGTCTGAACCAGGACCGCTATGTCCGACAGTTCGTAGACGTGGTGGCGTCGCTTGAGCTTAAGCAGGAAGGGGCTGGCGACCTGATCCGCCGTCAGCGCACGGTATAGGTGCCTCCGGCAACAGTCGCCAACCGCAGTGGAAGTGAGGCTGGCAGAGTTCGATCCGTTAGCGGCCCATAAGGAGCGTAGGATGCGAGAGCACAAGGCACGTGCACCCCTGCGAGCCCTAGCCAGCAAAGGCGAAACGCAGGCGCTCACGGAGCTCGTGGGCTATCTGAGGCAGGCCCGGGACGAACTGAGTGAGGATTGGGCGCGGCGCATCACCGAGGCCGGGCTACTCGGGAGCATGGATCGTAAGGAGCTCGTTGCCGAGGTTACCTTGGCGTACGACGAGTACCTCGAAGCGTTGGATGCAGGTACGGAGGAAGCCTTCCGGGCCTGCGCGCAACAGCTCTTGGAGCGCATCACCCCCTGGGATGTTGAGAGTCATGAACTGTTGGGCATCGTGCAGTGGTTGCACGACACTCTGACGCGCTCACTATCGGCGCGCTATCACCGGGACTTGAAACACCTTAATCGTGTCGTTGATGTATATGAGCCGGCGGCCAACCGGATCGCCAGCATGGTCGCGGCTGGCCTGCTGCAAGAGCGTGAGGGGACGATCCGCCAGCAGCAGGAGACTATTCGAGCGCTCTCGATGCCGGTACTACAGCTCGGCGAACGCCTCTTAGGCCTGCCCATCATCGGGGCGGTCGACGCAGCGCGAGTCCGATATCTGACGGAGCAACTGCTGCAGGAGATTCGGGTTCACCGGGCAAAAATAGTGGTGGTTGACTTTGCTGGCGTTGCGGCAATGGAGAGCGACGTTACGAGTCAGGTCGTGCAGATGGTGGAGGCCGCGCGTCTCATGGGGGCCACCATGATTGTCACCGGCCTTTCATCCGCGGTTGCCCAGACCTTGGTGAACATTGGCGTCGACCTGGAGAAGATGCACGTGGTTGGTGATCTGCGGGGAGGTATCGAGGAGGGGCAGCGTCTGCTCGGGTACCAGGTGCTGGCGCTAGGAAGACTTGAGGCACGTGAGGTGGGGACGGTATGAGCGTTCCCATCCTCAAACAGGGTCCCTACCTGATAGCAGCTGTGCAATCGGCCGCATCCGATGCGGAGCTCACGGAATTGCGGAACGACGTCGTTGAACGAGTTGGTCGTGACCGGGCCCGCGGCGTCATCGTCGACGTGACGCTGTTAGAGGTGATGGATTCAATTGCGATCCGCACGTTGCGCGATGCGGCGCTCATGGCCCGGCTGCGCGGGGCGGAAACGGTGATAGTAGGGATTCGGCCAGAAGTAGCGTTCGCGATGGTGCAGCTTGGACTTTCACTCGGTCCTGTAAGCACGGCCTTGGACCTCGAAGATGGCCTGGCACACCTCGACCTTAAGTTGGGGGGACGTCACGCGCAAGTCCAGAGATGACCAGTGTCGATTTGCTCCTAGCTGGGCCCGGGCCGCGCCTGCAAAGCTGGCCGCGGCGCTGGTTGCAGGTGCACGCGTTTGCGGGGCCCTGATTACCGGTCTTCTGCCGCTATCCACGATTTCCCTTGTCTCCTCGAGTCAGGCCATCCCCGCGACCTCCGAGCAGGTCGGATGGCTGCAAGTCACAGGCAACCGCATCGTGACGGCATCTGGTAGCGCGGTCGTGCTGCGCGGCGTGAACGTGGAGGACCGCTCCTGGCATTGGGCGACGCGGCCAGCGATCGACTATGAAAGGCGGGCCATCCCCAAGGTCACCGCGGCCCCTCCCAATGGCTGGGGGGCCAATCTCATCACGATCGCGGTGTCCGCGGGGCCCGTGAATCGCAATGAGAACGCCTACCTCGCGGCAATCGACGCAATGGTTGCACTGGCCAAAACCAACGGCGCCTATACCCAACTCGTCTATCGGAATGACGAACCTAACAGCGCCGCGACTGACCAGCCGGACCAGGGGGCAGAGATGGCCATGGCGATACTCGCAGGCCGTTACGCGGAGCAACCTGCGGTGCTCTATGGCTTGCAGGCAGAGCCACGGAATCAGACCTGGGCTGAACGAA
>ORMF010269822.1_pt1 | contig 10872 bp, 10 predicted proteins | sample 1779871 | NCBI WGS metagenome assembly ORMF01 (sample SAMEA104232316, study PRJEB22302) | groundwater metagenome | biome: forest; feature: aquifer; material: groundwater | place: USA | collected 2011-08-07 | depth 5.4 m
GATGATATTCCTGCAATAACAAGATTTGACAATATTTACGGTAAAAATATACTTGAACTGCTGAATATTAATCTAATAGACCCTGATGATGTGATTTTAGAACCGATACTACTCAGAGGTAAAATATAATCTAAAACTTTAGATAAAATTAGTGCATTTAGCTTTTCAATTCACCAAAGCTATTTTTTAATTTCGTTCCGAAAGAATAGTTTTTATTCATGAATGAAACTATATTAATTCATGTAAATTTAGCAAAACAGATGGATGTGTTAAATGATTAAAAGATGCTCATGGGCAGATTGTTCCAAACTAGATTATATTGAATATCACGATAATGAATGGGGTGTTCCTATTCACGACGATAATAAAATTTTTGAATTTCTCACACTTGAATCAGCACAAGCAGGATTAAGTTGGTATACAATTTTACGAAAAAGAGAGAATTACAGGGCTTTATTTGCTGATTTTAATCCTCATGAAATCGTGAAATTTACAAACCATGACATAGAGATTCTATTAAAAAACCCTGGAATTGTTAGAAATAGATTAAAGATTGAATCTGCAATTAATAATGCAAAAATGTTTATCAAAATACAAAGTGAATTTTCTTCTTTTGACAACTATATTTGGAACTTTGTAGAAGGTAAACCTATTTTCAATATAAATAAAGATTGGAAGGTTACCTCAAAAGAGTCTGACATTATTGCTAAAGACTTAAAACAACGCGGTTTCAAATTTCTAGGATCTACGATTATTTATGCACATATGCAGGCTACTGGGATGGTGAACGATCATGCTTTAGACTGTTTTAGAAGAGAAGAAATTATTAACACTTACAAGTAGGTATTTTATGGAATCAACTTACATCGTTACAGTGCAGTGTGAAATTGCTAAAGAAAATTGTCCAGGTTTTTATTGTGAATCTGCTTTTGTAAAAAGAACTGGTGCATTTAAAGAATATCCTGATAATGGCAATTTTAGAAATTTGACTTTGACATGTGGAGGCTGTTGCGGGCGATCAATACACCGAAAGTTGTCTAAATTGATAAAAACACTTAAAAAAGCTGAAGATATTGATAAAAATCAGATAATTGTTCATTTGTCGTCATGTATGGTTTTTGATAATTATCATTCAACTCCTTGCCCACACCTTGATTATATAAAAAACTTGATTGAAAATAAACTTGGATTACCGATAAAAAATGGAACCAAAATAAGCTCTCTTTCTGCAAAAAAAAGAGATGAAGGTCAATATGAATCAATAATTAACTAATAATTTTTTATCAAATATTAATCATAAAAAATGGGGAAATTAAAAATGAAAAGAACTGTAATTTTGTTGATGGACTCTTTTGGAATAGGATACTCAAAAGATGCTGCAGTCTATGGAGATGAAGGCTCAAATACATTAGGACATATTGTTGATAAATGTGCAGGAGGCAATGCGACAGGCACAATAAATAGAGGCAAAAAGCCACTTACACTGCCAAATCTGGCTCGTTTTGGGCTAGAGAAAGCAGCAGAGGCAAGTAGCGGAAAGCCTTTAAGTTATACTTTGGGCTATAATGGTATTCCTCAGGGTGCTTATGGTTATTGCATAGAAACAAGTAATGGAAAGGACACTCCAAGCGGTCATTGGGAAATTACAGGTGTTCCTGTTACGTTTGCCTGGGGATATTTTCCAAAAACAATTCCTACTTTTCCTAAAGAGTTAACTGATGCTTTTATAAAAGAAACTGGCGTTCCAGGCATACTTGGCGATAAACATGCTTCAGGTACAGAAATTATAAATGAATTAGGTGATGAGCACGTAAAAACAGGTAAACCTATCGTTTATACTTCAGCTGACAGTGTGTATCAGATTGCTGCTCATGAAAAATATTTCGGACTTGAAAGACTTTTAGAAATTTGTGATATAGCTAGAAAGCTTGTAACTAAATACAACATAGGAAGAGTAATTGCAAGACCTTTTATAGGAGAAGGAAATGGCAATTACGTAAGAACTGGTAATCGTCACGATATAGCTGTTGAACCACCTGATAAGACATTGCTTGATATATTAAAAGCAAACGGTGGAAATGTAATTTCTATTGGCAAAATTGCAGATATTTTTGCGGATTGTGGAATCACAGGAAAAGTTAAGGCTACAGGGCTTAAAGCATTATTTGATGCAACACTTGAACAACTCAAAAAAACACAGGATAATACTCTTATTTTTACAAATTTTGTCGATTTTGATGCTTCATTTGGGCACAGAAGAGATGTAAGTGGATATGCTGATGCACTAGAATATTTTGATTCTAGACTTCCTGAATTAGAGAAATTACTGCAGCCTGGTGATTTAGTTGTTGTAACAGCTGATCATGGCTGTGACCCTACATGGCAAGGTACCGATCACACAAGAGAACACATTCCGGTGCTGTTTTTTGGTCCATCAGTAAAGCATATAGCCTTAAATGGAAGAAATAGTTTTGCTGATATCGGACAAACGATCGCAACTCACATGGGAATAAAAAAACTAAAGAATGGTACAGCATGTAACATTTTTTAAAGTGAAATTTAAAAGCATTTTCAAATTAGTTAACTCGCTGATAGTTTTGGTTTTTAAGTTAATATAATAATAGCTTGAGGTAAGTTAATAAGTCATAACATTTTGATTCTCATCGTTTTGTCTTAAACAATTCATTTCCAGCAAAGAAAATATTAACTCTAAAGTTTTTAATGCTCATGATGTAGTTTTGTCAAATTCAATTTTGACGGATGTTTTCTAAAATCAACTTGTTATGGGTATATAATTTTAAGCTCAGCTAATGCTTGGTCTTTTTATTGCATGTACGAGATCTTGATTTTAAATATTGAATAAACTAAACTTAGCTTAAATTCTATCATTAATAAACTATTAACTTTAATCGTTTGCGGAATATATCCATGAAAAAATTTTATATTTTAGGAATACTCTCTTTAATATTCATTTTAGCATCCTGCAGTTCAACTAAGTATGATACTGTTTTTATTCCTGAGCCTCCTATGCAGATAAATTTTCAAAATTATCAAAAAAAACAGTTAATTGTGGGAAATATTATTGACGAACGCCGTGCAGATGAAAGAAAAAATTTTGATCCAAACGGAGATCCGTTAATTCTCATTCCTTTTTGGCCGTATTCTCATTCAGAAGTCAACCCTTTTTGTAGATATACTTTTGTACAGTCAGAACCTTCTAAAACAATTAAAAACATTATGATAACTGATTTACAGTCATCAGGACTCTTTGAAAATGTTATAGCAGAAAGCGATGTTGATGCGATAGATGCTTTTAGTAAAAAAAAGATTGGATTTGCAAATAACACTTACTTTTTGACTATTATTCTAAAAAAAGCAGTATGGTCGCGTTATATAACAACTTACGGTTTATCATCATTAGGTGCATTTGTTTGGGGATTTGGTGCTCCTGTTTCATATGGAAGTGTGACAATTCAAGCAGAGGTTAAGCTCTATAAAGCAGATGAGTTAAATAAACCTTTAAATGAGAAAGTTATTTCCGATTCTGTGTCATGTACCGAGTTTATATTTGATCAAATTGATTATAAACCAGCTATATCTGAATTCAAAATTGCCGAGATGATTCCAGAAATAAATAGGCAGATAAGAAAATTCTTATATGATTCATTGGTTAAGTAATTATTTATATTTGTTTGAGATTGTAGCAATCGAGAGCTGATGTGTTAATCCTGTTAGCATGACAAATTGCAATAGCCAATGCATCAGTGGCATCATCTTCTATATTGTTTACGTCAATGTTCAACATTGATGAAACAAGCACTCCAATCTGTGATTTTGAAGCATTCCCAAACCCTGATGCCGCCATTTTTATTTCTTTTGGTGCGTATGCAAAAATAGGTATATCTGCTTCAGCCAACGTGGTCATTATGCACCCTCTTGCATATCCTAAAATCATAGTTGTTTTTATGTTTTTGAAATAAAAAGCTCCTTCTATTGCTGCAGCATCAATATGATATGATGAAATAAGTTCTTTTATTCCACCTGACAATCTTTTTAGACATTTACTGTGAGGTAAATCCTTGCCATTCTTAATGACACCACAGTCAACTGCGTTAAATTTCCCATTAGAGACACTTATTATTCCGTAGCCAGTGCATCTCATTGCTGTGTCAATCCCTAGAATTATCATCTGTTTTACCTTTGTATTTTCTAGTTGCCTAAAAGTATATTATCCATCATTTTAATCATATATTGTTGAATAACTGCTTTTAAAGTTTCCATTATATGAAATAAATTACGAATTTGAAGTAGTTTAAATTAAACACGAAAGAAGTAAAAATGCCATTTATTAAATGCAATAATTCGAATATTTACTATGAGATTAAGGGTGATTTGAATTCGCCATTAGTTGTAATAATGAATGGATTAACTCAAAATACTTCGTTTTGGGATATTCAAACTGATTATCTTGCAAATTTTGGGTTAAGTAGTTTAACGTATGATATGCCGGGGCAAGGTAAATCTTTTAAGCCTGTGCTCGGCGTATCTTTCGAAAGTAATTGTGATATACTTCATAGTCTTTTAACTCATCTAAATGTGCGTGAAGCTTACGTTTCAGGAATCTCTTTTGGTGGCGTTTCGGCTCTTCAGTTTGCGATTAAATATCCTAAAATGGTTAAGGGTTTGATAACTATGAGTTCGTTTAGCGAAATGGACGAACAGTTATGGAAAATTGGTGTAAACCTTTATAATGGATTAACCAAAGTCGGAATGGGTATGCTCATAGATTTATTATTGCCTATAAATTTGAGTTCCGATTTTTTAAGCAAAAATAGTGAAAAACTTAATAAACTTAGAAAAATATCGATGAGCAAAAATAGCGTTTTTGCTATTCAAAATTTAATGGAAGCCATTTTTAACTTTAAAAGTTTTACAAATGAACTGTATAAAATTGAATGTCCAACATTGATTCTTAATGGAGAATATGATTATCTTACACCGAGATGGTGTCATGAATTAATTAGGAAAAATGTAAAAAATTCGAGACTTGTCATCATTCAAAATGCATTTCATGCTTTTACTATTGAGTATCCTGAAATTGTTAATAGGTTATATAGCGAATTTATTGAGAGCGTGGAAAGTGGAAATTGGTCAGGGGATCAAACGGTATGGGCGGCAAATAAAAATATAGAGTCAGATGAGTTCTTGCTCAAAATTAATGGAGATCACACGAGAAATATTCAAATATAGCGAAGCTATTTCAAAAATTGGTTGATTTACAATGAAACAGATTCAAATTTAATATTAATTTTTCTAAAACCAGTTAGTTATGCGTATAGGTGGGATATCGTGATTGACACTAAAATTTAAAAAAATGAGGGAAAGTAATGAATAATACAATTAAAGAACATCTGAATAGTTACGACAAAAGTTATGTTGAATTGTTGAATGCACAGGAAGCTGCGATAGACTTTTTGGAAAACAATGGTTTGACAGAAGTAGAAGAAACCAAGATAACGCTTTTCCTGCAAAATCTATATCTAGCAAATGCTGTAATAATCCCATCTGTTGAAGTGCAGAATATGGACTGGACCCCTTATAAATATTTTCATAAACAGTTTTCAAAAAACTTTGAATTAATTACACTGTTATTGAAGCTTACTCGCTGGAGTGTAGACCCTTTTGTTTATATTAATTTCAATGCCGTCGCGGTTAATTTTTGGAATAACAAAAATACGACAGATATTATGGCTATGAATACAGCTATGGAAGATGATGCTGTTAAAGAAAAATTTTATAAATACCTTGCATTTAGTCATGCAGTTCTTTCTGAGGTTAGGTTTTCTCCTATCATTTCTGACCTTGAACAGACAAATTATGTAACTCTTTTAAATGAAATAGATGAAGAAAATGGAAGGCAAATTCAACTTCAAGTTAGACTTTTGAAAGAAATTGAAAACAAACTTACACCAGAAGAGCGTGAAGACATAATAATCAAAGAAAGAGAGAAAATAGTTAAACTATTCACCAGTTTTTTGAATTATTTTTGCAAAAAATAGATGGCATCCCCACGGGGATTCGAACCCCGGTTACCGGGATGAAAACCCGGTGTCCTAGGCCTCTAGACGACAGGGACGCAAGAGAACTAATAAAGTATTGTTTTTTTTATCTAATACAAATATAAATATAATTTTTTTAAAAAATTATATAAATGCTTCTTGTGTAGTCGTAACGTCTCACTTTATTTGTCGCAAAACTGCAAAAATGCTGACTGTTTTTCGCTATTGATCAGTGCTAATATCCTTTAAATTTATTGATGTTAAGCAAAGATGGTTTTGATAATGAATGTAAAACGAGCACTGATTGAGCCTTTATAACCACAATAAAATAGTTACTTATTTATCAAATAACAACCTGCAATTACTTCATAATACAGCTATAATCGAATCATAGACAAGCTATTGGAGGAATTGCTATGAACAAGAAGCTCTTTATTTTTTTAACTTTTATAATTTTAGTAAACAACTCAATTAATGCGTCAATTTCATCAACGACTATATCAAAGATAACTGGATATGTCAATGTCAATAATACATCTGAAACTGACAGCGATATAGGAGTTTATCTAAATGCGAATGATAACAGCGTAATAGAAGTTCAATTTATATCGCCAACAATTGCAAGAATTCAGGTTAATAAACCAGCAGAGTTTAATTCATATGCTGTCATAATCAATGAGCAAGGATTATCGTGTAATGTTGAGGAATCAGATAATAAATTAAGTATATCGCCCGTAGTCGATAATTCACCAATAATTCTAATAAATAAATTCCCATTTAGTATCACTGCAAACTGGAATGACATTTCTCTTTTCAGTGGTCTTGACTCTGGCATAACAATAGAAAGTGAAAATGGTATTTCAACATCGGTAACCAATCAAATAATTTATAATGAAGACATATATTTATATGGATTAGGCGACAAGACAAGTACATCAATAAGACGTAAAAAAGGCGAAATATGGGAACTTTTTAACTCGGATAGGCCATATTTAATGCCTTATGATGTTTCTTACGTCAATTCTAGCTGGAATACTGTAATTAGAAAAAATGATCCACAATATAAAGCAATCCCACTTCTATATGGGACAAATAACACTGGTTCTCAATGCTATGGGTTATTTTTTGATAATACATACCAAACTATTTTTGATATAGCAAAAACTAACAGTAATGCCATAACTTATATTGCTAATGGAGGTTATTTGAACTTTTATATTATATTTGGAAATAATTTAAAAGAAATTATAACTTCATATTCCTATTTAACTGGTAAAACATTCCTTCCACCTCTTTGGTCACTTGGTTATTCACAATGCAGATGGCAATATGTAAATAGTAATGGGATTGTAAACGTATATAAAAACTTTAGAAGTCGAAATATCCCTTGCGATGTCATATGGTTTGATATTGATCATATGAATCAGCATGTCGATTTCACATCTGTTCCACAAGGCGACTCGTTCTATGGAGATAATAGCATTGAAAATTTAGCAGAACTTGTAGATGATCTTCATGACTCAGACTTTAAAGTTGTCTCAATTGTAGATCCTGGTATTCCTACTATAGAAAATGCAAATGGCAAAGGAATTTCCAATTATCAGCCACAAACATTGGCCTCGAGCTACAATGAAGGAAATATTTTTGTAAAAAATAATGATAAAACTACAAACTATGAAGGCAACGTGTGGCCTGGTGCATGTAATTTTCCAGATTTTACAAATGAGATAACTAGAGCGTGGTGGGGAGAATGTTATAAATATGATATTTTAACTTTAAATGTTGATGGAACTTGGAATGATATGAATGAGCCATCGATTTTTGATACAAGTACAGGGACAATGCCGGGTAATAATTATTTATGCGGACCGTTAGGTATTGGTGATTCAATCGATACTAACAAAGAATATACCGCGTTAGCAGAAGAAGTTCATAATGTTTATGGGCATACCATGATCGAAGCAAGTCAAACTGCATTTTATACAAATAAACCTACACTTAGGCCTTTTGTTTTAACAAGAGATGGTTATGCAGGAATGCAAAGATATGCAGCAACATGGACTGGAGACAATTGCCAAAATATACCAAATATGATGCTAAATATAGAAATGGTGCTAAGTCTTGGACTATCTGGAATACCTCTTTCAGGAGCAGATATTGGAGGGTTTGCGTATAATTATATAAATGGTTGGACAGATATAAGTTCAACTCCGTCGACTACATACGAAAACTGGAGTGGTTCATATCCTCCAATGCTGTTAGTTAGATGGATGCAAATGGGAGCACTGCTTCCATTTTACAGAAATCATGCAACAGATAATTCACAGAGAAAAGAACCTTGGATATTCGGTCCATACTTCGCCGAATATTGTAAATTTAGTATAGAGCTCAGGTATCATTTAATGCCATACATATACAGCCTCATTTACGATAGTCATGCAAATTCAGGTTTACCTATGGCAAGACCTCTATTTTTAGAATTTCCTAATGATCCAAATTGTTACAATGAAGTTTACTCTAACAATCAATTTATGGTTGGCCCTAATATATTATTTGCTCCAGTTTTACCATCCGCCTTGGATGAATTAACTAGAACATATTCCAGTGTTACTCCATATTTTCCTGGAGATAATAGTATACTTTGGTATGATTTTTTTGGTATAGTGAAATCAATACCTGGTGGTACCTTAGGTGTCACGATTTATAATAGAGATTTTTTACCTCCAATTTTTATAAAAAGCGGGTCAGTTATTCCGACTATGGAACCAAATTCTGTAGCGCTAATGAGAAAAAATGCAGATGGAACAACAAGTTCACTATTAACTGAACAAATAAATTTGAAAGTTTATCCATTTGCATCTGGAAGAACTTCTGAAATTTTTACGGTATATACAGATGATGGAGTTTCAAAAATAAGAGATGTTTTTAAAGATTATACTATTACACACACTCCAAATAATGTTTCAATAGCTATTAGCTCTGCCGGAAATAATGCAAGCAAGCCATTGTTAATCACAGTTGTAGATAAAAAATCTGTTATTGTCAATTTCAATGACATTGCGATAGAAGAAGTTTATAGTTTATCGGATTTGCTTGATACAAATTTGAATCAAGGATTTTATTACAACCCGATAAAAAATGAAACAATTATAAAAGTACCCGAAACAATATCTTGGAATAATCAAATTAATATCAACTATTAAGGTGAAAAAATGAACTTCATAAAATCATTATCAATATTACTTTTTTCTATGTTAACTTTTAGTTCTTACTCAAATTCTTTCTCTAGGTTTGGAATTGATATAATAGATTATACTGGATTTGCAACGCCTTCATCAATACAAGCCATAACTCCAACTGTAGCTTTGCCTCAAGTTTATCCATATCCTATTTATATGAATACAAAATATAGAATAATATGGCAAAATAGTGGAGGTGAAGTGGCTCAAATTAATTTTAGTATTAACTCTAAAACTGCAAATCTATACATGGCCAATAATGAATTCTCAAATTTAGAAATAATGCAAATAGAAAACTCTCCTGTTACAGATGATACTGGAACCAAATGGTATATAGGGAAAATAGACCCAGAAAATATTCTTACTATTGATCATTCAGGAATGACTGTAACTACAATTAACGGATACCAGGATCAAAGTGAAATTTATTATGGGGCAGTAATAACTATAAACGACACCTCTTTCAATGAGTAACGGTTTAAGGTCAGCTATTAACTTAATTTTCTTGCACCGTAATCTAAGTTTTTAAGTTGAATATCAGGTTCTGGTAATGGCATGTTATTCAAAAACAGTGTTATAAGCGATGAGGAATCACTATAATTTCCATTTCTAACCCAATGAATTACATGTCCTTTTCTTTCCATTTTCCTAAACCAAACATCTTGACTCCTGGCCAATTTGCGTATTTTAGCGAGTAAGGTAGTTTCCATCTCTTTTTTTGTTATTTCTTTTCGGATAAGCCTACTTACGTACCTGTATTCTAGCCCAAAACTGTCAAGTCTTTCCCATGAGGTTCCATTTTTGTGTAAAGCCTCAACCTCTTCAATCATTCCTTCATCAAATCTTTCAAATAGTCTTTTTTTAATTCTTTCGTGTATAATATTTCGTTCATAGTATGGAGCAATTATTAAAAATTTGTACTTTTCTTCAGGAAAATTTCCAGCTTCTTCTTTCCCACTATCAGTAAATTTTGATTCAATAATTCTTATTAGTCTTGGTTTGCTGTTTATATTTTCAGGCAATATTTTTTCAAATGGATACATTCTAATTAATAATTCGCATAGTTGATGTGATGACATATCTTTAATACTATCACGTAACTTTCTATCTGGAGGAGGAAGTGGAAATTTGTAATTTGAAATAATAGAGTCGATGTATAACGCTGTGCCTCCGACAATAAATGGCAGCTTTTCTCTGCTGATTATATCGTCTACGATGTTTTTACTGTCATAGTTAAATTCTTTTAGATTGTATTCATTTTCGGGAAGACAAATGTCAATGAGCCAATGCTTAATCTTTTTACCATTAACTAAATATTCTTTTAAATCTTTACCAGTTCCAATATCTAGTCCTTTGTAAACCTGTCTCGAGTCTGCACTTATTATTTCACCTGAAAAGTTGTTGGACAACTTTACGGCAAGCGAAGTTTTTCCGCTGGCTGTAGGACCTGTAATGACAATTATCTTTTTACTTAAAATATTCACTTAAACGCTACAATCTTTTTTATTTTTAAAGTTTCAATGCAAATTTGTAATTAAATCTAATATCAATATTTTCATTATGCTACCAAATGA
>ORMF011335744.1_pt1 | contig 10871 bp, 12 predicted proteins | sample 1779871 | NCBI WGS metagenome assembly ORMF01 (sample SAMEA104232316, study PRJEB22302) | groundwater metagenome | biome: forest; feature: aquifer; material: groundwater | place: USA | collected 2011-08-07 | depth 5.4 m
CCTAAAGCGACATGGCCTCTGCGTGGACCCGAAGCGCCCGGCTGATTCGTCCTGACCCGACTGCTCACTCGTCAATCGAACGCCGAGAACACCGTCTCAAGGATTGCACGAAGTCCTGCCCAGTCGTAGGCCGGAGTCTTGGACGGGTCGGCGACACACGTCCCCCTTGCTCTCCACGATTGGATAGCCACCGACGCTGAGATCTGTGTAGGTTCCCATTCGCTTTACCGGAGGGCTTGGTTCTGCCGATTGTCCAGCCGTCGGGAAAGCGGATCTGCCTGACGGCCTGAATCCGGCAGTGTTACTTCGAAAAAGGCTTGACCCTGCGGGTGGATTGCGTAAAATGAGCCGTCCACATGCTAAGATCGATCCAGATCGGTACCTATGGATCACGATCGATCACGATTGATCACGACAGATGCAGCGAGTATTCGACCGGTCCCAAGGTATGCTGAGGGTTTGGTGGCGCCGCGGCTAGACCCGTCGGTTTGGTACACAGCCCGACAGGCAGCTGGGTTCTTAGGCGTGACGGAAGCGACAGTGAAGGGCTACTGCCGCAACGAAACCTTGAGTGCCAAACAGGTCGGCCCGAAGCGCCAATGGAAAATCAAGGGTACCGACATTCAGAAACTTCGAGAGCAGTGGCGCCTCGAGGATTCAGATCGCTGAGCGACGCATGTCCGAGAAAAAGCACGAGCAGTCCGAACCAGTGCACGCCGCCACTGAAGACGAGCTGCTGAAGAAGCATCTGGCGCATTGGGAAACCGAGCTCAAGACTTTCGATGAGTCCATCGAGAAGTCTGAGCAGATCACGGAAGAAGACCGGGCGGTCCTCATCAACGCGTGACAGCTGGCCGCCACAGTGGCCACCTCCGTCCCCCTTCAACAGGAAATCAAGGTCCTGCCTTTCGAAGAGGCTCGGCCTCTTCACGCACTGTTGGGTCTCCGGTCGCCGCTATTCCTCGATCGTGGCGGCGTGCCGTTCGCGCAGCTTCAGTACATCGAGACCTATCTCGAGGAGATGAAGTGCCGCACCGTGGTGCGCGAAAAGCATTACATCGACCGCGACCACATGGAGGATCACGCGGTTTTTTACTCGCGTAGCCTCTATCCGTACGAGAATTACTGCACTCGATTACATTTCTTTCGAACAGAGCCAGACGAAACGTCGAGCCGGCTTCGCGCGGCCCTTTCGGCTGGTCTGCGAAGCAGCCGACAAGACTACCGCGAGAGCTGCCGCAAGCTTTCCGACGAATCGTATTTGGGATTCACCGTCATCCGACCGCTGGACGGATCGCCAGTCGGCCGAACCGTGCTCCGCCCGTTCGATCTCCCGACGAAAGGCGGCGCGACCCGAACGTTCCATTCTGCATTGGATTACCATGCCCACCTTCTCGGCGTGGATCTCACTGTCGAGGGCTTAGCCTTCCAACAGCAGGACGTCGGCGTTAGTGCATGCGCGACGACGGCCCTGTGGAGTTCACTCAACAAGGTTCGAGATCTGGAAGAAATCCGCGCGGCTACGCCTGCCCAAATAACGATGCTGGCGGCGAGGCACAGTCTTCGTTTCGGTCGGCCGATGCCTCAGGAGGGCTTGTCTCTCGATCAGATGTGCCAGGCGATTCATTCTTTCGGCGTCTCGGCGGATCTCCTCCGGTTACCGGATACCGGTGCGGCGTTGTCCTACATTTACTCCGCGACCGTTTCTGAAACCGCACCGATCCTAGTTCTCGCGCGGGACCAGTACAGACACGCGGTCACAGTCGTTGGCGTGCGCACGCTTGATCAGTACGACCCAGCGTTGTGCGTGAAGGACTTCTACGAGGAGTCAAACGACCTGACTGCTCTCTACTTGCATGACGATCGCGTCGGTCCGTATGTCCGTGCAGGTATCTCTCGTGACGATCCGCTGAACTTGACGCTAAAGATCGGCTGGAAGACGAGTACGGGGCGTCAAGTCGAAGACTGGCGCGTCACACACATACTGATTCCTGTTCACTCGAAGATCCGTCTGTCGTTCGCGAACCTTCGTCGAATCGCGCTCACTTCGGTTCTCAAGAATGTGCTCGCACGCCGGGATACCGAGCGCGACTTAGGCAGAATTGCTCTAAGCGATCCGAATATTCGACTTCGCGCGTGGATCGCGCGTTCTGATCGCTACGGGCGGTCCTTTCACGGCAACGGAGACGCCGCGCTTCCACAGCTTGAACGCTTGTGGCGCACGGTGCCGATGGCCAGATACTTGGCAGTAGTTCGCGTCCGTGGAACCTTCATGAACGATGTCGACGTGCTATTCGATACGACCAGCACCTTGCGCAACGCGCACGCGCTCGCGGTGCTCAGTACACAGAGCGATCGCCCAGCAACCTTAGCGATCGCGAAGCATCTCGCGGATACGTTTCGATGCGAGCTTATTTCATGACTCGTCGTCTTCAATACTGACCTGCCAACCCTGAGCGCGAAGGCGCTTGACTCGCCGTTCGTCTGAGGCAGACCGATCGGCGAGCATGATGCGCTCTCCTTCGCCCATCAGCATGTAATCGAAGTTGTCGATGCTCTTATCGAACAGGTACGTGAAATCGAGCTGATACGGTCCGGCATCTGCAGGCTTTTGAACATCCGGCCGGAAGTAGTGAGACGGAATCGTAAAGTCCGTATGGTAGTTGCCACCGTACTCGCAGTGGTTCTTTCCGACGAGTGCGCCTGTCAGTTGCACCGGACACGACAGTGACGGAGGATGTGCCTCGTTCGGCAATAACCAGGTCGCCGGACCCGACGACGTCACCTTCGCGCCGGCGATGGTCTTCATTGCAAACAGCAGCGCCGCATCTAAGGAATTCAGGTTGGACGCGATCCAATCGCCTTCGTCTTTCAACCCCAGTTCCTGGTCTACATCTTTCATCAGGCCCGCTAGTCGCGCAGAACGAACCATGTGACCAACAGAATTCATCGAGAACGCGATTCCGCCGGGGATCCGATGATCCTGCCACCAACGGCCGTCAGCTTGGGCCCCGAAGAAGTTGACGCCAACGAGCCACTTCCAGACGACCGGTGTCTTGCCGCCAGGTTTCTCCAGCAGAATCTCATCGTGGTACACCTGATCTTCTGCAACATCTCGCAGCAGATAAAGTGAGCACAACCTCTTCGCGAGCGACTTGAGCGTTTGATCGGGTGCCGCGAAGGCAAGCCGGTCGGATACTGCAGCAATGACGAATGCACTCGAGTGACCATGACGAGCTCGAGCACGCCACTCGCGCCGCGCGACTTGGATCGTGTCCCTTAGCGCAAGGTCATCCGTCTGAAGATCGGTTTCCCTCAGGATGCAAAAGTGAAGCATTCCTCGCCGGGCTGCGGCGCGCCCAAAGAGACATGGTTGTTCCGTGCTGGCCAACCATGTCTGAAGCTCGTTTGCCACCTGCTCATTCGTCGAGTCGGCGTGAAGGATTTTGTCGTGCACGCCCTGCAGCGCAGGGGTGAAGGGAGTGTGCCGACGGAATCCGTCGGCCTGTAACGACGCGTACAGCTCGCGAACACGGTGGCTCATGGCAGCGCTGCTGGATGTCCGAATCGTGCGTCAGTTAGCGGAGCGTCGTCTTGAGTTCACCAAGGGCGCGACCCAGGCGCTCGCACGTCTGATCGAGCAGCGGACCGGGTTGCGTTCCTTGCTTGAGCCTCTCCACGATCGCTTGGGCAGTTTCGAGTAGTTCCTCAGCCAGCTGTACAGCAGTCTGTTGATCGTACTTGGCCATAGCGGTGGCTAATCATCGCACGTGCTAGAGGACGATGAGCAACGGAGCGGAATTGCCCGCCGAACCGGCGTCAGAATTCTTGACAAGAAACTTAACAAACTCCGCACGAGAGGGCCGTCCCCGACCGGAGACGGCCCGACGATCCGCGCGATTTTCCTAAGAGAAAACGGAGCGACCCAACATCGCCAACGACCCTTTGGCCGCCTCTGGACCACAGGATCCGGCGAAGGCAACGCCGACCCGCTGGCAGTACCTCCGTCACAGTGGCCCGACCTCGCTACGATTGACACGACGACGGGACGGCCAGCATCATGGCCGCGACCGGCTCGGTCATTCAGCATGATCCTCACTGCATCCCCCTTCGCAGATGTGCGGCTCTGCGCATGACGCCTACACCCATTACCGAGAGTGAGCGGCGGACGCGGAAGAGCCGGATCGATCCCAAACTGAAAGCCTGGGGATGGGACATCGTCCCGTTCGATCCCGATCGTCTGCTAGAGAAGTACAGTCATCACGCGATCGAGGAATATCCGACGGCGAACGGGCCGGCAGATTACGCACTCGTTGTCGATGGGCAGCTTGTGGGTGTCGTCGAGGCGACGAAGGTCACGCTCGGACCGCAGAACGTGCTCACGCAGGCGGAGCGGTACTCCAATGGGGTTGACGGCAGCCCGTTCAATTTTCGCGGATACCGGGTGCCATTTTTGTACTCCACGAATGGCGAGGTGTTCTGGTTCCAAGACGTTCGCAACAAGCTGAATCGGTCGCGCAAGACCGCGGGATTCCATACGCCCGCCGCGCTGCGCGAGATGCTCGCTCGCGAAGTCGAGCAGCAGTGCGAGTGGTTCACCGATCATTCCGCTCTGCATCCCTCGTGGTTCCGTCCCTACCAGATCGAGGCCTGCACCGCGATAGAGGACGCGATCGCCAAGCGCAAGCGGCAGATGCTCGTTGCGATGGCGACCGGCACGGGCAAGACATGGACGTTAGTCAACCAGGTTTACCGGCTACTCGAGTCCGGCGTAGGAAGGCGGATCCTCTTCCTCGTCGATCGACGGGTACTCGCCGCTCAAGCCGTGCGCGCTTTTGCGTCGTTTGAGCCAGAACCGAATAAGAAGTTCGACAAGCTCTACGAAGTGTACAGCCAGCGCTTTCAGCGTGACGATCTCGAAGACGAGGCGTTCGACCCCAAGGTATTGCCGAAGTCATATCTCGAAACGCCGCACGCCGGCCACGCGTATGTGTACGTTTGCACAATCCAGCGAATGGCCATCAACCTTTTCGGTCGGCAGGCGGTGTGGGGGGGCGACGAGGAGATCGAAGACGACGCAGAACAGCTCAGGATCCCGCACCACGCGTTCGATGTAGTGATTGCCGACGAATGTCATCGTGGGTAGGTAACACGCTCGGAAGCTTCGCTGCTGCAAGTGCTGCTGCGAGGGGATTGCTGTCGAGGCCGACGGAGGGCAGGCCCAGAAGCCTCGCGGCAAAGGTGGTCGTCCCCCCTTCCGCAAAAGGGATCAAGGACCCACTGCTTCGGTCGACTTTGACGCGTGAGCACGCCGAGGGGAAATTCGAGCGGAAACATCGTGTAGTACGGGCACACGGCGTTCAGCGCTGCTACGAACCAACCAAGGGCGCTGCCCTTGATATCCCACCCAGATCGCCCTCGGTTGGTTCGCGCTGTTGGTCTGGCGCGCTCCGCGCGCCTAGCCCGTTATGCGGTCGCACAACGAGTACAAAATTATCGTTCTGGGCCGCATAACGGGCTAATTCATCTCAGTTCAATTCCACGAACTCTTCGACCCGTCGACTGCTCATTGAGGGTCGAGGTACGAGGAGAGCTGAATGACGCGCAGGCCTGGAACCGTAGGTAGACGTCGATCGTTGGTCACGAACGTCTTGCAGCCTGCTCCCAGGGCTGACACGAGATGCAATGCGTCCGGAGTCTTGGCGCCCGTGGCGGCGCGAAGCTGCGCTGCAGCTCGTAGCTGATCACGAGTCAACTCGATCATGCGGATTCCTCGGCTACGTGTCAGAAGCGCTTCATAGCGCTCTGCCAATTGACGATTCCCAGCGCGATACGGCACCACGAGAACTTCAAGCAGCGTTAGCGCCGACGTCACGAGCTCTCTCTTCCCCTGATCTGCCTCCGCGAATAGCGGCAAGATGTGCGGGAGAAATCGCGGTTCTTCCTCGATGAAGTAGATGAAGACCACCGTGTCGATCGCCGCAGCGCCAGAGCCGAGATCCGCGATCAATCCCACGCAGCCCGCTCACGTTCGACGTGTGCCGCTGCGTCCGTATGCTCCCAGTACTCCTTGCCAAGACCTCGAAGCTCAAGGATCGAAAGCCGCCTTGGGGACTCCAATGCCTCGCTAAGGAGCTGGGTGACTTCCTGGGCCACCGACCGGCGTTCGCGCTTCGCGCGGGCTTGCAGCTTGCGATACAGGCCGTCCGGCAAGTTCTTGATGTTAAGTGTCGCCACGCCCGTATTCCTCCCTTATTCCTCCATTTTGGAGCCGAAGCATCTCCGAGGTCAAGAGCAATCGAACAGCGGCGTCCGTCGCTGTGCCTGAATCACTGGCTGATTGACATCGCTCCTCGTTGACCTAAACTCAGGCGTCAGCGTCGCGGCAGTTTCCCGAGAGGGTTGAATCTCCATGAACTACTGGCTTGATCTGTTCACCGGTACCACTTGGCAGGAATTTCGGAAAGTCGGCGCGAACATCAGCGGCTTCCGCGAGGGGATGCGCCCCAACGCCCGCCGGGAAAAAGCCGGCGACGTATTCCTTTGCTACCTGACGGGCGTCATGCGCTGGGTCGGCGCATTGGAAGTGACCGGACCGAGCACGCTAGTCGCGCCATGTTCGACGCGGTTCTGATCGTATCGTTCGGCGGCCCGCGGGGCCCCGCGGAGATTCGGCCGTTCCTCGCGAACGTGCTGCGCGGGCGGCGGGTGTTGCCCGAGCGCGTCGAAGCAGTTGCCCAGCATTACGAGGCCTTTGGCGGTGTCTCGCCCATTACCGAGCTCACCATGCGTCAGGCTGAGGGCTTGCGGCATCGCCTCGCGGCCGCCAGCCATCCGCTGCCGGTGTACGTCGGCATGCGCAACTGGCATCCGCTCTTAGCGGACACGCTGCGCGAGATGAGCACCGCGGGCGTTCGCCGCGCGATCGGCTTCATTGCCGCGGCGCAGCACTCGTACTCCAGCTGCGGTCAGTATCGCCAGAATGTGGCGGACGCGCGCGGCGTGTTGCGAGCGGAGGGGGGTCCTGACGTCCGGATCACATACGTCGAAAGCTGGTTCGATCACCCGCTGTTCATTGATACCAACGCCGCTCACGTGCAGGACGCGCTCGAACAACTTCCCGCGCACACGCGCGACGCCGCGCGACTCATCTTCACCGCCCACAGCATTCCTCAAGCGATGGCCGACGAGAGCCTCTACCGTGAACAGCTCGAATCCAGCGCCCGGCTCGTGGCGGCGCGTGTCCAGCGAGCTGACTTCGCGGTCGTCTACCAGAGCCGGAGCGGCCGACCGGAAGACCCCTGGCTCGAGCCCGACATCTGCGAGTACCTGCGCACAGAAAAGCCGCGCGGTCTCCAGGCGGCCGTGCTCTGTCCCATCGGCTTTGTCTGCGACCATATTGAAGTGTTGTGGGATCTCGATCAGGAGGCCGCGGCGGTGTGCCGGACACTCGACATTCCCATGACGCGCGCGGCAGCCCCCAACGACGATCCGCGCTTCGTCGAGATGATGGCGGATGTCGTGGTCCGGACGATTACACGCTACGCGCGCGGCACGCCCTTGGAACTCGCCGGAACAGGCCTCCAACGACCATCCTCGAGCACGAACCGCGTTTCGCGCAGTGGTTCGACATCAGCCGGACCCGGGTAGAGGGGATCGCCCGGCAGAGTCAGAATCGACCCGTTCTCCTTCTTCACAAGATGTGGCTGCACCCGGGCCACACGCCTGCTCGTCGCCCAGTCGAGCGCGGCAGGGATGTGTGGAGGCATTTGCCGAGCGGTGCCGCCGCGGTTGACGCGAACCGCCACAGCCACGGTATAGTGCGGCTCGACGCCCATGAAAACTCCACCCGCCCTGCTCACCGCCGACGAGCTCAAAGCGCTGTACCGTCGTCTCGACCGCCTCGTTGACGAGGTGACGGAAATGCAAAACACGATCGGGAACGCGCTCATCGATAATCGCCAGCGCGATCAGCGGCGGGTCACGCCCGAGAGGCGTACTTCGCAGCGGACCCGCAAAAAGACCTAGTTCCGACGACGAACTCTTCTGCTCAAGGCATGCCGCGCCGCCCGCTGTTCCTGCTCGGCGTGTTTCTGATCACGTTCGCCGTGCTCGTGTTCCAGGTGGTGCAGACGCGCATCCTGTCCGTAATCGCCTGGTACTACCTCGCGTTTTTCGCGATCAGTGTCGCCATGCTTGGCATGACTGCGGGCGCGGTCTGGGTTTACATGCGGCGCGAGCGCTTCACGGCCGAGAAGCTCTCGACGGTGCTGTCCGACACATCCCTGCTCACCGCTGTGTCCATGCCGGCTTCGGTGCTCGTCCAGTTCTGCCTGATCACCACCCTCCTTCCGACCCTGAGCTCGGTCGTCGCCTGGTCGCTCCTGATGGGCGCGATGACCGTGCCCTATGTCTTCGCTGGAATCACCGTGAGCCTCGCGCTGACACGCAGCCCATTTCCGGTGTCGTTGGTGTACGGCGTCGACCTGCTCGGTGCGGCGCTTGGCTGCGCGGCCGTGCTCGGCATTCTCAACGTGCTCGATGGGCCAACGGCGAGCCTGTTCGCAGGATTGGTCGCCGGAGGCGCCGCGCTGGCGTTCGCGCACGCGGCCAGCGCTCGCGAGCGCGACGCACTCGCCGCGCGCGGCACCTGGCGCAAGCCGGCGTGCTCCATTCTCGTGCTCGCAGCGCTCATTCCACTGGACATGGCGGTCCCGGTCGGCTTCAAGCCGATGATGGTCAAAGATGCCTTTGAGAGCGGCTGGACGACGCGCACTGAGCGATGGAACTCCTACTCGCGGATTGTTGCTTATCCGCCTGCCGAGTCGCCTCCGTACCTATGGGGCCCGTCGCCAACGATGCCAGGTGACATTCGCACGCAGCAGGCGGCCCTCAATATCGACGGCGCCGCCGCAACCGTCATGCATCATTTCGACGGGACCCGCGCGTCCATCGACTTCCTCAAGTACGACCTCGTGAACCTCGCGTACTACCTCCCTGGAATCAAAAAGGCCGCCGTGATCGGCGTCGGCGGCGGGCGGGACGTGCTGTCCGCTCACTTGTTTGGTGTCCCCGCCATTACTGGGGTAGAGCTGAACGGCATCTTCATCGACTTGCACGTCCGACACCCCTTCTACGCACCGTACTCAAATTTGATGGCAGTGCCTGGCCTGACGCTGCACGTCGACGACGCGCGCGCCTGGTTCGCCGCGACGGATGAGTCTTTCGATCTCATTCAAATGAGCATGATCGATACATGGGCGGCCACTGGGGCCGGCGCGTTTTCCCTTTCGGAGAACGGCTTGTACACGCTGGAGGGTTGGCGTTCGTTCACGCGCCAGCTGACAGACCGAGGCGTGTTCACCGTCAGCCGCTGGTACAGCCCGGGCGATGTCAACGAGTCCGGCCGCATGATCGCGCTGGCGATGGCGACACTGATGGATGCGGGCGTGGCCGATCCGCGTCAGCACGTCTACGTCGCGCGCTCCGACCGAATCGCGACACTGGTCCTGTCGAAGCGCCCATTCTCTGACGCGCTGCTCACGGTGCTTCGCGACCAGACCGCACGCCTTGGCTTCGATGTCCTTGTCGATCCGAATGGGCAGCCGGAATCCCCCGTTTTGCGCGGAATCGTCACGGCGATCGATCCGGGCGGCCTTGACAACGCTGCGTCAGCCGCGTCGCTCGACCTGACGGTCCCTACGGACAACCGGCCCTTCTTTTTCAATCAGCTGCGCTTTCGGGATGTTCCGCGTGTCGTGGGCGCCGTTATGCGCCAGCAGCTTCCACCGGGCGTGCTGCGCGGCAATGCCAGCGCATCCATCGCGCTGATCCTGATCCTTGGCATCTCGGTCATTGCTGTGGTCTGCACGATTCTTTTGCCGTTGCGGGTCGCCGTCAGGTCGGCTCCCCGCCAACTGATTGCCGTCGGCACTGTCTACTTTGCGCTGATCGGCACGGGATTCATGTTCGCGGAGATCTCACTGCTGCAGTTCTTTGGCGTGTTTCTTGGCCACCCTACCTATGCCATGGGTGTGTGCTTGTTCAGCCTGATCCTGTCCACAGGTCTTGGTAGCCTGGCTTCAGGTCATTTCGTGCTGCACACTGGACACCGTATCGCCGTGTGGGGCGCGATCGTCGGAGCCTATCTGATCGCGGCGCAAGCCATGCTGACGCCGCTGTTCGAGATCATGACCGCGCAGGCGCTGTGGGTGCGAATCACGATCTCGCTCGCCGTGGTGATGCCGGTCGGATTTCTTATGGGCTTTGCGTTTCCCACCGGGATGATGCTGGTCGAGAGGGTCGATCGCGAGCCGACGCCGTGGTTCTGGGGCATCAACGGTGCGACTGGCGTGCTGGCCTCGGTACTCGCGGTGATGATCGGCATAGGGGTCGGAATCAATATCACCATGCTGCTCGCGGGCATCTCCTATCTGTTGGTGATCCCGACCGCGCTCGCGCTGTTGAACCTCTCGCGTGTCCGAAACGGCCCGAACCGTTGACCGCCTGAAAGCGACTCGGTCCGGGTGTAGGCCGCGTCCAGGCCCGTAAAGGGCGAAGCGCCGCAGTAGGAAGAGGGCTTCGTGCCGAGTCGCGGCTCGTCAGACGAGCCGCGCGATTCGACCCCGCGGAACCTTCCGGGTTCAACGGTTTTCAAGCCCCTTTCCGGCTCTTTGCGCTCTCGCGACAGATCGCGCGATTCTCGAAACTGTTCGGAAACTGCCGCAGTCGCGACTAACGCCAGATGCACCGTTCTACGAGGAGTTCGTACGCCACAGGGACAATCTCAGGGACAGCTAGTGCGTTTTTCACTCACGAGCCGCAGAGACACAAAGGCGCAGAGTCTGGTTTGGCTTGGTTTCCTTCGCGTC
>ORMF012097162.1_pt1 | contig 10871 bp, 8 predicted proteins | sample 1779871 | NCBI WGS metagenome assembly ORMF01 (sample SAMEA104232316, study PRJEB22302) | groundwater metagenome | biome: forest; feature: aquifer; material: groundwater | place: USA | collected 2011-08-07 | depth 5.4 m
GACAGGGTGCGGTCATGCGAAGACATGGGCTGTCAGTTCCTCGGCGGCAGGGGGCGGACTTGCATCCGCATGGGCAACTGCGTCGGCGATCTCGGCTTCGATGGCGGCGTTCACTACCGCCAGGCGTTCGGGAGCCATCAGGGCAGCCAGACCTGCGACGGGATCCCCGGCCATTGCCGCCCGGATCTCGGAACGATCGCGGTAGCCTGCGGACAAGTCGTCGGCGGGGCCCACATGTTCACGCCACCGATGGGTCACGCACTCCAGGAATTGAGGGCCCTCTCCGGCACGAATACGTGCCACCGCCGCGGTCGCAACATCCCTGATCACAAAGACATCGCTATTCTCGATCCGCGCGGCAGGTACACCAAAGGCGCGGACACGGCCGCAAAGATCCATGGTGGCCCAGCGTTTGGCGAGAGGCTGGTGGATAGCCAGGCCATTGTTTTCGCACACGAACAAAACCGGCAGACGGTGGAGTGCGGCAAAATTCAGACTTTCATAGAAACAGCCCTCTTCGGTGGCACCATCGCCGAACAGGGTGCAGACCAAGCGATCTTCACCACGTCGTTCCAGAGCCAGTGCCGCCCCGACGGCCACCGGGATGGTGGTCCCGACGATGGCGGACGCACCCATCACATTGTTCGCCATGTCGATCAGGTGCATGGAACCGCCCTTGCCCCGCGCACAGCCGGCAGCTTTGCCATACAGCTCTGCCATCATGGCTCGCAGATTGCCACCATGGGCGAGATAAAGGGCATGTCCCCGATAGGTGGGCGCCACCAGGTCGGTTGGTCGCAGGGCGTCGCAGACTCCCACGGCGACCGCCTCCTGGCCGATCGAGAGATGGACCGGGCTCTTGATCTTGTCGGTTGGGTAGATTTCGGCGATGATCTCCTCGGCGCGTCGAATTCGCCTCAGGGCCGTATACAATCTTTCAAGCGATTGATCGTCCATGTCAGATCAGCTTAAAATCAAGAAAGGCGCGCTGGAATAGGCGTTCATTGGTGTGTTCAGCCCGGATTCGTATTCTAGCCGCCTCGATTATTTCTTGACGAGCCTTATCGTTCTCAAGGTAATATATCAATATATCGTGAAGCTCCTGAAAGCTGTGGAAGACTACCTTTTCGGTGCCTGGCGCGAGGAAACCATCGGCCTCGGCCCACGCCTCGATGACCGGAAGCGCTCCGCAGAGAGCCGCCTTTCCCTCACGGTTCTTCAGGTGAAATGGATGCCGCTGCCCGGTCGGCGGCGAGTGGGTACATTGATGAATGATGGAACGCCGCAATAATTGGACCCACCGGTCAACCGGCAGATTGTTGTAGGCTCCGCTCTCGGCGATAACGCGGTACTGAGTCGGCAAACGCGCGACGACATCCAGGATCTCGCCACGGTAACCGGTGGCGAGATTGCTTCCACTGAAGGATACATGGATATCCCGCTCCAGGCCAGGATCATCCAGGTTGGCGGGAACGGGCGGGTAGGTCCAGACACAAGGGCGTCCGACCTTGTCACAGTGATCCTTCATAACCTGGTTGAAAGTTATCACGGCATCAAAATGCCCTGACAGTTTTGACAGAAAATCAAATTGCGTGAAGCTTTCCGCCTCTAGAAGTATCTTGAACTGCTTGATCTTGGCCCAGCCGTCGTGAAATACAAGAAGATCTACTTTACCGCCAAGCGGATAGAGTTCCGGACGGTGCCATACGGCGTAAGCATATGTATTGTATATGATGACGTCATAGTCACAAGCTTTGATGTCAAGGAAGAATTTTTCTGCCGTTGTGAAATATGTGATTTTGCGGCCGTTACCGACGAAAAATGCGCTTTCGTCGCGGGAAGAACCACTTCCCATGACATAAAAATGGGGATCCTGGTCGAAGGGCAGGATGCCACCCGCGACTTCGGCCATTTCAGGACCAGTCCAGCCAACCCACAGGACCTTAAGCCGGCGGATGGGTAGCAGATTTGGCATCCTCATCGCCCGATCCGGACGTCGCGGTGCTTGCCGGTAGTCGAATGGCGTGCTCATTGTCGGCCCCGCTGCTTTGCCGAAGAGTCGAAAAAGACCAACCGATCATAGACGGCCCGGATCTCCCTCATGCAAGCAGGGGAAAGTGGGAGTCGGTCGCCCACCGCCACGTCTTCCTCAACCTCGGCCACAGTCATCATTCCTGGAATGGTTGTTGAGATGGCCGAATGAGACAGGCAGAAGCGCAACGCAAACTGGGTGACCGTCTCGCCGGCTTCGCACAGATGTTCGAAGAATTCTGGCGATGTCGCCCAACGGTGCAATTGATCTTCCGGCCAGTTGCTGCGGTGGTCACCCGCAACCAGGCGTTCTTTGCTGCCGTCGAGCCGGCCAGTCAGGTAGCCGAAGCAAAGCGGTGTACGGGCGATAACTCCAATCCCTCGCTCTGCGGCGTCTTCGAGTAGGCCGCAGTCCGCCGCACGGTGGTCAATCAGGTTGTAGTTGACTTGTACCACCTGGATGGGAAAACGGCGAATCGCCGCCAGAGCATCGGCCGGGGTCCTCGCCGATAGGCCGATGGCGCGGATCTTGCCTTCGTTCCGCAATGCTTCCAGCGTTGCTATTGCGCTGGATGACTCAAGCATCTCAAGGTCGGGACTATGCAACTGGTACAGGTCGACAAAGTCACTCCGCAGTCGCCGCAGGCTGCTCTCCAGCCCGCGTCGAATGTGCTGCTCGGAAAGGTCCATCGGCATGTGAAAACCAGAGTGGGGCAGTAGTCCGACCTTCGTGGCGATGACCACCTTGTCTCGCACGTCCGAAAGCCCCCGCCCAAGGACCTCCTCGCTATGGCCATTGCCGTAGAGATCGGCCGTATCGAAGAAATTGACGCCCTTGGCGAAGGCAAGCCGCAAGGCGCGCAACGATTCCATATCGTCGACAGGCCCGTATGAGGTGCCGCCGAGCCCCCAGGTGCCGAAGCCGATGGCCGAAACGGCAATTCCGGTGTTCCCCAGTGCCCGGTACTTCATGCCGTCACCGCGCCGGTCTTGCCGTCAAGACGCAGCCGTTCGGGAAAGTGTTCCGCGGTTTGACGATACCATGTGATCGTGCGCTCCAGTCCCTCCTGAAGCGGGGTATAGGTAAACCGTGACAGAGCGAGAAAACGCGAATTGTCGGTGCCCTTGCGAAATACACCATTGGGCTTGCCGGTGTCGAACGTCAGACGGCAACGGTCGATGCCGTAGACATCGGCAATCATCTCGGCAATAGCGCGGATGCTGTGCTCCTCACAAGAGCCTACATTCAGCACCTGGGGGGCATCATAATGGTTCAGCGCCCACAGGAAAGCGCGGGCCAGGTCCGGAGCATAGGTATATTCGCGCAGCGGGCTGCCGTCTCCCCAGATCACGATGGGCTCGTCTCCGTGGTGACACTGGTGGAAGCGGCGAATGAGCGATGGCAGCATGGGGGCGTCATCGGCATTGAAGTTGTCATGTTCCCCATAGATGCCGTTGGGAATCAACCCGATAACAGACAGTCCGTATTCCTCGCGCCAGGCGCGGATCATGGGCTCCATCAGCCGCTTGGCGAACGCATAGCCGTAGTTCGAGAAATGCGCGGCGCCGTCATGGATACTGTCCTCGCGCAATGGTAGCGGCGCCTCCGGCGGATACATGCCGCTGCTGAGCGTCATGATTACCTTTCCGACTCCGGCCCGCCGCGCACCCTCAAGAACATTGATCGCCATCATGGCGTTGTCACGCAGCATACTCGCCGGATGACGCAGGCTCTTGCCGATGCCGCCGCTGACTGCGGCCAAATGGATCACGGCGTCGGCACCGCAGCCGGCGATGAATGACATCGCAGCTTGCGGGTTGGTCAAATCGCAGTCGCGCGATGTCGCGAAAATAAAGCCCGATGGGTCATCGGCGGTGATCGCCCGCATGGCAGCGCCGGTGACACCGCCGCTGCCGGTCACCAGAATCCTGCGCCACGCACACGGTGTCCGTTGATCAGCCATAGACGACCTCGTCAGGATCGTAGGTGATGATCTTGCTGCCGCTGGTGTCAAAGCGGAAATTCACGTGCACCAACCGTTTCAGTCTCTCGCGGACCTGCTGCTGTCGGTCGGGAGGAACGACAAACAGAATGAAGCCGCCACCTCCGGCCCCAAGAAGCTTGCCGCCTACCGCTCCCGCGGTGCGCCCAGACTGGTAGATTTCATCCACCAGCGGCGTTGTCACCCCGTCGGCAAGTTCCCGTTTCAACGCCCAGCTCTCGTCCAAAAGGGCCCCGAACTCGGCAAGGCGGAACTCCTGCGCATGCAAAAGATGGCTTGCTTCGTCGACCATCCGTCTCAGCGTGGTCAGATGCGAAACGCGCTTGTCCATGTTCTGGATCTGCTTCTTCGCGATGGTCTGCGCATCGCGGGCAAAACCGGAAAAGAACAGCATCAACGCCCCTTCCAATTCATCGCGTCGCTTGCGCGACAAAATCACGGGGGAAACCTCGAAACTCCCATCGGTACTGAAATCAATGCGGTTGAATCCGCCGAAGGCTGCCCAGACCTGGTCCTGGCTGCCAACCGCTTCCTTCAGCACATCCTGCTCGATACGAATGGCTTCAGCCGCCAGTTCCTGTTTGGAAGCCCTCATCCCTTTCATGGCGGCGAAGGCGTGGATCAACCCAACCGTGAAAGACGAGGATGTCCCGAGGCCGGACCGTGCCGGAAGGTCCGAGTTGTAGGAGACCTCCACGCCATGGGGGATGCCGGAGGCTTGCAATGTAGCTCTGACGGCCGGGTGCCGGATTTCCGAGGTTTCGCGAACCAATTCGATCTTTGACCAGACGATGCGATGCTTGTGCTCGAAGAAGGGAGGCAGGCAGCGCGCACTAACGTAGCAGTACTTGTCTATCGCAGCTCCCAGAACCGCCCCGCCCCGTTCCCGGAACCAAGCTGGATAATCTGTTCCACCTCCGAAAAACGAGATTCTAAAAGGGCTTCGGCTGATGATCATGATTCAGGCCGGCTCGCATTCATACAAGCCGGGAAGCTTGCACTGCGGCGATGAAGGAATGGTTAACCAGCGGCAAGGTTGCCTTCCACCCGCGCCAGACAAAGCCCACCGCTGCCGGCATCCGATGGGCCGAGCGCCTCCAGAGCCTGCTTGGCCTGCAGATTATCGGGAGTGAGCGTCAGTGCCTGACGCAGGAACATGCGAGCCTGCCAGACTTGGCCCTGCGCGACCAGAACTGCCGCATAGACCTGATGACACGTACCGTCGGTGGGGGTCAGCACCAGGGCGTTCTCCCCGCACCTCATCGCGTCGTCCAGACGGCGCATCGCCAGCATCGACCAGGCTGCCCCAGCCCAGGCTCCGGCATGCTCTCGTATACGGTGGACGATATCCACATAGAGGGGTGCCGCTGCCGAAACCTGCCCCGTGGCGCGCAAAGCCTCCGCCTTGCGAAAGATGGAGTCCACTGGTTCGCCGAAGCGGGTTCTGACACGCGAATGGGGCATGTCGAAGCGCTGCATACAGTTGCGGCAGGTCAGCCGCATGGTCGATCGGCCGAAGGGAAGCTTGTCGAACGGTACACGACCAAAGCGGGTTTCCTGGCCGCAATGCGGGCAGATACAGGCCAATCGCATGAGTTGCCCTCGGTCAGGGTCGATCTCGTCCTCGCGATCCACAGAAATCAGTCGCCCAGGGAAAGTGAAAGTATCGTTTATGCGCTGGATCAACGTAATCAATGCTTGCCAGACATGCTGCTCCAGGGCGGTCAGGTTGAGTGGCGGGCAGCCGTCCTTGAGGAACTGGATCGGGTTGTCGATTAGCCCCCTGGCGCGCGCCTGCTCATAGATCCCCGTGCCGGGATAACATTGCACGGGGGTCAGGAAAGCCTGGTAGCGACGATTGTTGGCCCACCAGTCCAGAGTTCGAGTAGCCGTCTCCAGTGTTTCCGCCGGATCACCAAAAATAAAATTGCCCTGGATCCCGATACGCATGCGGTAGGTCAGATCGAGTGCCGCGTCGGCCCGTTCTGGACGGCATTTTTTCTTCATGCTGTCCAGGACGACCTGAGACATGCTCTCCAGTCCGTATGAGACATAGATGCAGCCAGCCTGCTTCATGAGCCGGAGTACGTCTTCATCAACATTGTCGACGCGTAGTTGAACCATCCATTTTATGCCATAGGGTTCGATACGCCGGCAGAAGTCGACGAGGCGGTCGCGTTTGACGACGAACAACTCGTCCAGGATGGCAAGCATGTTTATCTGGTAGGTTTCGATCAGATGATCGATTTCCTTGAAAACGTCATCCAGGGAGCGCTCGCGATAGACCCGCCCCAGCGGGTGGAAGCAGAAGGTGCAGGCATAGGGACAAGACCGCGAGGAGATAATGGACGCCGCTCGCGGCCTGTCGTCGATATTGAAGAAATAGTCGTCGGTAATTTTCTGGCTGTCGAGATGGCGGACGAAGTCCATACCCTCGTAATCCGGCCAGGGCAGTTGATCGAGGTCGCGCACCGTCTTGCGCTCAAGGGTGCGGATCAGGCCGCCCTCGGCGGTCCTGAAAATAATGCCCGCGATGCCATTCATGTCGGCACCGCTCTCCAGTGCTCGCATCAGTTCGACGACCGTTTCTTCTCCCTCGCCGATAACGCCGATATCGATATCCAAGCCTCTCATGATGTCTTCCGGCTGACTGCTCAGACCGCCGCCACCAAGCATCAAGAGGGCATGCGGCTTGACCTGTCGGGCTGCCTGGAAAATGGGTTCCACGAGGGCGAAGTGAACCGATAAGGCCCCCGTGCCGACGACATCCGGATCGAAGTCGGCAACCGCCTGCGCCACCTCGCCGTGGACATCTTTGCTTCGGTGATTGAGGTTGAGGCATTGCACGGTATGGCCAGCCCGCTTTAATGCAGCTGAGATGTAGGCGATACCCAATGGAAATATATAGTAATGGCCGCGCTGGGCAAACTTAGGGACGACCAATAGAATTTTCATGATTTTACTCCTATCTGACCAGATCAACTATCAATCAGCTGATTATAAAGCTTGATAAGCTGTAATATTTCTTTCTCCATGGAATATTTTTCCTGGAAAATCCGGATGTTTTCTAGCGCTTGATCGTAATCGTAGGCCTTCAAGATGTCGCGTAGCCGCGGCAAGTCGGCGGAGCCAATGCCCATGCCGATGCCGTGCTGCTCAAGGAAACCGGCCATCGCTTCGTATTCAGCATTGACCAGAGCCGGGATTCCCGCTTCGATGTAGGAGAACAGTTTGGTCGCCATAACCCCCTTTCGCTGGCTTTCCCGCACTCTCGCATCAGGATGGTAGTTGAATAGCAGAATGCCGAAGTCATAAGGCGCCATTGTCTCGGCGAACTGATGGGGCGGAACACCATTGCGAAGGCGAAAACTGGGAAATTGGCGCTGCAATTCGTAGTATTTCGCAAACGGACTGTTGCTTTCGTCCGTCGGGTCACCATGCGGGACATGGAAAATGTCGATGGCAATGCCCTGCTCGAGAAGCGTGCGGAATCCGTCGGGCATCCCCGCTTCGGGAAAGAGGACGGGCGGATGATGGTCGTCCACCGGAACCAGGCCGCCGGCGTAGACCAGGCGAAATATGCCGTCCTTGCGGGAGGGCTTGTCGCGGGTGGGACGTCCGGCAAACTCACTGCAGGGCCAGGATTGCATCGCCAAATGCAGCGGGGAGGCCCCGTGACGCTCAGCCCATTCTTCGATAGCAGATTGCGGAAAACGGGTGATCACCGCGTCAGCATGATGAAGGATGAATTTTTCCATGTACAAGTCAAAATCGACGGTCGCGGGCTTGAATCCCTGGCACAGCACGTCCCGCTCGGCATAGGTCGAAGTGATATCGTAAAATTCACAAACAACCTTGGATTTTCCTCTTGCTTCCAGGGTCATTCGTCCGATCGAATACAGCCACATCCAACACTGAACGTGAAATATATCAGGGTGAAGTCGCGCCAATAGCGAACGCATCAGCCTAAGGCTCCGCCGCGTATCGGCGATAGCTTCAAAATTGGCCTCGAACAACGCTTTCAGACGATCAGGCACCACCGACAGACTGACCAGGAAGCATCGCCACCCATTGCGCCGCAAATACATTGCTTCGCGTAAAATTAGGAAGTAGGGGCTACCCGCGACGAAAACCACGGTTCGCTCGGAGGTTGATTGATTTACCGCTTGGATAAAGTCGGCCAAGTTTCGCTGGATGACGCGGACGTCGTGATGGGTAAACGTCGATGTATAGCCGGCAGCAAGCGCCGATGCCGCCACATTCGCGATGATGCGACGTTTTTCCTCCAGCGGAAGCGGGCCTGCCAGCAGCGGCAGGACCTGGGTCATCAGGAAATCTCGCAAATGCGGTGCCTGAGCCGCCAGGTCGCCAAAGAAGCTTTGCGCGAGCACGCCATCGAGATAGGGCAGGTTATCATCTTGTATCTGCGTCTGGTAGATCCGCTCCAAATACTGGGCATCCGTGGGCGGGCAAACGAACTTCATGGCCGTGTGCCTGGCATGGTGGCTGTCTCCATTCGATACCAAACTATGAAATCGGCCTTAAGGCAAGGGCCACAAATAACCGCTTCACCCGGTTGGCCCTTGCCTTAAGCCCGAGCGGCGTTTGAGCCGGGCTTTGCGCGGAGCGCAATGCCACACCAATGACCGTAAGGCAACGAACGCGAAGCACGTATTCGCGGTCGTTGCCTAAGGAGGCTTTAGAGCGTGATCCGATCAGGTTGGATCACGCTCCAGCGGCCATTGCGGCCGCGGCCAAGCGAACGGAGTGAGCGCCCGGCGAGGGCGCAGCGATGAGCCTTTCGGCTCAGCGGTACAACATGTCGCCTTGATCCGCCGTCAGCCTCCAGCGTATGGACACTTCCGGCCAAATTAATCTGCGGGTAAGGATTTCGGCTGAATACTGCAGGCTCGCCAGCCTCCCACGGACCGGATGAGACGTTCGCCGATGAAAGTCCGCTATTCCTATCTTCCGCAGCAGTTCAGTGATTGTGACGATCTGTGGGCGGCGCTCCGGGCCTTCGTGCCCGGCGGCGACTTCACCCTGGGGGCGCCGCTGGGCGAATTCGAGCGGCGCTTCGCCGAACTGATCGGCACCCGCCACGCCATCGGCGTCGGCTCCGGCACCGACGCGCTGAAGCTGAGCCTGAAGGCGGCCGGCGTCGGCCATGGCGACGAGGTGATCACCGCCGCCAACACCTTCATCGCCACCGTCGGCGCCATCAACGAAATCGGTGCCCGGCCGGTGTTCGTCGACTGCGACGACAGCTTCTGCATGGACGTCTCCCAGGTCGAGGCGAAGATCGGGCCGCGCACCAAGGCCATCCTGCCGGTCCACTTCACCGGCTACATGACCGACATGCCACGGCTCATGGACATCGCCGAGCGCCACGGCCTGCCGGTGATCGAGGATGCCTGCCAGTCGATCCTGGCCGCTGTCGAGGGCAAGCGCGCCGGCACCTGGGGCCTCGCCGCCGGCTTCTCGCTGCATCCGCTGAAGAACCTGAACGTCTGGGGTGATGGCGGCGTCATCGTCACCGACAGCGACGAGGTCGACGAACGGCTGCGGCTGCTGCGCAATCACGGTCTGCGCAACCGCGATGAGATCGCCATCCTCGGCTACAATTCGCGTCTCGACACGCTGCAGGCAGTGGTCGGCAATTGGCTGATCGGCAGCACCCACGACATCACTGCCCGGCGCATCGCCAACGCCGCCCATTACGACGCCGGCTTCCAGGCCATTCCCGAGATCCGCATTCCGCCGCGCCTGCCGCACATGCACTGCGTCTACCATCTGTACATGGTGTTCGCCGAGCGGCGCGACGCCTTGCATGAGTACTGCCGGGCGGCCGGCATCGAGAGCAAGATCCACTACCCGATTCCGCTCTATCGGCAGGACGGGCTGGCTTTCCTCGGCCACCGCGCGGGCGACTTCCCGGTCACCGACCGCCATGCCGCCGAGGTCGTCAGCTTTCCCGCCGACCAGCATCTCAGTCGCGAGGAACAGGACTACGTCATCCGCACGGTGGCTGCCTTCTACGGACACGTCTGATGCGCATCCCCTACGTCAACCTGGCGGCCCAGTTCGCCGTCGAGCGGGACGCCCTGATGCCGCTGGTCGAGGCGGTGCTGGCCGGCGGCCAGTGGGTCGGCGGTGCCGATGTCGAGACCTTCGAGGCCCGGCTGGCCGCCTATGCCGGCGCCGGCCACGCGGTGGCCATGGCCTCGGGCACCGACGCCCTGATCTACGGCATGAAGGCGCTGGACATCGGCCCCGGCGACGAGGTCATTACCCCACCCAACTCCTTCGTCTCGTCGACCGCGGCGATCATCCATACCGGCGCCGTGCCGGTGTTCGCCGATGTGCTGCCCGACCAGAACATCGATCCCGAGCGGGTCGAAGCGGCGATCACGCCGCGGACCAGGGCGATCATGGCCGTGCACCTGACCGGGCGGGTGGCGCGCATGGACGCCATCACCGCCATTGCTCGCCGCCACGGGCTGAAGGTGATCGAGGATGCCGCCCAGGCCATGGGTTCGCGCTACGGCGGCCGCCACGCCGGCACCTTCGGCGATATCGGCTGCTTCTCGGCGCATCCGCTGAAGAACCTCAACGCCGCCGGCGATGCCGGGTTCCTGCTGACCGACGACGCCGAGGTGGCGGCGCGGCTGCGGCGCCTGCGCAACAACGGCCTGGCCGACCGCAACACGGTCGTCGAATGGGGCACGGTGTCGCGGCTCGATCCGCTGCAGGCGGCGATCCTGTCCTTGCGGCTGGAGCGCCTGCCGGCGGTGATCGAGGCGCGGCGGTGCAATGCCGCACTGTACCGCCGCCTGC
>ORMF012687338.1_pt1 | contig 10871 bp, 13 predicted proteins | sample 1779871 | NCBI WGS metagenome assembly ORMF01 (sample SAMEA104232316, study PRJEB22302) | groundwater metagenome | biome: forest; feature: aquifer; material: groundwater | place: USA | collected 2011-08-07 | depth 5.4 m
AGATTTTTATTGTTGGGTTCAAATTTGATAAAGACATTTCAAAAATGCTCAAGGAAATTTTACGGGTGGCAGACGCAATTATTATTACCCAATTTAAAGCAAAAACAGACACCAATATACATGCGTCTGCGGACGCAGCTGATATTAAAAATCAAATATTAAAAATTAAATCTGACATGAGGGTTGTGGTTGAAAAAGATTCGGAAAAGGCCCTCCATAAAGCCCTTAATTACCCAATTACCCAATTACCCAATTACCAATCGATTATTGTCGTAACCGGTTCGCTTTATTTGGTGGGAGAAATTAGAAGTATGCTATAATCTTTTTATGATTTTATCGGATCATGATTTAAAAAAGGCATTAAAAAGCGGCTTAATCAGCATTATACCAACGCCTGATCCCAAAACCCAATTCGGTTCCTGCTCAATTGATCTTCGGCTCGGCAATTCGTTCAGAGTATTTGAACACAGCAAAAATTCCTATATAGATCCTGCAAAAAAAGATTACAGCAGTGAAATTACAAGGGAGATAAAGATAAAAACAGGGGAAAAATTTATTATGCAGCCCGGAGATTTTGTTTTGGCCGTAACTTTGGAGACAGTTAAAATCCCAAATAATTTAATGGGCAGACTTGAAGGCCGGTCATCTCTTGGAAGACTTGGGATCGTAGTTCACTCAACAGCAAGCGTATTTGATCCGGGATGGAATGGGAAATGTGTTTTGGAGTTGGGGAATTTGGGCAGAATGGCCGTAAGCTTGACAGTCGGCATGAGGATTTGCGCAATGACATTCGAACAATTGTCTAGCAATGCAGATGTTCCTTACTCAAAAAAAAAGAACGCAAAATATGTTGGACAAAATGGCCCCGAGGAAAGCAAAATACACAAAGATTAATTAAAAATTATGAAGTATCATTTGGACCTTGACATTGACCTGAAACGAAATCCTTACAAAGGACGATATATTGCCATTGAGGGAATTGATGGGTCAGGCAAGACAACGCAGGTCGAGCAATTAGCAAGGCATTTTGAATCATTAGGAAAATCAGTAGTGAGAACTCGAGAACCCCGCAAAGAAGGTTTGATAGGCGACATTGTTCAGAAAGTCCTGACTGGGAAAGTTAAAATGTCCTCTGTTGCTTTGCAATATTTATTTTCAACAGATAGGGTTCTTCACCACGAAGATATTATTATTCCGGCTTTGAGGAAAGGCAAAATAATAATTTCCGACCGATGTTTCTGGTCTGCAGTTGTTTATGGAATTTTGGACAGAACCGGAGACAAATACGATTATAAATCTGCAGATTTTCTGCTTGTGGCGCATTCCATACTCTCTATGTATCATCAGTTTATAGTTCCTAACCATACTTTTTATTTAAAAACATCTTTGGAGACCGCGTTATCAAGAATATCCAAGAAAGAAGATTTTAAGGAAATATATGAGGACAAAGAGAAGCTTAAGAAACTTATAGATGGATACAGCTGGCTTGTTAAAAAATTTGCAAACGAAATTACGGTTGTAAATGCAGAAGAATCGGTTGATGAAGTGACGCAGGAGATTGTTGAGCAAATAAAATAATTTTCAATTTGAAATTTAAAATTTGAAATGAAATCTAAATGTTTAGAAATTTAAATTTGAAAATTCATTGAAAATTGAAAACTGAAAATTTAAAATTATGGTGCTAGGGCCTAAAAAATTATTACAACTTGTAGAAAGAAAAAAGCTGGTCGAGGGGTTGAGCGATCGTGAGCTTAATAATCCCGAGGGGGCGGGGTTTGATTTACGTTTGGGGGAGGTTTACAAAATTTCCGGAAATGCTTTTTTGGGAGAAGTTCATCGGAAAACTGCCGATATCAAACTTCTCAAAGCTTACAAAAAAGACAAAAGCATCAAAATAAAACCCGGAGATTTTTTTCTGGTTAAGACAATTGAATCAGTAAATATGCCGCAAAATTTAACCGCGAGTATAACACCTCGTTCTACAACATACCGCTCGGGTTTATTCATTAGAACCGGCAATGTGCCGCCCGGATATTGCGGAGGATTGATTTTTGGTTTGTCAAATGAAGGTCCGATAACAGTTGAAATCGAAATGGGAGCGCGCTTTGTCCATATTCAGTTTAGTGAAGTTAAAGGCGGGGGAAATATGTACCGCGGCCAATGGCAAGGCGGCCGCGTCACGGCGAGGAAAAAAGAAAAACAAGTATAAAAATATGAATAAAGAAGGATTAAGACATTTTGTTCAAAAGGTCAATAAAGAAGGCTACGGAAGCGGAAAAACAGACCATTGGATAAAAGAAAAAGATGGATCTACAACTATTCCTTTTGAATCAGGAGATTTTAGAATGCATGACAAATTTTTTGGCGGCGAGCCTTATGGAGGCAGCATGGTTGTATTTTTCAGAAATGTTGTAGTTTGGATGATGGTTTATTACGGAGCGGTTATTCCAGGTCAAGACATTCTTGAAGTTTATAAAGTGATACAAAAAGCTCTTTTGAATGCCCCAGCGGAAATGCCAGTAAGAGGACCTCGGGAATTAGAAGATGGGAAATTAACATACGAAAACGGTTGGATTGGAGATATAGAAGATTTTTCCGGCCAAGAGTCAATTGTTAACAAAGAAGGACGAACAGTTTATAGCGCAAAGTATATGGGCGGGTTGGTTGATCAGCAGAAAGAATGACCTAATTCTGAATTATAAATTATGAATCCTAAATTATTAAAGCACCCCGAATATCAATATTTGGATTTAGTTCGCGAAGCTCTCGAGCATGGGATAAAAAAGGTTGATCGCGGGACAAACATCACCCTCTATAGTCTTTTTGGCAGACAAACGCGATATGATTTGTCGCAGGGATTTCCTCTTCTGACAACAAAAAGAGTTTACTGGAAAGGAGTTTTGCACGAGCTTTATTGGTTTTTTTCAGGCGATACAAACATAAAATATCTGGTTGATAACGGCGTCCATATTTGGGATGACTATCCTTACAAATATTATGTTAGGGCGGGTCGCGGGTCGCGGGTAGCGGGTCGTAAGCTTTTGACCAAGGAAGAGTTTATTGCCAAAATTGCGGAAAGCCCTTCGGCAAGCTCAGGGTTTGCGCGCAAATGGGGAGAGTTGCCAAGAATTTATGGGGAAATGTGGAGGAAATGGCCGACTAGAAAAAAAGGAAAAAGTATTGATCAGTTAAAATGGGTAATGCAAGAGCTAAAAGATGATCCAGACGCAAAAAATTTGATAGTTAATTCCTGGAATCCGGAATATCTTTATACAATGGCCCAACACAAAGACGCATCTTTATTTCCAATTTGCCACAACATGTATCAAATAAGTAAGCGCGGAGACAAGCTTTCGCTCCAACTCTACCAGAGAAGTGCCGATCTTTTTCTGGGCGTTCCTTTTAATATCGCGTCCTACGCGCTTCTTACAATAATCCTTGCCAAAATTGCAGGGTTACAACCTGGCGAATTTATCCATACTTTTGGAGACGTGCATATTTATGAGAATCATATTGAGCAGGTAAAAGAGCAGCTAAAAAGAGAGCCCCGGCCTTTCCCGACAATAAGAATAGAAGGAAAACTAAAAAAGCTGGAAGATTTTACGCCGGATAAAATAATTCTTGAGAATTACAACCCCCATCCGCCAATAAAAGGGGAGTTAACCATTGCAGGGGGCCTTTTTGAAGGAGCGGACGAGCGAAAGCGAGGAGCTCGCTTGCTTGACAAGCGTGGAGAGAAAAAATGAAAATTAGCATTATTGCCGCGATGGATGAAAAAAGAGGGATCGGAAAAAATAATAAAATTCCGTGGCACATAAAAGAGGATTTGCAAAGATTCAAAACTCTGACATCTGGGCATGCTATTATCATGGGCCGAAAAACATGGGATTCTTTACCTTTCAAACCCTTGCCCAAAAGATTGAATATTGTTATAACTCGCAACACAAGTCGTCAACAGGATGGATTAGTTTTTGCTTCTTCTTTGGAAGATGCTATTCAGACCGGAAAAAGTTTTGAGCTTGATAGTCTTCGAATAAGTCCTGCTCACAGCCCAGAAATTTTTATTATCGGGGGAGGACAAATTTATGAACAGGCAATTGAAAAAGAATTAGTTGATAAGTTATATTTAACATTGGTCGATGGAAGTTTCGATGCGGATACATTCTTTCCTGATTATTCAGAATTTAAAAAAGTAGTTTTTGAAGAATCGCATGAAGGTAAGGAATACAAATACAAATTCCTGGAACTAGAGAGGAATTAAATTGAGGACAACGATACGCTATTGACAAAAAGGGCCAATATCCTTAAAATTACATAAAATTATGGCGATGAGTGAAATTTTAAATCCTAAATTTCCTTTAACTGGCGAAGAATTAAGAATTAAAATTTCAACTTTTGCCGCAGGGAATTCTGGCAGTAGAGCCAGAGAATTAATTAAGGCAGGATCAAACTGCGAGAGAAAAGCTGATGGTAAACAATGCGGCAATAAAGCAATAGCTTCTATAGAAGGAGATTTGGGCGCTTCAGAGGTTAATGTTCTAACATGCGAACCTTGCGTTGTGCCTTTATTTATAAGTTTTGGGGAAGGTTTAAGAAAAGCTTCTCCTAATCATGAACCGTCTTTAAGTATAAATGGTCACGGAAGATCTTAATTTTTTGGGAAAATTGTTCCATGTGATGAAAAATCTGTTGTCCTTTTTTCCTCTTTGACCTCAATTAACTTTTTTTCTTCTAGTTGCTTTATAATCTCTACTACGGTACCGTGTTGGGAAAAGTTGTCAGTATTTATTACTATATCGTATATTTCTTCTCCTTCATACTTTGCTTTAGGATCCATAGGATCTATGCCTATAAGATCTGGTTCAGCTTTTCTCCATGCTGCCAAATCCTTTCTAGATCTTTCGTCCTGCTTTCTCTCTAATTGTTCTGCGGTAATCTTTGAATTTTGTTCTTTTTCACGGGTTAATCCTCTCCGTACTCTTTCTTCCGGACTTGCCGTTAAAAGAATTCTTACGACTTTAGGATATGGTTTTCCTTTTTTTTTGGCATCAACTTCATCTTTTTTTGCAATAAAACCTGCCAGTTTTGCCTCTACTATAGATTTTTTACCACGCATGTGTATAGTAGAATGAATTGCTTCTGCTATCTTACGATTTAAAGCTACATCTTCCTCAACTCCTCTGGGGGCATATCCAAGCACCTGTTTGCCTTTTGATTCTTGTACCTGTCTAAATAATTCCCCTCCCAAGAAGAGTTTAATTCCTAAGAATTCCGCTAATTCTCTTGTAGCGGTTGTTTTTCCCGTAGCTATATTTCCACTAATGGTTATCGCATCAAAACGAAGCGGTAATATTTCTTTTGGTTCTTGCGAATGCAAAAATTCAACGCTCATAAAAGTACAATATTATAGGATAAATTTAAAATAAATGCAAATAAAAAGTAGCGGAAAAATGTTGTAAATTAAATCGGCATCAATTATACTAGGTTTAATAAAAATATGCTAGCGAAAATAGATCCGAAAGTTTACGAGCTTATTAAAAAAGAGGAGAAGCGACAGCAAGAGGTCTTGGAGATGATTCCATCCGAAAATTACACATCAAAGGCTGTAATGGAAGCTTTGGGATCGGTTCTTACCAATAAATATTCGGAAGGTTATCCGAAAAGAAGATATTATCAGGGAAATAAAATAATCGATGAGGTTGAGATTCTCGGGCAGGAGAGGGCAAAAAAATTATTCAAAGTTCCTTATGCGAACCTCCAACCCTATTCGGGTTCACCCGCAAATTCTGCAGTTTATATGGCGCTTCTTGATTATAAAGATAAAATTATGGGGCTTTCTCTAGCTTTTGGTGGACATTTGACTCACGGCGCCGCGCATACTTTTTCAAGCAAATTTTTTACGCCTGTTCAATATGAGTTGGGTAAAAATGGCTTCTTAGATTATGATGAAATTGAGAGGTTGGCAGTTGAGGAAAAGCCGAAAATTATAGTTTGCGGGGCAACAGCATATCCCAGAATTATAGATTTTGAAAAATTTGGAAAAATTGCAGACAAAGTCGGGGCCTATCTTTTGGCTGACATTTCTCACATTACAGGTCTTATAATTGCCGGAGTTCATCCAAGCCCTGTTCCATATTCTGATATTGTTATGACAACAACTCATAAAACTTTGCGCGGACCAAGAGGAGCGATGATTTTGGTAACAGAAAAAGGACTAAAGAAAAATCCTGATTTACCCCGTCTTATTGACAGCGCAATAATTCCCGGACTTCAGGGAGGCCCGCATGACAATCAAACCGCTGCAATTGCCGTTGCCCTTCACGAGGCAAGTCAACCCTCATTTAAAAAATACGGTCAAAGAATCGTGAAAAATGCAAAAGTCTTGGCGCAAGAACTTAATAAATATAAATTCAATTTGGTAAGCGGAGGGACAGACAATCATCTTATTTTGATTGATTTGTCCAACAAAAAAGTAAATGGCGCAGTTGCCGCTTTGGCGCTTGAGGTAGCGGGAATTGTTGTTAACAAAAATGCGGTTCCCAATGACAAAATGCCCCCATTTTATCCATCGGGAATTCGTCTTGGCACGCCCGCAATTACAACTCGCGGAATGGGAGAAAAAGAAATGATCAAAATTGCTTTCTGGATAAATAGCGCCGTAGAAGAAGTTAAAAGTATAGATTTACCTTTAGATAAGGAAAAGAGGATGGAAATATTTAAACAGTTCAAAACAGATGTTGTAAAAAATAAAAATCTTTTGAAAATCGCTGGAGAGGTCAAGAATCTTTGTTCAAAATTCCCTCTAGATATCTAATCCTAGGTGTCAAGCTACCACACCCCCGGGGTGTACGAGATACCCAGTTTATGGTACCCAGTGGATTCTCCTTACCGTTGCCCATGGTGAATTATTGCTCCGTAGATGTTCTTGGTTAATAGCAGTCGTAAAAAGATATTTTACGCTTGGATTGCCTCCGTCGATTGCAGTTTCAGAGTGTATTACGTCTGGAGATTCAACTTTTATTTTCCCTATCGTAACTGACCTCCTCCCATACAAAATTTCTTCTGTGCCTGGAGGCAAGATCCTTCTTTTAAGGGCTATTCTAGGAAAAAATAAAGTTGTTCTGCATTCGATTGTCATAACTTATCTTATATTTCTGTGCATTTTATATCAAACTTAGACATTGGTGTCAAGATGAAGTTTGAAAATTGACAGCGCGTATTATATTATGTTACCATCCCAGACAATGAATAAAGAAAGAATTCCGGCAATAACAGGTATAGGGAAAGCAGTTCCTCCACGTATAGTAATCAATTCCGACATTGATCAAATACTTGAAAAACAAGCAGGATTTACAAGTAGATTGATGAGAATGGCCAAAGTTGGAATAGAATCAAGGCATTGGGTAAAACCCGGTGAGCAAGCAACGTCTGATTTAGCCGTTGAGGCATCTATTCAAGCTCTTAAAATGGCAGGAATTAGCAAAGAACAACTTAAAACAATAGTTGTTGCAACAGGTACTTCTGATTTTGTTGCGGTTGCTGCAGCCGCAATAGTACAGCATAAACTTGGTTTGCCATCAAACATTAGAGCATATGATGTTTATGCTGCATGCCCAGGATGGGTACAGGCAATGCAAAATGTCTTCGCGGATCTTACGAGTTCTTACGGTCAGGGTGGGCCCCAATTGGTGGTTGGCGCAGAAGTAATAAGCCCCATATTGAGTAAAAATAGACCAGACACATTTGCTATATTTGCTGATGCGGCGGGCGCTACTACAGTTGACTTGGTAGAGCCGGATGAAGGAGCGCCGACAAAAATAGCATTTGCTTTTGGAAGCGATGGGCAATATGCAGACAAGTTAAATGTTCTGGCAGGAGGAAGTAAATATCCAACATCTGCGGAAACAGTCGCCAAGGACATGCATACTGTAAATATGGATGGGAGACTAGTAAAAGAAAAAGCAATAACGAGAATGACTGAGTTAACAAAACAAGTCTTGGAAAAAGCAGGAGTTCCGCAAGAAGAAGTTACATTATTTATTCCTCATCAGGCAAATTTACAAATTATTAAGGAAACTGCAGAGGCTCTTAATTTTCCACAAGAAAGAGTTTTTGTTACAGTAGATCATATGGGAAATACTTCTGCGGCATCAATTCCAACTGCGCTTTATGAAGCCTACGAGCAAGGCGCAATTAAACGTAACGACATATTGGCAGTTGTCTCCTTTGGCGCAGGGATGTTATATGCTGCGGCAGTTTTACCAATGGTGGGGTTGCCAAAAAAATAAAATATGGCAGAGAATAAAAAGCAGGGGAGATTTTTCAAAAGGCAGGAGTGATTTGAATTAGTTGCATTAATAATATAAATGGTATAAAATTCGGATATGGAATCCCAAGTCCGCCGAGAACCTTCAGGTTTAGGAGTAGCCACCATGGAAAGTCCTCGTCCATCAATACATGAAGCAATGCGAAAACTTTTCTTTCTGCAAACGATGGAATTAGGAAAATTGCACAAGCAAATCCCAAACCCAAATGATACTAACTCTTTGTTTGATTGGTATCTTAGAGAAAAATTTAGGCAAGTAGCAGAAGAAGCAAGAGAATTAGATAAGAAGCGGGGAGAAAAAATGAGTAGGCGTGATGGTCCCGAAATGCGTATTACAGGAAAGGTATTTAGCGACCTATGTTATTTTTATATTGCTTTAACAAAGCCCCATCCTGGAATTCTTTTTGATCAGAAAAGAACATTTAAAGTTTTTCATGAGCAGCTTTTTCCCAAAGCTGAGGTAAATGAGTATCCCCTCGGACAGAGTTCGTTGCGGGATCATTATGTGCCAGACAGTATAGTTGTTGAAAGAACAAAAGGGGCTGAGTTTGTTGTTACACAAGCTCATGAATATACCATGGTTACAAAAGTTACGGGAGTTAGAGAAGTTACGGGTATGAATAGAAGCAAAATCTTTGAAGAAAAATCGAATTTATTTGAGGGACAAAAACAAGATCCCGAGGCTGCTGATGGAGCCTCAGAGCTTTTGGCTAATGCGGAGCTTACATTTTATATACCAAAAATTAATCCTTCATCGCCCCCAGATGTAGTTGGTGAATTTCCAGTAGAACAAGTTCCTTTTTTGCGCTCTGATATTATTAAGTTTGTAGACAAGAATTTACCTGGATTTATTGTTAGACATAACAAGCTCAGAATGTAATTATGTCAAGCAGAGCAGAAACAGAAATATGATTGCTTTAGGAGAAAGAGAGACTGCAGAAAGAGTAAACGGTGAACAGAATAGCTTCTTGGGTTTTGTTGATAAAAATAAGGACCTATTTGGAAAGTACAGTTCTCTAACCTATGAGTTAAGGGATGAGGAGAAGAGTTGGAGAAATTCTCCCGCAATAGATGATTTTGCCGAGAGGAATTTTGAACTTACATTAAGTTTAGTCCCTTATGCAAAGCCGGATAATAATAAAATGCGTAAAGCGAGAGAGAAAACGAGAGATGTTATTACGGATACGATTTTTAAACAAAAAGAGGGTGAAAAGCCTATCCATTTGGGATATTCGGTTTTATCTCGTTTAACTCCCAAAATGCAAGCTTTGGCAGAAACTTTAGATAAAGACATAGGAGAATTTAGAACAGGCTTCCGGGAAACAAAGAAACCTATAGTGGATGCACTTGCCGAAACAAAAGTAGGATTAACAGAAAAATTTAGAGATTTTTTCTTATCGGATCCTTCAGGTATTTTTATGTTCCAGGAGTTCCTTTTAAGTAAAGAATCTAGACGCACAAAAGAAGAAATAAGACCTTTCCTTTCAAGTCTATTTGAGGAAGAGGAGCATATGCATAAAAAGGGTGAGGATGGTATTTTTTCTCAGGCAGTCAAAAAGTGGACTAGTGAATTCAAGGAGCATCCCACAGACGATCTTCTTGATGAGTTTGTTCCGTTAATCAAGGAACCCGTTGTTTTAGGGTGGCTAAAATTTATGTTCCCTATGCCGATAAGATCAACTGCCTCATCTCAGGGTGAAGATGAATGGAGAAAGAATGTTGCAAATTATCTTAAGAATTGTCCTATTTCAACATGGCCTCCCGATCTTAAGAGTTTGCTAATCTCATTTGTTGGATCAAAGTACCAACTGGCATCTGTTGCTGTAAGAAGGGAATTAGGTCAATTTAGAAGACCAGTAAGTCTTAGACAGATCAATCAACGTTTTGGAGACCTTGAGAAGGAAATAGAGACAATGGAAGTGAAAGTGACATTTCCAAAGAAAACAGATAATAAGAAACCAGCACCGGCTTTACAAAGAACAGAAAAAGGAGAAGGGGAAAAACATCCGGTCGGAATCTTGTCAAGAGAAATTGGAAGACCATATAGTGTCAGGGTTTCGACAAAAGATGAGCTGGAAGAGTTCTTGAGAAAAGAGTCTGAATCTCTTGATTCTTCGGATCCTAGAATGCTTGAAGATCTCAAGAAAATAGTTATGAGTTTGAGAGAAAACCCTCAAGGTTATGGAACAACGATACTTCATTCTGCTGGGAGTATAACGGTTGATAATTCCCATACTTGGTTTCGTAGTCTTAACCCGCGTCTTAGACATCTTGACCTTGCTCATCCTAAAGCTTACGAAGTGCGTATAGTTTTCGCGATTTCTGGAAATAATGATACTTCCAATGGGAATAATTTATCTGTGATTGGAATAAGGAGAATTTGTAATCATGATGATTATCTTAAGGAATTTAGACCATAGAGTCTTGTTTTTGATTCTTTGTTCTGCTAGAATAAATAAATCACACACATCCTTATTTATTGGTCCTGTCCCTAACGGGATGACGAGGATGGAGGCAAGAAGGACTTATATATGCGTGAAATAAC
>ORMF011063643.1_pt1 | contig 10870 bp, 9 predicted proteins | sample 1779871 | NCBI WGS metagenome assembly ORMF01 (sample SAMEA104232316, study PRJEB22302) | groundwater metagenome | biome: forest; feature: aquifer; material: groundwater | place: USA | collected 2011-08-07 | depth 5.4 m
CCGGTGCTGGTCGGCACTACGTCGATCGAGAACTCGGAGCTGCTGGCCGACCTGCTGACGAAGGAAAAGCTGCCGCACCAGGTCCTGAACGCCAAGCAGCACGCCAAGGAGGCCGAGATCGTCGTCCAGGCGGGCAGCCCCGGCGTCATTACCATCGCCACCAACATGGCCGGCCGCGGCACGGACATCGTGCTCGGCGGCAGCATCGAGAAGCCTCTGGCGGCAATCCGCGACGACGAGTCGCTGTCGGCGGAAGAGAAGGCAACCCGCACCGCCGCCATGCGCGCCGACTGGCAGAAGCTGCACGACCAGGTGCTGGCTGCCGGCGGCCTCCACATCATCGGTTCCGAACGCCACGAGTCGCGCCGCATCGACAACCAGCTGCGCGGCCGTGCCGGCCGCCAGGGCGACCCCGGCTCGTCGCGTTTTTATCTCGCGCTCGACGATCCGCTGCTGAAGATTTTCGCTGGCGACCGCCTCAACACCATCATGGTGCGCCTGAAGATGCCCGCGGGCGAGGCCATCGAGCATCCGCTGGTGACGCGCTCGCTGGAATCGGGGCAGCGCAAGGGCGAACAGCGCAACTTCGACATCCGCAAGCAGCTGCTCGAATACGACGACGTCGCCAACGACCAGCGCAAGGTGATCTACCAGCAGCGCAACGAATTGCTCGACAGCGCGGATATCGCCGAAACCATCACGGCGATGCGCCAGGGCCAGATCCACGATACCTTCCGCGCCCACATTCCGGCCGAAAGCGTCGAGGAGCAGTGGGACGTCAGCGGGCTGGAAACCGTACTGGCGGCCGAGCTGCACCTCAAGCTGCCGGTCGGTGAATGGATCAAGGCCGACCCGCAACTCGGTGACGACGACATCCTGAAGCGCCTGCTGGATGCGAGCGATGCCGCCTACGCTGAAAAGATCACGGCTGTCGATCCCGCCGCCTGGGCCGGTTTCGAGCGCAACGTGATGCTGCAAAGCCTCGACACGCACTGGCGCGAACATCTGTCGGCACTCGATCACTTGCGCCAGGGCATCCATCTGCGCGGCTATGCGCAGAAGAACCCGAAGCAGGAATACAAGCGCGAGGCCTTCGAATTGTTCGAAGGCTTGCTGCAGACCGTGCGCAGCGAAGTCTCCAAGCTGCTGATGACGGTCGAAGTCCGCAGCGAGGAGCAGATCGAGGAAGCCGAAGCGCCGCCGCAGCTGGAAAACGTCCAGTACCACCATGCTGATTTTGAAGAAGCGCTGGGCGCGACTGCCGAGCCCAAGCCGGCGCTGCCGGTCGAGCGGCACACGCCCAAGGTCGGCCGCAATGATCCCTGCCCTTGCGGCAGCGGCAAGAAATACAAGCACTGCCACGGAAAGCTAAATTAACTAATATAATCAGTTAGTTATAAATTTGCGAACACGCTAAAAGTGTTGTACACTTGTTGTACATATAGCGCTTTTAGTGAGTGAGTTACACAAATGATAGGCAACGACTATAAGGAAGTGCTTGAGGACGGCAAGCTACTTCTGTATGTGCGTAACGCGATCTTCCAAGCTCGTGTCTATATCGGCGATGGCAAGTACATCCATCGCAGCTTAAAGACAGCCAACAAGGCTGACGCTCGTAAAGCTGCTGTAAAGTTGCTCAACATTACTGAGCACAAGCAAGAGCAAGGCTATCCGCTAAAGCAACTGACGTTCTCTCAGCTAATAAATGAGTACGTTGCTATGCGCCAAAAGCAGTACGAGCAAAGTCTGCTTTCTAAGCAAAAAAATCCCAGCAGTAACGAGAACACTACGAAAAATATGCTTCGGCAGATTAATCGTGTCGTTAAGTTCTGGCACGAGTACTGCGGCAACACTGCGCTTGAGAAGATGGATAATGCGGTGCTGCAAGGCTACGTAAGCTGGCGCAAAGACTACTATCATCGTATGCCTGTTGCTAAGCGGCCACGCAACTACAAGATAAATCCCACCGATAAGACGCTGCAATGGGAAACAACGCTCGGCAAGTCGCTAGTTAAGTATGCAACGGAGCGCGGCTATAGAGGCAATATGCCAATACCAACGTGGTCTTTTACAGGCGTAAAAAAGATAGTGCGGCCCGCTTTTACACGCAGTGAGTTTGCGAAGATAGTGGTGGCAATGCGAGCATGGATTAAGGCAGCAGATAACGAAGCATACAGATACACGCGAATACTGCTACGCGACTATGTGCTAATACTGTCGGATACAGGTATGCGCGTTGGCGAAGCGAATAACTTAAAGTGGGGCGATTTAACACGCATTACAGACCAGCGTAACCGACCAAACTACGAAATTAAGGTACGGGGTAAGACTGGCGCTAGGACGGTAGTAGGCAGAACTAATGTTTATGACTACTTCAATCGTATAGCAAAGCGTAAGCCAGATCGTGCGCCGACCGACTACATATTTACGATGCGCAATGGCGATAAAGTAATAACGCTTATAGACCAATTCCAAGCTTTACTTAAGATAGCTGGTGTAGTTGAGAGCACAGAAGGCGAACGATTTACGCTGTATAGTTTGCGGCACTTTTATGCAGTACGTTTCTTGCGCAAAGGCAAACCGATATTTGACATAGCCAGAAATATGGGTACAAGCGTTAAGATAATTATGGACTACTACGGCAAGCAAGCTACGCCTGCGGAGCTAGCGACTAGTTTAGGTAGCTAACTTTTAAGCTACTGTGCAGCAGCATCAGCGTTAGCCGATTGCAAACGAAGCTGCTCTGCGTAGCGTCTGTCAGTACGCTTCTTTAAGTCAGCATACTTACGCATCGCTAGCACTTTTTCCATCTCCGTCGCTGGCTGCTGCTGGTTACTGGCTGCTATCTTCGCTACTACCTGCCCAACCCGCCCTTGCTGCTTTACCAGGCTGGGCGGCACAGATACTGGCTGCTGCCTTGCTTCAATTATCTCTTTCACCTTCATAGTCGTGTCTCCCCCGTTCTAGTATTTATTGGGGCACGACAACTGCTGCTACCGCCAAGCGACAGCGTCTTGCAGACCCTGTCGTAGCTAACGAAAACTAGCACGCCGCCGAAAGCGCAGCGTCCTAGTGTTGGGTGAGTTTGATAGAAATTTCCAACAGATGTTGATCCTGCAACTGGGACTTTGGCCCCAAAAGCAAGCGATCATTCCTTATCCATAAAGCTTCGCGACTTCCGCATCATCAGACATCATTTCTATAAGCAGCTTCACCCATGCCTGCTTATAGAGGTAATCGCCGTGGGCCTTGTCATACACGCAATACTGCTGATTGGTCTGTTCAGGTTTCTTCGCTCCGATTTTTGGTCGAACATTGAGCAACTTCCAAAATCGGGTATGTGTGTCGGAATTGAATTTTCCAATCATCTTCCCATTCTTCTCAACTAACGGATTTCCCAATCCGTCCTGCACTTTCTTGATAACCTGTTTTGGCTTCAAAAGACCCTCGTTTATGATGCCTCCCTGCTTGTACTTCACAAGCGCTGCAAACTTTTCAACTTCTGTCTGCTGCTCTGCGGTGAGTGAGTCGTAGTGCACGAACTGAATCGGCAATGCATCGTCAGACAGGTGATTACCCACCTGAATCAAAAAAGCCTTAAAAGCGAACTGCCCACTGCTAAGAGCAGCAGGACTGATAGCGCTGCGATAATCGTCGATGAATTTCTTGACATCAGCAATAGACTTGTTGGCTTTGACAGCCGCGGCAAATGATTCACCAGTCGGAAATAGCTGCAATGAAAACGACAAGCTTTCTCGAAGCTGATGCTTTGATCCGAACTCGGCTCCCAACATTGCGTCGAAATTGAGCAGCAGTGCTTGGCATTCACCAAAAATCGCGGCATCTAGTGGTGGTATATGTCGATGCTCAATTTTGTTGCGAAGGGGTATAAAGAATTCGACATTATTTCGCACTGGATCGCCTGTGTCATCACCCCAGTATTTGAATGCACACTCCCCCAAGTCCCAATGCCGATATTCGCCATCGACCTTCTGATAGCGCCCATTCTTGCTTTTATAGTAGGGCAACGTACCACGTCGAAAGAAAATAGCATGAAGCAAGGACGTCCAAGCAATAACCATCAGTGCGATATAGGCAGCTGAGCGAAACGCGATGGCAGGCTTGTTATAGACCTCAACCGCAAGCAGAGCCGAATCCCTTGCCTTGTCCAAGTATGGCCTCACATTCCGTCCCACCCGCTTCTTTGCCATTTTGCTGCCACCTATGCGCCATCATGTAGCCGAGAGGCATATTGTGCCTCTCCTAAAAGGAGGCAGCAAGACTAACAAGGATGCAACAAGACTAACCAGCAGGATCGTTGCGAGAGTCCACACAACGAAAGCTAGCACGCCGCCAAAAGCGCAGCGTCCTAGCCTTGCGTAGCAAACATTACTTCTTAAAACCTGCCTTTACTGCACCGCTGGCAGCTTCAAGCTGAGCGTCAATTTCACCGTTCTGTACGGCAGTAGCAAGAACTTCAAGCGTTTTAACCAAATCCTTGTCGCTAGCAAGTTCAACGCTGGTCATTCCCTTCTTCAATTCAACAATCGTTGCGCCATAACGGAGCGAAATGCAAGTCTTGCCGTCTTCGTTTGTGAAATTCCATTCCTTAATGCGTTTTGCCACTTGCACTGTTCGTTTCTCGCCAGTTTCCTCGTCCAGTACCTTTGCCTGCTTGGTCGGTGCGTACTGCCGACCCTCTTGCTTAGCTTTAGCCAATTCAACCTGTTCCGTAAGCCGCTTAAGCATCTTGTTACGACGCTGCTGTACTGGCGATACCTGATTACTGCGCTTAGAAGCAGTGAGCTTAAGTCCTGCAAGTGCGCTTGCCATATCAGTTACTCCTTACGTGGTTAATGTGTAGTAACTGTAATGTCGTCTTAACGCAAGGACAACCGAAAAATGCCATATAAATAGCATCTGCCCCCAAAAGTCCTTCTATCGTGTATATAAGCAAATCTAAATGTATGGTGTTAACTCGCTGATTTGCAGTTAGTGGACACTATCGCCTAATGCCTTGTCCAGCGCGGCTTCCAGCAGACCAATTAAAATATTTCTCCTTTTAATTGGTTCAGCATAAATACCTGTATGAAGCTACAAGATATACGCGAAATTACAGCATACGACCCTGCAGCAGCTCCGACGCAGAAAGCTGCTGCACGTGCCTGGCTGGCAAGCTTAAGTCGCAGCTATCCTCTCGCTCTCACGCTTACTCTCAAGCAAACAGTAACAGTCAGCACTCCAGTCGGCAGCCATAAGCGAAGACTTGGACGCGATGATTGCGACAGAATAGCTAAACGATTTATACAAAAGCTAAATCGGGAAGTGTTTGGGAAGGCTGCGGAGAGGTACGGCAAGCAACTAAAGTATCTCATCGTCGTTGAAGGTGAGCGAAGCGAGAAAAACTTGCATCTACACCTTGCTATCGGCGATTTACCAAGTCACGTAAAGTTCAATCAAGTAGCTAATCTCGTCAAGCAGGCTAAGTCGCACGTACTGGAAATTGATGAGCAGTACAAGGTTGATATTACTGATAGCGGATGGATGGAATACATAAGCAAAGAGTTTGGCGCTAAAGACACGGACAACGTGCTTTGGCAGCTTGCGTAACGGCATTACTGACCACGTTTGTCTCTTGCCGAAACACTTAAAGCTTGCAATGAGCTTTAATTGGATTGCTACGTCTATAGCAAACACACATCAACATCAAAACACTTCCAATAGACAAATACATAAAACACAGGAACACAGAACAATAAATACTTAACAGAGAGAAGCTAGCAATAGCGTAGGACAGACACGCTAAAACGCGATACAAACGCTTTACAGGAGCTTATGGATACTTGGGTAGCTGGACAGAGTTAGCGCAGCTTGTAGGGCTTGCAGCACTGAGCAAGAAAAACAAAGGAAATAACAATTAGCTTTGGTTATGCGCTAACTGCTTGAATTATGGAAGAACAATAGCTAGCTGCTGTTTGGTTGCGAAAGCACAACAAAGAATACACAATTAAGTTATACAAATTAATTGATTTACTGGAGAAAACAATGGCACAAGCAAAATCACTTACGGCAGTTGAACTGCGGCGCGTATTGGATTACATAGCAACGCGGAAACACGCACAGCGGAATAGGGCTATTTTACTTAGCACGGCATATTCGGGTATGCGCTGCAAGGAAGTGGCTGCACTTACGATAGGCGACGTATGGACTGTTGATGGCGGGATACGCGACGAAGTACGTTTGGATGCGGAACAGACAAAGGGGAAACACGCGCGGACAGTGTTTCTGCCTGAAAAGTTACGCAAGGAACTGCAGGCATACATTGCGACTATTGACCGCAGCGATACAACGAGGCGGCTATTTGCGACGCAGAAGCGGGAAGGCTTTACTGCAAACACGCTTGCACAGCACTTCCACTATCTTTACAAGCGGGCTGGGGTGGCTGGGGCAAGCAGCCACAGCGGAAGACGCACGTTTATTACAAATCTAGCTGCAAAAGGTGTCGGCGTAAGAGTGCTAATGTCGTTGGCTGGGCACCGCAACATTAGCACTACGCAAGCTTACATTGACGTAAACGACGATATGAAGCGGCGTGCGGTAGAGCTGGTCTAAAATAGCTAAACGTAATTAAAGAAAAGTTCTGTTCGCAGTTCGCTAACATCAGTGAAACGCATACTATCAGCGTCAGTAAGGATGGAGAACTTGCCATTTTTCAGGAGCAAGCTCATAGTCACGTTACTCTTAATCCTTTCAAAGTGCTCTCTGCTAAATTCATATAAATCAAAATCCATCACGTACTCTTCGCCAGTTGCGACAAATGGTGATGTGTCAAAGTGCCTTCCTGTGCTATCTACGTTCCACCAATGTTGAATAATTGCGGTGCAGTTCTTCTCTTTATCGTAAGGCTGTACAAGCCAACCACTCATACAACTTACCTTATTACTAGTTTCTTTACTTGCTTGAGCAACGTTGTAAGAATTTTTAAAGCATTGATTACGTTCACCACCGCCAACCTTCTGTACGCTAGTATGCAGATAAATTGAATACTTAGCGAATGGCTGCCTTGCCTTAATGAATTCCCTCGTGGCCTTATACATAGTAAAGCTTAGTAAGCTATTTGCTGGACGTCTTTGAGCGCGGCTTCGGATCGCCTTGCGTTACAACGACACGTGGCACTTTTACAGCTTTAGCTATAGCGGCGAGGATTGTTAAATCCGACACTTTAGGCAAAGCAGACTTAATTGAATTGTAAGCGGCGACGATGCTGGATTTTTGAATCTGCGCTTCAATCTCGACGGCGTATGCTTTCTGTTCAAGCGCTTCTACACGCTTCTTAGCCGCTGCTAGTTGAGCCTTAACTTTATCTGGCGTAGGTTTAACACGTGTTTTCTTCGTTCCAGCAGCTTTCTTTGTATCGGCCATAACAATCTCCTTAATGTAATTGATGCTGCCTGACTATAGCTGCTATAGTGAGCCGATGCAAGGGGGAGCCGATGGCAAAACGCATAGCACTAGCTGAAGTGAAGAAGCGGCTACAGCAGTTTGTGAATGACTTTAAGGCTGCGACTAACGAACAACAGCAGGCAGGCATATTTTGGACGCGCTTTTACGAGTGCTACGGCATACGTGCTGAGACTGCGACAATATACGAACAGGCTGTGCGCAAGTTGGGCGGCGCACGAGGGCGCATTGACTCGTTTATACCTGGCTTGCTGATTGTTGAGCATAAGAGCAAGGGCGGGGACTTAGAGGCTGCATACGAGCAGGCAAGTGACTATTTCCTTGCTTTACCTGAGCAAGAGCGTCCCAAGTACATCATCACCAGCGACTTCGGGCACATACACCTGTATGACTTGAAGGCAAAGAAGCGGTACGACTGCACTCTAGCGCAGCTACCGAGCAAAGCAGCTTGGTTTAAGTTTCTGTTTGACGGCGAGGCGGCTGAGATAGTGGAAGAAACGCCGATAAACAGGGAGGCAGCTTACGCAATATCGCGCTTACACGAGGCACTACTCAGAGCTAACTTTAAGGGGCGTGACTTAGAAATATTTCTGACGCGCTTGTTGTTTTGCTTGTTTGCCGACGATACGGGAATATTTGGTGAGACAAACATACTGCGAAAGTTGGTACAGAACACGCGGGAAGATGGAACGGACTTAGGCGCACGACTGACAGAACTGTTTGACGTATTTGACCAGCGAATTGCAGACAGGCAGACGAACTTAGACGACGAGCTAGCTGCATTCCCGTACATTAACGGCGCACTGTTTAGCGAACGAGCGAGAATTCCTGCGTTTGATGGTGAGTTGCGGAAGCTGCTACTAGCGTCGGTTGTACTTGATTGGAGCGGAATATCTCCTGCAATATTCGGCGCAATGTTTCAGGGTGTACTAGAAGAACACGCACCTGATGCAAAGAGGCAAGCGACACGTAGGGAACTTGGCGCGCACTACACTAGCGAACGCAACATACTGCGTGTAATAGATCCTCTGTTTATGGACGACTTACGCGCAGAGCTTGAGAGCGCACGTCGGAGCAAGACAAAGCTACAGGCTCTATACGACAAGCTGCCAACTATCACGTGCTTTGACCCTGCTTGCGGCTGTGGAAACTTCCTTGTTATTGCTTACAGGGAGCTACGCAGGCTAGAGATTGAGGTGATTGACGAGCTATTTAACTTTAAGCACGGCAAAGGCTTGCTTGACATTGAAACGCTGTGCAGCGTGGAAGTTAGCCAGTTTTATGGGATTGAGATTGATGAAGCGGCGGCGCATATTGCACGGGTGGCACTGTATATAACAGACCACCAACTTAACTTAGAGGCTGCGGCGAGGTTCGGCAACACCCGCGCTACTGTTCCTCTAATACATACCCCGCATATTGTTTGCGCTAATGCTTTGCGGACAGACTGGACTACTGTACTGCCTGCTAATCGTTGTAGCTACATCATAAGCAATCCACCATTTTACGGATCAAACAATCAAACGCCCGTACAGAAAAGTGATATGCAATTCGTTTTTGGAAGCGATGCTGACTACAAAGTGCTTGATTACGTATGTGCTTGGTACATTAAGGCGGCAAATTACATTGGCGGAAGTGAGCAAACTAAATGTGCGTTCGTATCGACAAGCAGCATAACGCAAGGCGAACAGCCTGCTGTTTTGTGGAAAGAGCTACTTAAGAAGAAGATTACAATTAACTTTGCGCATAGAACATTTAAGTGGAGCAACGAAGGAAAAGGCGTAGCTGCTGTACATTGTGTAATTATCGGGTTTTCAAAAATAGAAAATAAGGCAAGGAAGCTTTACGTATATAAAGACGTTGCGGCTGAGCCTGAACTGATTATCGTAAGCAGAATTAACGCATACTTGGTTGAGGGTAACGATATATTGCTTGAGAAGCGCAGAGCGCCGATATCTCCTTATGTTCAGCCGATGGTGTACGGTAGTAAGCCGACAGACGGCGGGCACTTATTACTTACGGAAGAAGAGGCTACGCAAATACGTGACACGGATAATGTCGCCGCAAAATACATAAGAAAGTTTCTTGGTGCTGATGAATTCTTATACAACATACCAAGATACTGTTTGTGGCTAACAGATAGCACGGCACAAGAAAGGAAAAATTCGCCAGTACTAAGTGAAAAAATTGCTGGGGTACGAAAAATGCGTAGTGCTAGCCCAAAATTACCTACCAAAGTACTTGCCGAAGTTGCATATTTGTTTGCGGAGATAAGGCAAACAAATAATCCCTACGTCCTCATACCGTTGCACACAAGCGAAGATAGGCAATACATCCCGTTTGGCTTTGTTGATAGTAATGTGATATGCGGTAACGCAAACTCTATGCTTCCTAATGCAACGCTTACTGAGTTTGGGTTAATTTCGAGCAAAATGCACATGGCGTGGATCGCTGCTGTTTGTGGAAGATTAGAGAGTCGCTTTCGCTACTCCAATACGATCGTCTACAATAATTATCCATTTCCTTTAGTTGTTAGTGATAAGGCAAGAGCCGAAATTGATAGCTGTGCATTGGATGTATTAAGAGCAAGAGAGGCTGAGGAAGCTAGGTGCGTAAAAGCTAAAGTTCATCCGTCGTTAGCTGCTATGTATGCCGACGGAAACATGCCTGCGCCATTAGTGAAAGCACACATGCGCTTAGACAAGGCCGTAGATAAGGCTTACGGTTACAAGGGTGGAAGTGACGACGCAAGTAGGGTAGCATTCTTGTTTAAGCAGTATGAGCAAATGACTAGTTTGCTTGCTACGGGGCATGTTAGTAAGAAGCGAGCAAAAATGCACTAGAAGTTGTGCACAGTTTAAGCGATGTTGTACACAAGAATATTAATAACTGATTGTTAGTGATAATTAAAGGACTAACGGAAGTTGTACAACACTGCCACGGTAAAGATACGCAGGAGTTGTACACGGCAAAATGCTATGAAAAAAGACTATATGAAACAATGTACTTGTACCTATTCGAACAAGTACAAGCACTGCCACGGCAAGCTGAATTGAGCCGGGAGCAGCATCCGACACTGGTCGAGGATGCGAGCGGTCGCAATTCCGCCGTGCTGATTCTCGACCAGACGCGCTTGCCGCACGAAGCAGTGATGCTGCGGCTGGCTTCGCTGGAAGACGCCGCCCATGCCATTCGCGTCATGCAGGTCCGCGGCGCGCCGCTGATCGGCGCCGCCGCGGCTTACGGCGTGGCGCTCGGTCTGGCCGAGGATGCCGGCGATGCGCGTCTCGACTACGTGATTGAAACCCTGGCGGCGACGCGGCCCACCGCCGTCAACTTGCACTGGGCGCTGGCGCGCATGCGGCGCGTACTGCAGAAGTCGGCGCCGGCGACACGGCGCGGCATCGCC
>ORMF011072895.1_pt1 | contig 10870 bp, 5 predicted proteins | sample 1779871 | NCBI WGS metagenome assembly ORMF01 (sample SAMEA104232316, study PRJEB22302) | groundwater metagenome | biome: forest; feature: aquifer; material: groundwater | place: USA | collected 2011-08-07 | depth 5.4 m
CCTCTTGGATCGGCTGGGGCTGACGCTGCCGAAGCGCCTCCGCCCCGCGCCGACCCCGGACAAAATGTAGTGCCAACTTCGCGACGTAAGTCGTTGAGAATCAACGAATCGACTGGCCCAACTGCGGAAGTTGGGCTAGCGGGTAGGCGGGGTCTCGGCAACCCCCGGTCGTCGGCTCGCAGCGGCGGCGCCCGCGCGAGGACGGGCGGTCGAGGCCCTACTTCCCCGCCTGCAGGGTCAGAACTCGCTCCCCGCGAGGTACTCGGGCGACCGCTGCTTCAGGATCAGGCGGCCGAGCTCCTCGTGCGTCCGTTCGACGAGCGGCTTCACGACGATCCCCTCGCGGGCGACGCCATCGGCCTTCGGGAAGACGCTCTCGCCGTTCGAGGCCTCGCGTACCGTCCGCACGCCGAGCCAGTCACGGAAGCGTCCGACGAAGAGGACCGGCACGACGACGGCCTTCGCCGCACCGACGATCTCTTCGAACTCGCGGAACGGAAGGGCCCGGCGGTCCACCTCCACGTCGAAGAGCGCGATGAGGTTCTTCGGCAGCCGGTAGATGTTCTTCTGCACGCCCGGCCCGAGGTACTCGCCGCGCAGCGTGACGTCGCGGCCGGGGCGCTCCGCCGCGACGTGCGCAAGGAGGTCGAGAAGGCCCTGCTCGCGCCCGACGCGCCAGAAGTCGTGCTCCGCCCCCTCCGTCGGGCGGATGGAGTGGTTCCGCTGGGAGACGAACACCGCGCCCTCGCGCGTCCGCGTGGCGGACCAGTTCGAGCCCTCGAGCTTCTCGGTGACGCAGACCTCGAGGTCGAGGAGGACCTCGACGAGGGGGGGGAAGTTGTCGGCCCCCTCGATGTCGTAGACGGAGAGACCCGCCGGCAGCGGGACGAGATCGCCGGCGTGGCAGGGGATGGGCGGCGGCTCGTACTTCACGACGCCGAGTTCGACGGCGTAGTCGACGCCGGGGTCCGGCGTCCAGTCGGCGCGCACCTGCGCGGGGCGCACGACGAGGCCCTGGCTGGGGAAGCCGCGGAGCCTGGCCGTCTTGACGCGGGTCTTCTCCTTCCCGACGAGGTAGTTCCGCACGCCCAGGCGATCGGCGAGGTCGGGCGGAAGGACGCTGTCGATGGGGAAGTAGAGCACGGGGTCGCCGGGCTGAAAGCCGCCCTTCGGGACGACGAACTCCCAGGCAAGCCCCTCGAGACGGGCGACCTCGAGGCGATCCGCGTTGGGGTGCGGATCGATCCGCGCGATGCGTCGGAGCTCGACAGTGAAGGCGCTCATGACCCCTGTGAAAACGGCGAGGCGTCGCTTGGTTCACTTCCAGCGCGGCCGGAAGAGGCGCACAATACCGCCGGACGCGCGCGGCGTGCAAGGCCGCAATCGCGCTCGGTCAGGCGGTCCACAATTGCCAGACGTGCCGGTCCTCCTGTCGATGGTGGGCCCGCTGGTACCAGTTCCGCCCTCGCGCGTTGCTTGGACGGCCCCCTCCTCCGGGGTATCCTGGTCGCGCCTACGCGGAGGGTCGGTATGACAGTCTCCATCCCGTCGCACATCCATGCGGTCTCGGTCTACCAGAGCGGCGCCCAGGTCACCCGCGTCGCGGAGCTGGCCGGCGACTCGCCGGCGGAAGTGCGAATCGATGACCTCCCGCTCTGCCTGGAGGACGACTCGGTCCAGGTCAGGATCGAGGGCCCCTCCCCCACACTCGAGGCGATCGGTTTCAGGGTCGCTCTCGACGTGAAGTCGGCGGGCGCGTCGAACCCGACGGTGGAGGAACGCGCGCTGCCCGACGCGTGGCGGGAGGAGCAGATCGCCCGCCAGCGTCTCGAACAGGCGAAGGGCTCGCTCTCCCGGTGGCAGCAGGTCGGCGTGCCTCCGCGCAGGGGGACGAGGAAAGGGGGTGAACCGACCCCGCCTCCCCCCTCCCCCACGGCCGGACGTTTGGCCCTCCTGGACCAGGCCCACGAGCAGATCGAGGCGCTCTCCGCGCGGCTGCTCGACCTCGAGGGCGAGTTGAACGCCGCGCAGGCGCGGCTCCGCGAGATTCAGGCGCGATGGAAGCAGTCCGAGGGCGGGAAGGCCAGCGAGGTCCGTAAGGCCGCGGTGGTGGCCCTGCGGCCCCGCGCGACCGCGCCCGAGGGCGCTGCGGGCGGACCCATGCGCCTGGTGATCGAGTACCGAGTGCCCGGGGCGCGCTGGGCGCCCGCCTACAGCCTGGACTTCACGCCGGACCTGTCGATGGCAAGGCTCTCGGTCCGCGGCCTCGTCAGCCAGCGCACGGGGGAGGACTGGCGCGGCGCCCGCGTGTCCCTCTCGACGGCGCAGGCCCAGAGGTGGACGGAGCTGCCCGATCTCCCCAGCCTGCGGATCGGCCGCCGCCAGCCCAGGCCCCCGCGGGCCGGGTGGAGGGAGGTGCCGGACGTGGCCGATGCGCTCTACGTCGACTTCCTGCTCGCCCGGGATAGGCACGTGCCGCCCCCTCCGCCGTCGATCGCGGCGAAGACCATCGCCTCGGCGGAACCGGCCACGCGAGTCGTCCTGGCGGCGCCTCCCCCTGCGCCACCCGCCGTTGAGGACTTTGGTGATGTGATGATCTGCGCGGAATCAATGGAGGCTGGTGCCGATTTCGAGGAGGGACCGGCCTTACGGGACTCCGCACCTGCGCGACGGGCGCGGGCCTCGGAGGTTGGCCACTTCTTCGGTGGCAAGTCCAAGTCCGCCCCGGCCGCCGCCTCGGCGGTCAGGCCGGAGCCGCCCGAGCCTGCACCGCTCCGGGCCGGGGCCAACTGGCTCGACTTCGGGTCGCTCCGGATGCCTCCGCCCGAGGACCCCGGCCGCGGGCGGCTCGCCCGCCCCTCCCGCGCCGAGCTCTACCGCGAGGCGCTCGACGAGGCCCGCGCCGACCTGCGCGCGGACGTCGCCGACCTCCTCCTCCACGCCGAGATGGAGGCCTCGCGCAACGAGTCCGGCCCCCCGCCTCCCGGCTGCACCCTCCCGCGCGACGTCGAGGGGTTCGACCACGTCTACTTCGTCGAGGGCGAGGTCGATGTCCCCTCGGACGGACAGTACCACTCGGTGCCCCTCGCCTCCGCCGAGTCGCACCCGACCACGCGCTTCGTGACGGTCCCGCGCATCGGGCCGGAGGTCTTCCGCGTGGCGGAGGTCCCGAACCCGCTCGACGCGCCCCTCCTGACAGGGCCGGCCGACGTCCGGATCGGGCCCGACTTTCTGATGACCGTGCCGCTGCGGACCACGCCGTCGCGCGGCGTGATCCAGGTCGGGCTGGGCGCGGAGCAGGGGATCAAGGTCGCGAGGAACACGACCTTCGAGGAGGAGGCGACCGGGTTGCTGGGCGGGACGCTCCTCCTGCGCCACGGGATCTCTGTCCGGGTGGCCAACCGCCTGCCGCAGCCCGCGACGATCGAGGTCCGCGAGCGCGTCCCCGTGACCCAGGACGGGGACAAGGAGGTCCGGGTCCAGGGCGTGACCGCGGAGCCTCCGTGGGAGCCGTTCGAGCAGGACGAGACGGGGCTCAAGGGTGGGCAACGCTGGGTCGTCACGGTCCCGCCCGGCCGGGAGCAGGAACTCCGGGCATCGTACTCGGTCCAGATCCCGTCGAAGAGCGAATTGTCCGGCGGAAACCGCAGGGAGGAGTGAGGCGATGGCCACCACCCATGGCATCGACGTCCCCCTGGAGGCGCCGATCGTCGAGGTCACGTTGATGGAGGACCGGGCGCGGGTCGCCCGCGCGGGCCGGGTCCGGGTGCCCGCGGGCACGACGCGACTTCGCGTCGCCGACGTGGCGCCCGTCCTGGCGGACAAGTCCGTCGTGGCACACCTCCCGCGGGCGCCCAAGGATGCCAAGGTCCTCTCCGTGCGCGTGGAGCGCTCGCGGCGCTCGACGGCCGACCGCTCCAAGGCGGTGGCGAGCCTTGAGAGCGAGCGAGCGGACGTGTACCGCGCGCTGCAGCGGGCGAACTCGTTGAAGTCCTCGATCGAGCGGCGGATCGCCGCCCTCGGCCAACTCGCGCAGACGACGCTCTCGGAGTCCGCCGAGGATGTCGGCTGGGGAACGGCTGCGGCGGCGGGCCAGATCGAGGAGGTGGACCTCCGCGAGACGCGGGCGCGGGAGCGCTGGGTGGCGGCGTGCGAGGAGATCGCGGAGCTCGATCGCCGTGAGCGCGAGTTGAAGGCGCGGATCGACGAGACGGAGTCGCCCACCGGCACCCTGCGCGCGGACCTCGTGATCGACCTCCTCGCACCCTCGGCAAGCGAGGTCGACCTGCGCGTCGAGTACATCGTCCCGGGCGCCTGCTGGCGGCCCCACTACGTCGCGCGGCTCTCGGAGGCGCCCTCCCCCTGCGTCTCGATGGAGCTCGAGGGATGCGTCTGGCAGCGCACGGGCGAGGACTGGAAGGGGGTCCAGCTCTCCTTCTCCACGCAGCGTCCCTCGCTCGGCGCGGAGCCGCCCCGTCTCGCGACCGACCTGCTACATGCGCGGCCGAAGCCGCCGGCGCTCGTGGTCCAGGCGAGAGAGCAGGCGATCCAGACGACCGGCGAGGGGGCCTGGCGCGAGGTGGGCGCACTGCCCGGCGTCGACGACGGCGGCTCGACGGTCACGCTCCGATCGGCGCACGTCGCGGACGTCCCCGGCGACGGACGGCCTTCCCGGGTGCCGATCCTTTCGTTCTCCGCGCCGGCGGAGGTGGAGCGCGTCCTCCTGCCCGAGGCGTCCGCGGCGGTCTATCTGAAGAGCGTGCAGGCGAACGCCTCGACGGTCCCGCTGCTCGCCGGGCCGGTGGACCTGCTGCGCGGGGGAGGCCTCGTGGGGCGGACCTCGGTCCTGTACGTCGCTCCGGGGGAGAAGTTCCCCCTCGCCTGGGGGCCCGACGGCGCCCTGCGCGCCAAGCGCGAGATGGAGACGCCCAAGCCGAAGGAGGGGATCCTCTCCTCCTGGATCACCCAGCCGCACCAGGTCACGGTGAAGATCTCGAACCTCGGGCCTGAACCGCGCGAGCTGCTCGTGACGGAGCGGGTCCCCGTGTCGGAGGTGGAACAGGTCCAAATCGAGGTCGACCCGGAGGGGACGACGGATCGCCGCTCGCCGGACGGGGACGGACTCGTACGCTGGGCGGTCTCCCTGTCCCCCTTCGGGAAGCACGTCCTTCGGCTGGCCTACTCGATCCGCCAGCGCAAGGACGTGATCCGGACCTGAGGGTGCTGGAGCGCCACGGCGCAGACCAGCGCGGTCAGGAATCGCATCACTTGGTAGGCAGCGTACCCGATTTCTTGCGGATTTCCGTGGCGCGCTTCCGGAGCTCGGCCGCTTCCGCATCCCCCCCGCCCGCGTCCATCAGGTCTGCGCACGATTCGAGACACATCGCAAACCCCGGATCCTCCGGCGCGACATCCTCGTACAACGCGATCGACCGGCGGTACGACTCCTTCGCCTCGCCCGGCTCCTTGACCAACTCGCAAATCCGCCCCATCTGCCACCAGCATTGCGCAAGCTGCGCGTCCTTCCCGGCGCGCTCGCGGATCCCGATCTCGCGTTGCTTGGCGGACCGGGCCTCCCGGTTCTTGCCCTGCATCAGACAGGAGACCGTCAGGTGATCGAACATCTCCGACATCGACGGATGATCCGACCCGAGGGAGGCCTCCGTCATCGCCAGGACGCGACGGAAGGCGTCTTCGGCCTCCTCCGCCTTCTTCAGGTGAATGTACAGGGAGCCCAGGTAGGAGAGGGGCTGCTGGAGGAGGGGGTTCTCCCGCCCGAGGACCTTCTCGCCGACATCGACGCAGCGAGTGAGCGACTTCTCGGAGTCCTCCGCCCTTCCCAGCAGGTAGTAGAGCGTGCCGAGGTCCTTCAGCGGGCGGAAGGTGGCGAGGACGCCGAGCGAGGTCCCCTGGTCGGCGATGCGCAGCGCGTCGAGGAGGGTGCGCTCGGCCGACTCGGCGTCCTTCCTCGCAAAATAGGTCTGCGCCAGGTCGCAAAGCACGGAGACGCGGTTGTCCTCGAACCCGGCGCCCCGTTCCTCGTAGATCCCCGCCGCTCGCTCGTACGCCTTGGCCGCTGCCTCGACGTCCCGCTTCGCCATGAGGACGTCCCCGAGCGCCGAGGAGGCCCGCGCCGCGAGGACGCTCTTCTCTCCGCGCGCCTTCTCGGCGATCGCGAGGGCGCGACGGGCCGCCTCTTCGGCCCTGGCAGCGTCCCCGGCCGACAGGTACGACCGGCCGAGCTCCTCGAGCAGACCGACGAGCGCCTGATGCTCCTTGCCGCCGAACTTCTCCCGGATCCTCACGGCCCGCTCGATCGGCTCGAGAGGATCGCCCTTCAGATGGAACCGGGACCGCAGCCCGCTCAGTTTCTCGAGGGGTCCGATCAACAGGGGATGCTCCTTCCCCACGAGCTTTTCCAACATCTCCAACCCGCGGGCGGTGGCCGACTCCGCCTCCTTTCGCCGACCGGAGACGGCGTAGACCAGGCCGAGGTGTCCCAGGCACGCGGCGACTTTCAGATGTTCCCTGCCGTACCAGGCCTCCGCGCGCGCCAGCGCCTCCTCCATGCTTCGGATGGCCTCGGGGAAGCGCCCCTCCTCCGCCATGAGGCCGGACATCGCGTCCTCCGCGGAGTTGCGGATGGGGTGATTCGGCCCGTACGAAGCGTCGTAGATTCGGAGCGCCCGATCCAACAGCGCCTTGGCCTCCGCGTCCTTCGACAGGCTGTCGAGGCGGTTCGCCTTGTCCACGAGCAGCCCCGCGAGGAAGGCCGCCTCCGGCCCCAGCGCCGCCTCGCGGATCGCGATCGCGCGGTCCAGCGCGCGATCCGCATCATCGTCCCGCTCGAGCCGCCGATACGTCCCGACCAGGCTCCCGAGCGTCAACGAGGTGTACGGGTGGTCCTTTCCGTACACCTGTTCGCGGATGGCGAGGGACTCCTCGAGGAGCGCCAGCTCCTCCTCGTCGCGGCCCAGCGCCCCGACGACATCGCCGAGATCCTCGAGCGCCCGCGCGCGGTCGGCCAGCCCGCGCTCGCCCGCGGCCTCCGCGCATCGCTTCGCGCGCAGGAAGAGCGCCTCCGCCTCCTCGAGGCGGCCTTCCTTCTCGCGGAGCTGGCCGAGCGTCACGAGCGTCTCGGAGAGGGAGGGGTCCTCCGGGCCGCACGCCTCCTCGAGGAGTGCGATGGCCTTCTCGGCGCTGGTGACGGCGTCGGCGTCCTTGCACTCGGCGAAGAGCGTCTCCGCGAGCTGCCCGAGCGCGAGGGCCACGTCGGCGTGCCCGGGGCCGTGCGCGCGCTCGGCCGCCTCCATCGACCCGCGGGCGTGCGCCTCGCTGTCGGCGAAGCGCCCCAGCTCGCGCTCGACGCGCGCGAGCCGGCGGAGTGCGTCCGCCGCGCCGGCATCCTCGCCCTCCTTCCCGGCCGCGGCGGCCGCCTCGGTCCACCGGGCCGCCGCGTCGGCGAACTTCCCGCCGTCGAGCGCCTCCTGGCCCTTGTCGAGGAGGTCCCGCAACGCCTCCTCCCGCGCGGCGAGCGGCGAGAGGAGCACCAGGACGAGGAATGCGTTTCTCATGGGTCCTTACTTCCTCTCCTTGAGGCTCTCGAGCATCCGCTTCGCCTCCGGGCCGACGCCGTACGACTGCTCTGCGGCCTTCCGGAAGCAGGCGCGCGCCGCCTTCGTGTCCCCCGCCGCGAGGTACGCGTGGCCGAGGCGCAGGAAGAGCGCCGGCGCGGAGGACTCCTCGGCCAGCTCGATCGCCTTCGAGAGCCACTCGATCGCGCGGGGCGGGTCCGTCGCAATCACGAGCGTGCCGAGAAACGTCCACGCCGCCGGGTCGTCGGTCTCGAGCGACGTCCACTCCTCCGCCCACTTCGCGGCGAGGTCGAGCCTCCCCGCGGCGTAGGCGCGGGAGGCCGCCTCCTTGCGCAACGGCCCCGACTTCGGATGCCGGGCGATCGCGCGCCCGTACGCCTCGATCGACGCCTCGGGCTCGAACCGCTTCCAGGCCGCGTGCGCCTCGCCCAGGTCCTCCCCGTCCGCCTTCCCCGTCGCCTCACCGGCCGCCTGCGCGGAGCACGCGAGCAGGAGGCGCCTCCCGTCCGACCACTCCTTCACTTGATCGGGCGAGAGCGCGAAGTAGGCCTCGTCCGGGTACGCGAGGAGCCTCCATACCTCGGTGAGCGGATAGCGGACCCCGACGATGGGCGACTCGAGGTCCTCGTCCCAGCGAAAGTCGACGGCGCCGTCGCCCAGGACCCACTCGGCGCCCGCGTGGCGCCTGAGGACCTCCGCGACGTACGCCCCCACGCCGAGCACCGCGCGGGGATGTTTTCCGAAGAGCCCGTTGGCGGCCGAGAGCAGGTCCGCAAGCGCCTCGCCGGAGTCCGGCTGGAACCGGAGTCCGTCCGGGACGTGCGGACCGAGCGCCTCCGCGACGACCTCGGCCGCCCGCGAGAGCTTCTCGGGCGTCAGGCGCGCGGGGCCGGGCATGTCGGGGAGCAGCGGCTCCAGGGCGCGGTCGAGGGCCGCCAGCGCGGCGTCGTCGAGCGGCTCGGGGACGCCCCCCTTCCGGGCATCCTCCGCCAGCTCATCGACTGTCCGGCGATACACCGTCGTCCCGACCTCGCCGTCCGGGCGCCACCAGGCGGGGAAGTAGACCCGGTCCGCGCCGTCGACGGCGAGCCCCGCCGACGGGTTCTCGATCGCCAGCGGCGTCTCCGTCCGCTCGTCCAGGTCGACGACGACGGCGCGCTCGCCTCCCGAGGGGTCCTTCGTCCGGGTACACAGGACGCGCCCGCTCGCGGGGAGCCACATCGCGCGGCCGACGGTCGCCTCCGGGACGACCCCCTTCGCGAGCTCCTTCCCGTCCTCGCCGAGCGTCCTGAGCGACCCGTGGAAGCCCCTCCACGCCCCCGCGTCGCCGTCGACGAAGAGGAGCGCACGGCGCCCCGGGTGCCACTCGGGCCCGGAGAGGGGCATGAGCCTCGTGCCGGCGAGCGTGCGCGGATCCGTGCCGTCCTCGCGCACGGACACGAGGCGCTGGCCGCCGGAGGACAACCACCAGTCGGTGAGCGGGCTCGGCACGCTCTCGGGCTGCACGACGAGGATTCGCCCGTCCGGGCCGGGCGAGGCCGCCACGCCGTCGACCGGGAGCCTCCGCGCCCTCGCGCCCGAGGCGTCGCAGGTCCACACCTCCCGGCCCTCCGTCGCGAACCAGAGCCGCTTCCCGTCGGCCGACCATGTGACCGTGACGGCCGCCGCGGCCGTGGAGACGGGGCGCTGCTCCCCCTTCGGAAGGGCGGCGAGGTGGAGCACGCCGTCGATCACGGCGGCGATCGCCTTCCCGTCCGGGGAGGGCGCGAAGGCGGAGAGGCGCGACTGCGGCGGGAGGAGCAGCACGGCCTCGGACTTCTCCAGGCCGCGCGTCTGCTTCGCCGACAGCGCCTGCTCGGAGGCGGTCTTCTTCCGCGCCGAGGCGGGGACCGGAAGCGGGACCGCGGTTTCCCGGGCGAGTCGGAGGGTCTGGAGGGCCTCCTCGATCGACTTCCGGCCCGACTCCCCGACCGCCTCGGGCCACGCCCCGATCACGATCACGCCATGCCCTCCGTCGGTGCACGCCGCCGACACGACGTGCGTGTCGACGTTGTCGAGCTTGCCCCTCCCTTCGATCGTGAAGGCCTCGACTCCGTCGAGCTTCCCCTTTCCCCTCGTGATGGTCGAGTACCCCTGAAGCCAGCCACGGAGCCTCCCCTCGGCGTCGTCCCTCCAGGCCTCCGGCGCGACCTGGGTCTCCGCGACGTTCAAGTACAGGTGAAGGTTGAGCGCCGGGTCGGTGAGGAAGAGGACGCCCTCCGCCCCGTCCTCCCCGGGAGCGGCCGTCCAGGCGCCGTCCACGGACACCGAGGCGTCGACGCCGTTCCCCGCGCAGGTCCACGCTCGCGGGCGGTGGGCCTCCACCCACTTCGTCCGCAGGCCCAGGAACCGGAGGGAGCGCGCGAAGGCCTCGACTTGGGGCATCTCGCGCGTCACGGTCGCGGGCGTGCCCCAGGAGACGACCTGGTAGAAGATCCCCTCGTGGCAGACGAGGAAGTGGACGTAGGTGAAGTTGAACTTCCCGACCGAGGCATCGGTGAGCAGCCGAACGCCGTCCTCTCCGGCCAGGCGGCACGGGGTGGTCGAGACCTCCTTGACCTCGCTCGCCGTCGCCTTCATGCCGACCCGAACGGCCTCGGCCATCTCCTTCGTATCCAGGGGCTGCGGCGTCTCGAGCGCGACGACCATCAGGCAGAGATCGGCGCCCGCCATGAACGTGCAGTCGGACGGCCCCATCGGCTTGGCCAACTTGGTCCAGCGCGGGTCCGGGCCGGTGATCCGGTAGTTGAGCTGCTTGTTCTCGTGGGAGGGGCCCTTCTTGCGGCCCTGGATGTCCTCCGCGGAGACGAGGAGCGCGACGGCGAAGAGGGCGGTGAACAACGCGGTGCGGCGCATGGGGCCTCCTTGTGGTGCGGGAGGGCGCGTACGGCGGTAGAGGGTATCCCTCGCCCTCCTCTTCCGCAAGGACCGACGAGGGTGGTCCTCACATCCTCGGATGTCGGGCGCGACGACCACTGAGCCGGGCGTCGAGCCGGACCGCGCCGACGGGGTCGTCTGCCATCGCGGGGAGTACCGTGGCGAGAAGGACGACGTGGAAGAGCCGCATGCTTCGCTCCTTACATGGGAAGGGGGCACGCTAAGGCTCTGTAACGAAACAAGGTATCCGATTGGGGAAACGCCTTGCTGGAGTCGCGCCCGTCAGGGCGCGGTGGATGACGCCCGTAAGGGCGTCAGGAGCGGCTCGGACGCCCTTACGGGCGTCGATCCACCGCGCG
>ORMF010172122.1_pt1 | contig 10869 bp, 12 predicted proteins | sample 1779871 | NCBI WGS metagenome assembly ORMF01 (sample SAMEA104232316, study PRJEB22302) | groundwater metagenome | biome: forest; feature: aquifer; material: groundwater | place: USA | collected 2011-08-07 | depth 5.4 m
CAAGGGCTGCGCGGCGCGGCCATCCACCTGTCCTCGCCTTACTTCCGCCAAATGCACTGGCAGGACGGAGACTTGATCGCCCGGGCCGGTGTGCCGAACACGCTGTTCATACAAAAGGCCATGGAGGCCGGCTGCGGGGGATGCGAATTTCTGCTGGGTATCCCGGGCAACATCGGCGGCTCCATAGCGATGAATGCCGGCAGCCATCAGCAGTCCACGGATAGGCTCTTGCGGGGCGTGAAAATACTCACGTTCGATGGCGATGAGCGCTATTTGAAAACGGCGGAGGTGCCTTTCGCCTATCGTTCATCGGGTCTGCGCGACGTCTTTATTTTGGAAGGACATTTCTCTTTGCCGGTCAGGCCCCGCCAGGAGGTTCAGCAGACGCTGGACGCTTACAGGGACTATCGCTTGAAGACACAGGATCTGCATCACGCCAGCGCCGGCTGTATGTTCAAAAACCCGCCGGCGGCCGGTTGTGCCAGCGGCAAGCTGATTGAGGACGCGGGCCTCAAGGGCAAAAAAATAGGCAACGCCCAGGTGTCGACCAAGCACGCGAACTTTATCATCAACCTCGGAGGCGCCAAGGCCAGCGATGTCAGCGAGCTCATAGAGGAGGTTCGGTCCGAGGTTCAAAATAAATTTGGCGTGGTGTTGGAGCCTGAGGTGAGGATGCTGCGATGAAAACCGCTTCCTCCAAAAAGATAGCGGTGCTGGCCGGCGGGCCCTCCTGTGAGAGGGAGGTGTCTCTTATTTCGGGACAGGCGGTGCTGGACGCGCTGTTGACCCGGGGATTTGAGGCGTTTCTGATGGACCCGGTAGAAGGCTTCGCCTCTGCGCTACGGGCGCGCGGCGTGGATATGGCCTTTGTGGCGCTTCACGGCACTTTCGGAGAAGACGGCACGGCGCAGCGTCTGCTCGAGGCCGAAGGTGTCGCTTACACCGGCAATGGCCCCGCCGTCAGCGAAACAGCATTCGATAAATCCAAGGCCCAGCCGCTTTTTAAGCAGGCGGGCATTCTGGTCCCGGATTTTCAAATTTTGGCACGGCAAGACATCTTCAAAGCGGACAGCCGCTTGGGTTATCCTCTGGTTGTGAAACCGGCTTGCGCGGGGTCCAGCGTGGGTATCAGCATCGTTCGGGCTGAACGGGATTTTGCCAAGGCCTGCGAGCAGGCCTTTTTATACTCTGACCGGTTGCTGGTGGAGCGTTTTATCCGGGGCCGTGAATTGACCGTAGGTGTGCTCGGCGACCAGCCCTTGCCTGTGGTCGAAGTGCTCCCAGGGCGTGAGTTTTACGATTATGAGGCTAAATATAAAGACACACGTACGCGCTATGAATGCCCGGCCCGGCTCGGCACAGCCGAGGCCCGCCTTGTCGTCGATACGGCGCTGGCCGCATACAAGACGCTGGGCTGCCAGGTGATGGCGCGCGTGGATGTGATCTTGGACGGGGACGGACGGCCTTATGTGCTCGAGGCCAACAGCATTCCGGGGCTCACGGGTAAGAGCCTGCTGCCCAAGGCGGCCAAGGCGCAGGGTATCGACTTTCCGGATCTTTGTGTTAAAATCTTAGAACTGTCCGCCAGCCTGTCGCTCGAGCGTAATCGCGACCGGGGCCGGGCTTGGAGCCACGCATGAGACCTTTTAAAACCAAATCAAAAAAGAAGGGCGGGGTACTGTCTTTAAAAGCGCTGGGCGGTTTCAAAAAGCTCGCGTTTTATTCGCTGCCCTATGTTTTCGTGCTGACGCTGATGGGCGCTTTATTCGGCGGCGTTGTCGCTTACGCGATGAACTCACCGCTGTTCGAGCTTACCGAGGTGCGCATGCGGAACATCGGGACGTTCACCCCTGAGCAGGCGTTCAAGTTTTGTGAGTTGCAAAAAGGCGAGAACCTGATCACGCTGGATTTGGTCAACGTGCAGCAGGTGGTCAAGCGCAAGCACCCCGAGTTCAAGGAGGTGCGCGTCAAGCGCGTACTACCCAACCGCATCGATGTGTTCGTCAAGCGCCGCACGCCGGTGGCGCAGATCGCCTTTTCCCAGTACCTGCAGATAGACAAGGACATGATCCTCTTGCCCGGCACGGCCAAGACGCCTTTTAAAAATCTGATGATCGTCGAGGGGACCCCGGTGCCGCGCGGCGGTCCCGTGATCGGCCTGCAGATCAAGAACGCCGCGACGCTGCGCGCCGTGCGCCTGGCCGAGGTGATCAAGCGCTCAAACATTCTGAGGAAGCATACGCTGACAAAATTTGACATCCGCGACCCCAAAAACATGTCTTTTTACGTGGACGGTTTCATAGAAATAAAAATAGGCGACAGCCACCTGATAGAACGACTCAAGATTTTGGACCAGACCCTCAAGACCCTAGAACTTGACCCAGCCCGGATACGCTATATCGACCTGCGCTTTGACGACGTCATCCTCGGTCCCCGGTGATCCGTGAATTTAGTCAAAAAGATTTACTCCAAACCCACGCTTTCGGTGATAGATTTCGGGGCCGAAAAGGTCGTGGCGCTGGTTGTTGAGAAGAAAGACGGCGCTTACCGCATCTTAGGCGGCGGTGAATCCGAGGCCCAGGGCATCGTGTGCGGCCAGGTGCGCCACATTGGCGACGCGGTAGAGTCGCTGGTCGAGGCCCTGCGAAAGGCTGAGCGCTCTTCGGGCGTGCGCGCGTCCACGCTGTATTTCAATTGGGATGACCCTGACATGCAGAGCGCGCATGTCACCGGCAGCAAGTCGTTGACCGGCGAAGGCCAGATCGACGCGGCGGACGTCGCCGAAGCGCGGCAGGCCGCCGAGAGGTTGGTGGGCGACTTCGAAAAGAGCATCGCCTATTCCAGAGAAACCGGATTTTTGATAGACGGCCGTGACAAGGTACTCAACCCAGTAGGCGTGTTCGGCCAAAAATTAGACGTCAACCTGCACGTGCTGTTGTCGCGCGCAGCTCGCGGCGATGTGTGGAAGAAACTATTCCAGAGGGCGCAGGTCTCCAAGGCGGTACCGGTGCTCACGGCCTGGTCTGTGGCCTGGGGCGTGCTTCCGCCGGCCGAGCGTTCGCGCCGTCGCCTGATCATGGACCTGGGGCGGGACTATCTGAACGCCTTTGTTTATGAAAATGACGGCATCCGCGATTACGCGCTCTGGACCGCCGATGACAAAAGCACCGTTGAGGAGATCGCCGCGGCGGCCGTCTCTTTAGCCGGACGTCTTTTGGAAAAAAATACAGGCGTCGAGCAGGTGCTGGTCACAGGCGATTTGGCGCACAACGAGCCCTGTGTCGCCGAGATCCGGCGTCAGATAAAAACACCGCTCTTGCCGGCCGCGCCGGCCGGCGTGGAAAAGCTCGAGCAACCGCGTTTCGCGTCCTTGGCGGGGCTGGTGGCCGTGGCCGAGGAGTTGGAGAAGCGGGTACCGCTTTTGGACCGTGAAAAGGGCATGCTGAAAGACGTCAAAGAAAAAGTAACCGATTTTTTGAACGAGTACTTTTAAAACATGAAAAACACCATACCCGAAGCGCTGGCGGACCTCAAAAAAGGCAAGGTCATCATCGTGATGGACGACGCGGACCGCGAGAATGAGGGCGACCTCATCGTCGCGGCGCAGCACGCGACGCCGCACAACATCAATTTCATGGCCAAGCACGGTCGGGGCATCATCTGCGTCCCCATGGAATCCCGCCGTTTGGAAGAGCTGGGCATCGACCTCATGGTGTCTGAAAACACCGATGAGTTCAGAACCGCCTGGACGGTGTCCATCGATGCCAAGCACGGCATCACCACCGGCATCTCGGCCTATGACCGCGCCAAGACCGTCAAGGCGCTGATAGACCCAAAGACTAAACACGATGACTTGATACGCCCGGGGCATATCTTCCCGTTGCGCGCTCGTGAAGGCGGCGTGCTGGTGCGTGCCGGCCACACCGAGGCCTGCGTGGACCTGATGCGTCTGTCGGGGCTTTATCCGGCCGGTGCGATCTGCGAGATCATGAATGACGATGGCAGCATGGCGCGCACGCCCGAGCTTTTGCAGTTCGCTAAAAAACACAAACTCAAGATCTGCACCATACGCGACCTGATCGAGTACCGGCGCAGAAAAGAAAAACTCGTGTTCAAGGCCGTGGAGACGCGCCTGGCCAACGAGTACGGCGAATTCAAACTCGTTGCCTACGAGTCCACCGTCGACAAGGACTATCATATCGCGCTGGTGCTGGGCGACGTCGACCCGCGCAAGGAGATACTGGTGCGCGTGCATTCCGAATGCTTCACAGGCGACATCTTTGGCTCGCGGCGCTGCGACTGCGGCGAGCAGCTCCACAACGCGCTGAGGCAGATAGCCGCTGAAAAAAGGGGTGTGCTGCTTTACATGAGGCAGGAGGGCCGCGGTATCGGGCTGTTGAACAAATTGAAGGCCTATCAACTTCAGGACGAAGGCCTGGATACCGTGCAGGCGAACGAGCGTTTGGGTTTCGCGGCGGACTTGAGGCACTACGGCGTCGGCGCTCAGATCCTGGCGGACCTGGGCATTAAAAAAATACGCCTCTTGACCAACAATCCCAAAAAGATCGTGGGTCTGGAAGGTTACGGGCTCAAGGTCACAGAGCGCGTCCCGATACAGATTAAACCCGGACCCTATAACCACAAATACCTTCAGACGAAAAAGAAAAAACTAGGTCATTTTTTGGACGCGTTGTCCCATGAGAAAAAAAGCCGCTCCGCATAAGAACGTCCGCCGGATCAAGGGCCATTTTTCGGCGGTCGGCAAGAGATTCGGTATCGTCGTGTCCGAGTTCAACGAATTTTTGACCACGCGGCTGCTTGAAGGGGCTCTGGACACGTTGCTTCGTCACGGCGCCAGCCAAAAGAGCATACAAGTCGTGTATGTCCCGGGGGCCTTTGAGATCCCGTTGGCCACGCAAAGGCTGATCGCCAGACAACGCCTGGACGCGGTGATTACTCTGGCGGTGATCATCCGCGGGCAGACCAAACATTTTGACCAAGTGGCCAACGAAACGGCCCGGGGCTTGCGTGAGATAGCTTTGCGAAGCGAGGTGCCTGTGATTTTGGGCGTGATCCCCGCCACGAATGTCGCTCAGGCAATAGAGCGTGTCGGCATTAAACAGACCAACAAGGGTAGGGAATGGGCACTTTCGGCTATAGAAATGGCCGATCTGATGCGCCTGCTAAAAAAACCCCGAAGGCCGAGGGCCTGATCTTGAGAAAACGCACACGCAGCCGGGAATTCGCCTTGCAGATCCTCTATCAAATCGACATCTCGCACACGGACATCGACGAGGTCTGCGAGGATTTTTGGAAAGACCGCAGCGACCTGGCGCTCTCGACGCCGGAGAAGCAGGCCATCGAGCACGACAAAAAAGATTCCGAGGTGAAAAATTACGCCGAGGCGCTGGTGCGCGGCACTCTCAACAAAATCGAGGCTATCGATAAAATCATTGAGCGTTTTGCCGAGAACTGGGAGATAAAGCGCATGGCCTATGTGGACAGGAATATTTTAAGGCTCGCCACGTTCGAGATCCTCTATCAAGACGAGATCCCGCTCAAGGTCGCCATCAACGAGGCCGTCGAGTTGGCCAAGCGCTACGGCGAGGCCGACTCTTCCAAGTTCGTGAACGGCATCCTCGACCGAATCGCCAAAACAGAATGCAAAAAGTAACACCGCGCGACATTTTTTTAATGCGGCGGGCGCTGGAGCTGGCCCGGACCGGTGGCAAGGCCGTGCGTCCCAACCCACAGGTGGGTGCCGTACTCGCCAAAGGGGGACGCGTGCTGGCCGAGGCCGCGCACCGCAGGTTCGGCGGACCGCATGCCGAGGTATCGGTGCTGGCCCGGAAAAGACGTTTGCCAGCCGGCTGCACCTTGTACGTGACGCTCGAGCCCTGCGCACATTTCGGAAAGACACCTCCCTGCGTCGACCTCATTTTAAAAAGTAAAATCCGTAAAGTGGTGGTGGGCGCCAAAGACCCGAACCCGCTTGTCTCCGGTCGCGGGCTCAGGCGGCTTAGGCGCGGCGGCGTCCGTGTGTTATCCGGCGTGCTGGAAAACGAATGCCGCCAGCTGAATAAAGCGTTCAACCACTGGATACGCAAAAAAACCCCGTTTGTGACGCTAAAAGTGGCGCAAAGTCTTGACGGCAAAATCGCCACCGCTACCGGCCAGTCGCGCTGGATCACCGGGCCGCGTTCGCGCGCGCTGGGTCATGCGCTGCGCGCGCAGGCTGACGCGGTGCTTGTGGGCGTCAACACCGTGCTGCGCGACGATCCGCTTTTGAGCGTGCGTACCGGGAAGACAGGCTTGCCGCTGACAAAAATCATCCTAGACAGCTGTTTACGTACTCCTTGGGGCGCGCGTCTATTTTCCAAGGCCTCGCCGGGCCGTGTCGTGATCGTGACCACACGCCGGGCCCCGGCCCAAAAAAGAAAGCGTCTGGCTAAAAAAGCTCAGGTGCTGGTCGTCAAGGACAAAAACGGGCGGCCCGATTTCGCGGAAACAGCCAAGCAGCTTGGCAGGATGGGCATCCTACATCTTTTGATCGAAGGCGGGGGGGAGGTGTCAGCCAGCGCGCTGTCAGCCGGTCTGGTCAATGAAGTCTATTTTTTTGTGGCGCCTAAGATCATCGGCGGCAAGGCCTCGCCCGGCTCGGTGGGAGGCGAGGGCGCCGCTTTGCTCAGCCGGGCGTTCCCCGTCAAGGGCTGGCAGGCACGGCCGTTGGGCAAAGACCTGCTTATTTACGGGACGCTTTGATGTTTACAGGCATCATCGAGACGCAGGGCGTGGTGCGAAGCCACAAAAGCGGGGGCCGCCGCGCCGCGCTGATAGAGATTGAGGCGCCGAAGATAGCGGCACGCATGAAAATCGGCGCCAGTCTCTCCGTGAGCGGCGCCTGCCTCACCGTGGTGCGCAAAAAAGACGGCCGTTTATTTTTCAATATCGTGCCGGAGACGCTGAAAAGGACTACGCTCGGCACCTATCGCGTCGGCGACCGTGTCAACCTCGAGCGCGCCTTGAAGGCCGACGGACGCATCGAAGGCCATTTCGTGCTCGGCCACGTGGATGGCGTCGCGCGCGTGCGCCGCGTCTTAAAAAAGGGCCGGCAAAGCAGTTTCCTGGTCTCCTTTCCTCCCAAGCTCAGGCCATATCTCGTGGAAAAAGGCTCGGTGGCGTTGGACGGCGTCAGTCTTACGCTGGGCAAGGTTTCGCGCGGCGGCTTCTGGGTGCACGCCATCCCGCATACCCTGAGGCTCACGACGCTGGCCAACTACCGCCCCGGCACGCGCTTAAACCTCGAAGCCGACGTGCTGGCGAAGCTGGCGGGAAAGATTTGAGTATTTGGCGCTTTGCGTCGAGACTTTAAATTGACAAGGCGCGGGCCAGATTATAAGCTATAAGCTTAAAAAACCATGAAGAAAACCCTCACTTTTTTCATTCTATTCGTCTCGTTGACCGTCTTTTCCGCCGAAGTCCAGGCGTATTGGATCTGGAGCCCCGACCTGGGCAAATGGGTGAACCCCAAGAAGTCGGCCAAGGACACGGCCGAGGACCAGTACGCGTGGGCGCTGGAATTTTATAACCGCAAGGACTGGGACAGGGCCATAGAGGAATTCGACAAGCTCCCGTCGGTTTTCCCGACATCCCGACTGGCCGCCGAAGGCGTTTATTATATCGGGCGCTGCTGGGAGGAAAAAGGGGACATGGCCAAGGCGGCCGACGGCTACCAGAAATTGATAGACCGTTACCCTTACAGCGATCGCATACGCGAGGCCGTCAAGCGCGAGTTTGAGATCGCCAACCGGTTCGCAGGCGGCGGCAAGGTGAAGGTGCTGGGCGTGCCCGCGTTGCCGGGACAGGACAAGGCGCTGGAGCTTTACAAACACATAGTCAAGAACGCGCCGTTTGGCACCTACGGAGACCAGGCGCAGTTCAAGATGGGTGAGGTGTACAAGACTCAGGGGGAATTTGAGGAGGCGCAGAAGGCGTTTCAGGCCGTGGTCGACGAGTATCCCAGCTCGGACCTGGTGGCCCAGGCGCGCTATCAAATCGCCTACACGTCGATGCAGGCCTCTAAAAAGTCCCAATACGATGAGCGTTATGCCGAGCGCGCTATCGAGGAATTTCAGGAGTTTAAGAACACCTATCCGGGCGATCAGCAGGCCATCGAGGCCGACGAATCCATCAAGGCATTGAGGACCAAAAAAGCGCAGACCAGTTTCGAGGTCGGCGCTTTTTACGAGAAGCAGAAGAAATTTTCAAGCGCCAAGGTCTATTATCAGGAAGTAGTGAGCAAGTATCCCGAGACCGCGCTCGCGGTCGAGGCCCAAAAACGCGTCGAACGCATCGTGCGCCAGGAAAACGAACCCAAGCAAAAAGCGGGATGGCGGCTATGGTGAGGGCCCTGTTCGCAGTTTGCCTTTTGGCATTGACCGGCTGCGGTTATAGCAGTCAGTCGCTTTTGCCCTCCACCGTCAAGTCCGTGCATGTGGCGCCGGTGGTCAACGCCATCAACCTGTCCGCGGAGATCAGCGACCAGGACCAGTTCCGCGTCTACCGCCCGGGCCTGGAGGTCGACTTGACCAACGCGATCATCAACCGCTTTATCTTCGACGGCAACCTCAAGGTGGCATCCAAACCCAAGGCCGACTCCGTGGTTGAGGCGCGGCTGGTGCGTTATTCGCGCGAGGCCCTGCGCTACACCGAGGCCGACGACGTGCAGGAATACCGGCTGAGCGTCGAGTTGGACGTGGTGGTGCGCACGCAGGCCGACGACATAGTGCTTTGGAAGCAGAACGTCATCGGAGACACCACCTTCTTCCTGTCGGGCGCGCGCGCCGCCAGCGAGGACGAGGCTGTAGCCAAGGCCGTCGAGGACGTGGCCCGCCGCGTCGTGGAAAAAACCATAGAAATCTGGTAACTCCCTGTCACCGACCCCTTCCCCGGCCGTCGCCCACTGTTATCTGCTTTTGGGCAAAGAGCGTTTCCTGAAAGAGGCCTTCGTTCGCGACCTTAAAAAATCCTTGTTTTCCACACAAAGAGGCGGCATGAACTATCAAGAGTTCACCGCCAAAAAGGACGCGCTCGCGTATTTTATGGACTTTTGCCGCACGCTGCCTTTTTTGAGCGAGCGGCGCATGGCGGTCTTGTGGGAGGCGGACCATCTGGCGGCAGACGACAAAAAGACGCTGCTGGCTTGGGTGGAAGGCGGCGACCCGTCCGCCGTCGTGGTTTTGGTGTCCGAGGAATCGAACGCGCGAAAAAATGATTTTCTGCTGGGACTGTCACGCAAGACCAAGACGCTGACATTCCACCCGCCTTTCGAGAAAGACCTGCCGGAATGGGTCCAGACGCGCGCCAAAGCCAAGGGGATGTCCATCGACCGCCAGGCGGTGCCTCTGCTTCTGGAGCGGACCGGCCGCGAGCTGTCGGCGCTGGACATGGCGTTGGAAGAGCTGTCGTTATTTGCTCACGGCGCGTCCAGTATCACGCTTAAGCATGTGGAGGGCCTGCTGGGCAAATCGGTGCAGGAGGACGTTTTTCTGCTTACCGACCACGTGCTGGAGAAAAACGCGTCGGCTTGCCTGAGGACTCTGCAGGGGTTGCTGCGCGAAGGCGTGCGCGCCCATGAGATCGTCGCCGTCATGGCCGGGCAGTTTGAACGTCTTCACAGGGCTGTGGACGCCCTGGCCGAAAAGCGCCCGGCGCAGGAGATAGGCGCCACGCTCAAGATACACCCTTTCTTTCAGGAAAAATTTATGCGTCAGGCCGGACGGCTGACACCCGCCCGGATGCGGGGGATTTTAAAAGAATTGCTCGACTGCGACGAGGCCATCAAAACGGGGCGTATGGGCGACGCGATGGCGCTCGAGCGCCTTGTCCTGAGATTGTGCCTGGCGGATACCGCCTGAAAAGAGTGAAGGTTATTTCAGCCCGTTGATCCTGAGCTGCATGCGGGACTTGCGCCTCGAAACCCGGTTCTTGTGCAGGATGCCTTTTTTGACGGCCTTGTCGAGCTTTGAAAAAAGGACTCTCGACTCCCGGAGCGCTTCCCCGGCTTTTTTTTCGGCGATAAACACATTGACCCTTTTCGTGGCGGTCTTGAGCTCGGAGATTACGCTGAGGTTGTTCATACGGCGTCTTTTGTCGATACGTATTTTCTTGATGGACGATCTGCGGTGTGCCATAAATTCCTTGTTTGTTGGGCCGGGGGCGGCGAATCAAGGGTCCGCCCATCGACAATGATTTTAAGGATTGCATTCTACAGAAAATAGGGAATCATGTCAACCCATCGCACTCTGGCCAGATCGGCCGGCATCATAGGGGGCCTTACAGGCGTCAGCCGTGTGCTGGGATTTATCCGGGACCTGGTGATCGCCTCGGCGTTCGGCACCGGCGTTGGGGCCGAGGCCTTTGTCGTAAGCTTCAAGATCCCGAACCTGCTGCGTGATCTTGTCGGAGAGGGCGCCGCAAACTCCGCGTTCGTGCCGGTGCTTACCGAATGCCGCGAGAAGGACATGCGCCAGTTTTGGCCGCTGGTATCCACGCTGTTTTTCACCATGTGCGGCGTGCTGGCGCTGTTGTCGCTGGGCGGCATCCTGTTCGCGCCGCAGATCGTGGGCCTCTTGGCGCCCGGCTTCATCAATGCCGCGGACCCGGTGAAATACCCGCTCACGGTCAATCTGACGCGCGTGATCTTTCCTTATATTTTCCTGATCGGCCTGTCGGCGCTGGCGATGGGCGTTTTAAATTCGCTGAAGGAGTTCACCAGCTCTGCCGTCGGACCCGCGCTGCTCAACGTTTCCATCATCGTGGCGGGTTATTTTTACGAAAACACCTACGGCCCGATGGCGCTGGTGTTCG
>ORMF010771250.1_pt1 | contig 10868 bp, 9 predicted proteins | sample 1779871 | NCBI WGS metagenome assembly ORMF01 (sample SAMEA104232316, study PRJEB22302) | groundwater metagenome | biome: forest; feature: aquifer; material: groundwater | place: USA | collected 2011-08-07 | depth 5.4 m
GGCAATGTTGCGTTATTTAATGCAAGTGTTGCGGTACGAGGTACAGCTCCTGGCATATTCGTTACATAATAATGCACAACACCATCAACTACATACGTTGGATTTTTATGTGTTGTGGCTTTCGCTGTTTCAACACAACCACCTTGATCGATTGCAACGTCAACAATCACGGAACCCGGTTTCATTTTTGCCAACAAATGTTTTTTAATTAATTTTGGTGCAGCACGACCTGGCAATAACACAGCGCCAATCACCAAATCAGATGATGTTACATGCTCTTCTAAACTCGCAATCGTCGAATAAACCGTATTTAATCGGCCACCAAATTGTAAATCTAATTCTTGCAAACGATGTAATGATGTATCCAGCACAGTGACCTGTGCTTCGCGACCCATCGCCATCCGAACGGCATTCGTACCGACAACACCACCACCAATAACCGTTACTTTTCCAGGATAAACACCAGGAACACCACCTAATAAGACGCCGCTACCACCATGTGATTTTTCCAATGACGCCGCGCCCACTTGAACAGACAAACGTCCTGCTACTTGGCTCATGGGTGACAACAAAGGCAACCCACCGAAATTATCCGTCACTGTTTCATAGGCAATCGCAATGCATTTTGATTTTAATAACGCATCTGCTTGAACAGGATCTGGAGCCAAATGCAAATAAGTAAATAACACCAATCCTTCACGCAAAAATGGAAATTCAGCTGGCTGCGGTTCTTTAACCTTCACAATCATGTCAGCCTTTTCCCAAATCATGGCAGCGGCGTCTGCCACTTCAGCACCCACAGCACGATAGGCTTCATCGCCAAAACCGATACCCGCTCCAGCATCATGCTCAACAATCACACGATGGCCGTGACTCACCAATTCATGCACGCAGAATGGGGTTAATCCAACACGATATTCTTCGGTTTTAATTTCTTTGGGTACACCAATGATCATTTTTGACACTCCTGATTATTCATAAAAAAATTGAGGTGACTATAACATAAATTGGAAATATTTCACCTAAACCCAGTGCGTGTTTTCACAGTGGATTTGCACGCTTATTACGCGCGAGTACGCGCTTCATGCGCGTTTCCGTGAGCTCAGTGCCTTAAAACAACTAATTGGTGACAGGTTAAAGGCAGCGTTGCCGATTAATTTCGTTGATCAAACAAGCTGTCGCCTTTTGCACATCTTGCTCAGTTGTAAAACGCCCGAAACTCACCCGAAAAGATCGATTCGCTTGATCTCGAGATAAACCCATCGCCGTTAATACATGCGATGGCTCTGGATCAACCGCATTACAGGCAGAACCTTGCGATATCGCAACCACATTATTTATTTTTTCCAATAACGTTGGCGCATCAATATTTTCTATTGAAAAATTCGAACACCCACACACACGATTTTTTTTATCGCCGTTAAAATGAACGCCTGATAATACAGATATATTTTTTTCAAATTGATCACGTAATGCAGCAATACGTTTTGATTCATCAATCAGATTTTCGCGGGCAATTTTATACGCCTCACCCATAGAGACAATTTGATGCGTTGCGAGTGTACCCGAACGTAATTTATTTTCTTGATCCCCACCCTGCATTTGCGCAATCAATTGCACACGCGGTTGACGACGCACATACAATGCGCCAACGCCTTTGGGTCCATACACTTTATGCGATGCGAGCGACATCAAATCAACGGGCAGATTTTTTAAATCAATTGCGATTTTTCCAGCACTTTGCGCAGCATCAACATGAAATAAAACACCCTGTTCTCGCAAACATTTTCCAATCGATAAAATATCTTGTACCACACCCGTTTCATTATTGACATGCATGATCGATGCAAGAATGGTATCGCGACGAATCGCTTTTTTTAATTGATCTAAATCCAATAATCCATTTTTTTGCGGATTTAAATAGGTAATTTCAAAACCAAGAGATTCCAAATAGTGACACGTGTCTAATCCGGCTTTGTGCTCGGTCGACATCGTGATGATATGCTTGCCTTGACGCTGATAAAAAAGTGCAGCGCCTTTTAATGCGAGATTAATCGATTCGGTTGCACCAGAGGTAAATATAATTTCTTTTGGATCTGCATTGATTAATGCTGCTACTTGCGCGCGCGCTGTTTCAATTTTTTCTCGCGCCTGTAATCCAAATACATGTTGTGATGACGCGTTACCGAAATCATCAGATAAGGATTTTTTCATCACATCAACGACACGCGGATCAACCGGTGTCGTCGACATATAATCTAAGTAGAGAATTTTATTTTCCATTTCTTGGATAGCAGCTGACGTTGTAAATCCATGCAATTAAAATTGCAAACGAAATCGATCCTAACAAATGACGCAACCAGGACAAACTATTCGGCATAATAGACAATGCACTGGCACTTCCCATAATGACAAACGGTATCGCTAAAACCACGCCCATCAATGCCGCACCTGCTACCAAACCACATGCCATCAATGTACCATTTTGCAAGCGATCTTCGACAATCGCTTTTTGTTTTTCCGTTTTTGCAAATCGACCACTGCGCGTCACAAAATATTTCACCACACCACCTACTACGGTTGGTAAAATAATGCTGGGAGGCAAATAAATTCCAAGACCGACTGCCAACGCTGGTAAACGATGTCCACGATGAGAAATAATTTCATCCACAACAATCACCAACACAGCAATAATTGCACCGAGGATAATCATATCCCATTGCAAATTTTGCGAACGAATACCATTAATCACCGACGCCATCAAACCCGCTTGTGGGGCGGTCAGCATTTGCGTAGGATCCATGCCAGAACGTGGAAACACACCGCCAATACCATATGCGTGATACAACAAATCTAAAACAGGTCCGATCACTAAGGCAGACACAATCACACCCAATGCCAATATCACTTGTTGTTTCCAGGGCGTTGCGCCCACCATCTGCCCCGCTTTCAAATCTTGTAAATTTTCATTAGAAATCGATGCGCACGTTGCAATCACGGTGACAACCATGACCATCAACGCGGGAATTTTTCCATTCGTGTGCTCAGGAAATACAAAATAATACAGCGCTCCCAAAATCAAAATGGACAAAATCAAAATACCTGACATGGGATTATTACTCGATCCAACCAATCCTGTGAAATAAGCGCAAATCGTCGCCAAGAAAAAACCGATCACCAAAATATAAACGATGGTTGCCAATGAAGCCCAAATCAAAAATCCATTCGGATAAACGGTATAGAGTTTTTGAACCATCGTGAAATGCATCAAAAATGCATAAAGCAACAACAAACACACGATCACGCCCAGAAACGCCCATATAATTGGAATGTCTCGCTCTGTACGAGGAACACCACCATTTTCCAAATGCGCATCGCGCAAGGTTGTAATGGAAATTTTAATCCCTTCGATCACAGGCTTGATTAAGCGAATCAATGTCCAGACGCCACCCACTAGCATCACACCCACACCGACAAAACGCAGTTTCTCAGACCATAATGACATCACAGAATCAAACACCGTTTTGCCGTAAGGCAATCCGAAGTGAGCGCTCAGCATTGGCAGCACGATTACCCAACCCACAACAAAACCCGTGAATAAACTAATACCGACTTCAATACCCACAATATACCCTGCCGCAAAATTGGCTGGCGAAAACCCCAGTGAAATACCAAACACAGCTCTACCTGCCGTAAACCAATAGCCAATCGTGTTAGAAAATACTTGGATACCGGTTTGAGCGAACGCGATCAAACCGCCGAAGGCCGTACCCTGAATCAAGCGCTTCATATGCGTACCGTCACGATTCGTGCTGGTCACACGAAGTATGTTACCCACAGCCGTTCCTTCCGGAAAACGAAGCGTTGGCATCGATAACATCACACGACGCAAGGGAACAGAAAACAACACACCTAACAACCCACCCAGCACCGTCAAAGACACTGTTTCCCAATAATTAAATCCATTCCAAGCATGGATAAAAATCATGGCGGGCAATACAAATGCAATGGCAGCAGCAACACCCTCACCCGCCGATGCCGCCGTCTGAATCAAGTTACTTTCCAACACATTGGCGTTTTTAAAAAACCGTAAAACACCAATCGCTAACACCGACGCCGGAATAGATGCTGAAATGGTTTGCCCAATTTTTAGGGCCAAATACGCGTTTGCGGCTGCCATCACTGCCGCCAAAATAATAGATAACACAATGACTTTAAATGTAATTTCAGGCAGAATTGTTTTTGCTGAAATCAAGGGTTCTAGATGTTGTGATTTAGCTGTTTTTGACACGGATGTCCCCTTATCTTTGAAGATAGTTCACTTTATCATCTTATCAATTGTATATCGTAAAAAAATACCGTACTACAAATTCGACGCTAAAAAATACCCTGGAAATTCAGAAGCTTTCGGCGAAACGACAAACTTCCGCGTTTGGATATCCAGAAAAAAGTGATAACGCCTTTGCTGATTAACCAGCCAATCTCTTATAAGACATCTATTTTCTCTTTTCTTATTTTGTTGACTCATTTTTTCTCGTTGCATTTTCCACCGCTCGCAAAATCCCACGTAAAATATTTAATTCCGTCACCGTTAAATGCGAACGATTAAATAATAATTGTAAACGTTCCATTAAACGCTTCGGTTGTTTCGAATCTAAAAAATGAATGTGTAATAACATATCGCGTAAATGCGTGTAAAAACCTGCGACCTCATCAGCATTGGCAAGTGGATCCTGTGCCTGATTTTTAATTTCAATTGTCGAGACACCCGATAACATCATCATCCGCAATTCATATGCAATGACTTGTACAGCAGACGCTACATTCAACGAACTAAAATCTGGATTGGTTGGAATAGAAACTTGATCGTGAGACAAGCTCAATTCTTCATTCGTCAATCCACTGCTTTCTCGTCCAAATACAATCGCCACATTTCCTGCAATATCATCTCGAATTTTTTGCGCACATTCCCTTGGATCTAAAAGAGGACGAGATAATTTTCGTTGACGCACGCTAGCACCAATTACCCAATCACATCCCTTTAATGCATCCGCAAGATTATTCACAACGACGGCCCGGGCTAATAAATCATCTGCCCCTGCCGCACGAAATGTGGCTTCCTCATTCGGAAACCGTTGCGGCGACACCAAAATAAGCTGCGACAACCCCATCGTTTTCATCGCGCGCGCAGCCGCACCGATATTTCCCGGGTGACTGGTTTCAACTAAGACAATGCGTACACGCGACAACATATTTAATTAACTTCGATTTTGATAAAACAATCGAGTATAGCGAGATCAACTGATAAAACAACGATTATTTGTGTACTTTTAGGTAAATTAAAGTGTGTTTTTCTTTAATAATTTTTTAAAGGCTCGGCTTGACCCCGCTTTAAAAAGCGGAAATTGCGCTTCGCCACTCGCTCAAAATGCACTGACAGCATTGGTCGAATTTGAAAAATAAACACTGCTGGACTGCATCAACATCAGCTCTAACGATAAAATGTCACACTTTTTTCTTTTCGGCTTTCATTCGATACAAGCATCGCTACTTTCTTAGCTGCATTATCTAAAACCCATACTGCACATATAATAAATAAAATTAAGATAACGCCTTCATTGCTCTGAGGAGGGTTTTCGCTAAATTGCTTAGTATCAGGTATAGCTGTATCTGATTTGCTCGGTGTACCTGTAGTAGTTATGCCTACGCCCACCCATCTGCTCGTTAACGAACTGAAATTTGCACAATACACGCCTTTACGTTTCGTTTTAAAAAATTCTGGTGTTATTAAACTTTGGCGGCCTTTCGATAAATAATCTTTCGCTGAAAAAAAATCAAGGGCGGATGTTGGAATTACAACTGACTGAGCGCCAACTCCAACTAAACATTCATAAGGAATCTCCTTTTTATATTTTATAAAAAAGGCTTCCTGGATATCTGCGACAGTCAAATACCATTGATTCAGCATATACCCACGGAGATAGGGAATTTCAGGCGAAAGTAGCAGAAAAATATGTAACCGATGAGGAAAACCAAATGAGTAGCTTGAATAAGGTATATGTGCAGCATCAGCATCAGTATCACTAGAAAAATCAATTAGATAATTCCACAGTGGAAGGCCGTGGACGTATTTTTCTAATAAAACAGATGCGCTCAACATAGTGCGCAGAGAGACACCATTTTTAAAACGTAAAAACCCCTCCTGAAGAGCAGAAGAAAAAAGATACCATTGAAAAAAGTGCGGCTCTATTCCATGCACTAAGAAGGAACTTATTCTGGGTTCTTCCGTAAATAAAGCACCCTTCTGAACAATAGAATTAATTGATTTTCTCGAAACAAACCCTTGGAGTTTATATAATTCTGGTTGTTCTTCAATTCCATTCTTTTGCAATTGTTTGCGCATCAAAGCCAAATGTAACTGACATGTTTCTGTTTTAGGAATTAGCTTGGTAGATTTTTTTAGCGCAGAAGGCAAACAAAGTGAATAACGAAATTGAATGGGTTCACCAGGGGTTATTTTTTGAAGATCCCAACCAGCTTCATTAGAATATTTTGCCATTTCTTGGTCTAATTTCCGTAAAAGAAAAAGGCATTTTTCATGATCGTTCAGCAGCGCTTGCATTTGTTTTGCAGCATCTACAAGAGCATAATTTGAAGTTCTAGATAAAATATTCTTTGCAATGGGTGACATAGGTTTAAAGTCAGTTAAATCTATCTCATTTTTTTGAAACACTATTTCTGATGGTTGCTGTTGATTTTTTAATTCACGCTGTCCCTGTAAATAAACTTCCATTGCTGCTTCAAAATTATGTTGATTTACTAACGTAAGAAATCGCCAAGATGTTTCGGAATTAGAAAAAAAGCGAAGCGACATGCATAGATATTTGAAATTGAGGTCAACAGTAACTCGTCTCATTTTACCCCTCGGAATATTTGAATTGGATGGATTATACACGAATTGATTAAAAAATAAACATTAAGACCGGCTTAAATGCAGGTTAATTTGTTTTTAAGGCACAGAAAAATGGCCAAACCCCTACTAATATAAATACCTAATATTTGTAAACACGCACAACAGCAACACGATGGATTATTTAGAAAAACGTGTAAAAACGCCTAAAATTCTGCTATTCTTCACCCAGCTCTTTAATAATTCTTTCCGATTTGTACAGGTGATCCTATGATGCATCCGATGTTGAATATTGCAGTTCAAGCCGCTCGACAAGCCAGCAAAATGATTCTGCGTTATACAGACCAAATGGACAAAGTGGAAATCACCGAAAAAAGTCAAAATGATTTTGTGACACAAATCGACAAATTATCGGAAGAAATTATTATCACTGAAATTCACAAAGCCTATCCTCATCACGCTATCTTGGCAGAAGAAAGTGGTCATGGAAAAAATGATCACGAATACTGCTGGATCATCGATCCGCTCGACGGCACACGCAATTTCATGCACGGTTATCCGCAATTTTGCATTTCCATCGCACTTACTAAAAAAAACGTGCTTGAGCTCGGTCTCGTTTACGACCCCATTCGACAAGAATTATTTACCGCAACACGCGGACAAGGCGCGTATCTCAACAGTCGCCGCATCCGCATCAGCCAAAATCGAAAAATGGATAAAGCATTAATCGGCACCGGCTTTCCTTTTCGCAATAAAGACAATGTTAAAAATTATATGGCTGCTTTTGAAAATGTATTTACACAATGCGGCGATATTCGACGCGCAGGCAGTGCAGCATTGGATTTAGCCTACGTCGCATGCGGTCGGCTAGATGGCTTTTGGGAATCGAATTTACAAATCTGGGATATTGCAGCGGGCAGTTTGATGATTAAAGAGGCTGGCGGTATTGTTTGCGATTTTCAAGGTGGCGAAACGCATTTAGAACGTGGCAATATTGTTGCAGGAAACCCAAAGATTTTGAAAGAATTGATCGGGTTGATTCAGCCGAGCACGTTCGAGGGTTAGTGTTACAACGTACCAGGGTCTGCCATCAATTAGTTATTTCAAAGTACTGAACTCACGCGCATGAAGCGAGTACTCGAGCGTAATAAGCGTGTTTTCACAGCAGATTTGCACGCTTATTGATGATTAAAATCATTTTAGTTGTGCTTGCTGTGGCTGATGTGCTGCTGGCAAATCTTTCTCAAAATGACGAAATATTTCTACCCTATTATCATACATCTGCTCACAAACAACACCACGACCATGTGTCTTGCCGTCATCAAAAAGCGTGAGCGTTCTATCATCACCGTTATTATTTTTTCCATGTAACACAAAACATTGTCTTGCATCATCTCGTTCTACTTTAACAACTTTGTTGTCACCCAGTTGGTCGTGTAATACAAATGGACTCTTCATTGAAGACGAAGAAGCGCCTGCAGATACGATAGGTGATATCGGCATATGGGTAGTTGTTGCGGCTGTGGCCGCTGCTGAAGTTGTACCTACTGTTGCTACTTGTGCTGCTGGTTGCTTCGTAAAAAAATGACCCAAAACAGCATTTATATTGACTTTTAGAGGGCTAGTCTGACCAAGCTCTGAAGTTCCATCGCCATTCATTAATTTGTCTGGATAAATTCGTGCTCGCACTCCAGTGCTATAGGTCGCCAAATAATAAGCTGAGCTGTTGTCATCAACTTTCAACTCTAGTTTGTCTATAGATGTCTTATGACCCAAGGAAAAAGGGGTGGGATTCAAAATAAGTTCTCCGAAAGATGACGTCGCCAAAGCTGGGGCTGCTTTAGCGGTCGGTCCAAAGTGACAATTAGGAGAACCAGCTACTACGTCAACATGTGAAAAATCTGTTTTTACTCCTTGTTTTGGAGGATAGTCTACCATTGAAAAAACCGCGCCCGATAAACTAAATTTTTTATTCTCTAAGCCACTCCATTCTGCCGCATCTGTGGTACCCGATCCCTGTCCGCCTGCAAGGACAACATGCACCTTGCTAGCTTTATCTGCACACTGAAGTTCAGCTTTTCTAATTTTTTCTTCCATATTCTGAATAATGGCAGTGATCTCCGGAGACTGAATTTCAAGTTCAATACGCTCTTCAACTTGTCCACCTTGAGGAGTAAAAGACGCTTTTCTGACATTCCCAGTTTGAATTGTTTTGTCAGATATATGTTTCAGTGCTTCAGCAGCTTCGCTGATAATAGCGTTGTATTTTGCTAATTGCACACTTCTTAAAGCTGGGTCAAGACTATAACCGCTCGTAACAACTGACGTTGAAATGTGCAAATAATCCATCCCAACAGCGCCTTTTTTTTGCGGAGGAGAGCCGACAACTTGTGAAAAAGCTGTACCGAATTCACTCCTACCAAGCACTATCCCAGAAGGATAGACAATTTCTACTGCTCCACCTTGTATTTTTTTATTTGGCATAATCACCTCACTTTCAAATTACAAACTTTTCCAATATAAGTGAAGTATAGATTACTTTTTTGATATAGCTTCAGGCGCATAGGGGCCATGGGGGCTGAATTGACGCAGGGGGGGGATCGACTCCCAACAATTTATTGATTTTTAAAAGAAATTTTCATCACCCCTGATTCGAGGAAAAATATCAAAACGTTTCTGATGCGGGTATCCATCGATATAGCGTCGGAATTGATACGCCAAGATTTTTCGCAACTTCTTTTGGCAAAACGCCCGATGCCAATAATTTTTTAGCCGACTCAATTTTACTGGCCGTCATTTTTCGTTTACGCCCACCGACTTTACCTAGCAGTTTTGCGCTAGCCAACCCCGCTTTTGTGCGCTCTGCTATCAGTTCGCGCTCCATTTGCGCAAGCGATGCCATCACATGAAAAAAGAAGCGACCCGATGGCGTTGAGGTATCGACATTGTCTGTGATGCTTTTAATTTTTTGCAGTTACAAACTTAACATATTTGTTATATTATTATAATATGAAATGGACGATAGAGTATTACAACGAGAATCTTCAGGAATGGGTGAGCAACATGCCGGTTGGCATTAGAGCTGCCTACACAAAACTCACTGAGTTGCTTGTAGATTTTGAAATGGATTTGCGCATGCCGCACTCAAGACTTATGGGCGGCGGATTATTTGAGCTACATCCAAAAGGTAAAGAAGGGATAGCGAGAATTTTTATTGCATGATGGTTGGCAGAAAAATTGTAATGCCGCATGGATTTATTAAAAAACACAAGAGACGCCAAATAAAGAATCAGATTTTGCAAGACGGCGTATGAAAGAGGTGAAAAATGCCCACAGAAAATAATAAATATGCACCAATGCGCAAAACACACGATGCGATGGCTAAAGAATGGATGCGTGATCCTGCTTTTAAAACAGAATATAACGCATTGGAAAAAGAATATGCGCTTATAAAAGAAATGCTTCAAGCACGCAAGCATGCCGGATTAACACAAGAAGAAGTTGCAAAACGCATGGGAACCAAAGCACCTGCAATTGCGCGATTAGAAGCAACTAGTTCTCGTGATAAGCATTCACCTGGAATTAGCACGCTTAGAAAATACGCGCATGCTGTTGGATGTGAGTTAGAAATTCATCTAAAACCTTTCTCAAGAAAAAAAAAGGCTTGATCGTTCAAATTACGACATTCGACAATTTTTGAACAATCTAAAAAATTCATCTGCTGGGTTACTGCTGAATGAATTTATCGATGTTTTTCCACAAGGTTGCGCACAGTAATTGTTTATAAAAAGGGGCGCTCGAGTACTCGCTTCATGCGCGTAGGTGCAAAGTTTAATGGGTGCGGCTGCGGCACGATGTAGTATGTGTTTATGTTATGGGTGGTGTGAGAGAAGTGTGCGTGTCATGAATGACACGCGCAAGCCTACAGGGATGTATTTACGGCGTCTTCTCGAACACC
>ORMF010623029.1_pt1 | contig 10865 bp, 9 predicted proteins | sample 1779871 | NCBI WGS metagenome assembly ORMF01 (sample SAMEA104232316, study PRJEB22302) | groundwater metagenome | biome: forest; feature: aquifer; material: groundwater | place: USA | collected 2011-08-07 | depth 5.4 m
AAGGACGCTCCGGAGGCAATTTTGCATGGTCGACGCAATAGAGTAAATGAGAAAGCTTTCTCATTTACTCTATTGCGGTGAAAATTGCCGAGGCGCGAACTGTGATTTCGCGCTGGCGAAATCAACGGTGACCTTTGGGCAACACGCCCGAGCGAAATTACTCCGCAGTGACTTCGGTGGCGTAATCACCTTGCTCAAGATTGCGGAAGCTGACGCGTTGTTCGTCAAAGTAGAGTTTGGTGGCTCCCGTAGCGCCGTTTCTGTGTTTAGCCACAATAATTTCGGCAATGTTTTTTTCCAGGGACATTTCGTTATATTTATCTTCGCGGTAAATGAACAGCACCACATCGGCATCCTGCTCAATAGCTCCTGATTCACGCAAATCAGAAAGCATGGGTCTATGTGGTGTTCGTTGTTCAACCGCCCGAGAAAGTTGGGAAAGCACCAGCACCGGCACATTCAATTCACGAGCCAGTTGTTTTAGAGCTCGGGAATTTTCGGTAACCTGCTGAATAGGGGAGGCATATTTATTATTGGAATCCATCAATTGCAAATAATCAACCACCAACAAGCCTAAGCCCACATCAGCCTGTAGTCTTCTGGCCATGGCTCGCATCTGCATCACATTAGTAGTACCAGCATCATCAATGTAAATAGGGGCTTCCGAAAGCGTTCCCATGGCCGTTTGCAGTCTTGAAAAATCGCTGTCACCGGCATTATCCTGTAATTTTCCCGTCCTAATGCGCCAGGAATCAACATTGGCCTGCCGCGCCAATAATCTTTCAACTAGTTGGTCTTTAGACATTTCCAAGCTGAAAATTCCCACAGGTAAATTTTCGTGGACGGCTACATTTCTGGCAATGTCCAGCGCCAAAGAAGATTTTCCCATGCTGGGTCTGGCCGCTAAAATAACCAAATCGGCCCGTTGCAGTCCCGAAAGCATTCTATCTAAATGCAGAAAACCCGTTGGTACTCCGCGGTACAGGGAATCGTGATGTGACAAACTTTCAATCCTTTCAAATGTTTCACCTAAAATATCTTTAACGTGGACAAATGATTGTTTGAGCGATTTTTGACTGATGGAAAAGACTGATTTTTCAGCTTTGTCCAAAAGCATATCAACATCTTGGGTTTCATCAAAAGCCTCCAGGCCGATTTTTTCCGAAGCTTCTATCAAGTCTCGCAGCACTTTTTTCTCCCGCACAATTTTGGCATAATTGGCCACATGGGTGGCGGTGGGTACGGTGTTAATTAGGGTGGTTAAGTAAGCAGAACCTCCGATTGGCTCTAATTTTAAAGCTTCACGCAGTTTAGCTGAAACAGAGAGAATATCAATCGGCTCCATTTTGGCAAACAGCGCCACCATGGCTGCGTAAATTTCTTTATGGGAATCTTTATAAAAATCTTCTGGGGTCACAAAATCAGACACGCGGATAATGGCATTTTTATCCAACATCAAGCAGCCCAGCAGACACTGTTCAGCTTCAATATTCTGCGGCGGTTTTTTTTGCAGGCCTTCGGCCATGTTACATTTTCTTAATAATGGGCCCCGAGGGGGAATCTTGTATTATATACCCATACTTTTCGATTTCAAGGCGAAGTTGGTCGGACAACGCCCATTCTTGATTTTTTCTGGCGAGCTGGCGGTCTTGCACTAGTTTTTTTACTTCGGCTGGAACCTGTGGCCCCTTCAGTTTTTTGGTATCTATAATATTGAAAATCTTATTTATAGCCATGAAAAAGTCATACATACTGCTGGCATCTTTTCTACCCAATGCGTTTTTATCTAAAGCGGTGTTAGCGGCTTTTATCATATCAAAAATGACGGCGAAAGCCTTAGGCGTATTAAAATCATCAGCCAGAGCTTTCCAAAAAGCTCCTGTATATTTTTTAACATTTACGGGAGAAATTTTTCCTTTTACCTTCAACCCCTTAAGTTTTCGAAGAAATTCTTCTATTTTTTCCAGGGCGCTCCTTATTTCAAGCATGGTGGCGTCTGAATAGTTCATCGGGCTTCTCCATAAGTTCTTGGCAATCCAAAAGCGCAGCTGCTGGACCGAGTAACGCTTTAAAAAGGCGCTGATAACCACGGAATTATTTAAGGACTTAGACATCTTTTGTTCGTTAATAGTCAAAAACCCCGTGTGCATCCAATATCGCGCCAAGGGTTTTTTCCCTGAAATGGTTTCCATGAGGCTTATTTCAGCTTCATGGTGGGGGAACATTAAATCGCGGCCGCCTCCGTGGATGTCATACTGCGCCCCGAAAAAAGTTTCGGTAATGGCAGTGTCTTCAATATGCCAGCCGGGGCGCCCTTGGCCGAAGGGGGAGGGCCAGGAAGGTTCCCGCCCCTTTTCAGGGGCGAGGCTCGCCCTATCAGTTGATAGGGCGGCACCGTCACTGCCTTCGTTAAACTTCCAAACACAAAAATCCCCTCGGTTTTTTTTATTTTGACTATAGTCAATACGTGATACGGCATCTTCAGCTTCAAGGGATGTTCTTCCTGAAAGCTTGCCATAATTTTTGAATTTACCAATGTCAAAATACATCCCGTCGTCTAGTCGGTAGGCAAATCCCTTTTCCGCAAGGCGCTGTACCTGGCTGATGATTTGGGGAATATAATCGGTGGCCCGGGCATATTTTTTAACACTGGTAATGCCCAATAATTTCATGTCTTTTAAATGTTCAACCTCAAATGCCACGGCCAAATCTTTGGGAGCCACGCCTTTTTCACGAGCCTTGGCAATGATTTTATCATCAACGTCGGTGATGTTTTGCAAGTAAAAAACATCAAAGCCCAAGTATTTTAAGTATTTGGCGAAGCAATCAAAAATAACATCGGTACGGGCGTGGCCAATGTGGGCGAAGTCGTACACGGTCGGCCCGCACACAAAAAGATTAATCTTTTTACCTTTCAGGGGTTTTAACAATTCTTTTTTACCAGAGAGCGTATTGTAAATTCTGATATTTTTACTTATCATAAGCATATTCTATCAAAACTTTTAGTAATATGAAAGTCACTGACATTATTTTTGCGTTAATTTGCGGCAAGGTGGTGGGGTTTGTCTTGGGGGACATTATCCGCGAATTAGGAATTTCTATTAGTATCTATTATTTCCTCTGGCTTTGGGTTGTTCTTCCAGTTATTGCGTTGTTTTGCCTTTGGGTGGCTTCAATTATTGGCAGAAAATTACTATTCGTTTATCAGGGAGTCAAACATTTACTGGTGGGAGCTTTTGCCACGGTGGTTGATTTGAAGCTTTTTGAACTGTTGCTATGGGCATTATCATTTTTTGCCATTGCAATACATCCACTATTATCAAAAGGAGCTTCTTTTTTATTTTCCACGGGCATTAAATATTGGGGAAACAAGTATTGGGCCTTTGGCAAGCATGAGAACGAAGATTGGCACAAAGAACTGCTACAATTTTTCTGTATCACACTGGTCGGCTTACTTATAGACGTTGGAGCCTTTTACTTTTTAACAAACATGGTGCCCGCGACCACTTTTTCACCCGCGTTATGGACAAAGTTAGCCGTGATTCTTGCTGCTTTAGCCGCCGCTCTCTGGAATTTCCTTGGATATAAGTTCATCGTCTTTAAAAAGTAAAATAAAGAAGTATGGAAAATAATATTGTACTTTATCGTAAATATCGCCCGCAGGGATTTGATGAAATTATCGGGCAGGAGCATATTGTAACAACCCTCAAAAATTCTATAGAATCGGGGTCAATTTCGCATGCCTACTTGTTTTGCGGTCCCAGAGGCTCTGGGAAGACCACCATGGCTCGTATTTTCGCCAAGGCCATAAACTGCGCCAAGCCCAAAGATGGCGCGCCTTGTGGCTCTTGTGACTCATGTCAGGAAATCACCGTTGGAAGGTCATTGGACTTGATAGAAATTGACGCGGCCAGCCATACTGGCGTTGATGAAATCCGGGAATTGATAGAAGGCATTAAATTTTCACCGGTAAAATCAAAGTATAAAATATTTATCATTGACGAATGCCACCAGCTTTCAAAATTCGCCGCCAACGCGCTTTTAAAAACTCTTGAAGAACCACCAGCCCACGCCATTTTCATGCTAGCCACCACCGAAGCCCATAAAATGATTCCTACCATTATTTCCCGCTGCCAACGCTTTGACTTCAAGCGGCTCTTAACATCAGAAATTATCCAAAAACTGGAATTTATTTTAAAGAAAGAGGGGATTAAGTTTGAGCCGACTATCCTGCCACTGATTGCCTTAAACGCGCGCGGGTCATTCCGTGATGGTGAATCCATTTTGGACAAATGTATCAGTTTTACCGGCCCCGCCAGAGGCGAGGCTCGCCAGGGACGGCAGGATAAAAAAATCACCTTGCAAGAAATCAAAGAATTACTGGGGATTGTTGAAGTTTCACAAATTTCAAAACTGGTTGATTTCTTGCTGGCTAAAAACGCCAAGGAAGCGATTATGTATCTAAATAGTTTGGCAGATTACGGAGTAGACTTACAAGAATTCACCAAAACACTGGTTTTTTATTTGCGCCAAGGTTTATTATTAAAAATCAATCCAGCGTTGTTAAATTCCGAAAATTCCGGGCTTTCCAAAGAAGAACTGGAAAAAATACAGGCTGAAATTGCGCCCCTGGCAGAAAAAAACATCCAGATGTTACTGGAATTATTTATTGAGGCGGAAAATAAGATGAAATACGCGTCTATTTTGCAGCTTCCTCTGGAGCTCGCCATTGTAGATTGGTGTTACCAAGAGAAAAATTAAATATTAGTACTCCCGGCTATATTTTTTCTTGCCTTTCCACAATAAGAAAAGGATGGTCAAAAAGATAATACCAAGGCCCAGGTACCAGTAATTTTTAACATTGGTGAAAAATGGTGTGACCGCATTCAGGATGCTAGCGGGTTTACTCTCGGTTTTTCCAAGGGTTGCATGATACCACTTTACCGCTTCTGCGGTAATTTTTTTATTGAAGGTATCAATGCCGGATTTTATGGGATTAGAGGCGGCGAAGTTATCCAACCCCTGTTGGATGTCTGCAGGAAAAAGAGGAGCATTTTCTGTGATAGTGGTTTCTGGTTGGGCTTTGGTTTCTGGTTGTGGCGCAGTTTGGGGTTGAGTAGCTGGTTTTGGCGCTGTCACACTGATAACTTTGGCTTGAATATCGTATTCATTAATGGAAATCTTGATGATGTCACCTTCTTTTGGTACCTGTGTTTCTGCAAAAACAAAAGCAGGACAAAGAACCGCAATCACTAAAATGGAAAAATACTTCAAAAAAGAGTTCATACTCTTTTATTATATCACCTATTGAAAAATACAAAAAATATGGTACTGTGGATAATAATTATGATGTAATAACTTCTTTGAGAATGTATTATACTTATATAATTAAAAGCACCACTTATAATACAAGATATATTGGCAGTACTAATAATGTTGAAAAAAGAATTTCTGAAAATAATCAAGGTAAATGCAGATATACTAACGGAAGAATGTCTTGGATATTATTGCGGAAAGATATTTAAAATATGGCCAAGGAAGAATTTATTTAGATTCTATTCTTGCCTGAGCTGCGGGATCGTCTAACGGTAGGACAACGCTCTTTGGAAGCGTCTATCTAGGTTCGAATCCTAGTCCCGCAGCTCAGGTCGGAATATTGGATTTTTAGTTAGGTTCTCCGCCGAAGGACGGACTCGCCTTTGGCGAGGAATCCTAGTCCCGGAACCAGTTCTGATGCTTGTGAGCGAGCAAGGCTCCTGAAAAAGAGCTTTTTAAGTTGTCTTTTCCCAAATTTGGCGTAATATGTAATTAGTGTTGTTTTCTGGAGTCGTTCTTTCACATTTTACAAGGGAGGTTATTATGTCAACGTCTAAGAGCATAGATGCCAATAGCATCTACTTTCGCGACTTGGGGAGAATTTCGCGAGTTTCTCCTGAGCAAGAAGTGGCTTTGGGAAAGTTAATCGGCCATGAGCGGGAAGCAAAGAAGTATTTGGAAAATTACCTGGAGAAGAATTTGCCACTTTCGGTACGTGCCCCAGTGCTTATCCAAAAGATTCGAGCCATTAAGGTGGGGGTGAAGGCTCGTCAGGTGCTGGTTGCAGCGAACCTAAAATTGGCGTTAAAGATCGCAAGAAAATTTGTGGGAAGATCCCCCGACTTAAAGTTGCCAGATCTTACCCAGGAAGCCAATGGTGGACTTGCGCATGCCGCCGAAAAGTTTGATGTCAGTTTTGGCTGCAAGTTCAGTACCTATGCGGTTCCCTGGATAAAGCAATTCATTCAACGGGCATTGCAAGACCATAGCAGGACAATTCGGATTCCGGCTCATTGGGTAAGGGAAATGACGAAATATCGGGATGCCTGTCAGAGTCTCTTTTTCAGTCTTGGCCGTGAACCTCGAATCGAGGAAGTCGCAGAATATGCACGGATGCCTATACCTCAAGTGGCCGGTATTAGGGCGTTTACGGCCAATGTGTATTCATTGGAAGCGCTTATCTGTGAGTCTACCGAGATGAGTCTTTTGGACGATTTAGAGCAGAAACGAGAAATTCCCGCGGATGCCGATAGCCGGTTTATTAACGAAACTCTGGAGAAAGCTAGGAAGATATTGGAGCCACGGGAATGGCAAATTCTTTCCTTGAGGTTCGGTTTGGAGGGCAACGACACGCATAGCCTAGCAGAAGTCGGCAGGAAGCTGGGGGTGAGCAAAGAGAGGGTTCGTCAGGTGCAGGTCAGAGCCTTAAAAGTATTGCGCACAAAAATGAAGTGAAATTGCAACTGTAATACCCATTAGCCCGTGGAACAAGTATCCACGGGTTTTTTATTGTGAAACTATACATGATGTTATTTATTGCAAGGTCCTGTCAAAAGCGCGGATTTTGGTGTAGTATAGTGGCTATGCCGAGTGAAACTATTCTAAGCTTTGACAGCGTTTCGTTTGAATACGGACATGCTAAAAAAATCCTGGACCAGGTAAGTTTTTCGATTAAGCGTGGTTCAAAAATCACTTTCATGGGGCAGAATGGCGCGGGAAAAAGTACCATTTTCCATTTAATTACCGGAGAATTACAGCCCGAATCAGGCCAGGTTAATGTCAGCCAAAATATAACCATTGCCCACGCCCGCCAAATTATTCCACCAAAAGAGCTGGAATTAACAGTTCGGGAATTCTTTGAGAAATCATTTAGCAACCCTTCGACTCCGCTCAGGGCAAGAAAAGTATACGACATTGACCCTAAAATTGATGCAGTTCTGGAAGCAGTGAATTTAATAGCAGAACCCGGCAACCCTTCGACCCTGCTCAGGGCAAGAAAAATCAAAACATTTTCGGGTGGTCAGCAGGCACGTCTGTTGCTGGCTTCAGCCTTAATTCAGGAGAGTGATTTGCTACTTTTAGATGAACCGACCAATAATTTAGATAAAGAGGGGATTGCCCATTTAACCAAGTTTTTAGTGGGATATAAAAAAACGGTGGTGGTCATTTCTCACGATTCCAATTTTTTGAATGCCTTTACGGACGGAGTTTTGTATTTGGATGTGCACACCAAAAAGGTTCAGTGGTTCCAGGGAAATTATTTTGATGTGTTGGAACAGGTGGCCGCCCAAATTGAAAAAGATGAAAGTCGCAATGCCCGGCTCGCTAAAGAAATTATAGAGAAAAAAGAAAAGATGAACTATTTTAAGGACAAGGGAGGTCGGTTGCGTTTATTGGCTTCACGAATGCGTGAGGATGCTGCAGAAATGGAGGCAAATAAAGTGGATAGCCGGAAGGAAGATAAAACTATCAAGCATTTTACTATTCCATGTCAGGAGGATGTTGGCGGAGAGATTCTAAAAATTACCAGTCTTTCTATTATGAAACCCTTCGACCCGGCTCAGGGCAAGCAACACAAGCTGACTAAAGTGAAAGCTCAAGTTTCTTTATATAAAAACCAGCATTTGCTCATTGCCGGCCCCAATGGCATTGGCAAAAGCACTTTGTTGGAACATATGGTAAAAGGAACCGCCGAAGGGGCCAGCATTACCGAGGGAGTCCGGGTAGGCTATTACAAACAAGATTTTTCCACTCTGCCATTTGATAAAACCGTTTACCAGTTATTTTCAGAAGTTGGCGGAGGTTTGGACGAACAGGCGCTCCGGGGCATGGCGGCAGGGTTTTTAATTAATTCAGATATTTTATATACCAAAATCGGCAGTTTGTCTGAAGGGCAAAAGGGGTTAGTTTCTATTATGCGACTGGTGCTTTTAAAACCCGGACTTTTGATTCTAGATGAACCGACCAACCACATGAACTTCCGCCATTTACCGGTCATCGCCAAAGCCTTAGATGAATATAAAGGGGCGATGGTACTGGTCAGCCACGTACCAGAATTCGTAGCGCAGATAAGAATTGACGAAACATTGGAACTAAAATGATAAAAGCAGTATTTTTTGATATGGATGGCACGCTGGTGGACACGGAAAATCTTGATAATGAGGTGGCATTACAAGTCTGTCGGGGACTGGGTTTTGAACTGACGCATGAAGAACAAGAAGAGCGCCATGGAAAAACTTCAAAAAAACTTTACGAGTATTTGGCAGCCTTGCATCCAGGCGTTTTTGATGTGCCAAAAGCTACTCAAAAGCAACTTGATGGTTTTGAGGCGGAATTAAGGAAAGGCCCGCGGCCGTTTTCCGGAGCCAAAGAGCTACCCAAATTATTAAAGTCAAAAGGATATAAACTGGCCATAGTCTCGTCCAGCACCAGGCCACAAATAGATATGGTACTGGCTGGCTTAGGTATTAACACATTTTTTGACTTCATTGTTTCAGCGGATGATATTAAAGAAAGCAAACCCAATCCCGAAGGGTATTTAATAGCGGCAAAAAAACTTGGGGTCAATCCAGAAGAGTGCGTGGTGCTGGAAGATGGCTCAAAAGGCGCAGCCGCAGGGAAAAATGCCGGTATGAAAGTGATTGGAGTGGTTAATAATGGCGGCCAAGATTTATCGCAAGCGGATATGGTTGTTAAGAATTTGGGGGAAATAAACTTAGAAACATTGACATTTAAGTAAAAGTATTATATTATAGAGACATGAATAATAATCAAACACCTGCCCTGAGCACATCGAATGGGTTTGCCGGTCTTGGAATACATGAGCAGTTGATGAAGTCTTTGGAGGCTTTGAAATTTACGACACCAACTCCTATTCAGCATCAGGCCATTCCGGTGGCTATTGAAGGAAAAGATATTATTGGGATTGCCCAAACAGGGACAGGAAAAACCCTGGCTTTTGGCATTCCCATGATTCAACGTTTGGCTACGATGAATGGCAAGGCGGGGCTGGTGATTTTACCAACGCGTGAATTGGCTTTGCAGGTTGATGAAACTTTACATAAATTATCTCGTGGATTTGGATTAAAAACAGCTGTATTAATTGGCGGCACCGGTATGTTCCCGCAAGTTAAAGCTTTGCGCGCCAACCCACATATTATTATTGCCACTCCGGGCAGATTGAATGACCACTTAACTCGCCGAACCGCTAATTTAAATAATGTAGCCATTTTAGTTTTAGACGAAGCTGACCACATGTTTGACATGGGATTTGCTCCACAGATTCAGAAAATCATGGCGGTGTTGCCAAAACAAAAGCAAAATATGCTTTTTTCAGCCACCATGCCACCTGAAATTTTAAAAATTGCCACTACTCATATGTCATTGCCTTTGAGATTTGAAATCGCTCCACATGGAACTACCGCCGAAAAAGTGGAGCATGAATTATTTTTTGTCCAGCGCGACCAGCGAATGCCGTTGTTATTGAAGATCTTAGCAGAAAAACCGGGAAATGTATTACTTTTTTTACGCACTAAGCACAGTGCCACCAAAGTATGTAAGAATTTACAAAATAGTAATATTTCCGCCACCGAATTGCATTCTAATCGCTCACTTAACCAGCGAAGAGCCGCCTTAGATGGTTTTAAAAGAGGCCAATTCCGGGTGTTGGTGGCCACTGACATTGCTTCTCGCGGGATTGATGTAAAAGGCTTGAGCTTGGTGGTGAATTACGATTTACCCGAAAGCGCTTCTGATTATGTTCACAGAATCGGCAGAACCGGAAGAGCTGGCCTGACTGGAAAAGCCATTTCGTTTGCCCTGCCAGACCAACGCGGCAAGATTAAAGAAATTGAACGGCTCATCAGATATGTCATTCCTGTTTCACAGATGGCAGGGATGGCGCCGGCGCACATGCAATCTCCAGAAAAAAGATATGTGCATAAAAGTTTTAAGCCGTATAATAAAAAGTTTAGCAAAAAGTAATGAATTATGAGTTTTCGAGTAAAAATACATCTTGTGGGTGTATTTTTTGTTGTCCCGATAAATTTGACGGGTCAAATTTATACGAGGATCCTCGATTTCATCGGGAGTTTATGATATGAATAGGAAATGGCATTTGAAATTGAGACAAAAGTGTTGGATATTAATGCTGAAGAAATAAAAAGTAAACTTTTGGCGCTTGGCGCGCAAAAAATTCAGGAAACCCGCTTAACTGTTGATTGGTATCAAACAAAAGGTGAAAAAGAGGGGAGCGCCAATTGGTTTTTGTGCATCAGGTCAAGTTATGAAGGCAACCCGCGACCGCAGGGAGCGGAGCTGTCGTCGTATGACGGCAAACATGAAGTAACCTGGAAGGGAGACCCAAAGACCATGGGAATCGCCAAGGTGCGAAGAGAGATTAACTTTTTGGTTGAAGAGCCAAAAAAAGTGGCGGATTTATTTAAGGAGTTGGGACTTGAGAAATACGCGTATCAAGAAAAAGATAGGACAACGTTTGTGCTCAAAGATTGGCGATTTGATATTGACCAATATCCGGGAGGGCCTCCATA
>ORMF010591753.1_pt1 | contig 10862 bp, 13 predicted proteins | sample 1779871 | NCBI WGS metagenome assembly ORMF01 (sample SAMEA104232316, study PRJEB22302) | groundwater metagenome | biome: forest; feature: aquifer; material: groundwater | place: USA | collected 2011-08-07 | depth 5.4 m
GGAACAGCCTGCTGTTCACGTGGTCCACGGTGAACGGGAACCGCCAGGGGTCGGGCAATCTCTTGAAGGTGACGGCGTCGAGCGGGCGGTTCTTCGCGTTCACGTACGACGGGAGCAACCGGGTCACGCAGGCGACGGACAGTATCGGGCGTGGGAGCAGCTTGACGGCTCTCACCCATATTAGCTAGATTAGCTAAGATGATCACGGTCAACATGCACGAGGCAAAGACGCGGCTCTCCGAGCTCGTCAAGGCCGTCGAGGAGCGGAACGAAACCGTCGTGCTCTGCCGCGACGGCCGCGAAGTGGCCGAAATCCGCCGCCGAGGCAGCCGGCGCGCGACGCGCAATCTCACACCCGACCCTCGCTTTCGAGTGGAGTTGGCGCCCAGCTATCATCCGGCCGAACCTCTCACTGCGGACGAGTGGCCCGATACGTTGCGATGAACGTGCTCCTGGACACGTGTGCCCTTCTGGCATTGGCCGGCGGTGAACTGCCACATGATGCCGCGGTCGCGTTACGGAAGGCACCGGAGGCGTATGTGTCGGTCGTCAGTCCCTGGGAGGTGGCAATCAAGGTGGCCGGAGGGAAACTCCGGCTCATGGAGCCGCCTGTCCGGTGGTTCCTTGGATTGGTCGAGCGGTACGAGCTGCGGGAGGTCCCCCTCGATGCCGGCATCGCGTGCGCGGCGGCCGCCCTGCCGCTTGTCCACCGGGACCCATTCGATCGCGTGATCGTCGCGCTCGCACAGGCGCACGGGTTCACCGTCTTGACCTCGGATGAACACATCCGGACGTACCCTGGCGTGACAACGCTTTGGTGAGCGGCGGACCGTTCCATCACGTGCTCGTCGATCGTCTCGTTCCGCAAGTCGTCGGTGCGACCTGACGTGGCCTCCTCGGGCGGCGTGTCGCGGAAGGATGGCGGTCGTCTTCGCGAGCCGAAACCGCCGCGGTCGTGTCCGCTGCAGCACGTGCAGTTGGTACCGTAACCCCAGTATTTCAAGCTGGAGCGAAACGCGCGAACGCGTCGATGTTCGCAGGGCCAGGAGGAGCGAGAGAAGCACCGACATCATCGCCAGAAAGGTATCCACCGCAGGCCGCAACATCAACTGCGGCAACAAGAACGGACTTTTTGGTAGGCACAGGCCTTGTCTGAACGAGCACTCATCGATTTTGTCTCGTGGTTCCTGCGCGTCGCGGTTGATCAAGTGGTGTTCATGTCCAGCCTGCTTGAACTGGACAGTCTTGTGAATCGGTTTCGTACGTGGTGAAATCGAACGCGGCGAAGCCTCGAGGATTACGGGCCTTCCCGTGCGCTCAGCCCAGCGTGTGCTCAACGATCTGGTCAGCGACGGAATGCTCGCCTCGGCGACGCCGAAGGGACCCGTTTCGCTCCGGTTTCCTATACACAGTTTGGAAACGCTCTTTCCGCGTTTGTACCCGCATGCCTGATTCGAACGCCGTGCCTGTCGTCGAGGGCGAAACGCGCCTGTAAGTATTGACACCGTTGGCCCGGTCTCCGAAGCCGCGGACCTTATTCCCTCCCCGATCCGTATAATCCCTCCAGTGCCAGGCCTCGATCCGGTCGTCACGCTCGAGGGCGTCACCATCTTGTACGGGCGCCACGCGGCTTTGGATGACGTTTCCGTCGCCTTCCCGGCGGGGGCGGTCGGGCTGCTTGGCCCGAACGGCGCCGGCAAGAGCTCGATGATCAAGTCACTGCTCGGGCTGGTGGTTCCTGACCGGGGCAGGATGCGGGTGCTCGGCCTGGACGTTGCGAAGGCGCCCCTCGACATTCGGACCCGCGTCGGCTACATGCCGGAAGTCGACTCTCATATTCCAGGAATGAACGCGGTGTCCTTCGTCGCGTACTGCGGCGAGCTCGCGGGCCTGCCACGCGTGGACGCGATGCAGCGTGCGCACGAAATGTTGTTCTACGTGGGTCTCGGTGAAGCGCGGTACCGCAACGTCGAAACGTATTCGGCCGGCATGAAACAGCGCATCAAGCTCGCTCAGGCGCTGGTCCACGATCCCGACCTCCTGCTTCTCGACGAGCCGACCAATGGGATGGACCCGAAGGGCCGCGACGAGATGCTCGAGCTGGTGCGCGACCTCGCCCGTGCCAAGGGGGTCAACGTAATCGTGTCGTCGCACCTCCTGCCCGACATCGAGTACACGTGCGACCACATCGTCGTGATGGACAAGGGACGCGTGGCAACCGAAGGTCCCATTGACGGCCTCAAGCAGCCGCAGGGACAGGTGTTCGAGCTGCGTTTCAAAATACCGGCTGTCGCCGGCATGTCCAGTGTCGCCGGCATGTCCAGTGACGCCGGCATGTCCAACGGTGCCAGCACGCCGGTTGGCGCCGGCCTGTCAGCTGATTCGGGCGCACCGGAAGCCCATCACGTGCCGAACGCCGTCACGTTCGACTCGTTCGTCGAGCGACTGCGCGCGGAGGGACTCGAGTGTCACGCGACTGAGGACGATGTGATGCGCGTCTTTGTGCCTGGCGATGGCGGCGCGCGCCAGATCTTCCGGATCGCGGCCGCCGAGCGCGTGCAGGTCCGACATCTGCGTCCGAGCGTGCCGACACTCGAAGACGTCTTTGCCAAAGCGGTGGGGGAGGAGTAGCCGATGCCCATTCACGATCAGGGCTACCGGCACTACGGTGGCCAGCGATCCGTTCCGGGGCGCCGATGGCTCGTCATCGTTCGAGCTGGCGTGCGGACGCTTGTTGGCAAGAAGGTGTTCATCGGGCTGATGCTGCTCTCGTGGCTGCCGTTGGTCGGTCGTGCCGTGCAGATCTACGCGGCCACCAGCGTGCCGCAGGCCGCAGCGCTGCTGCAAGTGTCGGCTGGCACCTTCAAGGATTTTCTCGAGCAGCAGAGCATCTGGGTCTTCTTCATCACCGTCTACGTCGGCTCCGGGCTGATTGCCAACGACCGCCGCGCCAACGCGCTGCAAATCTATCTGTCCAAGCCGCTCAGCCGGCTCGAATACGTCTTCGGCAAGCTGGCGATTTTGATGGTGTGTCTGCTGCTGGTGACCGGCGTGCCGGGGCTCGTCCTGCTGCTCCTGCAGATTCTGTTCGCAGGCGATCTGGCCTTCTTTCGCGAGAACATCCACCTCCTGCCGGCGATCACCCTCTTCTCGCTCATTCAAGCCGTCGTGTTCTCCACAACGATGCTCGCGCTCTCGTCGTTGTCGAAGAGCAGCCGGTACGTGTCGATTCTGTATGCCGCGGTGATGTTCCTGAGCCAGGCGTTCTACGGCGTCCTGCGGCAGGTCACCGGCGACACGTACGTCGCATGGGTGTCGCTGTCGGCCAACATGACCCAGATCGGGGCGGCGATTTTCCGCGTGCCGCTGGAGTACCACACACCGTGGCCGGTGTCTCTCGTGGTGATCGCCGTACTGGTCGCCGTCTCGTGCGTCGTGCTCGAACGTCGCGTCCGCGGCGTGGAGGTCGTCACGTGACCGAGGTCACGCAGGCGGCAGGCATGACGGGCGGAACGGGCATGGCAGGTGGGACAAACCTTATGCCGCCCGAGGTGGGAACCGCAGGTGTCGTGACTGCTCACCACGTGTCCAAGTGGTACGGCCAGATCATTGGCCTCAACGATGTGTCGCTCACCGTACCGCCGGGCATCACAGGACTTCTCGGCCCGAACGGCGCAGGAAAGTCCACGTTCCTGAAGCTCGTCACCGGCCAACTGAAGGCGAGCAAGGGCACCATCTCCGTGTTGGGCGAGCCTATCTGGGGTAATCCGGCCCTCTACTTTCGCATCGGCTTCTGCCCGGAACAGGATGCATTCTACGACCGCATGACCGGGCTGGAATGGGTCACCGCGCTCGTGCGCCTGAACGGCATGGGGGAAGCCGAAGCGATCGCCATGGCACGGCGGGCGCTCGACAGGGTGGATCTCGCCGATGCGGCTGGCAAGAAGATCGGCGCCTACAGCAAGGGCATGCGTCAGCGCGTGAAGTTGGCGCAGGCGCTCGCGCACGATCCCGATCTCCTGATTCTCGACGAACCGCTCTCGGGCATGGATCCGATCGCCCGGCGCAGGACGATCCGACTGATCAAGGATTGGGGCCGGTCCGGCAAGAGCGTCCTGGTGTCGAGCCATATCCTCCACGAGATCGAGTCGATGACCTCGAACATCCTCCTCGTCAACCAGGGCCGCATCCTCGCTGAAGGTAACATCCATCACATTCGCGACTTGATCGACGAGCATCCGCACACGGTGTACGTGAAAGCCGGCGACACGCGCGCGCTTGCGCGAGCCTTTCTCACAGAAGACGATGTGTTGAGCCTCAAGTTCGAAGACGATGTGGTGATCGTGCAGACGGCGCGGCCCGACGCGTTTTATGCAAGGCTCACACGCCTGGCGGCATCGGGCGAGGTGGGAGCCATCCACGAGGTCACGTCGCCTGACGACAACCTGCAGGCGGTGTTCGAGTACCTCGTGAAGGCATGACGACACGCTTCGCCCGTCCGTCGTTCGTGCAGTCGGCCGTGCGCATCTTCGACCTCTCGCTCGGACAGATGCTCTGGTCGCGACGGTCGGTGTTTCTGGCGCTGGTCGTTGTCGGTCCGGTGGCGCTAGCGCTCGGCATTCGCGGCATCATGGCGTTCACGCCGGCCAGGCTGCCGATGGTGAACGGCGCGCGCATGACCGGCTCGGCCATCTTCGGCCTGATGATCTGGCTCCTCTACCTCCGCTTCATTGTCCCGGTGCTGGGTGTGCTCTATGGGACGTCGCTCGTCGCCGACGAGGTGGAGGACAAGACGATTACATACCTGTTCACGCGGCCTATCCCGAGAGGAGCCGTGCTGGTCGGGAAGTACTTTGCGTACCTCGTCTGCACCACTCTGCTGGTCCTGCCATCCGTCGTGGTCGTCTACTTCGTGATGACGCCGTTAGGAGGCGGCCGCATCGGGGAGCAGTTTCCGTCCCTTCTGTCCGACCTCGGCATGCTGGCAGTCGGACTGGCAGCCTACGGGGCGCTGTTCTCGTTGGTGGGGGCTCGACTCAAACGTCCGCTCATCGTGGGACTTGTCTTCACGTTCGGTTGGGAACAGATCGCGCTGATCTTCCCCGGTTATCTCAAGTATGGGACGATTGCGTTCTTTCTGCAGGCCCTCGTGCCGCACGCGATGCCTGCCGAGGAGTCGGTCGTGGGCGGTATCTTTCATTTGTTCAACGAGATCCCGCCGATCGAGACAAGCCTTCTGTCTCTGGCGGGCATCACGGTTGTCGCTCTGTGGCTTGCGAGCCGGGCGGTTCAAACCCGGGAGTTCGTGCTGGAGCAGTGAACGCCCGACCTCAAGGCCGGGCCTACGGAATGAACGCCCGACCTCAAGGTCGGGCCTACGGAATGAACGCCCGACCTCAAGGTCGGGCCTACGGAATGAACGCCCGACCTGAAGGCCGGGCCTACGGAATGAACGCCCGACCTCAAGGTCGGGCCTACGGAATGAACGCCCGACCTCAAGGCCGGGCCTACGGAATGAACCCTCCGTCCTCGTAGGCCCGACCTTCAGGTCGGGCGTTCACTGCGGGCGTTCTTCGGCCCCAACAACTGGAACGTCTGTCCGGAGGCCTTCGTATACGAACGTGGGGGATTGTATGACTGGTCGAACCCGCTACTTCGTAATCGTTTCGCTGCTGGTGCTCCTCGTCGGCGTTGGCACCGGACTCGTCGCCTACTACGCAGGGTTCCCAGGTGCGTTCGCCAGCCAGGGTGGCGTGGACGATTTGCGGCTCTTGCCCGCTGACACGCAGTTCGTTGCCTATGCTGACGTGCGTGAGGTGATGAGCTCGGAGCTCAGGCAGAAAATCCGGACCATCTTGCCCGTGACCGGGGAAGGCCAGCGCGAGATTTTCGAGCAAACTGGCATCAACATTGAGACCGACATCGACCAAATCATCGCCGCATTCGCGCCCCCGCGCGGAGCCGAGCGCATGCCAGGTGCTCCACTGGTCCTTGCCCACGGCACCTTCGACACCGCGAGAATCGAAGGCCTCATGCGCCAGCGAGGCGCCCAAGTTGAAGAATACAAGGGCATTCGACTCATCGTTGCCGCGCCACTCCAGACGCCGCCTTCTTCGGCGCAAGTTCCCGCGTCAGTGCGGTCCGACAATTTTGCCGTTGCGTTCATCGAACCGCGACTCGCCGCCCTCGGCGGCCGGTCGTTGATTCAGGCGGCCATCGACCAGAAATCGGGCGGACCTGGTGCGACCGGCAATACCGAGCTGATGAGTCTGGTGCGCTCCCTGGACGGCGGTGATGTATGGGCGGTCGGTCGCTTCGATACGCTGGCGTCCCAGGCCAGGCTGCCAGATGGCCTCGCCGGTCAGCTGCCGTCGATCACCTGGTTCGCCGCAAATGCCCGCGTAGACAGCGGTATCCGAGGGATGCTTCGCGCGGACGCGCGTGACGAGCAGGCGGCGGGCACCCTGCGCGACCTCGTCCGGGGCCTCATTGCGCTTGCGCGGCTGCAGGCCGGCTCCCAGCCGGAATTGAAGGCGGCTCTGGAGTCCTTGGTCCTCGGAGGCGAGGGCGCGACCGTCTCGGTGGCGTTCGACGTGCCCGGCTCAACGCTCGACCGGCTCGGAGCGGCGGTGGGCGGCCTGCACGCAGGCAGAAGAAGTCTCCGGTCAAAGTAAATAGAACGCCGCCACCTGCCGTAACTACTAGCGAGGCTCCGCCTCAGACCGTCGAGGCTCCGCCCCGCTAGACGAACATCTATCACAGCCCCGCTGCGCGGGGTCGTCTTGACCAGACAAACTTGACTCATTCGGTGCAAGTTTCGGAGGTCAAGACTCTAGGGACGTCGCCATCGAGGATTCTGGCCCAATGACGGATCTCGTGTTTTTTTACGGCACACTGATGAGCGGTTTCCGGCGGCCGGGCCGGACTGTGCTCGATCGGCAGCTCAAGCCGGCCGGCCACGGCTGGATCCAGGCAACCTTGTTCGATTTGGGGATATATCCTGCGGCGATTCCTGCCGACGACGCTCGCGTCTGGGGCGAGGTGCACCAGATGGTCGATGCCGAAGCGGTGTTACAAGAGCTCGACGAGATCGAAGGCTATAGCGCCGACGAACCCGACACCAGCCTCTACACCCGTGTGGTCACACCGGTGACATTCGAGGATGGAACGGTGGTGCCGGTGTGGGTCTATTTCTACAACGCGCCGCTCGGCCAGGCTCAACGTATCGAATCCGGCGACTACCTTCAGCATCTGAGGATAAAGTAGTAGTGGCTCATGGGGCTCGACGGCCGTCTTTGACGGATTCGATGAACTCCGAAATCGCCAGGAATACCTGATCTGACGGCTCGACGAACTCGAGCCCCGATCGATACGTCACCACTTCCTGATCCACATCGAAAATCCTGCAGTGGACCACGCGTGCCTTCAGCACGACGGCTCGGTCGCCGAGCGTCAGTCGGACATCGTGCAGAGAATCGACGTGGAGAGGGAAGGTGGTTTCCACTTGCGCGCCAGTGCGGCTGATCTGTTTGATCGCCAGTGGCTGGAAGACCATGACTTCGCCCTGGAGTTGTCCAAGGATTTCGATTCGCTCCGCGGCGCGTGTGCTGTTGTCCACTTGCTGCAGGAGTCTCCCAGGCTGACGTGGCTGTCGAGGCGTCAGGTTCCGCGGGACTATACCACGGTCAATTCATTCCCACGGCCGGCTTGGCTGCGAAGACGCTGGGCGCATCGGCGTCCTGTGCCCCGTCGTCCCGATCGTCACTCTCGTGGGTCGCGATATAGGTCAGGACCGGAATACTTTCGGTATCGGGGTCGAGTTTCAGCATTGACAGGACGCGGAAATCGCTGGGGTTGTCCATGCGCATGAACAGGATCACGAGGTTGGGCTGTTCACGCTTGATGTGCGCGTACGCGTGCTCGGATGATTCGGCGAAGACGATGTCGTAATGTCCGGCATCGAGCACGGTTTCGGAGAGCTGCATGAGCTGCTGATTGCCGTTTACGATTACGACTTTCTGGGTCGTCGCCGCAGATTGAGTCAGCATCTTGGTCCGCCTCCAGTGCAGTCGGGGTGATTCAGGAATCGTGCCAGCGGGCGCTCTGCCGGAGCCGTTCTCGTTGGACTGATTTTCGCGGTCCTTGTCGAGGTGGCCCTTACAATGTCCCCGGTCGCGGACCATTGACCATGCATATTGCTGTCATTCCGGGAGACGGAATCGGTGCAGAGGTGACCGCCGAGGCCCTCAAGGTCGCGCGCGCGGCTGCAGAAACCTTCGGAAAGCGCCTCGATGTCGAGATGCTGCCGTGGAGCGCCGACTACTACCTTCAAACCGGGACGACGGTTCCGCCGAACGGCTATGCGCAACTCCGGGACTTCGACGCGATTCTCGTTGGTGCACTGGGCGACCCACGAGTTCCCGACAACCGCCATGCGCGCGACATTCTGCTCGGGACGCGCTTCGAGCTCGATCTTTACGTGAACCAGCGTCCCGTGCGTTTGCTCGATGCGCGCCTGTGCCCGCTCAAGGAGCGATCGCCCTCTGAGGTCAACTTCGTGGTCTTCCGCGAGAATACCGAGGGCTTGTATGCCGGCATCGGCGGTCGCCTGAAGGCGGACACGGAAGATGAGATTGCCATTCAGGAGGAGGTCAACACATACAAAGGTGTGCACCGCATTATCGGACACGCGTTTGAGTTTGCGCGGGCCAACGGCGGGCTGCGCGTCTGTATGGCTGACAAGAGCAATGCGATGCCGCATGGCCATGCGCTGTGGCAGCGGGTGTTCAAGGACATGTCCGCCAGCCATCCAGAAATCGACGCACAGCACCTCTATGTCGACACGCTCGCACTGTCGATGGTGCAGAATCCTGCACAGTTCGACGTGATTGTGACCAATAATCTGTTCGGCGATATCATCACGGACCTCGGCGCGGCATTGCAGGGCGGCCTGGGACTCGCGGCGTCGGGCAACATCCATCCCGGGCGAACATCGATGTTCGAGCCCGTCCACGGTTCCGCGCCGCTGCTGGCTGGAAAGAACGTTGCCAACCCCGTGGGTGCGATTCTGTCAGCCGCGCTGATGTTCGAGTACCTGGGCCTACGGAACGTCTCAACGGCGATCGAGGTCGCTGTGAAAACCGCGGTGGTTGCGCGGCAAGGCACGCCGGACATCGGTGGCGCGCTCGGTACGCGGGAGACGGGCGACTACATCGCTCAGGTTGTCATGGCCGGTCGCTAGTCGGGACTCGTACTCCCCGACAATTCATCACGAAGACAAGAAGCCACGATTCCAACCAATTTCTACTTGAAGGTGTCCAACAAGGACCTGGCCTTGGCCTTGTAGTCCCGGAACAGCCGGCATGGAAGCCCAGATATAGAATAGAGCGATGCAGGACTTGATCAGGAAGCTGCTGGCGGACCTTGGCGAAGACCCGACTCGCGAGGGACTGATCGATACGCCGAAGCGAGTGGAAAAGGCTCTCGCGTTTCTGACGAGTGGATACGCCGCCGATATCGACGAAGTCATCAACAACGCGCTGTTCAACGTCGATTATAGCGAGATGGTGATCGTCAAAGACATCGACTTCTACAGTCTCTGCGAGCATCACTTGCTCCCGTTTTTCGGCAAGTGTCACATTGCCTATATTCCAAGCAAGCGGGTGATCGGCCTGAGCAAGATTCCTCGGCTCGTGGACGTCTTCAGCCGCCGGCTTCAGGTGCAGGAGCGGCTGACGAATCAGATCGCCGACACGATCCGCGACAAGATCGCGCCGCTCGGTGTGGCCGTCGTGATGGAGGCGACGCACCTGTGCATGTCGATGCGGGGCGTCGAAAAGCAGAACTCGTTTGCGGTGACAAGCGCCATGCAGGGCGCATTTCGAAACAACGCGCGGACGCGCATGGAATTCCTTGAACTCATCAAGCTCCGCAGCGCGGCCTCGGTCGCCGTCGAAAGCGCTTCCTCTGGTGGACTCGTATGCGTCGGAGAGGATTGACACCGAGCGCGATCCTGATCGCGTTGCTGACGATCGGGGGCCTGGGCGTGACCGCCGCTGCTCCCGCGCAGCGGCGTGGAGCGGCTCCGGCCAGACGGCCCGCGGCGACCCCCCTTCCCCCTCTCAAGAAAGTCGCAGCGGAATTCGTGTGTCCGGCGCCGCTCGGCGTCGGCGTCAACACGAAGCGAGCCTTCTGCGATGTGCTGACCGGACGAATCCCCGCGGAGGGCGTGATCATCCCACTGCCGCCGCACGTGGGACCGGTCACGCTCACCTTCGATCTGCACAATCGCCACACGTATTCAGAGGAGCAGAACCGCGCCAAGCGCGGGTTCGCGCGTTACACGTCCACGATTGGCGCGTTGACCTCCGACAACACGTTAATCAGCCGGGCCGCGATTCAGAGTGAGTTCCGAGTGGCGGCCGACCTCTTCGATCGGATTGGCGGCGGCGCGGGCCCCGGTGGACTCAAAGCCGTGGCGCCCACAGGTGTCGAGCCGGTGACCATCACGATTCCCGAGGCCGAGAATTCGGTGAGCCTCCTCGGCGAGAAGGTCTCCGTTGAACGCGCCGAGGGTGCGGCCACCTACTCATCGACCGGTCGGCCCATCGCGATCATCAGTAATGTGATGCTCGAATACCGCCCGGCGCCGGAAGGGACCACGCCTCCTGTCGGCCGCGGTCGGTAGCGGTGTTGACGCCCGAGCTGAAGCTCGGGCCTACGAACGTGATGTCGCCTCCGCCCACTCCGCACCCCGTACCCCGCACCCCGTAGGCCCGACCTTTAGCACCCCGCACCCCGCACGCCGTACCCCCGTACCCCGCACCCCGTAGGCCCGACCTTTAGCACCCCGCACCCCGCAC
>ORMF012183327.1_pt1 | contig 10862 bp, 7 predicted proteins | sample 1779871 | NCBI WGS metagenome assembly ORMF01 (sample SAMEA104232316, study PRJEB22302) | groundwater metagenome | biome: forest; feature: aquifer; material: groundwater | place: USA | collected 2011-08-07 | depth 5.4 m
AGGGTCAGGGAGAGGGTTTGATTACCAAGCTCTAATTCCCTCACCCGCCCTCTCCCAAAGGGAGAGGGAGTCCCGACAAACCAAAGTTTGTCGGCCACTTCCTACTTCCACAAGAACAAAAGCATAAACAGCGCGACCCAAAGTCCATCCATGAAATGCCAGTAGATCGTGGCCGCATCAGCCGCCCCGACACGGCGCAGTTCACCATCGACCGTGCTGCGTTTTCTGGTCGTCCGTACCAGCAGATAGCTCAGGGCCAGGATCCCGCCGAGTAAGTGCAGGCCGTGCGCGGCCGTGAACAGATAGAAGAAAGAGTTGTACGGATTGCTGGCCATGTAGACGCCCTGCCGTACGAGTTGTCGCCAGGCCAGCAGCTGCGACGCCAGAAATGCCAGCCCCAGCGCGACGGTCATGATCAGCCAGCGCCCATAACCCGAATCGCGCTGACGCTTCAAAGAGCATCGCGAGATTTCCATCGTAATGCTGCTCATCAAGATCAGTGCCGTGCTCAGCCAGAGTATCTTTGGCATAGCGATCGGCTGCCAGTCATTCGACGATGCAGACCGGACTATGTACGCGCTGGTCAGCGCTGTGAACAGCATTACAATGCCGGCAATGACCACCCAGGCGCCGGTTCGAAAACGATTACCCGGCTCCACTGATACCGACTGATTTACGACTATTGCTGCGGACATTTTCAACGATTCACTGATCTACTTCCAGAGCCAAAGTAACAAGAAAAGGCAAACCCACAGTCCATCCATGAAATGCCAGTACAGCGCTACGCCGTCGGTCGCTGCGGACCTCTTCTCCCTGGCCTCACCCACGAGCACGCGACCCGAGCGTCCCGTCAGATACGCTAACGCCGTCAATCCACCCAGCAGATGAACGCCGTGCGCTCCGGTGAACAGGTAATAGAAAGAACTGTGCGGATTGCCTGAAATAAAAGCTCCCGCGCTAACCAACTGCTTCCAACCCGCATATTGGCAGGCTAAAAAAGCAGCGCCAAGCAGTAAGGTCAGCAGCAGCCATCCCTGGTATTTCCTGCTTTGCCCGCGCTGTAGTGAGCGGCGGGCCGCGGTCATCGTCACGCTGCTGATCAGAATCAATCCGGTGCTAAACATGAATGCCCGCGGCATTCGCACCGGCTGCCATTCCGAATTCCCTGACAAGATGATGTATGAACTTGCCAGGGCGACGAACATCATCACGATCGCCGCCAGTAGGATCCACACCGTGATGCGGTAGGTGTCCTTTGAAAAGCGCTTGCGGCCGAACCATTTTCCTCGGCCGTTCCCGTTGGAACCGTTCTTCCCGGGCGGCTTCGGCCAACCTGAACCTACGCCTGGTTTCGCCGCGGTCTTAGTGCTGGTGACCGTTGCCACTGTCTTCCTTGTTCTCGGCTAATGGGCGGGTATTGCACCGCCTTCGGGTTCGGTCTGCATCACAAAGTCTTTCGGCGCGCCCGGTACCGCGAATTCGTATGGTCCGCGATAAACTTCAGGCACGATTCCGGCAAAGTTATCGTGCGGCGGCGGCGACGGGATGTTCCACTCAAGCGTCGTCGCTTCCCATGGATTGTCGCCGGCCGGCTTGCCCTTGAACATGCTCCAGAAAAAGTTGAAATAGAAAACGATCTGGACGACAGCTGTGATGATTGCCGCCACGGTTACAAAGAGCACTAACCCGTGGGTGTTCTTCAGGAACTCGTATTCACCAAATTGCGCGTAACGCCGCGGCATGCCGACCATGCCCATCGCGTGGAACGGAACAAAGATGGCATAGACACCGATGAAGGTGACCCAGAAATGGAACTTGCCCAGACTCTCGCTCATCATCCGGCCAAACATTTTCGGAAACCAGAAATAGGTCGCCGCGAACATGCCAAAGATTGAAGCCACGCCCATCACCAGATGGAAATGCGCCGTCACGAAGTAAGTGTCATGAAAGAAAAAGTCCAGAGACGTCTGGCCCAAAACCAGTCCCGTGATCCCGCCGGCCACAAACAGCGACACGAAACCGATCGCGAATAGCATTGGCGTGGTGAAGCGAATCTTCGCGCCCCAAAGCGTACCCAGCCAGTTGAAGGTCTTAATCGCCGAAGGCACGCCAATCGAGAGCGTCAGAATCGAAAACGCCACGGCGGAGTAGGGACTCATGCCGCTGATGAACATGTGATGGCCCCAGACAAAGAAGCCCAGCATGCCGATGGCAAAAATCGCAAACACCATCGCGCGATAACCAAAGATCGGCTTGCGCGCAAAGGTTGAAAGGATGTGCGACGTGGCGCCCATGCCCGGCAGAATCGCGATGTAAACTTCCGGATGGCCAAAGAACCAGAACAGGTGTTGCCACAAAAGAGGTGAGCCTCCGTTATGCAGTGGCACCAGCGCACCACTCACGTACAAACCGCCGGGAATGAAGAAGCTGGTTCCGGCGATCCGATCAAGCAGCAGCAGGATGCCACCGCCCAGCAGCACCGGAAACGATAGCAGCGCCAGAATCGCGGTAGTAAACCAGGCCCAGCACGTCAGCGGCATGCGCATCAAAGTCATGCCCCTGGTGCGCATGTTGAGGAGGGTCGTGATGAAGTTCAGTGCGCCCAGCAGCGATCCGACACAGAAGATGGCGATGCTGATAATCCAAAGGCTTACACCCGCGCCCTGACCCGGCCCGGCAATCTTCCCCAAAGCGCTCAAGGGCGCATAGCCGGTCCAGCCGCCTATAGGTCCAACTGTCCCGCTGCCACCGGCCCAAGCCGACTCGCCAAGTTTTGTGAACCATGCACCGATTGTTAGATTTCCCTCGGCGAAAATCGCCGTGAGCAATACTATGAAGCCGACGAACGTCACCCAGAACGACATCATGTTGAGCACGGGGAAGGCCATGTCGTCGGCCCCGATTTGAATCGGCAGGAAGTAATTCCCGAAGCCGCCCTGGGGCGCCGTAGTGAGCACGAAGAAAACCATTATCGTCCCGTGCATGGTCACCAAAGACAAATAGAACTCCGGCGACATCACGCCGCCCGGCGCTCCGGTGGGAAACAATGTCTCCATGATCTTGATGTGCGTTCCGGGCCAACTAAGGTTCACGCGCATCAACACCGACATCACCAGCCCCACCACCACTGCGGTCAGCGCCAGCAGGATGTACTGAATCCCGATCACCTTGTGATCGAGACTAAAGATGTATTTGCGAATGAAGCCAGTCGGCGCTGGATGCCGGTGTACTTCTTCGTGAATTGCTTCTGCCATCGCGGTTCTCCTCTAACTCAAAAGAAGCAAAATCCGTAACTCAGTACTGCGGTAGTTGATACTTGTTCAGCAGTTCGTCCTTACGAGCCTGGAATTTATCCTGCGGCAAGTTGACGAGCTCGTTGAATTCGTTTTCAGGTAAAACCAGCATGTAGGATTTCATCTTGTAGTGATTCATTCCGCACAACTCAGCGCACGCCAGTTCATACTTGCCTGTCTTGGTGACAGTGAAGTGAACTGGAATGGCCATTCCCGGAACCAGGTCCTGCTTGAAACGTAGTTGCGGCACAAAGAAGCTGTGCGTGACGTCCTTGGATTTCAGAATCAACTCGACGGGCCGATTCACCGGCACTACCAGAGTTGAGACCACCGAGTCGTCCTTGGCATTCGGATCAGTGTCATCAATGCCGACGTAGTTCAGAGCCGAGTCATCAATCAACTTTGGATCTGTGCGGCCAAAGACACCATCCTTGCCATGGTAGTGGAAATTCCAGCTGAATTGCTGCGCCACAACTTCGACTGTGTAGGACCCGGCCGGAGCGGCATGCAGGTGAAGCGATGCCCAAACTCTCTGGCCCATGACCGCGAGGCTAATGAAAATGATCGCGGTCACAATGGTCCAGACGACTTCCAGACGGTTGTTCCCGTGTGAATACGTCGCGCGCGCCGCGGCGGATGAATCGCGATACTTCCACACCACCCAACCCAATCCGATTTGGGCGGCGGCGAACGCAATCCCCACCACCAGAATAGTGATCATGAACTGGCGGTCAACGGCTCCTCCGTGCTCAGAGATGGATTCCGGGAACCACCAATGTTTGCTGACAAACATTCCGACCGAGCCGAGCGTTATGAGCCAGATAACAAGTCCAAGAACGCGTCCCATCGAATATCTCCTTCATGTCACAGACTTTCGGTCTGTGTGGATTCACAGCAAACACAGACTAAAGTCTGTGCCACTGCTCATCGATTTAAGACCATCACACCAAACAGCAAAGGCAGGTAGAGCACGGAAGCAAGCAACAACTGGCGCGCATGCTGGTTCGATTTTGAAAGCGCCGCGCGAATGCTGCTGGCCAGAAACAAAAGACCCAGAACCAGGGCGGCAAAGAGATAGAACCTTCCTGAGATTCCCAGGAACCACGGAAGCAAACTTACCGGAACCAGCATTAACGAGTACAGAATGATTTGCTGTCCTGTCACCCGGCCATCGGGTTCGACCACGGGCAACATCCGGATACCCGCGCGCCCATAGTCCTCGCGATACATCCAGGCGATCGCCAGAAAATGCGGAAACTGCCAGAGGAATAAGATCGCGAACAGCACCCAGGCCGCGACATCGACTTCGCCGCGCGCGGCGGTCCAACCCATTAGTGGCGGCATCGCTCCCGGAAATGCGCCCACCGCTGTCGAGAGAGAAGTTCGTGTCTTCAAAGGGGTATACAAAAACAGGTAGCCGGTGATGACGGTCAGGCCCAAAACCGCGGTCAGCACATTCACCGACACCGCCAGATAAAGCTCGGCGGTCAGTGTCAGCGCAATGCCGAACCACAACGCCTCGAGCGGCAGCAGCCGTCCCGACGGTAGTGGCCGGTTCTCAGTCCGGCGCATCAGACCATCAAGGTCCCGCTCTATAAACTGATTCAACGTGGCAATACCCGATGATAGTAAAGCGATCCCAATCATCGCGTGCGTAAAGGTCAGATAATTAACAGCTCCGCGCGAGCCCAGGCAGAAGCCGGCCGCCGAAGTCAGCACAATCAGGAAAGTGATGCGCGGCTTGGTAAGTTCAATATAGGCGGCCGAACGCGCCTTTGCGCCTGTGGGCGCAACGGCGGCGGCGTTTGGATGCAGTTCTAATGCAGCAGTCTTCATAAAATACTTGCTGATTGTCTGGCGGGAATCAGTTTAAAGTTCAAGCTTTAGCTTGTCCCTACTCAGCAACCTGAAGGTTGAACTCTGAACCCAACTTTGCCCGCGACCTCGAAACCTTAGAAAACCTTGAGGACTGTCTGCTCCTGTTGCTAAGCCGGAGCGAGGACGTACTCCTGGCGATCTACTCGCACCACCCGGAATACTCTCAATGTCAAAACGATCGTCGCCGCAAAAACCAGGGCGCCGCACGCGACGTGGGCCACCGTTACCGAAACCATCGGCGTGAGCGGCTGCGGATCGTAGGGTGATGCCGCACGAGTAATGTAAGCCGCCAGGCCCAACAGTAACTGAACAAACAGGAGCGTCGCTGCTATCAGGGCCGGCCGCGTCAAGTACTTTTCGGTCCGGTGACGCAGCATCACGGTGACCACTGTGGCTCCCAAAATCAGTGTTACTAAGATCGCGCCGCCTACATGCGCGAGCAACAAGCTCGTCGGCAGATCCTGGTCCCACGTGGCCGAGTGCCGGAGCGTTGCCCCCAAGACCAACTGCGTGAGAATCAAGGCCAGCGCCACCACGCACAAAGTGCGCAGCGAGACGCCGCCACCGCTCTCGTTGACGCTGGACTCCGGCGTCACCCATTTGCGCGAGGTAAACACGGCCAGACTAACCGTTATGAGAAAGAACAACTGTGCCAGGGTAGCGTGCGCGGCCGAAACCGCCAGCGGCAAATTCATTTTCACGGTCAGACCGCCGAGCAAACCCTGCGCGATTACCCCGCCCAGCGCGACCCAACCCAGACGTCTCACCCACAAACGGCGTTCGCGCACCTGGAGATAAACAGCCAGCGCGATCGTCAAAATCCCGACAGCCGTGGCCACTATGCGGTGACCGTGCTCCCAGAACAGATTGCCGACCATCCTGGGAAAGAACGTGCCGTTGGATCGCGGCCAATCCGACGTCGCCAGTCCGGCGTCGTGGCTGGTGACATTCGCGCCTGCAATTATCAGCACGAACGTCGCGCACGCTACGATTAACGCGAAGCGATGAACACCCTTGGACATAAAGATTTCGGATTTCGAATTTGCGATTGCGGATTTGAAAAGCTGACCACCCCTAGTAATCCGAAATTCGCAATCCGAAATCCGCAATTGTTCCTAGTGCTTCATAGCCATCGGAAATTCGATCGCCGGCATCATCTGCAACGAACTCGGCTGACCCAGAGCGTTGGCGCCAAACGAGAAGTCCGCCGTCGCCGACCCCTTGGCGGCCACAGTCACTTCCATCGGCTTCTCGGTGCCATTCGCGCCGCCTTCATGCCACGCCACCACTGTGTATTTGCCGGGTGGCACGCCCTTGATCGTAAAACTGCCATCCTCGGCGCTGACCGCAAAGAACGGATGCTTGGTCACCCCAACGTATGATTTCATCCACGGATGCTGATTACACTTCACCGGCACCAACACCTCAGCAACCGCCAATTTGTGTGTCAACGCCGCGGCGCCATTTGGTTGTGATTGGTTCCAATCCGGATTGTTCTTTGGCGTGAAGTGGATATTGTGCGTGGTCGGGTCGCTGTTAGTGATAGTGATCGGTTCATTGACTACCACACCCAGAACATGCGGCTTATAGTGACAGCCGTTCTGATCGAGAGTGGCCGAGGTCGGCATATCCGGCCATGTCGAGTAATCAGTGATCTTCGAACCATCAGCCAATGTTCCGCTCTTGATGTACACATAAGTGTTGGCCAGCTTGCCATCCTTGACCACCCAATCCTCGGTTGTCAGGTTCGGACTCTTCGCGGTACAAGCCGCATCGGCGGAGGTGTCGATCTTCTTCGGTTCAGGCGCGGCCCCGGTGTAAGAAACCTTACCGGTAATGGTGCCTTCGTCACCCTTAGAAGTGTAGGCTTTGCCAGTCTTATCGGTACCGGCATTGTCATTTCCGCCTTCTTTGGCACCACCACATGACGAGGCCAGCGATAACAAGCTGAGGGCCGCGATCAACCCCAGCCACATTCGTGCGCGTTTGCTAAACATAGATTTCTTAAGCTCCTTCAAATTGAAATGACCTATAATTTTGCGACCCAGCATACCCTAGTTAGTAACGTGAGGGATAGCCTGGAAATACCGAATTAGCGAGTCGGATTTCGTTTAGAGTTCAACCTTTAGGTTGCTGATTTCGAACGCAAGCTAAAGCTTGAACTCTAAACTTCCTCCCCAACCGTGCTCGATTAGCATTTCTGTCGAGTACGGCTCAACGCCGTCGTCCCACTCGATGGGCGTAACGCAATTGCGCCAGAGTTCGCGGTCCTCGTTTGGATCGTCTCTGGCGGGCGATGACCCGGTCGCCACCGCTCCTGGCTCTGACGCCGTTGCGACCAGTTTTCTGTGGCGCAGGCGGCGCCGCGCTGGCTGCGGGCGCCTTGGGCGGAGCAGGAGTCGCGGACAACAGACGCTTCTGTTCATCGGGCGTCATCAGGAACATGTAGCGCACCAAAAGCCGCGCGTGATCGTTGTGATAATTAGCGACATCCGACGGCGGGTTCGGCAAGTTCACTACCCAACGATCCTGATCTTTCTTGAACAAGCCGGTAGGCATCGCCGTGCCCGGCGCGATCTGGGCCGGATCAAGCAACCAGCGGAAGGTCCATTCTGGTTTCAATCTCTGCGAAGCCAAAAGGAAGTTTGGCGCAATCGCCCTAGCGTCATGCGTCGGTTCACCTGTGATGTGACACTTCAAACATGGAGTGCCCGAAACGAAAATATTTCGCGCGATCGATTTCTCTTCGTCCGTCATCGGATCCAGGGGCTCTTTGATATATGGATCGTTCTGTGAAGAGACAGCCATAAAGAACCGCACCAGAATCCGCAATTCATTCGGCGAGAAATTAAACGTCGGCATGTGCACTTGCAGGTAAGGCCGGACGCCGTTGCGATTCGCACCGGGCTGCGGCATTAGCCGGCCCGCGCTTTGATCGTTACCGTTTCCGGCTGCTGGCTTGGCGGCGGTGCTCGCTGCCGCTGGTGTTGCAGATGCCTTTGACGCCGGCGCCGCAGTGGACGATGTTGGAGGCGGCGGCTTCTCGCCCGACTGCAGCAGAGAAGGATCTTTCAAAAACCTCATCAACCAATCAGGATCGACCCGAGCGCCCTCGCTGGTTAATTGCGGCGGCAGAAATTCTTTCTGGCCAGCATAAAACGGCAGCGAGTAAAGCCCGGCGCCACTCATCACCGTCGGCTCGGCGGAATTGTTATAGACGCTGACGTGTTGACCCGGTTGCAGCACATGGCAACCCATGCAGTTGTATTTCTTGATGACCCACCAGCCGTTTTGGATATCCTGACGGCGTTGATCGGGCGGATTGTAGAAGAGCGACGCCGGCACGTTCGCGCCCTCCACGCCCATGCTGCCGAGCAGAAGGGTCGTCAGCCCCGCGCGCCACTCTTCGGTCAGGTAAGGCTTCGGCATGCGCAGGCGATCTTTCGGCTCGAGGTATTGCGACTTGCCGGTGTCATAGATCTTCGGCTCACTCAGCTTGTGCTCAAAGAATCCGCGGTGGTTGTACCACTCCTGTTCTTTATCCTTCGGGTGGAGTTTGAGCGGGTCGCGGCCGTATTCCGCATCCTGAGTCAACAAAGCAAAGTCCAGCCGCTCCAGCGGTGTCGCGCCTTCGGTCGTCAATTCTTTGCCGATGCGCTGCTCTTCCTCAAAGCCCTTGATCTCGTGGCAGCCGGCGCAGCCGTACTGCTTGATCTCGGCCTTCCCCTTCTCCGCCAGCTTCGGATCATCCATGTAGGAAGCATCCCCGTATGACGGAGCCGAGGAAAGTGAGAACAGATAAGTCGCGACGTCGCGGGCATCCTGTTCTGACAAGCGCAGGTTCGGCATCACGGTCATGTTCTGGACCTGAAGCTCCGAGCCGTCGTTGGGTGACTTCGAATGAAGATCGGTATCGAATAGAAATGGCAGGCCATGTTTGGCGTAATCTTCGGGTGTCAGGTCGCGATGTTCTTTATAAGAGTAAGGCGCCCAGCGCTCGCGCGGGTTGTAAATCCAACGAACGATGAAGTCGTAATTCGCTTTCTCGCCGACGCGGGTCAGGTTCGCGGCAAACGTGCCGCCCATTTTGCTGTGTTCTTCACCAATCGAATGGCAGGCCAGACAACCGCGCGACTCGAACAGCTCTTTGCCGTGGTTCTTGTCACCCTGTTGTTGGGCGGGAACTCTGCCATCGAAACTGTTTTGCCAAAGGTAAGCCGCTACGGCTTTCAGGTCGTCAGCGCCTTCCTGGCCGTCCTCAGTGAAACGCCAGAACGTCGGCATCTTTGTGCCCGGACGAAACGCCTGCGGATCCTTTAGCCAAACGGGTATCCACTCCTTGCGAAGTTTCAGCCGCACGTCCTTGAGGTTAGGCCCCACCTTCTTCTGATCCTGTTGCAGGTAACGGGTCTGCAGGTTTAACTCGTCGATGCGCGCCGCCAATTGACTGTTCGCGACTCGCAGCGAATCGGCATGGGCCAGCAGGCGCTGCACTTCCGTATCGTCACTCGCACTAGCGCTGGCCTCAGTATCCAGTCTGGCCTGGCGATCATTCGCCGTAATTTGATCCTGAAGCTGGGTGATCGTCTGGCGCGCGTTTGTCAGTGCGTCAGCCTCGCGATCGAAGGCTTCCATGCGATGACAACCGACACAACCACGCTGATAGAACAAATCTTTGCCCAGGTTCAGAGTGTCCGCGCCCTGCGTGACGCGGTCATTTGCGTGACACATCTGGCAACCGGCTTCGGTGTTATCTTTATGAAATAGCGGATGCAGCCAGAAGGGATTCTGTCCGTGCGCCTTGACGATGCTGGTCGTTGCCCGGCCGTTGCCGCCGTGGCAGGCTGAGCAACCAAATCTCTCGGGATTGTGAATCTGCAAAAGCTCTTTGCGAGGATGGCTGACAAAGGCCGCAGCCAGATCGTCCGGCTTCTTGCCCGGCCCGCCGGGCGCCATGTCCGAAGCATTAATCGTCAGCGGCTCGCGCGTGCCGAGGTGGCAAATCTCGCAGCGGTCGACGATGGCATATTGGTTGACGTTGATCTGGTGGCCCAGGATTGTATAGTCGAAAGAGTTTTCGTTTTTCCTGATCAGGTCGTCGATGCTCTTCTGCGGCAGCAGGCTGACGTGGTTCTTCAGATATTCATCGCGCTTTTTGGCTAACTCACTGGGCTCTTTGGTTAACTCAGCCTTTTCGCCGAGTACTTTTGCCTTCTCTTCCCGCAAACTATTAAAGGTCTCTTCCAGCTTGGCATAGTCCATCTTCTGCGGAGTGGGCTTGCCGCCTCCGTCTGCAGGCAGATCGACCGTGACGACTTCCTTCTGTTTCTCGGCGAGTTGGCTGGAATAACGCTTGCGCCAGAATTCGCTGGGCGCCGTCTCCAGCTTATAAGTTATAACCACGATCCGGCCGCGCTGGTTCTGAAACGGCTCAGTTACCGCGTCGAGCTTCGCCTGAATCTGATTTACCTTGCGATCTTTTTCGGCGACATCGGCTTTAACTCTATCGAGCGCCGCTTTGGCTTCTTCATCCAGTTGCTGATATTCGGGAGTCTCCTTGACGTCGGCTTCAGATTTGCCCGCGTCTTTGCGAATGCTCTTGAGGTAGGCCGTGTATCGTTTGACGAATTCCCTCTGCATGCCGCGCCACGGGCGCTGGCCAAATCCCTCGTCGTACAGGGCCCAACCCGC
>ORMF011557704.1_pt1 | contig 10861 bp, 9 predicted proteins | sample 1779871 | NCBI WGS metagenome assembly ORMF01 (sample SAMEA104232316, study PRJEB22302) | groundwater metagenome | biome: forest; feature: aquifer; material: groundwater | place: USA | collected 2011-08-07 | depth 5.4 m
CTCGATCCCGAGGTGCCGCCGCAGCGCCGCGTTCTGCCGGGCCAGCGTCAGGCGTGTGAGGGTGCGATCGAGGGCCGCCTGGAACTCGGCACCGTCGAACGGCTTGCGCAGGTAATCGTCGGCGCCGTGCCGCAACGCATTGATGGCCATCTGCTCCAGGCCCATCGCGGCGGTCAGCACCACGGCCATATCGAGATTCTGGGCGCGGATCACCTGGAGCACGTCCAGCCCGCCGAGGCGTGGCATCTTGACGTCGAGAAATGCGATATCGGGCCGGAACTCCTTGAACTGCGCGAGCGCGTCCTCGCCGTTTCCGGCGCTTTGCACGACGAACCCTCGCGCTTCCAGGCGAGTCCTCAGCAGGTCATGGATCTCGGGATTGTCGTCGACGATCATCACCCGGCTGATGGTCCGCCCGGCCAGGTGAGCGGGCGACACACTGCGACTGGGAGTGGCAATGGAGCGGCTCGCAATCGCAGAAGGCGTCATGGGCCGCTTCCAGCATGGCGGAGGGGAGCGCCGAGGGTCTGTTCCTTTGTGAACACCCGCCGGCGTCCGCGTCGGCCCGATCGGGCCAAGCTCTTCAAATCCCAAAGCCCACATCCCAAATCCCAAGGAAAGCCCAAGGACCAAATCCCAATCGTCGTGACTACCATTCAGCGCCTTGGGGGCGTCAATCGCGTGAAGCCCTCGGTCGGCCACCAAATGCTGAGGTTCATCATCGGCGCTGGAGCAATCGGCGGCGTCACGGCGCCCGCCTCCGTCAACATGCCATTGAAGAAGGGGAGGAACGCCGGCTTGGGACTGCCGTCAGCGCGCAGCAGTCCCCAGTGGCGTTCGGCCATCCCATGGTAGTTGTCCGTGTTGAACTCGGGGTCGTCTGACAGCATGCGCCAGACCATGCCCTGCACGCCCGCCGCTCTGAACTCCCCCATCCTGCGGAAGATATCTCTGATCACTGTGTCCTGGTCGAGCTCGCAGGACGGTTCGGGATAGGACGAAAACGCAAAGTCGATGAGCGTGCGCTTCGCAAACGTCGTGTGAAAGTGCTGTGCCGCTGTGATCAACTGATCGGCGCCGGCAAGGTAGGTCGAGGCGTCACGGACCGATGACTGCAGCGCCATCGTCCCGAGCAGATCGGCCGCCGCGATCGCACGGTCGAAATTCTTCCAGTGCGCGTGTCCCCAGTTCCCGAATCCCACGACAACCGTGAGCCCGCGCTGATGGAAGATCGCGGCCTGCTCCGCGAGGTACCCGTCGAACGGCTCATAGCTCTCGATCCCGTGCTTGTTGAACTCGGTCTCGATCACGACCATCGCTTGCGAATCCGCGGTGCCGACACCGACGATAAGGTCGGCAAGCTCGTTGGACATGCGAGACCAGGTCGCCTTGTCTTTCTGCACGCCGTGATACTGGTCCGTGCATCCGTGTTCAACGCAGCTCGGGCTGATGTCGTCGCCCCAGTACCACCACTGAATCACCGGGATGACGCCGTTGGCCTTGGCCGTTTGGAGTTGATCCGTGATGCCGCCCCACCCGTACTTCTCGGGCTGGTTCCAGGAGCCGACCCACAGGCTGCCGTACGCGACCGGCATCCCTAACGCACGCGCGCGTGTCGCAGAAGCGACATCGAACCCGAACTGAATAGGTAGGCCGGTCGATTGCATGGCGACGTTGTGGGTGGAGACCAGCACGAGGACAAGGCACACGGCTACACGAACACCCGACCACGATGTCATGGACGCCTCCAGACTTGGCAAGTGAGGGGCGCCAGATACAGTGGTTCGTTCGTCCCCTACAGGTAACAACGTCGGAATGAGCCTGGGCGAACAGCGGATCGCGCTGTGATGTCGAGTTGGAGTCAGAGGTTCCTGCCCGAGCCGTCCAACGTGTGGGCTCAGGAACCTCGAGCTCGGCCGTGTCTTTTTGTTCGCGAGCCCACGCGGCCCTACGACAATATGGCAAGGAGTAACGTCTTGAAATCAATCACGATCAGAATCGCAATTCTCATAACGGTGGGTGCGGGGTCGGCCGCAGGTCTCGTGGCACAGCAGGCCAACATGGCGCATGCGCACATCGGGCATGTGATGAGCGCCTTTACAGACACACCGAAGGGGCAGGGGCTGCTGCCGACCGCAGTGGCCGAAGCGCGAATCGTCGCGCAGCACGCCGCGCTCGCGGAAAAGTCCACGGCTGACATCGATGCGATGAAGCTGCATGTGGGCCACGTGATGCACGCGATCGACCCCACTCTGACCGAGAACAAGGGACCGGGCCTCGGCTATGGCTTGAAGAAGGCCGTTGCGGCGGCGACGTATCACATCGAGATGGCGGCCAAGGACAAGGACGCCTCGCAGAACGTGAAGACGCATACGGCGCATGTCGTCGCGTCCAATACCAACACCACCAGGCGGGCCGATGAGATTGTCGACCTGGTGCAGCGGCTGCGCAACTCGAGCTCGGTAATGGAAGTCGCGGGATTCGTTGGACAGCTCAACGCCATCGCAGCGGCATTAATCCCGGGCGTGGACGCGAACAAAGACGGGCGCGTGAGCTGGGAACAGGGTGAAGGCGGTCTTCAGCAGGCCCAGATGCACATGGAGCTGATGAAGAAGGGCGAGAACTTGCCCTAGCGTAGCCATGCAAGACGATAGCTCGGGCCGAGCTACTTAAATCCCAAAGCCCACATCCCAAATCCCAAGGAAAGCCCAAGGACCAAATCCCAATCGTCGTGATTGGGAACGTTGGATTCTGGAGGTTGGGAGTTCGTTGGGTTTTGGGATGTGGGTTTTGGGATTTGACTACCATTCAGCGCCTTGGGGGCGTCAATCGCATGAACCCCTCGGTCGGCCACCAAATGCTGAGGTGCACGATCGGCGCTGGAGCAACCGGCGGGGGTATGGCTTCCGCCTCTGTCAGCATGCCATTGAGGAAGGGGAGGAACGCCGGCTTGGGACTGCCGTCAGCACGCAGGAGTCCCCAGTGGCGCTCGGCCATCCCATGGTAGTTGTCCGTGTTGAACTCCGGATCGTCTGAGAGCATGCGCCAGATCATGCCCTGCACGCCCGCCGCCTTGAACTCCGCCATCCTGCGGAAAATATCTCTGATCACCGTGTCCTGGTCGTGCTCGTAGGACGCTTCCGGATACGAAGAAAACGCAAAGTCCACCATCGTGCGCTTCGCGAACGTGGTGTGGAAGTACTGCGCCGCCGAAATCAACTGGTCGGCGCCTGACAGGTAGGTCGAGGCGTCGCGGACCGACGACTGCAGCGCCATCGTCCCGAGCAGATCGGCCGCCGCGACCGCGCGGTCGAAATTCTTCCACTGCGATTGCCCCCAGTTCCCGAACCCCACAACGACCTTGAGCCCGCGCTGATGAAAGATCGCCGCTTGCTCCGCGAGGTAGCCGTCGAACGGCTCATAGCTCTCGATCCCGTGCTTGTTGAACTCGGTTTCGATCACGACCAGCGCCGGTGAATCAGTCCCGCCGATACGTACGATCAGGTCGGCCAATTCGTTGGACAGTCGCAGCCATGTCGCCTTGTCCTTCCGCACGCCGTGATACTGGTCCGTGCACCCGTGCTCGACGCAGCTCGGGCTGATGTCGTCGCCCCAGTACCACCACTGGATAACCGGAACCGCGCCTTCGCTGGCCGCCCGTCGAAGGTCATCCTCGATGCCGTCCCAGCCCCACTTCTGGTTCCACGCCCCCGCCCACGTACTGGCATACGTGGCGGGCATCCCCAGAGCGCGGGCACGGCTCACCGACTTCGTGTCGAAACCGAATTGCACCTGGCCCTGCGCCGCGGCGGACTCTGACACCATCGTGCACAGCGCGGCAACGACGCCAATTCGCACGAGATCGGAGATGCGCCGGCCGCCTCGCGGCGTGCGGCGCTCGTCGGTCGGGCCGTGCCGGCGCTCAACGGGGCATGGGAAGACAGAGGGACTGCGGGAAGAACCGGGACGAGAAGTTTTCATTGTATGGGGTGTGCGTACGAGCTGACCACATGACTGGTGGAGCAGCCCTTCAGGGCTGCTTCGCCCACGCAGCGCTGAAGCGCCGCGCCACTTCAACACACGTGAGCGACGGTGTAGTGCCAATCGCGGAAGCGCCGCGACTGGTCACTACGCCGTGACGGTAAATACGATTAGCGCCTGCCGATGATGTCGCCGGACACGATGAGCTCGACCCGTCGATTCTGCTGTCGTCCGGCGTTGGTGCCGTTGGTCGCGACCGGCTGGCTCTCGCCGAGGCCGGCGGTGCCCACGATGCCGGCGGCGATGCCCTGCTGCACGAGATAGGTGCGCACCGATTCACCGCGGCGCTCCGACAGCTTCTGGTTGTAGTCTTCCGCACCCACGTTGTCGGTGTGCCCCTCGACTTCGAGCCGCAGTCCCTGGTGCGACACGAGAATGCCCGAGACGCGCGCCAGCTTTTCCCGCGCGCCTGGCTTGAGGGTGGCGCTCGCGGTGTCGAACAGCACGTCCGACAGATTGATGATCAGGCCTCGCGCGGTCTCGCGCGTCTCGAGGATGACGTTCAGCTGCCCGCGGAGCTGTTCGCGCAGCGCCGCCTTGTCCTGCTCGGCCTGCGCCGCTGCGCCCCGCGCCTTCGCTTCGGCGGCCAGCCGCTGCGATTCCGCCAGCGCCCGTGCGGCATCCGCTGCTACACGCGCCGCGTCGGCATCCGTCGCCCTGCCGCGTTCGGCCGCGGCCAGGCGTGCCGCGGTGGTCTGCGCTTCGAGCTCCGCGGCCAGGCGTCCGGCCGTGGCCGTCTGCGCGTCGAGCTCGGCCTGCCGGCGTCTCGCCGCTTCCAGATTGGCGCGGTCGAGCGCGTCCTTCTCGCGCGCGAGCACGGCGGCGCGCTGCTCGCCCTGGAACGCCTCTTCCTGCTTCTGCAGCGCGATGAGCCGCGCGTCTTCCGCGGTCTGCGCCGCCTGACGTGCCGGCATCATGATCGCGTTGGCGCTGCGTTTGGCGGCTTTCGCCGCTTCAGCGTCCGCCAGCAGCCGCGCCGCCTTGTCGAACGTCTCGGTGGCGAAGCGATCCGCCCCTGCCAAGCGCGACAGCTCTACCGCGTTCCTCGCCTCTGCGAGGTCCAGCGGTGCGCCCGGTTCGAGCGGCTTGATATTCAGCCGCGCCGCATCCTGGTTCATCAGGTACGAGCCGCGCTTGAGCAGCTCGTACTTCGCCTCGATCACCTCGAAGCTGCCCTTCGTGCCGTCGCGGATCACGTTCTCGATGACCACTACGTCGCTCGGCTGCGTCACGGCGAAGTAGGGCTCGGCGGTGACGATCATTCCGAAGGCCTGGAGCTCGGTCGTAACCTGGACTCTGGCGTCGGCGTCGTCCACCTGGATCTCTCCGAGATTGGTCGCGCGGCCTTCGGGCGTGATGGCCCAAAGCACGTAGGTCAGGTACTCGCGCCCGAACTTCGTTGCGGCTTCGAGCTTGTCGAAGCGCGCGTCGATCTTGATGTACCCCTTCTCGCCCGACACGGTCGCGGAGCCGCGCGCCTGCGGCAGCAGGGCGGTCCCGGCGAAATCGACCTTCGTGTCGCCGCGGCGCGGGCGGTAGTTGATCGCTGCCGTCGTGCGTCCGACGACTGTGATCCGGAACACGGGGACCGTGCCTTGCGACGGGTCGATCGCCTGTTGTGTCGGATTGGGAGCAACTTGGGAAAACGCGATGCCGGTGCTGAGAACGCAGGACGCCAGGAGCAGTGTTGCAATTCGGTTGAACATCAAAACCTTTCGCTCGGGAACGTAAGGGGGCACGTCCTCGTCAGCGCGCCGAGTGCTATCGAGCTGAGGAAGCTTCACGACGGTAGGCGCTCCTGCACAGGCGCGATGTTCAATGCGGCACAGTCCCACCTCAACTGCCGCAGCCAGGGCGTGTGCACAAGAGAACAGCAGCGGTGGCCGACCGGCGGCTACGATCACGTGAGATCGAAAGGAGATCCATCGTGCTGTCCACACTCGTCATCGTGCTCCTCGTCCTCTGGCTGCTCGGGTTGGTGACGTCCTACACGCTCGGAGGCCTCATCCATATCCTTCTGGTGGTCGCGATTATCGTCGTCCTCCTCCGGATCATTCAGGGCCGGAATCCGCTTCGAGGCTAAACGTCGTCCGGGAGAGGACCAGTCACCATGAAATTCATTCATCTGTTTCTCGTCGGGTACTTCATTCTGGTGCTGGGAGTCGGCGTCGGCTTGTGGCAAACCGGGGTGTTGAGCCGCGTAGCGCCGATATGGCTGGGCGTCGGCGCGCTCGTAGCCGTTGGGGTGGGAATCATGCTGTCGGTCTCCTCGGGGAAGCCGACGTCCAGCGGGAGTGTTCAGCAATGAGGTCGCGTCGCACAGCCAGCGTCCTCGCGTCGGTCAGGGGCCGGTCCTGATGCCGGAGGACCTGGGTCTGCTCGCGGACCTTCCCACGATTACTCAGGGGCTGATCGCGTTGCCGCTCGCCGCGGTGCTTGGTGCCGCGCTCGCGTTCCGGCCCCGGCGCCGCGGGACGCCGCCGCGCGATCCCGCCGTCATTCAAACGCAGATTCTTCTTGCCGTGGTCGGCGCCGTGATCATGCTGATCGTCGGCGCCAGCCTGGCGAGGGCGTTCGGCATTGCCGGCGCGGCCAGTCTGATCCGCTACCGGTCGAAGATCGACGACCCGAAGGATGCGGTCGTGATGCTGTCGACGCTGACGGTGGGATTGGCGTCGGGGGTCGGGCTCTATCTGCTGGCGCCATTCGCCACCGTATTCCTGCTCATCGTGCTCTGGCTCGTGGAATCGCTCGAGGCCGCCCCGTTCAACACGTTCGTCCTGAAGATTCAAACGAAGGTCTCCGAGACCCTCCGTCCGAAGATCGAGAGGCTGCTGGTCAGGAACCAGGCGGTCTTCGAGCTGCGTGGGTCGAGCGAGGACGCGCTGACCTATGAGGTCCAGCTCCCGCTCGGCAAGCACCTGGGCCGTCTCTCTACGGCCATCATGGCTGCGGACGCGACGGACAACACAGCCGTCGAGTGGGCCGACAAGAAGGTCAAGAAGTAGCCGCCGTGAAGCTATTGATTCAGCCGGAGGACGGCGTGGCGCCGCTCGTGGTGGCGATCAAGAGGGCCAAGAAGAGCGTCGATATCGTCATCTTCCGGTTCGACCGGGTGGAGATCGAGGCCGGCCTGAAGGCGGCGGCCAAGCGGGGCGTGTCCGTGTCAGCGCTGATCGCGTACGCCAACCACGGTGGGGAGAAAAGCCTTCGCAAGCTCGAAATGCGTCTGCTCGAGGCCGGCGTCACGGTATCGAGGACCGCTGCCGATCTCGTGCGCTATCACGACAAGCTGCTGATCATCGACCGCCGCGAGCTCTACGTGCTGTCGTTCAACTTCACGCATCTCGACATCGACCACAGCCGCGGCTTCGGCATCGTCACCCGCAAGCACAAGGTCGTTCAGGAAGCGCTGAAGCTGCTGGCCGCGGACACCGACCGCACGCCCTACGAAGCCGGTCTCGACTCGTTTGTGGTCAGCCCGGAGAATGCCCGCAAGCAGCTTCTCGCGCTCATTCACAGGGCCAGGAAACAGCTGCTGCTCTACGATCCCAAGATCACCGACCCGGCGATGCTGCGCGCGCTGAACGAGCGCGCCAAGAAGGGCGTGAGCATCCGGGTGATCGGCGCCCTGAGCAAGACGAGCGCCCACGTGCACGTCCGTCCGCTCGGAGGTTTCCGGCTGCATACGCGCACCATCGTCCGTGACGGCCGGGAAGCCTTCGTGGGAAGTCAGAGCCTGCGGAAGGCCGAGCTCGATTCGCGGCGCGAGGTCGGCGTGATTGTCCGCGAATCAAAAGTGGTGAGCGGGATCGTCGACACCTTCGAGGCGGACTGGGCGGCGAAGGTCACCGCCGAGACGGCCCAGGCCACGTCCAAAGCGATCAAGAAGACGCTCAAGGATACGGTCGCCAAGCTCTCTCCGCTCGATCCGCTGGTGAAGGAGGCGGTCAGCGATGTCGTGTCGAAGAAGGGCAATGCCGGGTTGAATGCCCAGGAAGTCAAAGACACTGTCGAGAAAGCCGTGAAGGAAGCCGTGCGGGAGCGCGTGCAGGAGATGTTGAACGAAGCGGTGGAGACGTAGCGTCCAATACCTCGACACGTTTCGTCGCGAGCCGCCCACAACGCACTGACTCGAGGCCGCGCTCCCGGCAGATGTCACGGAGTGCAAAACAGGACAGACGCGGCCCGCCGGCGGGGTCAGGATCCCCCACACATGATCACCGCCTTTGTGCTTGCGATCTTGGGTCTCGCTGCCTGGACAGCCGTCGCGTCCAGACAGCGGTGGTACCGGGGAGGAGCCCACCTTGGCCTCATGAGCCAGCAGTGGGTCGCGGAACAGCGTGGCGACCGGTCGCGCCACCGGCTGACATGAGTGCCACGAGCCAAGACCCACACCCCGCGCGCAGATCGAGGAGTACGAGCTTAGCCGTTACAGCTGTTTTCACTTCCACATAGCCACAGAGACGCAAAGACGCGAAGGAAACCAAGCCAAACCAGACTCTGCGCCTTTGTGTCTCTGCGGCTCGTGAGTGAAAAACGCACTAGGGTTCGCGGTCCCTCAGATGGGACGTAATGCTCGCGATCGCTGCCGTCAGTTCAATTGGGTCAACGGGTTTTGGGACATGCGCCTGGAATCCCGCCGCGAGAATTCGAGCCCGATCTTCGGCGCGCGCGTAGCCCGTCAGTGCCACCGCGGGAAGAAACCCTCCATGTTCGGCTTCATATTGCCGAATCTGTCGGATTAGCTCGTACCCGTCCTCATCCGGCAGGCCAATATCGCTGACCACGGCGTCGGGCCGCTCCCCTTCAAGGATCTGAAGCGCCTTTCGGACCGAGGCCACCGCTGTCACGCTGGCGCCTGTCTGCGTCAGCACCAATGACGTCAGCGCGCGCCCGTCGGTGTTGTCATCGACGACCAGGATGCGCAGCGCATCGAGCCGCGGCAAGCGCGGCATGGGCGAGGCCGTCGACGCCGCGATCCGTCGCTCTCCGAGCGCGGCCGCTTGACCGACTTGAGCCTCGCCGGCTGAAATCGGCAGACGGACGGTGAACGTCGCGCCACGCCCCACGCCTTGACTGGCGGCGTGCACCGTCCCCCCGTGCAGCGCAACGAGCTGCCGGACGATGGCAAGCCCGAGACCGAGTCCGGTGTGACGTCGCGTCGTCGCGCCCTCGGCCTGGCGGAAGCGCTCGAACACGTGTGGCAGAAAGTCCGGGCTGATGCCCTGGCCTGTATCGACGACCCTGACCTCCATGTGGTCGTTCGAGGGTTCGATGAAGACATCAACACGTCCGCCCTCAGGCGTGAACTTGATCGCATTCGCGAGCAGATTCCAGAGCACCTGCTGTAGTCGGCCAGCGTCTCCGCTGACGGTTTCGATTGCCTGGAGATCCGGTGAGAACGCAAGGCGCACGTTCCTGGCCACCGCCAACGGCCGGACGGCATCCAGCGCCGCCTGCGCCACGGCGACAAGATCGACGGGCTGCGGCGCCAGGTGAAGGGCTCCCGCAACGATTCGGGACACATCCAACAGATCGTCGATGAGGTGCGCCAGAGCCGAGGCGTTGCGCTCGATGGTCGCGATCGCGTGTCCCGCGCGATCGGACGGCATTTGCTTCGACCCCAGCATGCGTGCCCATCCGAGGACCGCATTCAACGGCGTCCGGAGTTCGTGCGACACCGTGGCGAGAAATTCATCCTTGAGATGGTTGGCCTGCTCGGCGTCCTCGGTCAACGTTTGTGCGCGAACCGTACTGACGACCAGGCGCTCGTTGGCTTCGCGCAGCTGGGCCATGAGTTCTTCCAACTCTGACCTCGCTCGCGCGGTCGCTTCCCGAGCGCGAAGAGCCTCCTCACGAAGAGTTGCCGTCTCCTCGCGCAGACCGGCGGCCTCTTCCCGTAAACTGGCCGCGTCTTCGCGCAGAGTGGCCGTCTCCTCACGGGCGGCCACGGCGCCTTCCCGCTCCTCACGAAGCGTTGACGTCTCCTCGCGCAGACCGGCAGCCTCTTCCCGTACACCGGCCGCGTCTTCGCGCAGAGTGGCCGTCTCCTCACGGGCGGCCACGGCGCCTTCCCGGTTCCCGACGGCAGTCGTCCTCTCGCCGGCCGTCACGCCCTGGTCTTCCGGGGCTCCGCTTGCCGGTTTGTTCGCGTCAGTCATGTTACCGTCGCGTCGACCGTGACGCGGGTCGCCGACGTGGCTTCTGGTGATCTGTGTCTGACGGGGCGCTCGGGATCAACTCTGGACTGCCCGTCAGCAAGCCCTCGTACCCGACGAGCGTCTCGCCCATGACGATCCCTTCCTCCGTGATCTCGAACGTCCGCAGATCTTTGCTGTGAGCGCTCCCACGCACCTTCACGACGCCCATGACGCGCCGCAGTTGACCCTTCAATTCGATATACCGCTGCATGATGATCGCGTCGGTCAGAAATGCCGTGCCGTGCGGGCTGAAGCGCAGATCCACGTAGCTGTCCTCCAGCTCCGCCGTCATCAACATCGTGATGCCCATTCCGGTGAGCACGGCGACCATGCGATAGAGCGACTCCCGAAAGTCCTCGCGAAACGTCGGCGCCAGGGCCAACTCGAACCCGGAGAGCGAATCGATCACCAGCCGGCGCGCTTTGAGACGGTGAATGGCTTCAACAATTTCACTGAGCATTTCATCGATGGAGAGATCCAGCGGGCGCGTGTGGATGATGCCCACTTTGCGCTCGCGGACGAGCCGCTCGAACCGATGTCCACTTGGACCGTCCTGCGAGTAGTCGGTGGGGCGCTTCTCGAACACCGCGATGATGCCAGGTTCACCATGACGCGCA
>ORMF010708432.1_pt1 | contig 10856 bp, 6 predicted proteins | sample 1779871 | NCBI WGS metagenome assembly ORMF01 (sample SAMEA104232316, study PRJEB22302) | groundwater metagenome | biome: forest; feature: aquifer; material: groundwater | place: USA | collected 2011-08-07 | depth 5.4 m
CGGGCCGAGGTCCGAGCCGCCGATGCCGATGTTGACGACGCTCTTGATGCGCTTGCCGGTGTGACCCTTCCACGCGCCGCTGCGGACGCGGTCGGCAAACTTCGCCATCTTGTCGAGCACGGCGTGGACCTCGGGCACGACGTTCTTGCCGTCCACGAGAATGGACGCGCCGCGCGGCGCGCGTAGGGCGACGTGCAGTACCGCGCGGTTCTCGGTGAGGTTGATCTTCTCGCCGCGGAACATGGAGTTAATGCGGGCGCGCAAGCCCGATTCAGCGGCCAGTTTTACGAGCAGCTTCAGTGTTTCACCGGTGACACGGTTCTTCGAGTAATCGAGAAAGAGTCCGGCGGCTTCGACGGTCATCCGCTCGCCGCGTTTGGGGTTGGCGGCGAAAAGTTGTCGGAGATGCAGGGCCTTGATCTTCTTCTGGTGGGCCGCCAGGGCTTTCCAAGCGGGACGGTGGGTGAGTGGTTTGATTGTTGATTCCAACTGGGTGTTCATGCGTACCTGACATGGTGCCAAGTTCACCGTGATCGGCAAGCGCCTTTAACGTGCCCGCAGGCAGCCGTTGCGGTGGTGGCACGCACTCGGTTGAGGCCGTTCACTCGTGCGTCGCCACCACTTGCATATTCACCCAACCAGTGGATATTCCCGTCATGACTTCACTCGATTTGGCCAAAGCCACACTGCTCTGCGGTAGCATCGCCTACTTTGCCTACAGCATTCCCGTCCTGAGCCAGGCGATCATCATCGCCATCCTCAGCTTGCTCTGGCTCTCCTACCTCCACAGCACAGTCAGTCGCCTGCGGGAACGTTGACAGTCCCCGCCTCACAGCGCCGATACTTGTGCTGCCGCGCCCCGAGTCGCCCACCGGCTCGCACCTTCGGCACTGTTCGGCCCGCGCACGATGACTGACTCGCCAGCTTTCCGACCGCTTCGCTCCGTTCCGGCGGCGCAGAAATTGTCAGTCCGAGAAGGGATTGGAGGTAGGCGTGGTCCCAATTGGCCGCGGCGTGCGCTTCCTCGACTTGAATCCACCCAAAGGGTCAACGCCCCTTCGCCGGCGCCCGTTCTTTGTGCTGGAGGTCGCGCAATGGCCGGTAACCAATGAGGATGATTTTCTGGTCGGCGATGAGTTGCTTCATCTCCTCACTCTGCGTGAAGACCTCGAACTCCTGCGTCCGCGTGGACCACGAGCCGGTGATGGCTTTCAATTCGTCATCGGGAAGTCCGGCATGGATGTAAAGCTCCGTCACGCCCGGCTTCAAATTCTTCACCACTTCCAGCCAGAAGTTTTTCACGCCGTTCTTTTCGTTCTTCAGTTCGTCATAGACAAAGTAGTCCGGCGAGACAATCCCCTGCGCGGCGAACTGCCCCCGGAGTTCCGGATGGCCCAATCGGGCGAGGGTTTCCTGCGAAGCCATCCGCGCGGGCAAGTCAAACTCCACCGCCAGTTTCAGATACGCCTGTGCGTAATCCGGGCGGTAATGCATTGTGCCCATGTGCGAGTCCAGGTGGGTGACATCCACGCCGGCCGCCAGCGCGCGTTTGATCTGCGCGCGCCCTTCGATCAAGGCCTGCTCCGGCGTTCCATGCGCGTAAACCTCGGGAACTTCCGGCCAAAGATAGCCCTGGGGATCCACCAGTCCGGGCACCTGTTCGCGCGGCGCAACCGGACCCCAGCGATACTTGCTCCATTCCGAGGTGTGGCAAAGGTGGATGCCAAAATCCTTCTCCGAATGATCCTTCGCGTAGGCCGCGATCTCCGGGAACCACGGGCAGGGCACCATAATGGTGGCGGAGCGCATCTGCCCTTTTTCCAGCGCCTCGATGGTGGCCAGGTTGGCGGCGTGGCACATGCCCGCATCGTCGCCGTTGACGATTAAGAGTTTGTCGGTGGGTTTGTAGCCCAAGCGCTCGGCCAGCGAGGGAACCTCGGCACTGTACGAGCCGGCGGAGGAAAGAAACAGCGGCAGGGCGATCAGGAAGAGTTGATGTCCGAACATTTGCTTGAGTCGCATGGGCGGAGACTATTTGCGGGAACCCCGTTGTGCAACCTGGATTTCGCGGCCTGACCTTCCTTGGCGACCGACCACGATTCGCGAAGTGAACGTCTCTTGCTGGGCGGCTGACTGAACAGATCGCCTCCCAAAAGAAAACATGAGGGCAGACGCGAGCCGAACCCGCCCATCTCGAACGCTCAGAGCGGCCAGTGGAAAGGCAAAGTGTCGGGCACCACATAAACCTGCGTCGTGAATTTCAGCGTCTCCAATCCACTTCGCGGGTAGGTGAGTTCGACAAAAAAAGCCTTCCAGCCCGCCGGCGGTACGGTCACGGTGCCGATGTAAACGCCGCCGCCCTGGTCCGTCAACGTGCTGCTGGTCCAAGCCGCGCCGATGGTTAGCAGGCGGAAGTCGCGGGCGCTGGAATTCGTCGCCTGCCAAAGCGTGACGGTGGTGGGAAGAGTCGTCGCCACCACCCGAATCACATTCGAAGCCTGAAGCGTCCATGAGAACTGCGGGAGCGGGGTCTGAAACAGAATTGATTCATAGCAGCCTTTGAGCGTGACGTAGGCATCGAAATTGAGGCCGTGATCGGCGTTGGGAAAGCAACGCATATATTTTACCCCCGGCAGGTCGTTGAAATAAAACTGGGAGGAGTCGGGCAAAAAATACTGGTCGCCCGAGCCCCAGAGTTCAAATTTTGGCATCGTAAGCCGGGCGCGATATGCGTACGGATCCTCGATGTCCATCAACGCCTGGAACTGGGGTGAGTTGGTCCCGGTCCAGTTCACGATCCCCATGTTCACGTAATCCTGGATCGCCGGCGCCCAGAAACCGTAAGCACTGTATTGGTGGGTGAGGCAGGCCTCCACGTTGAGCACGTCAATCACGGCCGGGATGATGGCCACCACGCGCCGATCAACCGCCGCGGTCGTCCATGTCGTCCAGCCGCGTTTGGAGGCGCCGGAGACTACGAACTTGTCAATGTTCAGTCCGCTGCCATTGGTGGCAAGAAACGAGGTCACGGTATCCATCGCGCGCACCGCCGCTTTGGTCATGGGCAACCGCGCCGGCCACTTCTCATCGCCGGTGCGGAGGAATTTATCCCAAGTATAGACAATCATGGCGTCCTCGGTGCGGGAGAAGCCTTCTCCGGCGAACGTGAGCGGCTCGTTGGGCACCATCTTCAACTGGGTCACGACGCTTCCGGTGCCGACCGCGATCCAGGAAAGAGTGGGATCCGCGCTGGTGGGTTGGGTGCCGGGGTTGCTGCCGCCGTCAATCCAGAGCAGCGACTGCGAATTAGTCACGACGGTGGGCTTCACGATGATCAGCCAGTGTTTCCACAGGGGACGATCTACTTCATTGGTCGTGAGCCAGACTTGCGATCGCAATTCCAGCACATAGGCCGTCTGGCCGGCGCTGGGAATCGTATTCAGTAGCGTGTAGCTGTAATTGGTGTCGGGCGTGGCGACATACCGATCCAGCGCCGTCGTCAAGTCCCGCGACCGGTAATAGCGCTGGGGAGTATTCGTGACCGATGAATCCAACCAGGCCGACGACGGGTTCGTCTGGTAGAAATTTGTCATCGCACTCCAATTGAGAAGATTGGTGGAGGTCTCGACCCGATGCCATCGGCCGGTGCCGCCGGTGAGGGTCACTTGGACTTGGTTGCCGGAAGGGAGCAAGGTTACGCCCAGTTCCACCGCAACCGCCGCGTTGCCCCCCAGAAGAAGCAGACCGGCGCTCAACACCACTTGAACCCAAGTTGACCTCCGCCAGCGAACCCTGCGAACCAGCGTTGGACTGGCGCTTTCGCCGCCAGGGGATTGATTGGACATAATAGAATCTCCGAAAACCACTTTGCGGAGTCGGGTTGCTGGGGGTCGTTCGGTTTTCGGTGTGGCTGGATTCATGGCGGCTCCTTTTGCTGGTGTTTTCCGGGCGGTTAATCTTCCGGGGTTGATTGGTTTTTGGTCGTTTCGGGCTTCATTCCTGCGGTTCGTTTTTTCACAAACGGACGGGCGTTTGCTTTCTTCGGGCGCTTGCCCGGTTGACGGACACCGACTTCGCGTCCGTCCTCTGTGGCGACTCTGCGCCTGACCGTTTCCCGCGTCAATGGCAGATTAGGGATATTCTCTCATCGTTTTATCTGAATCAGCGGTACTGCTGGTGCTGGGGCGTTGGATCACCAGCGGCAGGCAGTTGATAAAGCCGACCAAATCCGGCCGGCAGATTTCCGCCAGCTCAACTGACCTGTCTGATCGAGCTTTACACCCGCCCGGTTTCGCTTTAGAAGCCAACGCATGTCGCGTGCAATTTTATGGGCTGCCGACGTGGATCGGCTGTTGGGCACCATGACCGATCGGGTCCTGGCACAACGTCTGGGCCGTTCACGGCAGACGATAACTTTGCGCCGGCAGAAACTTCGTATCCCGCCGTTTCAACCTCACCGCCAGCCCTGGAGTCGGGTGGAAGAGGAACTGTTGGGCACGATGCCGGACCAGCGGCTGGCACGGCGGCTGAAGCGAAGCGTTGAAAGTGTGGCCCTGCGTCGTGCCGCCAAAGGCATTCGCATTTTCAATCCCAAGAAGCACCGGTGGACACCCGCAGACGATAAGCTGCTGAGCGAGCGCCCAGCCGCGCAAATTGCGCTGTTCCTGGGCATCAGCAAGATGGCCGTGCTGCACCGGCGCAGTCGGCTTGGCATCGCGCCGCCGGGCGGAAGAAAATTCGCTCCGTCACGGCCTTGGCAGTCCGGCGAGGATGCGCTTTTAGGCACGATGTCGGATGTGGAACTGGCACGTCGGCTGGGGCGGACGGTCATCAACGTGAGCTGGAGAAGACGTCGTCTGGACATCCAGCCCCATGGTCACCGCTGGACTCCCAAAGCCGATGCGCTGTTGGGGAAGATGCCGGATGAAAAAGTGGCCCGCCGCTTGGGCTGCACCGTCAAAGCGGTCGCCCGACGGCGGGAAAACTTGCACATACCAGTCGGCGGCCGAGATTAAGCAGCCGACACCTCCCCGCAGCGCCGGCGGACGCGCGCCCAACTCGCCTTTCCGGTTTCCATCGCGCGGCGCTTCGTGTAAAACTCCGCCATGCCGAGCCGGGACAAACTCTCCGAATTCACCGCGTGGTGTCAGAACCACATCACCGGCGACGAAAAGGGCGAAGCCCAACTTTTTCTCGACCGCCTCTTTCAAGCCTTCGGCCACGCCGGGCTGAAGGAAGCCGGCGCCACGCTGGAGTTCCGTGTCATCAAAGCTGCCGAGGCTGGCGGGGCAACTTCGTTTGCCGACCTTGTCTGGAAACCCGTCGTGCTCGTCGAAATGAAGAAGCGCGGCGAGAATCTTCAGAAGCACTACCGCCAGGCTTTCGATTACTGGACGCGCCTCGTGCCCAACCGCCCGCGCTACGTGGTCCTCTGCAATTTCGACGAGTTCCGCGTGTATGACTTCGACACCGATCTCGACACGCCCAAAGACACCGTCGCGCTGAAAGATTTGCCGGAGCGCTGGGGGCCGCTGGCGTTTCTCGCGCCCGGTTCGCCCAAGCCCACGTTTGAGAACGACCGCGAAAAGGTCACGCGCGAAGCGGCGGATTGTCTGGCCGAATGTTTCCGCAAACTCGTCAAACGCGGCGTGCCGCAACCGATGGCCCAGCGGTTCATCCTGCAAATGCTCGTCGCGCTTTTTGCCGAGGACATTGACCTGCTGCCCAAGTATTTCGTCACGCGAATCCTCGAAGATTGCAGCACGCCCGCGAGCGCTCATGACCTGATCGGTGGCTTGTTTGAAGCCATGAACACCAACCCGCCGATTGCCGGTGGCCGTTTCAAAGGCGTGAACTATTTCAACGGCGGTCTGTTCCGCGAACCGGCCCGGCTGGAAATTCACGACCTCGAACTCGTGCTGCTGCGCAAAGCCGCCAAGTTCGACTGGTCCAAGGTGCAGCCCGAAGTGTTCGGCACCCTCTTTCAACATTCGATGGGCGACCAGGAGCGCCACGCCTTCGGCGCCGAGTTCACCCACCCGTCCGACATCATGAAGATCGTCGGCCCGACCATCGTCCAGCCGTGGCGCGAACAGATCGAAGGCGCGCGGACCCTCAAACGGCTGCGCGAACTCCTGCACCGTCTCCACCGGTTCCGCGTGCTCGATCCCGCGTGCGGCTGCGGCAACTTCCTCTACCTCGCCTACCGCGAACTCAAACGGCTCGAAGCCCGCATTTATGAGCGCATGGCCGAGTTTGCCAGCCAGGTCGAACCCGGCCAGATGCGCCTGAGCTTTCTGAGCGCGCAAAACTTCTACGGCCTGGACATCCTGCCCTTCGCCGTCGAAATCGCCAAAGTCACGATGATGATTGCGCGTAAGCTGGCGATTGACGAACTGCACATCACCGAACAGGCCCTGCCGCTGGACAACCTCGACCAGAATTTCATTGCGGCCGACGCGCTGCTCACGCCCGAAGGTTTGCCCGCGCAATGGCCAACAGCCGACGTCATCATCGGCAACGCGCCGTTCCTCGGGGCGAAACTGCTCAAGCCCGAACGCGGGCCGGACTACGTGAACACCTTGCGCCGCGCTTACGCCGAAGTGCCGGGCATGGCCGACTACTGCGTCTATTGGTTTCGCAAAGCCGCTGACCATTTGCCGCCTTGCACCGCCGCCGATCCCGTGGCGGGCCGCGCCGGACTCGTCGGCACGCAGAACATCCGTAACAACCAATCCCGCGTGGGCGGACTCGATTACGTCGTGAAGACCGGGACGATTGTGGAAGCCGTGGAAAACCAGCCGTGGTCAGGCGAAGCCAACGTCCACGTCGCCATCGCCAACTGGGTGAAGACGCAGGACGCCGCGCTGCTGCCCAAGACGCGCAAGCTCTGGTTCAAAGTCGAACCGTCTGCTGCTGCAAAGAAACTCCGCAAACGCGGTAGTGGTCCGGCCAGCAAGGAATACGAACTGAATGTCCGCGAGTGCGACGAAATCAACTCGACGCTTTCAGACAAGACGGACGTGAGCGGCGCAAAAGTTCTCGGCTGTAACACCGAACCTCAAAAAGTTTTCCAAGGTGTGACGCCGGGCCACGAAGCATTCGTGCTCACGGCGAAAGAGGTAAGCGATTTCACCAAGAAGTCTGAAGACAACAATTCGGTAATCTTTCCCTACCTCATCGGTGACGAGATTCTAACGGGCAGCGGAACTCCAGACCGTTTCGTTTTGGACTTCCAGCAGAAACCGATGCTTGAAGCGCAAGTCTATGCTGCACCATTCGCTCATGTGCAAACCCATGTGTTGCCTGCGCGGATGAAAGCTGCCGAGGAAGGCAAGGATGCCGAGGGGAATATGCGCCCTCATCACAAACAATTTCTCGAACGCTGGTGGAAACTTTCGTGGGACAGAGCGGACATGGTTGCAGAGATTGCCAAGATTTCTCGTTACCTCGTTTGCTCGCGGGTAACGAAACGTCCGGTGTTTGCTTTCGTTCACAGTTCAATCCGACCGGGCGACGCGCTCCAAGTTTTTATTTTTCAGGACGATTACAGTTTCGGCATTTTGCAATCGCACACGCACTGGCTTTGGTTCACGACCAAGTGCAGCAAGCTCACAGAACGATTTCGCTACACGCCCGACACCGTCTTCGACACGTTCCCGTGGCCGCAGACGGCGACGGCGAAGCAGATTGACGCCGTGGCGGCGGCGGCGCGCGAGTTGCGCCGCGTGCGCGCCGAGGCGTTGCCAAAACTGAAGGGCGGCCTGCGCGCGCTCTATCGCACCCTCGAATTGCCCGGCGCGAATCCGTTGAAGGACGCCCACGCCGCGCTCGACACCGCCGTCCTCACCGCCTACGGCTTCAGCGCCAAGAAGGATTTACTCGCCCAACTCCTCGCCCTAAACCAGGAAGTCGCCGCGATGATTGAACGTGGCTCACCCGTCACCGCCCCCGGCGTGCCGAAGAATTATCCCGACGCGACAAGATTGATCACCGCAGATTGTATCCAATCTGGTGGGAATGGCCGAGATTCCGCCTACGCCGCGCCGCCAGTCGCGCCCACGCATCCGAGTTTGACGCCAGAACAAGCCTACGGCGACGCGGCGCATTATTATTCGGCCAAAGAAGAAGGCCCGCCCTACCGCACCAAGGAATGAGTCATATCGGAGAGAACGGCATCGCCGAATTGCCAGTTGCATTTCAACCGGGCGTAGCGTAGAAACGGTCATCGCAATATCCTCCGCATTTATTTTCATGCTGCTGGCGTTACCCGGCGACGTTCAGCAAACCGCTGCGGAGTGTCCCGACCGGGAGCAAAGGGAAATTATATGAAAGCCATCCTTAAACTTGCCGTTGGTTTCGTTGTTCTGTGTCTCGTGATGCCCGCACACGCGGCGTTGACTCTTTATGCCACGGGTGGCGGGACGGGACATCTCAGTGCGCTGTATGCCATAAATCCCTCGACCGGTGCGGCGACTGCGGTGCAACAATTCGACGGCGTTCACCTTTATGCCGGAGGATTGGCTTATGACGCAGCCACCGATACCCTGTATGCGACGGGCGCTTTGGACTCCGACACCGGCACCACCAGGCTTTTTATCATCAACCGCTTTACCGGTGCAGTGACGCCATTTCCCGGGATGAGTCCCACCATCAATCTTACGTCGGGCGGGCTGGCGATCAATCCGGTTACGGGAGTCATGTATGCGACCGGAGGGAACGGATTTCAGAGTGATGCGCTTTTCACGATAGATAAGAACACCGGCGCGGCGACGCTGGTCGGCCAGTGTGGTGGCCAATGTTGCGTCGTCCCGTTTGGTTTCAACATTGATGGCCTTGGCTTCCACAGCGACGGAACTCTGTTTGCGAACGGATTTACTTTGTCTGGAACTCCGGTCAATGGCGCTTACTCACTGCTCTTCACGCTGAATCTTGCCAGCGGCTTGGCCACGGAAGTCGGCCCTCACGGCGTGAACGTTGGACGCCAGCTCAACTATAGTGGCTTGGCCTTCGGTGCGAACGGAACGCTGTATAGCCTCGGTTCCACCAGTGGGTCGGCCCAGGGACTCTACTCGGTGAACCCGGCGAACGGAGCGGCTACCGTCATTGGTGATACGATCATTCATTTCGGAGTGGATGGCGGTCTGACCTACGCGCCGGGGCCGGAGCCAACCATCACGGGCGTCAGCTTGTCGGGGACGAATCTGGTGCTCAACGGGAGCAAAGGGCTGTCCAACCGGACTTATCAAGTGCTGGCGAGCACGAACATAGTGCTGCAGTTGAGCCAGTGGTTGCCGGTGGCGACCAACGTCTTGAACGCGAGCGGGAATTTCACCATCACCGCCACGAACGTCGTGAATCCCAGCTTTCCCCAACGGTTTTTCATTCTCCAGTTGCAGTGAGCAAAGCCGCTTGAGGCAACCGCCAGATTGTCAGCGTGCGTTTTCGTTACACACCCGACACGGTTTTCGACACGTTCCCGTGGCCGCCGTTTTTTTCTCTTGGTAGGAGTCGAGGTGACGAGACTCTAACTTTATCCAAAAAGGAAAAATCAGGGACCTCCTCACGTCGTCTCCTACGATGATTTTAAGAAGATTGACGCCGTGACCGGGGCGCATCAAGCAGGTCGAACTCGTCACCGCCCCCGGCGTGCCGAAGAATTATCCCGACGTGAAGAAACTGGTGACGGAGGATTGCATCCGGCCGGCTAAACAATGAGACTGGGCGCACAAGGCAGCCCTGACCATCATTCAGTACTTTTGTTTGTTGGGTTGATTTGGATAAACTTTTTCAAGATTGAAAACGGCAACCGACCATCGGGATTTTGATTTAATTCGCGACGCGGCAACAAGGGAGAGTGCCGCCGTCCTGGAAACGCTCCATACCTCCGCCGCCGGTCTGACCGAGGCAGAGGCGGCAACGCGCCTGGCCCAATACGGACCGAACGCGGTCGCCCAGGAAAAGCACCAAAGCTGGCTGAACCGGCTTTGTGTCGCGGCGCTCAATCCGCTCGTCATTCTGCTTTCGGTTTTGGCGATTATTTCTTTTTCCATGGCTCTGTTCGAAAAAGAGTCAGCCGACCGCATTAGCGACATTCGCACTGGTAGCGTCGTGCTCGCCATGGTTGCGCTGGGATTGTCGCTGCGTTTCGTGCAGGAAACAAAGGCCAACAACGCTGCCGCCAAACTCAAGGCGATGATCAGCGTCACCGCCACAGTTCTGCGCGACGGCCAGCCCAAGGAGATTCCGCTTAAAGAACTCGTGCCCGGTGACGTGGTGAAATTATCCGCTGGCGATATGATTCCGGCCGATGTCCGGTTGCTGGCGGCGAAAGACTTGTTCGTGATTCAAGCGACGTTGACCGGCGAATCCATGCCGGTCGAAAAGACCGACGCGTGTGACGCGCGTCCGGGCGTTTCGCCGATTGAACACACCAACATCTGCTTTCTCGGCACCAGCGTGGAAAGCGGCGCGGCCACGGCGGTGGTCGCGGCCACGGGCGCGCAGAGTTATTTCGGCCGCGTGGCGAGCAGTCTCATCGGTCAGCAGGTGGAGACGAGTTTTGACAAGGGAGTCAAGAAATACACTTGGTTGATGATTCGATTCATGGTGGTGATGGTGCCGCTGGTGTTTCTGGTCAACGGGTTGACCAAGCATGACTGGCATCAGGCATTATTATTCTCCCTCGCGGTGGCTGTCGGCCTTACGCCGGAAATGCTGCCGATGATTGTGTCGGTCTGCCTTTCCAAGGGCGCACTGGCGATGTCGAAAAAGAAGGTCATCGTCAAGCGGCTCCACTCGATTCAGAATTTCGGCGCCATGGATGTGTTGTGTACGGACAAGACCGGCACGCTCAC